>VFQR01000326.1_pt1 | contig 77715 bp, 90 predicted proteins | sample 3512321 | NCBI WGS metagenome assembly VFQR01 (sample SAMN10412374, study PRJNA504923) | tailings metagenome | isolation source: Relicate 3 Philex TSF1 revegetated site | place: Philippines: Tuba, Benguet | collected 2017-08-29 | reverse complement strand
GCTTCTCGCCAATGGCCGTCAACGCGATGGCGACCACATCCCGGTGGTCAAGTTCTTCAATCCCCTGGGCGAAGGTGTCTGGCTCGCGACCGAACTGGACGCGGATGGCGACACCATGTTCGGCCTGGCCGATATCGGCTGCCCCGAACTCGGAAGCTGGAGCCTCCGGGAAATGGAAGTGATCCGGCTGCCCCTCGGCCTGAGAATCGAGCGGGACGTCCTCTTCACCGGGGATTTTCCGCTCTCGGTCTGGGCCGAGGCGGCGCGCCAGGCCGGCAGCATCCGGGCGGCCGAGCGCATCCTCTACCCCCGATCTTCCGGTGGCGGCGCGCCGGACCGGAAAACCGCCGATACGGAAAACCGCACAACCTGAATGCCGATCATCGGGTTCTGCTGCGCCGCTCTCTTAGAGGAAGAGGGCGGCGCTTCGCTTCGTGACGGGTTTTCAGACCGAGAGAGAGGCTTTCGGCGCCCGTCGCGGAGTGAAAGACCATGGCAACTGCCGCTCAGAAAATCACCCTGTCGTCCTCGCGCGACATTCCCTTCAACAAGCTGGTGCTGTCCCAGTCCAACGTCCGGCGCGTCAAGGCTGGCGTCTCGGTCGAGGAACTCGCCGAATCCATCGTCCGGCGCGGCCTGATCCAGTCGCTGCATGTCAGGCCGGTGGTCGACGCCGACGGTCAGGAGACCGGCATGTTCGAAGTGCCGGCCGGCGGCCGCCGCTATCGGGCGCTCGAACTGCTCGTGAAGCAGAAGCGCCTCAATAAGACCGCGCCGGTGCCCTGCGTCGTCTCGGAAGCCGGTGGCGACATCCTCATCGACGAGGTGTCGCTCGCTGAAAATATCGAGCGCGCCCCGCTCCATCCGCTCGACCAGTTCCGCGCCTTCTTGGGCCTCCGCGAGAAAGGCATGACCGAAGAGGAGATCGCTGCCGCCTTCTTCGTCGACGTCAAGGTCGTGAAACAGCGCCTGCGTCTCGCATCCGTCTCTCCGACGCTGCTCGACACCTATGCCGAGGACGGCATGACGCTCGAACAGCTCATGGCCTTCACCGTCTCGGAGGACCATGATCGTCAGGAACAGGTCTGGGCGGCGATCAAGGATAGCTGGCAGAAGGAGCCCTATACCATCCGCCGGATGCTCACCGAAACCGCCGTGCGGGCCTCCGACAAGCGGGCCGCCTTCGTCGGCATCGAAGCATACGAGGCGGCGGGCGGCATCGTGCTGCGCGATCTCTTCCAGTCCGACGATGGCGGCTGGTTGCAGGACCCGGTGCTGCTCGATCAACTGGTGGCCGAGAAGCTGAAGGCCGAAGCGGAGACCATTGCCGCCGAGGGCTGGAAATGGATCGACGTCGCTGTGAGCTTCCCGTATGGCCACCAGCATGGGCTGCGGCAGCTTGTTGGCGCCACGGTTGATCTGACCGAGGAGGAGCACGCGACCCGCGAGGCGTTGCGCGAGGAATACGATCGGATCGAGGCCGAATACTCGGAAGCCGACGAATTGCCCGACGAGATCGACGAGCGGCTTGGGGAGATCGAACAGGCGTTGGGGGCCTTCGAGCGGCGTCCGGCGATCTATGATCCGGCCGATATCGCCATGGCCGGCGCTTTCGTCAGCATCGATACCGATGGATCCCTGTCGGTGGATCGCGGCTATGTGCGCCCCGAAGATGAACGCCCGGCCGGATCCGATGGCGATGACGCATCGGAGCCCGGTGGCGACGCTGACCAATCGGATGGCCCCACCGGTCAGCGTGCAGTCATCACGATCGGCGGTCGGCCCGCCGAGCCGGAGGAAGACGAGGACGACGGCGTCAAGCCACTGCCCGAACGTCTCGTCATCGAGCTGACCGCGCATCGCACCCTGGCGCTGCGCAACGCCGTCGCCGCGCATTCGGACGTCGCCATGACCATGTTGCTGCACAAGCTGGTCAGCGACACCTTCCTGCGCACCGCGCCGACCGGGTGCCTGGAGGCCAGCGTGCGCCATGTCTTCTTCTCCGCGCAATCGGAGGAGTTGAAGGACAGCGCGCCTGCCCGCGAAGTTGCCGAGCGGCATGAACGCTGGGGCGACCACATCCCGGCCGACGATCAGGCGCTCTGGGACTGGCTGTCCGATCTCGACGACGCCTCGCGTCTCGATCTGCTCGCCCATTGCGTCAGCTTCGGGGTCAACGCGCTGTTCGAGCGGCCGAATCCCTATGGTGGAACGGGGGTGAGCCAGCACGGGCTTGATGTGCGTCTGGCGCAGGCCGACCGCCTCCAGCGGGCCACGGGCCTCGACATGGTGGCGGCAGGCTGGAAGCCCACCGTCGGCAACTATCTCGGCCGCGTCACCAAGGCGCGCATTCTCGAAGCCGTCCGTGAAGGAGCCGGCGAGCGGGCCGCCCAGCTTATCGACCACATGAAGAAGGGCGACATGGCGACCGAGGCCGAGCGCCTCCTGGCCGATACCGGCTGGCTGCCCGAGCCGCTGCGCCTGGTTTACCCGGATGCGGAACCGGACGCTGCGGCCGATGGCAGTGTCGAGGCCGACGACCTGCCCGAGTTCCTCACCGGCGATGGCGAGGACGAAGAGCCGGCCGACGAAGTGGACGAGGCCCGGCACATGGTTGCCGCTGAATGACCTTCAGGCGGGGCGGCTCCAGCCGTCCCGCATCTTCCATTCCAAGCTTCATCAGCCCGGCCATCGCGCCGGGCGCTTTCGTTTCAGGAGACACATATGACCGACAAGAGCAAAACCCCGCCAAGCGCCAGCCCGCCGCCTTGCGGCTGGGAAGCGATGGCCGCCCTTCGGGAGCAGCTTGAGGCCGAGTTGTTCAGCCTCAACAAGGCCACCTTGTTCAACGTGCTGGAACCCACCGGCGTCACCAGCATCATCGTCAGTTTCGACGGATATGGCGACTCCGGCCAGATCGAGGACGTCGAGGTCCGGGCCGGCGGGGAGACCGTCTCCATGCCCGAGGCCATGATCGAGATCGCGCAAACCGTCTGGGGTCAATCCGAGCCGGACCGCTCGACGGTCTCCATCGCCACGGCCGTCGAGAGCCTCGCCTATGACGTTCTGGAGCGAACGCATGGCGGCTGGGAGAACAATGACGGCGCCTATGGCGACATCGTTTTCGACGTCGCGGCCAGGACGGTCACGCTCGACTACAACGAGCGCTACACCGCGTCCGAAAACCACACCCACAGCTTCTGAGGGAGGCGACGATGGGACATTGTTATCATCACGCGCTGTCCTCGGCGCGCAAATGGGGCGGCACGGCGGAAGACTATCTGCCGCTGCACCAGTGGTTCGACGAGTCCAAGGAGATCATTGCGGATTTCCGGCACCGGGCGCTGCGCCACCATGCCCAGGGCATATTCGAACTGGAGCGGGCCTTCGGCCCGACCATCACCATCTCGACCGGCCGGGTCGTGCCCGTCCGGCTGATCGGCGAACAGCACCTGCTGGAGGATTTCGGGTTCATCCCGAGCTTCGCCGACTGGGTGCGTGCGATCCGGCCCCAACCCTGGATGGGCCGCGCACAGCCGATTCACAAGCTGGTCGATCCTTTCGCGGAAGGGCCGGACACCGAACCGGCCGCCGGCAGGTCTCCGCATCCCAGCCCAGGTCCATCGGTGGCCTGACCATCACGATCCCCTCAATTCAGCCCGGCCGTCGCGCCGGGCTTTCTCGTTTTCAGGAGCCTGAAATGGCCGACAATTTTACGCACTTTTCCTGCCTTCTCGATGTGGGCACACCGGAGAACGCCGCCCGCGCGCTCGATCTCTACAACACGCTGTCGGATGAGAACGACGCCGAAGACCCGCCCTCGGACGGGTTCCTCCTGTCGATCCAGCCCGAGCATGGCGGAACGCATCTGTGGATGCGCGATGACGGCACCGGCGATCCCGAGCACGTCATCCAGTTCGTCAAGCGCTGCGCCGCCGCGTTCGGCCTGACCGGGCGATGGGGTTTTCAGTACGCCAACACCTGCTCGAAACCCCGGCTCGACGCTTTCGGCGGCGGCGCGCATGTGCTCGACCTCGCCACCGGCGAGACGGTGGATTGGATCTACACCGATGGCTGGCTCTCCACCGTGCTGGAAGGAGATGATCCTTATGCCTGAGATCATCGAAACCACCGTCTATCGTTTCGAGGAACTTGCCGATGCGGCCAAGGAAAATGCCCGCGCCTGGTATCGCGATGGCGGCTTCGACTATGACTGGCACGACGCCGTCTATGAGGATTTCCAGTGCATCGCGGAAATCCTGGGTGTGCAGTTCAAGAACCGTACCGTCCGTCTGATGGGAGGAGGCACGCGCGAGGAGCCCCGCATCTTCTTCTCGGGCTTCTGGTCTCAGGGCGATGGCGCTTCGTTTGAATGCCACTATGCCTACCGGGAGGGCGCCCGGGCGGAGATTCGATCCTACGCCCCGCAGGATACAACCCTGCACGGCATTGCGGATTCCCTTCAGGCCATCCAGCGGCGGAACTTTTACCAGCTTCGCGCCGAGGCCAGCCATCGCGGCCATTATTATCACGAATACTGCATGGCGATCTCGGTCGAGCGTGACAGCCCGACCTACCAGGACATGACGACCGACGCCGAGGACATCGTCGCCGAGGCCCTTCGCGATCTTGCGCGCTGGCTCTACCGCCAGCTTGAACGCGAATATGATTACCTGTCTTCGGACGACGTTGTCGACGAGGCAATCACCGCCAATGGGTATACCTTCACCGAAAGTGGCCGTCGTTTCGGGTGAATGTAGCGACCCCGCATCTTTCGCGTTGCAATGTGGCCAACGGAGTCGCTGTCTGCCCCCCGGCGGCCTCCACCGTCCGTTCCCCGCTCACGATTACGCGTCGTCCACAGCCCGGTAGCCAAGCCGTTCCGCCAGCGAGCCGAGCGTGGCTGCCATCAGCTTCTGCACCGATACGGGAATTGCAGCATCGAAACCGCCGTGCTGCGTGAGCAATTTCATCGTTGCGGCAAGTTGTAGGGGGTTCCTGGGCAAGCCCTGGGCGTTGGTCTCGCCTCGCGCGGCCATCCTATAGAGCGTGCCAAAGACCCCGAGGGTGTCCTGAACAGCTTGCGGATTGGGTGCTTGGAACCGGGTTTCCTGCCGATACACCAGTTCACCGTCACCCCCGTTCCAGGGATGCACATGTCGAAGCCGGGGTGGAAAGATCAGCGCCTTTCCAGCTTCCGCCGTTCGTTCCTCTCCATCCAGACGATAGCAGGCAATGCCGGAAAGGATGGTGAACCGTTCTGTCCAATCGAGATGGAAATGCTCCGGGATATCGGCGCCGGCACCAGGCGGACAGGACACTTCGAGCCCAAAGCCAAGCCCTGCTGTCTCGTTTTCAGTCTCGATGATCGTTAGCCGCGAGCCCGTCAATGGGTTCGCTACCACCTCTCCCACCCGAACCACCATGCATCTTCCCCCTCAGCCCTGCGGCACAGAGTTCATTATGCGTGCCGGCGCCAAAGATTGCCACTCCCCGAAAAGAGAGGAAGAGGCCCGCCGGGATGAGGTGAGTCCGGGCGGTCGAGAGAGAGCGCTGTCCGGGCTTTCCCGTTCCCGCTCTCCCGAGGTTTTCCGATATGAACATTTCTTCTTCCGTGACCCACCCGGTCACGCCGCTGGCGGCTGCGCCCGTGATCCTCGCTGCCGCCAATCTCCTGCTTCCCCATCTCGAACGCGGCCAGCGCGTCGATACCGCGATTTTGCGCAACGCGATGGAAACCGCCTTCGGCGTTCCCGATGCGACCGGCGCATGGGACTGGAAGCTGGCCTATGAAGCCTGCGAAGTCACCACCGTCCTGTTCCTGCGCAAATACGGAAAGGCACTGCTCCGTAAAGCCGCGTCGCCGGCTGCACGGCTCGAACCGCTGGTGAAGATCGCAGGCCTGTTGCCGACCCAGACCCGCCGCTCCGAGGAAAGCCAGAGCTTCCAGCAGTTCAGCACCCCGATTTCGCTCAGCCTCGCCGCTGTGTCCGCGGCTGCGATCACGCCCAATGACGCGGTGCTGGAACCCTCGGCGGGCACCGGCCTCATGGCGATCCTCGCGCAGACTGCCGGCGGTTCGCTAATCCTCAACGAATTGGCGCAGACCCGCGCCGATCTTCTCTCTTCCCTCTTTCCGGCCTTTCCTGTCACCCGTTTCGACGCCGCACAGATCGACGATCATCTGGCGCCGGACGCCATCCCCTCCGTTGTCGTAATGAACCCGCCATTCTCGGTCATGGCGAATGTCACCGGGCGGATGGCGGACGCTGCGTATCGGCATGTCGCCTCGGCTTTGGCCCGCCTTGCCCCTGGCGGACGGCTGGTCACGATCACCGGCGCAAACTTTGGTCCCGAAGCTCCGGCATGGCGCGATGCCTTCATCCGCTTGCAGGCGCGAGGCCGCGTGGTGTTCACCGCCGCCATCGATGGCAGGGTCTATGCCAGGCACGGCACCACGATCGACACCCGGCTGACGGTGATCGACAAGCTGCCCGCCGACGATCCAGCTATCTTTCCGGCGTCGCCTGGGATCGCACCGGATGTCGCCACGCTGATCGGCTGGCTCGAGACGCAGGTTCCGCCGCGTCTGCCGGTTACGCTGCCGAAAGTGGCGGCGCCTGTGGCCACCGGTACACCAAAGACCGTGCGCGGTTATCTCGCCCGCTCGGCAGCTACGCGGGCCGCTGCGGCTCCGGCCAATGATCCCGAAGGCGTGGAACTGGCTTATCAGACGGTGGACTGGGCGCCGCCGGAAGGCGCGCGGCTGTCGGACGCCATCTATGAAGAATATGTGCTGCAATCGATCCGGATCCCCGATGCCCAGCCGCATCCGACAAAGCTGGTGCAGTCCGCCGCCATGGCCTCGGTCGCGCCGCCCAAGCCCTCTTACCGGCCTATGCTGCCTGCAAACATCTGCGCGCGCCTCTCGGACGCCCAGCTTGAGACGGTGATCTATGCCGGGGAGGCCCATGCCGATCATCTCGCCGGCGCATGGACGGTGGACGAGCATTTCGACAACGTAAGTGCCGCACCGGAAAATTCAGCCGGATCGGTTCGCTTCCGGCGCGGCTTCATGCTCGGCGACGGCACCGGCGCGGGCAAGGGCCGCCAGTCGGCCGGCATCATCCTCGACAACTGGCTGCGCGGCCGGCGCAAGGCGGTCTGGATCTCCAAATCCGACAAGCTGATCGAGGACGCGCAGCGCGACTGGTCCGCGCTCGGCATGGAACGCCTGCTGGTGACCCCGCTGTCGCGCTTCCCGCAAGGCAAGCCGATTACGCTGACCGAAGGCATCCTTTTTGCGACCTATGCCACGCTGCGCTCCGGCGATCGCGGGGAAAAGGTTTCGCGGGTGAAGCAGATCGTCGAATGGTTGGGCTCCGACTTCGACGGAGTGATCATTTTCGACGAGAGCCATGCCATGCAGAACGCCGGTGGCGGCAAGGGAGACCGCGGCGATATCGCCGCCAGCCAACAGGGACGCGCAGGCCTGCGGCTCCAGCACGCCCTGCCGGATGCCCGTGTCGTCTATGTCTCGGCGACAGGCGCCACCAATGTCCACAATCTCGCCTATGCCCAGCGGCTTGGGCTCTGGGGCGGCGAGGATTTCCCGTTCTCGACCAGGGCGGAGTTCATCGAAGCCATCGAGGACGGCGGCGTCGCGGCGATGGAGGTGCTGGCGCGCGACCTGCGTTCGCTCGGCCTCTATACCGCGCGTTCGCTCTCCTATGACGGCGTCGAATATGAGCTGATCGAGCATCGGCTCACCGAAGAACAGCGCCGCATCTACGATGCCTATGCCGGGGCCTTCCAGATCATCCACAACAACCTCGACGCGGCCATGCAGGCCGCGAACATCACCGGCAGCGAGGGCACGCTGAACCGGCAGGCCAAATCCGCCGCGCGGTCGGCGTTCGAAAGCACCAAGCAGCGCTTCTTCGGCCATCTGCTGACTTCGATGAAGACGCCGACCTTGATCCGCTCGATCGAGCGCGATCTCGAGGCGGGCCACGCCGCCGTCATCCAGATCGTCTCGACCGGAGAAGCATTGACGGAACGGCGCCTCGCCGAGATCCCGACCGAGGAATGGAACGACATTTCCGTCGACGTCACGCCGCGGGAATATGTCGGCTCGTATTTGCAGCATTCCTTCCCGGTGCAGCTCTACGAGCCCTTCACTGACAGCGAAGGCAATCTGTCCTCGCGACCGGTTTTCCGGGACGGCCAGCCGGTCGAAAGCCGCGAGGCCGTGGCGCGACGCGACGAGATGCTCGAACAACTCGGCTCGTTGCCGCCGGTCCCGGGCGCGCTCGACCAGATCGTTCAGCGCTTCGGCACAGATGTGGTGGCCGAGGTCACGGGCCGTTCACGCCGGATTGTGCGCCGTAGTGAAGGTGCATCGGCACGTCTGGCCGTCGAGAATCGTGCACCGGCCGCCAACCTCGCCGAGGCCTCGGCCTTCATGGACGATCAAAAACGCATCCTCGTGTTCTCGGACGCGGGCGGCACCGGCCGCAGCTACCATGCCGACCTTACCGCGAAGAACCAGCGGCTGCGCGTCCACTATCTGCTTGAACCCGGGTGGAAGGCCGATACCGCCATCCAAGGCCTCGGCCGCACCAATCGGACCAATCAGAAGCAGCCGCCATTGTTCCGGCCGATCGCCACGAACGTAAAGGCCGAGAAGCGCTTCCTCTCCACCATTGCCCGGCGGCTCAACACGCTTGGCGCGATCACGCGCGGGCAGCGCCAGACCGGTGGTCAGGGCCTGTTCCGTCCCGAGGACAATCTGGAAAGCCCTTACGCACGCGATGCGCTACGCCAGCTTTATCTATTGATCGTGCGCGGCAAGATCGAGGGATGCTCTCTCGAACGCTTCGAGAGCGCCACCGGCCTCAACCTGATGGATTCCAATGGCATCAAGGACGATCTGCCGCCGATCACCACGTTCCTCAATCGACTGCTGGCGCTGACCATCGAGCTTCAGGGCATCCTGTTCACCGCCTTCGAGCAGCTTCTCGACGCCAGGGTGCAGGGCGCGATCGCCAGCGGCGTCTATGATGTTGGCCTCGAAACGCTGACGGCCGAGAGCTTCGTCGTTACCGACCGCAAGACCATCTACACCCATCCGGCGACGGGCGCGGAAACCCGGCTGCTCACCATCTCCGAGAAACGGCGCAACCGGCCCTTGTCGCTGGCCGATGCGTTGGCGCACGCCGAGTCCGATATCGGCAAGCTGCTGGTCAACGGCAAATCCGGCCGCGCCGCAGTGCAACTGCCAGCACCGTCGCTGATGCTCGACGATGGCGAGATCGAACGCCGCGTTCGCCTCGTCCGGCCGATGGAGCATCATCATGCTTCCCTCAAGACGATGGCCGGCAGCCATTGGCGGGAAGCCGACCGTAGGACCTTCGTGGCGGCGTGGCACAGTGAACTGGCCGAGGTACCGGAATACGAAAACAGCACGCTCCACATCGTTGCGGGTCTGCTCCTGCCGGTGTGGAAGCGCCTGCCCAACGAATCCACGCGCGTCTATCGGCTCCAGACCGATGATGGCGAGCGCGTCATCGGCCGCCGCGTGTCACCGGCCTGGGCGGTAAACGCCGCATCGACCGGCACAGCCAATCTTGCCCCTGACGACGCCTATGCCGCGCTGATCGACGGGCGGACCATTTTCGACCTGGCCGAAGGGCTTCAGCTTCGCCGCGTCCGCGTCATGGGCGCGAACCGCATCGAGTTGACCGGCTTTTCCGACGCCATGCGGGATCGCCTGCGCACCTATGGGCTGTTCACCGAGATCATCTCGTGGAAGCTCCGCTTCTTCGTGCCGGTGGATGCGAACGGCCCGGCGGTTCTCGGCAGGTTGCTCGACACCTATCCGCTTGCGCGGATTTCCGAGCGGGAGGCAGCGTAATGGCTCGTCCCGACGCCTCCGACCTGGCGCACCGTCTCGGCCGGCAGGCCGAGGCTGTGTGCCGCCATTATCTGGCCAACGGCCGCCGCCAGGGCAATTATTGGCAGGTCGGCGATGTCCGCAACAAGCCGGGCCGCTCGATGTTCGTGCGACTCAAGGATTCGCCCAAGGGACCGGCCGGCAAATGGACCGATGCCGCCACCGGCGAGCATGGCGATATGCTGGACATTATCCGCGAGAGCTGCGGTTTGCTCGACTTCGTTGATCTGGTCGTGGAAGCCCGACGTTTTCTCAGCCTGCCGCATCCAGAACCGGAGCCGGCGTCGAGGAAGCCAGCCCGCGCACCGGCGCCATCGGGCTCGACCGAAGCGGCGCGGCGTCTGTTTGCCATGTCGCAGCCGATCGCGAGGACGCTCGTGGAGACGTATTTGCGCAAACGCGGCATTACGGCTTTGCACGGAACCGGAAGCCTGCGATTCCATCCGCGCTGCTACTATCGGCCCGACGAGCACAGTTCAACCGAGACCTGGCCCGCGATGATCGCCGCCGTCACCGATCTCCATGGCAAGATCACCGGCGCGCACCGCACCTGGCTTGCCCCGGACGGCTCCGGCAAGGCGCCGGTCGATAAACAGCGCAAGGCGATGGGCGATCTGCTCGGCCACGCCGTCCGCATCGGCATCCCAGGCACGGTGATGGCCGCTGGCGAGGGCATCGAAACCATGTTGTCGCTCCGGCAGATTCTGCCCGACCTCGCTGTCGCGCCAGCACTCTCCGCCGCCCATCTCGCCGCCATCCTGTTTCCGCCGGAGCTTCGCAGGCTCTACATCGTCCGCGACAACGACCCGGCAGGCGACGGCGCACGGGACAGCCTGATCGACCGGGCGGGCGCGGCCGGAATCGAGGCGATCGTGCTCTCGCCAGCGATGGGCGATTTCAACGAGGATCTCCGCCATCTCGGCGTGGATGCACTCAGGGCTGGACTGCGCCCGCAACTCGCACCCGAAGACGTCGCCCGCTTCATGTCGCGTGCGGCATAGCCGGAAGGGAGATGCCGGGTGGTGCGGTGACACCATGACCGCCCGGATGCGCCAGCCGCCGGGCGGGGACCGCGCCTCGGCCTTCGAGAGGGCGATCGGCCCACAAACGGGCCGGGCTGGCAATGGCGAAGACCGGCTATTTTCCGGCGGCGCTACGCGCCTTTCCATCGCGAGGCAAAATAGCCGGCCTCCGCCATCCTCCGCTGTCGCTTCGGCCCCCGCTTTCGCTCCGGGTGCAGGCCCGGCCCGCCCGTGGGCTTCGTCGCCATGAAGGCCGCGAGGGTCGCGGTCCTACCGACGGAGCATCCCATGAACGAGCATGACGAGATTGAACCGCACCACAGCGCATCCCCGACCGACCATGTCCTTACCGAGCTTCAGCTTCATGGCTGGCGTCCCGCCGAGGGCGAGCCCGATCCGCGCCCCGCCCCAGAGGATCGCATCATCGAAGGCGCCGTCGCCGACATCTTCAACGCGCTCATCGCCACCATGGCCGATACCTGCCTCGATTTCGACCTCGACGAACTGCTCTGGTCGGGCGTCAACATGTTCCACCGCGCCGTCGAGCGGGTCGAAAGGAAACTCGACGACAATGAGCAGGCACAGAAGCGCCTCCAGCGCGAACAGGACGGATCCGAGGTCAAATCGGTGCAGCTCGAGCGCCTGATCGAGAGCGGGCAATCCCTGATCGAGCGGCGAGACAGCCTGGAAGTTTTTCGCGAGAGCGCCGCCGACCGATACCTCGCCGCCACCGGATCACCCTGGTCGCCGCGGACCGGATCGCGCGTCAACCATCGCCACCTCACGGCCGCGATGATCGACAGCCGGGATTTCCTCGCCGCCAGGCGCCGGACCGAGACCGAGGTGCTGTTGCCCGCAGGTCCGAAGATCGCCTTTTCGGGCGGCGACACCACCGATCACCGGACGATCTGGGCCAAGCTCGATCAGGTCCATGCCAAGCATCCCGACATGGTGCTCCTGCATGGTGGCTCGCCGAAAGGCGCCGAGAAGATCGCCGCCCGCTGGGCCGACACCCGCAAGGTGCCGCAGGTCGCCTTCAAGCCCGACTGGGCAAAACACGCCAAGGCCGCGCCCTTCAAGCGCAACGATGCCATGCTCGCGATCTTGCCGATCGGAGTGATGGTTTTCCCCGGCACCGGGATACAGGAGAATCTCGCCGACAAGGCCCGCAAGATGGGCATCCCGGTCTGGCGATTTGGCGGCGCGTGAGCGTCGCCCGTTCGTCTACGGCGATCTGTCAGGCTCAGCCAGCGATGCCGATGCATTGAATAATCCCGAAGGATCAACCTATTGTCCCGGCGATATTGATCATTCGTGGAATTCGCCGCCCATGACCTTCGCCAGTTCGTTGTCCCTGCTGCTTGTCATGATCACGCTGGCTGCAATTCCCAGTTCGAGCGTCGCATTGGTGGTCGTCCGGTCGGCGACGCTTGGCATACCCAACGGCATCGCCGCCGCGCTGGGCATCGTCGTCGGGGACCTCGTCTTCGTCGCCCTGGCGATAACGGGGCTTGCGATAATAGCCGAGACGATGGGCACGCTCTTTACTGTTCTGCGCTATGCGGCCGCCGCCTATCTCATCTGGTTCGGGTTCAGCCTGATCCGTGGCGGCCGGGGCTCGGAGAAGCCGGCGGATGCGCATCACGTGGGCGGCATGGGCGTCAGCTTCGCCGCCGGAGTCGCGCTCACGCTTGGCGACGTGAAGGCGATCCTGTTCTACGCGGCCTTGTTCCCGGTCTTTGTGGATGTGTCCGCGCTCACGAGCTTCGATGTCGCCGTGATCGGCATGATCACGCTCGTCAGCGTGGGCGGCGTGAAGGTGGCTTACGCGATTGCAGCGCGCGCCATCGCCAACGCTTCGCAGGGTTTTCCTCTCAAAAGGCCGGTTCGCATGGCTGCCGGCACCTTGATGATCGGCACGGGCGGATATCTCCTTGCCAAGGGATAGCGGCTGACGATCCTTCCCTTTCGAGCGTACAAGCCTGGGCCGCGCACTCGGGCACCGTCGGAGGGCGGTCCGGCGCCATCCGCTTGCGGAACCATTCCCCGCTTCCTTTGCGCTTGTCCTTGGTCCGGCCGATGGCCTGACGCCATCAACCCGTGAAGGGTCCGCTACGCAAGCGTGCGGCCTTGAGGCGCTTTTGATGGTCGCGTTTCCGAACCGAAAAAGAGGTGCCCACTTTTTCTGGAAACGCTCCAGCGCCTCTGCGGTGATTGCGGCCTTCAGCCGGACACATCGGGCGCCTGTCGCGCGGGGAATGGTCCCCCGCCTCCAAGACAGGAGCCGGAACGATGTCCCTCGATCAAGCCCACGCCTTCGCCTTCAGCCTCGCCGCCACCCTGATGACCGTGATCGTCATCTTCCGCGCTGGCGACGGCACCATCTCGGCCATGCCCGCCACCGAATATGACGGTGACGACGATGCCATCATCAACGAGATCGACCCCTTCGCCTCCTGAGGGGAGGCGAACCGCCGCGGCGGGTGGAGATCGGTCCGATTTCCGCTCCCGCAACAAGGCGGTTTCAGCTATGCTGACGATTGCGCCGCGGTGGTGGTGGATGGCGCGACCGTCAGACCTGTTCTCACGGAGACCACCACCATGATCGCATTAGGAACGCTCGGATCGTTTGCAGTCATCGGCCTGCTGTGCTGGCTGCTCTTCACTCTTGCAGTATTCGCGCTGCCATTCTTCGTCGGCTTGAATGCCGGCATGTGGGCACATCAGTCTGGCGCCGGGATATTCGCAGCTTTCCTCATCGGCGCTTTCGCCGCCGGCGTTACCTTCGGCATCGGCCAGTTCCTGCTCGCCGTTCTCCGTTCGAGCTGGCTGAGGCTTCTCGTTGCGCTCGCCTTCGCCGCCCCGGCCGCACTCGCTGGCTTTTATGCGACGCGCGGCATCGTCACTCACACCATGCCGTCGGAAACCTGGCAGCTTGTCTTCTCCATCATCGGCGCGGCCGCGGTCGGCATCACGGCATTCGTCCGGGTGACGGCATTGGCCACGCCCGAAGCCTCCGGACAGGGAATCGCGACGGCCTGAGCCGACTGGCGATATGAACGGGGCGGACCAGGGCAGCTAGGTGCCATTTTCATCATCGTGCTGGATGGTGATGGAGCGGCGGCCGGTTGCGGCATACGAGGCACCGAACATCCGATCCTCGCGATGCCTGAATCCAGCGAACGCCGATCCCGACAACCCGGCAAAGGCGTTGGAGGCGGGTCGTGCGCCGGCGCCGTTCCGGGAATGCGGTAAGCTTGCCTCTCGTGACGGGGAGCCCGAGCGCTGAACAGCATAGCCGGATTCCAGCGGTTGCGGTGGGTCACCACGTTCTCCATGTGATCGCAGCCGGATCGAGCGCACCGGAGCGGCCTCTCCAATGGGCTGATCTGGCCGAAGGACGGCTGACGCCTCGATCGCCTATGGCGCAACAGCGCCGTCATAACTTTCTTCCCCTGCCGGACCCCCACCCCATGCGACAGGTCGCATGGGGTGGGGGCGCCGTCATTCCGCGCGGAACAAGAAAGTTCCTCCTTTGCTGTCGAGCCCTGCCGGGGTGCGCCGTCGATCGCCTTCGGCCTCCCGATCGCCATCGAGGCCGCATGGTGCGGGCTCGAAGCTTCAGATCAAGGAGAACTGACATGGCGACCATCGGCACCTTCAAGAAGTCCGGCAACAACGAGTTCACCGGCGAAATCGTCACCCTCAGCGTCCAGGCCAAGGGCGTCCGCATCGTCCCCGAGACCCGGGCCACCGGCGAGAACGCCCCCAGCCACCGCGTCTTCGTCGGCCGCGCAGAGATCGGCGCCGCCTGGGCCAAGCAGTCCAATGAGGGCCGCGACTATCTGGGCCTCAAGCTCGACGATCCGAGCTTCACCGCCCCGATCTACGCCAACCTCTTCGACGACGAGGACGGCGAGGGCTACAGCCTCATCTGGTCCCGCCCGACCCGCCGCAACGGCGAGTAAGGCGCGAGCGCAACGCCCCGCCCGGAAGATATCCGGGCGGGGCCAATTGCTTTATGCGGCGACCGAATCAGTTCGAGCCTGGCTCGACTTCAATAAAGCTTTCGACGCCATTTTGGCTGGTTCAGACGAACGAAAGCGACTACTATAGTCGTAGTTCTGGCGTGCGCGCAGGTCTGAATGGGAGGTGATCATGCATGATCACCGCCCGACAATCGCGGGCCGCACGCGCGTTGCTTGGTTGGACGCAGGAGACGCTCGCTGACAAGGCCCGGATATCTCTGACCGCGCTCAAGCGCCTCGAATCCGAGAGCGGCCTCGAGGTGTATGAATCGACGCGCGATCAGGTCCGCAGGGCTTTCGAGGGCAATGGTGTCATCTTCCTGAATTCCGACCAGGGTATCGGAGTGCTGCTGGTCGATGAGAAACACCGCCGGTCCCTTCCATCGCTGTAGCCACCCGGCGGCGACACCGATCGCCGGGAGCGCTTTTGCGATAGTGGCGTCGTTAACAAATGCCCCTGATTTGGATAGGAATGTCTCGAAGGGGGCTTCATGACGCAGGCCGATTTTCTTGACGAACCGCCGGAGAGCGCAGTGCTCACCGACTACGACCGGGCGCATATGAAGCTCTATTTGCGCCTGCTCGACGCCGCATCGGATGGCGCAGATTGGCGCGAGGCCGTTTCGGTTCTTTTCGGTCTCGATCCGGAGCGGGAGCCCGAGCGCGCTCGCCATATCCACGACCGTCATCTCGCCCGCGCCCGCTGGATGACTACCCACGGCTATCGCCTGCTGGTCCGGGAAGGCCAACACCACTGAGCTGGCGATGCGCTGGCTGCAACACCCGTTGCCGACAACGCGGCTTCCACTGTTTCCTCGGACCGGCAATCGTCCTTGCCTCGACACGCACCAGAACCACGAGGCTGGAGGATCGGATGTCTCCCGACGCATCCCAGTGGCGATCGTCATCGACCTATGACTATACCGACCATCTTACGGCGCCGGATTTCGGCTGGGAGTGGTTGCGGCGCAATGAGGGCTATCAGCGCGATTTCGACGACCTGCGCAAAGCGAGTTCGCAAACCCCGGAATTGATCGAGCGGGCAAGCGCAAAGTGGGGTTTGCGATTTCGCGGTTTCGCCAGCGCTCGACGCCACTGAAACACCGGTCCTCTGGCTTCCCCAGGACGATACGGGGACGGTGATCCTCGCAACCGCCCCGCCGGTGCTTTCCTCCAGTTCCATGCCGACGGATGCCCTGAACGCCATACACCTGCGGCTTGCGCCGGAGACAAACCATATCCTGCATCCACTCGGCGGCGGGCAGCATGTCCATCTCGTTCTTCAAGCCGATACCGCGCCCGATGGAGCCATGGTCGCCCTGGTGCCGCTGGGGAGCGAAGGGTTCGATCGCATCGAAGCGATCCTGCGCCTGCTCGCTTCGCTTCACGGCCGATCCGTACCGCCCGACACCCGCCTGACGCAACAGCAGCGGGCACGCGCGCGGCGCATGTTGCAGGCCTTCGACGGTCGCCGTGACGGTGCGACCCAGCAGGAAATCGCCGAGGTCATCTTCAAGACAGGCAAGCTCACCCGTGATGAATGGCAGTCTGCATCCGCCCGCCATGCGGTCATCAGCCTCCTTAAAGGAGCGGAGACGCTGATAGCGGGCGGGTATCGCAAGCTGCTACGTCATCGCCGCCGACAATAGTTGGCACCGGCCGTTGCGCCGGTGTGCGATTTTGGGTCCCCCCAACTTCCCACTGCAACTCGCCGATCAGCCTTCGCCATCGTGGCCTTCGTCAGCCGCTGAGCACCAGCGGCCTCAACGAACCCCACGGAGGCCCGATCCATGCGACCCGATCTCGCCGTACTCCCGCCGCGCTATCTGCGCACCAAGGAAGCTGCGGATTTCCTGAGCCTTTCGGCCCGGACGCTTGAAAAGCACCGCACCTACGGAACCGGTCCCGCCTATCGCAAGCTCGGCGGGCGCGTCGTCTATGCGGTCGACGATCTCAAGGCCTGGGCGGATAGCGGCGCCGTCACCTCAACCTCAGACCCGCGTGGCAGCGTGTTGCCGGCCAAGCGGCACGAGCCTGCTCCGGCCCAACGCCGCGCCCGCTGACCGCGAGGCGCCTCCGATGCCGCCGCGCGAACGCCAGTCTTCGGAACGCGGACAGCTCGACCTGTTCCGCGCACTCCCTGGCGAATTCGCGCCGCGCGATGCGCAGGATCTCATGGCCTATCCTTTCTTCTCCCTTTCCAAATCGCACCGGATCGCTCCGATCGACTTCGTCGCCGGTGGCGTCTCGATCCGTGTCGAAGCCGTTCCCGATCATGGCATGGCCACGATCTGGGATGCCGACATCCTGATCTGGGCCGCGAGCCAGATCGTCGAGGCGCGGGACGCCGGGCTGGGAACGTCCCGCCTGATGGCCGCCACGCCCTACGAAATCCTGACCTTCATCCAGCGTGGTGTCGGAGCGCGCGACTATCAGCGCCTCAAGGCGGCGCTCGACCGGCTCCAATCGACGACCATCTCCACCTCGATCCGCCAGCCCGCCGAAGGCCGCCGTCACCGCTTCTCCTGGATCAATGAATGGAAGGAGCGCACCGATCATCGCGGCCGGCCGGCGGGCATCGAACTGATCCTGCCCGACTGGTTTTATAGCGCGGTGCTCGAGGACGCGCTCGTGCTCACCATCGACCGGACCTACTTCGATCTGACCGGCGGGCTCGAACGCTGGCTCTACCGGATCGTGCGCAAGCATGGCGGCAGACAACGCCATGGCTGGCGCTTCGAGTTGCGCCACCTCCATCAAAAGTCCGGCAGCCTTTCCCCCTTCAAACGTTTCGCTTTCGAGATACGCGGCATCGTCCGCCGGCAGCCGCTGCCGGGCTACCGGCTCTCTCTCGAGATCGAGACCGGCGGGCGAACCCTGCTCGCGTTCGAGCCGTGGAAATCCTGTGGAAAAGCTGTGGATAGCTTCGTGCCATCGGGAACCCGCCCACACGTGCGATCAGGAACCGGGATCACGTGCCATGGGGAACCCAAACCTGATCCAACCCACGGAAAATCCAATCGAAATCGCGCCCCTAACATAGACTCTAACGTAGATTCTAACCCTGAAGAGCGCCCAGGCATTGTGGAAAACCCGCCGCGCGGAACCGCCATTACCCGAGAACCGGCATCATCCCACACGCGCCGCACCGGGCGTTTCCGCCAGATCGGCGCGGCCCTGTCCGTCACCCCGGTCGCCTCTCGTCTCCCCTTCGATGACGAGCCGGGAGGACAGCGATGATCGTCTCGCTCCTCAACCAGAAGGGCGGCGTCGGCAAGACGACGCTGGCGCTGCATCTCGCCGGTGAATGGGCCGGAAGGGGAAAGCGGGTCACGTTGATCGATGCCGACCCGCAAGGCTCGGCTCTGGACTGGTCGGAGCGCCGCACCCATGAGGGCCTGCCGCGCGCCTTCGGCGTCGTCGGCCTGGCCCGCGACACGCTGCACCGCGAGGCCCCGGAGCTGGCCCGTGACGCCGACACGGTCGTCATCGACGGGCCGCCGCGCGTCGCCAGCCTCATGCGCTCCGCGCTGCTCGCCGCCGACCTGGTGCTGGTCCCGGTGCAGCCGTCGCCGTTCGACGGCTGGGCTTCCGCCGAAATGCTGACGCTTCTCGCTGAGGCGCGCATCTATCGGCCCGAACTGACCGCCCGGTTCATTCTGAACCGTTGCGGCGCGCGCACCGTCATCGCCCGCGAGACGGCCGAGACTCTGGCCGACCACGATCCACCTCTCCTCACAGCCACCATCGGCCAGCGCGTCGTCTTCGCCGATGCCGCGCAGTCCGGCCGCATAGCATCCGAGATCGACGGTGACAGTCTGGCCGCGCGCGAGATCACGGCGCTGGCCGACGAGATCGACCGTCTCGGTATCGGGAGGGTGCCATGACCGGGCGTACAAGCAAACGCGGTTTCGCATCCCGGCCGAGCAATCCAGAAAGCTGGATCAGGGCGGCCGAGGCGCAGCCGGATGGCAAGGCCGCCGGCGAGGCGTTCACCGCCCGGCTGACCATCGACATCACGCCCGCGCTGCGCGGGCGCATCAAGGTCGCGGCTTTCCGGCGCGGGATCACCGTCGCCGAGATGCTGCGCGACCTGCTCGCCCGCGAATTTCCATCCACCGACGGAGATCCGACATGACCGGCAAGCCGGCCCACCGCATGCACGGCCGTCCGCTGCCGGACGGGCCTCAACCCTTCACCACATTGGTCGAACTGACCTTCCACAAACAGAAGGTCGAGCACTGGATACGTTTCGGCCGCAAGAGCTACGAGAAGATCCTCGACCGCCGCCGCAGCATCGTCGGCTTCGCGCCGGACAGCGTCTTCGCCTTCGTCCGCTGGGCGGCCGGCGAGCATGGCACGATCATCTCGCGCATCGACATCGTGCGCGCGGTTCGTCGCGGCGAGCCGTTCCAGACGCTGCCCTTCGTCCGCCCCGGCGGCGACATCCTGTTGCGTCTCGATAGCTGGGCGAAGGTGCAGCGCGCTTTGCAGGCTATCGACGCCGTGGAAGCGCTCGGCCTCGATCCGGCCGACGCCGCGCCGGATCATTGGCGGCACGTCCACAACCGGCTGAGCGCCGGCCTGGAGCCGCACGTCTATACACCCGAGCGACACGCCGCCTGGCTGCATCGCCAGAGGATCCAGCCATGACGCGCCGCCGCATCCTGACAGTGACGGCGCTGGCGGTCATCAGCATCGCCGCCGCCGGCACCGTCGAGATGCCCACCAAACTGATCTGGAATGCGACGGCGAGCGCGCCGGTCGGCTTCTACACCGTCGAGCCGGCAGAACGGATCGAGGTGCCCGAACTGGTTGCCGTGATGCCGCCCGAACCGCTCGCCGGCTTCATGGTCGAGCGCGGCTATGTCGGACGCGGCGTGCCGCTCCTCAAACGCGTCCTCGGCCTGCCCGGACAGCGCGTTTGCCGCACCGGGCGCACGATCACGGTGGACGGGATCGAGATGGGCGAAGCGCTGGAGCACGACAGCCTGGGCCGCGAACTGCCCGTCTGGCAGGGCTGCCGCGTCGTTCGCGAGGGTGAACTCTTCCTCATGAATTGGCAGGCCCGCGACAGCCTCGACGGCCGCTATTTCGGACCTATCCCCGCAAGTTCCGTCATCGGCCGGGCGCTGCCGCTCTGGACCAATGAGGAAGCCGACGGCCGCTCCGTTTGGCGCGCCCAAACACAATGAGGGGCGCACTGACCCCGCACATCCACCCCAACCGCAGGAGATATTCCATGCCGCAGATCGGTCAATTCACCCGCGAAGAAACGCACTTTGTCGGGCGCGTCCACACGCTCACCCTCTACCGCGAAGTCAGCATCGTTCCGGCCGAACCCTCCGATGCCGAGAACGCGCCCGACTACCGCATCTTTCACGGGGCGGACGATGCGGCGCCCGAGATCGGCGCGGCGTGGAAACGCACAGGCGAGAAGGCCGGTGAATATCTTTCGGTCCTGCTCGACGACCCCGCGCTGCCGCGTCCGATACGCGCGAATCTGTTCCGCGATGGCGCCGAGGCGACGTCCTGGTCGCTGCACTGGAGCCGACCCAGGCGGGACGGGAAGGACTGAGCATGGCTCGGCCACGACGCCAGCATGCGTCCGGGCGTGGTCGCGCCGCCCGGCGCATCGCGCTCCTTCTTCTCCTTTCCGGCCTTCCACTTCTGGTATCGCCCGATGGGACCGCTTTCGCTCAGCCAGCGCCCGCGACCGCCACGCCCGCGAGCCATCCCTATGCGGCTCACATTGCCGAAGCTGCGCGGCGCTTCGGCATTCCAGAGCACTGGATCGCGGCCGTGCTGCGCGCCGAGAGCGCGGGGGACGCGCACGCAATCTCGTCGGCCGGTGCGATGGGGCTGATGCAGGTCATGCCTGCCACATGGGCGGAGCTGCGCGCACGCTATCGCCTCGGCCGCGACCCCTATGATCCACGCGACAACATCCTTGCCGGTGCAGCTTACCTGCGCGAGATGTGGGACCGTTATGGCAATGTCGCGGCCATGCTCGCGGCCTACAATGCCGGTCCCGCCCGCTATGACGAATACCTCGCGACGGGCCGCACATTGCCTGCCGAGACCCGCGCCTATGTCGCGACCCTCGTGCCGGTTCTTGGCGGCCGCCTTGCATCCGATCCGCCGCCCCCGGTATCGCCAGCGCCGCCGGATTGGCGCGAAGCACCGCTCTTCGTTATGCGCTCGGGCGGCACACAGGGCGCCGACGCGCGGCCATCCGAAGCGCAGTCCGGCGACGCCCCCACACCCGTTCCGGTGCGCGATACCGCCGATGCGGAGCCGCAGGACGGCAGCGTTTTCGTCGCCCGCGCGGGCGATGGAAGCACGCCATGAGCATGGCGCTACTCTGCTTCAGTGCGCCGATTGCAGTGTGCAGATCGTCACATTTGCGCCTGGCTCCAATGACGGCAGGAAGGGAAGAAAGTGCGAAAAGGGCGGAGGGCAAGATAAAGGAACATGGCACCATGTCGGGCCAGTTCTCGAATTTGTTGTTGTCTGCACACTGGTTGGGACCCCGGATCGCGGCACCCCGTTTTTGGCCCCCGCGTGCCGCGTTGTGGCGCAAGGCTTTGGGCTTTCAGGGTTTTGACCGGCACTGTGGCCGCAGATCGTACGGTTTTCCGCAGTTTTGGCGGGAGTCGCGTCCATGAGCGCCGACGACGAAATCCGCTTCCGGCCGAAACCCGGCCGCATCCGATCCGACACGCTGCGCGCGGGCAAGACCAAGAGCTTTCTTACGCAGGCCAGGAAGCTCGCGCGGCAGCACAGCACCGCCCATCCCAAATATTCGCCGCGTCTCGGCTCGCGCACCGGCGCGAACGCCACCGCCAAGGGTAGCAAGGGGGCGCGCGTGGCCGGCGGTCCCGGCGTTCGGCGCGGCCGTGGCGCGGCCTTCGTCCGTGCGCGCACCTTGTCCGGCGGCTGGCGGCAGAGCCAGCCCGGCATGCGCCGCGTCGTCGTGAAGACCCGCTACATCCAGCACGCCGGCGGGAACGGCAAGGGCGCCGCCCATCTGCGCTATATCCAGCGCGACGGAACCTCGCGCGACGGCGAGTGCGGCCAGCTCTATTCCGCTACCGAGGATAGAGCCGATGGCGGCGCCTTCGTCGAGCGTGGTGCGGACGACCGCCATCAGTTCCGGTTCATCGTCTCGCCGGAAGACGGCGCGGACCTGACCGACCTTACCGCGCACACCCGCGACCTCATGAGCCGGATCGAGGCCGACCTCGGCACCAGGCTCGATTGGGTTGCGGTCAACCATTACAACACCGGCCACCCCCATGTGCATGTCATCGTCCGGGGTAAGGACGAGCTGGGCGAGAACCTTGTCATCAACGGCGACTATCTCGCCAACGGGATTCGCGAGCGGGCGAGCGAATTGACCACGCTCGAGCTTGGTCCCGTCACCGAGATCGAGCAGATCCGCAAGCTGTCCGCCGAGATCGGCCAGGACCGTTTCACCCGCATCGACCGGGCGATGGCAAACGAGGCCAATGGCCGCTTCCTCGACCTGCGCCATGAGCCGTCGGACCACAAGCGCCAGTTCAATCGTGCGCTGCGCCTGCGCCGGCTCGCCAAGCTGGAGAAGATGGGGCTGGCGACCGAGCATACCCGCGGCGTCTGGGAATTGAGCGAGCGGCTGGAACCGGTCCTGCGCGAGCTGGGCGAGCGCGGCGACATCATCCGCAACATGCACAAGGCGCTGAAGGCTGATGGGCTGGAGCGTGATCCCATGACCTTCCAGATTCATGACGGCCCGCCGGAGGTGACCATCGTCGGCCGCGTCGTGGACAAATATCTGTCTGACGAACTCGGCGAGAACCTGACTGTGGTGGTGGACGGGGTCGACGGCCGGACACACCATCTCGCCAGCATCGACCCGGCCCGCGTCGAGGACGCGCGGATCGGCAGCGTCATCGAGATCGGCCCGGCCGACACGGCAAGCCGGCCGTCCGATCGCGCCATTGCTGCAATCGCCGATGACGGCGTCTATCGGCCGAGCCGTCATCTGGAGCAGGCGAAGTTCGAGGGTCGCGTTCCCGGCGGCGACTACGAGGGCTATGTCGATGCCCATGTCCGCCGGCTGAAGGCGCTGCGCCGGGCCGGGATCGCCGTGCGGATCGACGCCGACCAATGGCGCATCCCCGACGATTTCGAGAGCCGCGCCGCCGCCTACGATGCCGGCCGCAACCGGCGGGCCAGCGTCCGCGTGCTGTCCGCCTTCGATCTGGAAACGCAGATCGGCTCAGACGGCGCGACCTGGCTCGACCGGCGGCTGGTCCACGGCGAGGCGTCCGATCTTTCGTCTGCCGGCTTCGGGAGCCAGGTGCGCGAGGCGCTGGACCGCCGCCGCGAACATCATATCGAGCAGGGCGACGCCACCCGCCAGCACAACGGCCGCATCTTCTACCGGCGCAACCTTCTCGCCACGCTGCGCGAGCGTGAGGTTACCCGCGTGGGCAGCGAGCTGGCGGTGAGCAAGGCGCTGCCATTCCGTGCCGCCACAGACGGCGAAAACGTTGGAGGCAAGTTCACCGGCGCCGTGCAGCTCTCAAGCGGCAAATTCGCCGTCATCGAGAAGAGCCACGAGTTTACACTTGTTCCTTGGCGCCCGGTCATCGACCGCCAGCTCGGCCGCGAAGTCATGGGCATTGTTCGGGGCGGTTCGGTATCATGGCAGCTCGGCAGATCGCGCGGCATCGGCATCTGAGCGAAGGCGTACACCCACTTCGCTATGTCGGTTTTCCGTGTGTGCCTCGGCACTGCGAACCGTCCTATTCGCGCGCTGTGGTATCCGCCTGTTCTCCGCCCCCGTCTTTCCTGTTGCCCCTCGCGCAAATGCCTATCCTCTGATCGGCTCCATCCTTTTTGCTGATTGGAGCCTGTATGCGTGGAGGCCGAATCCTTTGGGGTCAGATTGCTGTCGTCTTCACCATCGTTCTGGTGATGACGTGGGGAGCCACGCAATGGGTGGCCTTTCGTCTCGGTTTTCAGCCGCAGCTTGGAGCACCATGGTTCGAGCTAGCGGGCCTCCCGGTCTACTATCCGCCGGCCTTCTTCTGGTGGTGGTTCTCCTTCGACGCCTATGCGCCGGCGATCTTCGTCGAAGGTGCGATCATCGCCGCGTCGGGCGGTTTCATCGCCATCGCCGCCGCTATCCTCATGTCGATCATCCGGGCTCGGGAGGCAAAGAACGTCGCCACCTACGGCTCGGCGCGTTGGGCTGAGGGTCGCGAGATCCGCACCGCCGGGCTGCTCGGCCCTGATGGCGTGGTGCTCGGTCGATACGAGCGGGCCTATCTGCGGCATGACGGGCCGGAGCATGTGTTGTGTTTCGCACCGACACGCAGCGGCAAGGGTGTCGGGCTGGTGGTGCCGACGCTGCTGACCTGGCCGGGAAGCTGCATCGTCCACGACATCAAGGGTGAGAACTGGCAGCTCACGGCAGGCTTTCGGGCGAAGCACGGCCGCGTACTGCTGTTCGATCCGACCAATGCGAAGTCCTCGGCCTACAATCCGCTGCTCGAAGTGCGGCAGGGCGAATGGGAAGTCCGCGACGTCCAGAACATCGCCGACATCCTTGTCGATCCCGAAGGCAGTCTCGACAAGCGCAATCATTGGGAAAAGACCTCTCACGCGCTCTTGGTAGGCGCGATCCTGCACGTCCTTTATGCCGAGCCCGACAAGACGCTGGCCGGTGTTGCCAATTTCCTGTCCGATCCAAAGCGGCCGGTCGAGGCAACCCTGCGCGCGATGATGGACACGCCGCATCTGGGCGAGGCTGGCATCCACCCCGTCGTCGCTTCCGCTGCGCGCGAATTGCTGAACAAGAGCGAGAACGAACGGTCGGGCGTTCTCTCCACGGCCATGTCGTTCCTGGGGCTCTATCGCGATCCCGTGGTGGCGCGCGTCACGTCGCGCTGCGACTGGCGCATTGCTGATCTCGCCGGCAGCAAGAAGCCCGTCAGCCTCTACCTCGTCGTGCCGCCGTCCGACATCAACCGCACGAAACCGCTTATCCGGCTCATCCTCAACCAGATCGGCAGGCGGTTGACGGAGGAACTGCACACATCCGGCAAACGTCATCGCGTGCTGTTGATGCTGGACGAATTTCCCGCGCTCGGACGGCTCGACTTCTTCGAGTCCGCCCTGGCCTTCATGGCGGGTTATGGCCTCAAGAGCTTCCTGATCGCGCAGAGCCTCAACCAGATCGAGCGTGCCTACGGACAAAACAACGCGATCCTCGACAACTGTCATGTCCGCGTTGCCTTCGCCACCAATGACGAAAGGACCGCGAAGCGGGTGAGCGAAGCGCTCGGCACGGCGACCGAGCTGCGCGATTCCACCAACTATGCCGGCCACCGCCTCGCGCCCTGGCTGGGGCATCTCATGGTGTCGCGGCAGGAGACCGCGCGGCCGTTGATGACGTCCGGCGAGGTCATGCAGCTCCCGCCCACCGACGAGATCGTCATGGTCGCGGGCACGCCGCCGATCCGCGCCATCAAGGCCCGCTACTATGAGGATGCGCGGTTTATGGAGCGCGTCCTGACCCCGCCCGACCTGGCTGCCGTACCGGCCACCGCAACGGCACCGACATCTGATGACTGGTCAGCCCGTGTGATCGCGGACGCGAACAAATCCGCGACGCGACCCGATAGTGGCCCCGAAGGCGATCCGGCCAATGCCGGCATCCGCCGCGAGCCGGAGCTGCCCGAGCATGAGGAGATCGTTCCGCCGCCCCCATCTCCAGCGCGTGAGTTCGACATCCTCGACGACGAACCGGATATCGATGCCGCCAAGGCCCGCGCCTTGCGCTCCCGCATGCGTATGGTTGCGCGGCAGGCGTCGATGAACCCCGATGACGGCATCGACCTTTGAAGGAACCGCCGTGACCAAACGCACGCGCATGAACGTCTATTTCGATCCGGAATTGCTGAAACAGGTCGAGGCGCTGTCGTTGCGGCGCAACGTCTCGAAATCCGCCATCGTCGAGGCTGCCGTCGCCTCCTTCCTGTCCGGGGACACGGCGGATCGGCTGGAAGCGGCGATGTCGCGACGCCTGGACAAGGTCGGTCGCCAGATCGACGGGCTCGACGAAGATCTCGCCGTGCTCGGTGAAACCCTCTCGCTCTTCATCCGCTTCTGGCTGACCATCACGCCGCCGATCCCGGAGGCCGGAAAAGAGTCGGCTCGTGCCAAGGGCGTGGAGCGATTCGAGGGCTTCATGCAGACTCTCGGCAAACGACTTGCCACGGGCGACCGCTTCCTCAAGGAACTGTCGCGGGATGTCGATCCATCTGAAAAAATTGCCGCTGACGTCGAGGAGAGCCACAACAAGTAGCGTCGGGTTTCGACACCGCTGCGGTCATTGCGCAGTCATCGGCTGCTCCTCGAAAGCTGCCGGTTCCAGAGCGCTTCACCTACGCACCACTTCGGCCCAGCGAACTTAGCCTAGCGCGGTCGCGTCTCTTCGCCCCAAGTGAGGAGCACTACGCCCGAAACGAGCATTGCAGCGGCCACAAACCAGAAGGCCACCTCGATCTGGCCGGAGACGTTCGCGGCCAGCGCGAAGCAAAAGGCGCCGATGGCATATCCGAGATCGCGCCAGAAGCGGTAGATGCCAATCGCCGAGCCGCGCCAGGACGGCGCGGCGACATCGGCCACAGCGGCCGAAAGGTTTGGATAGAGAAGCGCCATCCCCAGACCCGAAACCGCCGCCGAAAGGGACCACCAGATGAAGCCTTCTCCGAGGACCATCATAGCAACCCCGGCGGCGCATATCCACATGCCTGAAACATTTGGCCAATGGCGTCCGACCTTGTCCGAGAGCGGGCCGGTGACCAGTTGCGAGCCGCCCCAGACCATACCGTAAATGCCTACGACCCAGCCGATTTCCGGCAGGCTCAAGCCGCCCGAGAACAGAAAGACGGGGTAAATAACCCAGACAAGCGCATCGACGAATTTTTCGACAAGTCCCGCCTGGGAAATCGCAGCAAGCCTGCGGTCGCGCCAGGACATCAAGGTGAAGACCTCCCAGGTGGAGAGAGGCGCAGTAGCCGCTGTTTTTCCACCTTCCGCATACGCCCATGGGAGGGTGTCCCGGACGAAAAAAGCGGCCAGGACCAGGCCTAGCCCGACAACGACCAAGCCGAAGGCCAGCAGTCCCGCACGTGGACCCATCAGTGTCGCTGCGTAGGCAGTAATGATACCGGCAAGGGCGACGCCCAGATAGCCGGAGAACTCATTGAGGCCGATGACGACGCCCCGCTGGTTGGATCGGGTAAGATCGAGTTTGGAGGTTTGAGCCATGGACCAGCAAAGGCCCTGGTTGACGCCCAGCAGAACCGTCGCGGCGACAATCCAGTTCCAGTCGGGCGCAAACGCGATCATCGCCGGGATGGGGAGCGCGACGAGCCAACCGAGCACAAGAACCCTTTTGCGCCCGATCTGCTCCGAGAGGCGACCGGCAACGAAGTTGAGCACGCCCTTGACCACCCCAAAGGCGATGACGAAAGCCGAGAGTAGCACGAAAGAGACACGCTCCAGTCCGAACTCACTTTCGGCCAGCGCGGGAACCACCGTTCGCGTCATGCCGATGGCAAAGCCGACGAGCAGAACCTGCACGAGTTGTTGGACAAACTGGTTGCGGTTCTCGGCAATGCCGAACTGATGGGTGGTTGGGCTCATTGAGGATCAACCGCGCCCGGCATTGAGGGCGCGCGTTTGGGCCGCGCCGGGCGGTGGTGGCGGAATATCGGCGACCATAGCGGCAATGAAATCGGCTTCGCCCTCAATGGCAAAGGCGGTGTTGAAACGGCGCTCGAACCCGATGGTCGAAATGGGCTTGCCGGACAATTTGCGGCCGCAAACCGAACCGGAAAATGCACCGGGGAGCACTTCGATGTGATCGGGAAGCGTCTTGAGCCGTTGGGCGCTGGCGAACAAATTGCGCGCGCCGTCCTCGGCGCTGCTGGCCAGTTCGGTGCGGCCAAGGTCGCCGACCATCAGCGTGTGGCCGGTCACAACGAACCAGGGCTCGCTCGAGCGGGTGCGATCCGTGACGAGCAGCGAGATATGCTCGGGCGTATGGCCCGGCGTGTGCATGATCTTCAGCGCAACGTTACCGAGTTCGAGCACATCGCCTTCGGCAACCTTGTGAAAGTCGAACGCCACGTCAGCACTTTCGTGCAGCACGTATGTACCGCCCGACGCCTCAGCCAGTTGGCGGCCCGGCGAGATGTGATCGGCATGGACGTGGGTGTCGATGACATAGAGGATTTTCATGCCTGTTTGTTCGGCCGCCTCCAGATAGGGCTCGATCGGACCGATAGGATCGATGACAGCACCCGATGCCTTTCCGCCGCAGCCGAGTAGATAGGATGCGCCGACGGGATCTGTGTGCAGGAATTGGCGGACGATCATGGCTTGCTCTCTCCTTGACAAGGACGTCGAATTCATACATTCAATAATTCAATTGAATGTGATAATGTGAATCGAAACGCGATGTCAAGCATCTCTCCAAAACGTGCTGTCTTTGAGCAGTTTGCCCAGACCGCCAAAACCCTTGGCCATGCGAGCAGGATCGAAATCATCGAGTTGCTGGCGCAAGGCGAGCGGAGCGTGGAAGCCCTGGCCGAGCGCACCGGGATGACGGTGGCAACCACGTCCCAGCATTTGCAGACGCTCAAGCGCGCCGGGTTGGTGACGGCCCGGCGGGATGGAAAGTTCATCCTCTATTCGGTGTCAGGAGACGAGGTGATCGCGCTGATCTCGGCGCTAAGGGTGGTGGCCGAACAGCATGCGGCGGAAATGGACCGTATCGTTCGGGGCTATTTCGATACGCGGGATGCGATGGAGCCAGTCTCACGCGAGGACTTGCTCGAACGTGCTCGGGCGGGCCTTGTGACGGTGCTGGACGTTCGACCAGCCGATGAATACGCGGCAGGACATATTCCGGGGGCAACCAACATTCCGTTGTCGGAACTGGAACAGCGCCTTGGCGACCTGACAAAGGATCGCGAGATCATTGCCTACTGCCGTGGACCCTACTGTGTTTACGCCTTCGAGGCTGTGGCCGCGCTGCGTCAAGCTGGGTTCTCTGCGCGTCGGTTGGAAGACGGCCTGCCGCAATGGCGTTCCGCCGGGTTGGAAATTTCACGGGAAGTCACTCAATAGCGTGACAGGCGATTTTCCGACCGTCGAAGCCAAGAGCGAACATTCCACTGTCGCCCATCTCAGACATAACCCATCCTATTTGCCGCCGTTCGCCGCCTAAGCCCACACGCCCTTAATTACTTGTTGAACCGACCCGATTTCAGGCTCTCTTAATCGACCCCGATCCGGGGATCGCCTGTCGCACCCCGCCAGAAACGGGGGCCGACATGACTGCCACTCACGACAAACCGGAGGCCATTCAGCGCGGCGTACGCATGTTGCGCACGGCGCTCGGACCAGTCATTGCCCGGCTTCTCGAAGACCCCACCGTGGTCGAGGTGATGCTGAACCCGGACGGCCGCATCTGGGTGGATCGGCTGTCCGAGAGCCTGGCCGATACAGGCGAGCGCGTGTCCGCCGCCGATGGCGAACGCATCGTTCGGCTGGTCGCACATCATGTCGGTGCGGAGGTTCATGCTCGCAGCCCACGCGTCTCGGCCGAACTGCCAGACAGCGGCGAGAGGTTCGAGGGTTTGCTGCCACCCCTTGTCGCCGCACCGGCCTTCGCCATCCGCAAGCCCGCCGTCGCGGTGTTCACGCTCGACGACTATGTAGCGGCTGCGATCATGACCGCCGACCAGGCGGAAGCACTGCACGCCGCCGTCGCCTGCCGCGCGAACATCCTCGTCGCGGGCGGCACCAGCACAGGCAAGACGACGCTCACCAACGCGCTGCTTGCCGAGGTGGCGAAGTCGCAGGATCGCGTTGTCATAATCGAGGATACGCGAGAACTGCAATGCGCCGCGCCCAACCTTGTGGCGATGCGGACGAAAGACGGCGTGGCGACGCTTTCCGATCTGGTCCGCTCGTCGCTGCGTCTGCGCCCGGACCGCATCCCCATCGGCGAAGTCCGCGGATCGGAAGCCCTCGACCTGCTCAAAGCATGGGGAACCGGCCACCCGGGCGGGATCGGAACCATCCATGCAGGTTCCGGAATCGGCGCGCTGCGCCGGCTCGAACAGCTCATTCAAGAGGCAGTCGTCACCGTGCCTCGCCCCCTGATCGCCGAGACCGTCAACCTTGTCGCCGTCCTCACAGGGCGCGGTCCCGCTCGCCGGCTGACCGAACTCGTTCGGGTCGAAGGGCTGGGGCCGGACGGCGACTACCGCATCGCCTCCGCATTCCTTGACCGCACAGGAGAACCCGAATGATCCGCACCTTTTCGCGCGGCTACCGCATCATGGCGGCCGCCGCGTCCACCGTTGCCATCAGCCTCATGCTCGCGCCGACCGCTCATGCGTCCGGGTCGTCGATGCCGTGGGAACAGCCCTTGCAGCAGATCCTTCAGTCCATCGAGGGGCCAGTCGCCAAGATCATCGCCGTCATCATCATCATTGTGACCGGCCTGACACTGGCCTTCGGCGACACCAGTGGCGGCTTCCGACGGCTGGTCCAGATCGTGTTCGGCCTATCCATCGCCTTCGCCGCGTCGAGCTTCTTTCTGTCGTTCTTCTCCTTCGGCGGCGGGGCGCTCGTTTGATGGCGGGCGGCCTCGAACAGCTCGACGCGGTGCCGGGCTTCACGATCCCGGTCCACCGGGCGCTGACCGAGCACATCCTGCTCGGCGGCGCTCCCCGCGCCATAGCCATCATGAACGGGACGCTTGCCGGGGCCGTGGGCCTCGGCCTGCGCCTCTGGCTTGTTGGCCTTGCGATATGGGCCATCGGCCATTTCGCGGCCGTATGGGCGGCGAAGCGCGATCCCCAATTCGTCGAGGTCGGGCGGCGACATCTCCGCATTCCCGGTCATCTGTCGGTGTGAGGGCGCAGCCATGATGAACCTTGCCGAATACCGCCGCACCGCAACCAGGCTCGCCGATTATCTGCCATGGGCCGCACTGGTCGGCTCCGGCGTCGTCTTGAACAAGGACGGGAGTTTCCAGAGGACCGCGAAGTTTCGCGGTCCCGATCTGGATTCCGCCGTCGCGGCCGAGCTGGTCGCGGTTGCCGGGCGCATCAACAATGCCTTCCGCCGTCTCGGCTCCGGTTGGAGCATCTTCGTCGAAGCGCAACGAAGCGAAGCCGCGACCTATCCCGACAGCACCTTTCCCGATGCCGCATCCGCGCTGGTCGATGCAGAACGGAAAGCCGGGTTCGAGGAAGCGGGCGCGCATTTCGTGTCCGGTTACTTCCTGACCTTCCTCTATCTGCCGCCGGCCGAGGAAGCCGCCCGAACTGAAGCATGGCTTTACGAGGGCCGGGAGAAAGCGGGCGTGGACCCGTGGGAGCTGCTGCGCGGCTTCATCGACCGCACTGACCGCGTGCTGGCCTTGCTCGACGGCTTCATGCCCGAGTGCCGTTGGTTGGATGACAGCGCGACGCTCACCTATCTGCACTCGACCATCTCGACCAACCGGCATCGCGTGCGCGTGCCCGAGGTGCCGATGCACCTCGACGCGCTGCTCGCCGACCAGCCGCTGACCGGTGGGCTGGAGCCGCGCCTTGGCGACGCCCATCTGCGCGTCCTCACCATCACCGGCTTTCCGACCGCGACGACGCCCGGCCTGCTCGACGAAATGAACCGTCTGGCTTTCCCCTATCGCTGGTCCACCCGTGCGATCCTGCTCGACAAAACCGACGCAACCCGGCTGCTCACAAAGATCAGGCGGCAATGGTTCGCCAAGCGCAAGTCCATCGCGGCGATACTGAAAGAGGTGATGACCAACGAGCAATCCGCGCTCGTGGACACCGACGCCGCCAACAAGGCGCTCGACGCCGACATGGCGTTGCAGGAGCTCGGCGCGGACGTGGCGGGCATGGCCTACGTCACGGCGACCGTCACCGTTTGGGACGCAGACCCTCGAATAGCCGACGAGAAACTGCGCCTGGTCGAGAAGATCGTTCAGGGCCGCGACTTCACGGCCATGACCGAGACCGTCAATGCCGTCGATGCCTGGCTCGGCAGCCTGCCTGGACACTCCTACGCGAATGTCCGCCAGCCGCCCATCAGCACTTTGAATCTCGCCCACATGATCCCGCTTTCAGCGGTGTGGGCGGGGCCGGAACGGGACGAGCATTTCGGCGACGCTCCATTGCTTTACGCCAGGACCGAAGGCTCAACCCCATTCCGATTTTCTCTTCATGTCGGCGATGTGGGCCATACGCTGGTCGTCGGCCCCACGGGCGCGGGAAAGTCCGTGCTGCTGGCGCTCATGGCGCTCCAGTTCCGCCGCTACGAGGCTAGCCAAGTCTTCGCCTTCGACTTCGGCGGTTCGATCCGCGCTGCCGCGCTCGCCATGGGCGGCGACTGGCACGACCTTGGCGGTGAACTGACGGAAGGCGCTGAGGTGTCCGTCTCGCTCCAGCCGCTCGCGCGCATCCACGACACCTACGAACGTGCCTGGGCGGCGGACTGGCTCGTCGCCATTCTCATGCGGGAAGGCATCGCCATCACGCCCGAGGTGAAGGAACATATCTGGACGGCGCTGACTTCACTCGCCTCGGCGCCGGTCGGCGAACGCACCATCACCGGCCTCGCGGTGCTGCTGCAATCCAACGATCTGAAACAGGCACTCCGCCCATTCTGCGTCGGCGGCGCCTATGGCCGGCTGCTCGACGCCGAAGCCGAACATCTCGGCAGTTCTCAAGTGCAAGCCTTCGAGATCGAGGGGCTGGTTGGAACTGGCGCAGCCCCGGCGGTGCTCGCTTATCTCTTTCATCGCATCGGCGACCGGCTCGACGGGCGGCCCACACTGCTCATCATCGATGAGGGTTGGCTGGTACTGGACGACGAGGGGTTTTCCGGACAGCTCCGCGAATGGCTGAAAACGCTGCGCAAGAAGAACGCCAGCGTGATCTTCGCCACGCAGAGCCTGTCGGACATCGATGGGAGCAACATCGCGCCCGCGATCATCGAGAGCTGCCCGACGCGGCTGCTCCTGCCGAACGAACGGGCGATCGAGCCGCAGATCACGCCCATCTATCGCCGCTTCGGCCTTAATGACCGCCAGATCGAAATCCTCGCACGGGCTACGCCCAAGCGGGATTATTACTGCCAGTCGCGGCGCGGCAATCGCCTGTTCGAGCTGGGCCTCAGCGAAGTCGGACTCGCGCTCTGCGCAGCTTCCGCCAAATCCGACCAGACCGAAATCGCGCGCATCCATGCCGAGCATGGGCGGGATGGTTTCCTCGCCGCCTGGCTGCGCCACCGCGGCGTCGATTGGGCCGCCGATCTCATCCCCGACCTCCCCAATCTCATCGACGAACCCGAGCCAGCAGAGTTCGCGCTCGATTTAGACTTCGGAGATCTCCTTTCCAACGACCAAGAGGACCCGTCACCATGATCCGCACCACAAGTCTCATCGCCCGGCTCGCCGCCACGTCTGCGCTCGCCCTTGCCGTCGCGACCCCCGTCGCCCTGTCGCCTATGGTAGCGACGCCGGCCTACGCCTTCATCTTTGGCGGCCGCATCGTCTTCGATCCGACCAACTATGCCGAGAACGTCCTGACGGCAGCCCGCTCGCTCGAGCAGATCAACAACCAGATCCAGAGCCTCCAGAACGAGGCGCAGATGCTGGTCAATCAGGCCCGCAATCTGGCGAACCTGCCGCATTCCTCGCTCCAGCAGTTGCAACAGAACGTGCAACGCACCCAGCAGCTTCTGACACAGGCGCAGAACATCGCCTTCGAGGTCGGCCAGATCGACCAGGCGTTTCAGCAGAACTACGGCAACGTGCCGCTGTCGGCGACCGAACAGCAACTCATCGAAGGCGCTCGCAGCCGCTGGGAGAACACCGTTGGCGGACTGCAGGATGCGCTTCGTGTTCAGGCTGGCGTCGTCGGCAACATCGACCCCAACCGTGCCGAAATGTCGGCGCTGGTCGGCCAGAGCCAGAATGCTGTTGGCGCGCTGCAAGCCACGCAGGCCGGCAACCAACTCTTGGCCCTCCAGTCGCAGCAGCTGTCCGACCTGATCGCGGTCATCTCCGCAAACGGCCGTGCCGACGCATTGACGCAGGCCGAACGCGCCACTGCCGCCGAACAGGGCCGCATCCAGCGTGAGCGATTCCTGACGCCCGGCACCGGCTATCGGCCCGGCAACGCGCATATGTTCAACAACGGCAACAACTGACCTGAGGGCTCGTCATGGACGGTAAGATGCTGGCCCGGCTCGGGACCGTTGTGTTCATGGCGATTGCCTTGACAGTGACCGCCATCGATATAGCGCGGAGGGACGAACCTTCCGCGCCCCGTCCTGCGCCGGCCCTCCAGCCGCCGGCCGATCCCCTGCGCGAACCCCTGCGCCGTTGCCAGCAGCTCGGCGAGGCAGCCGCAAGTGACACCGGCTGCCTCGCCGCATGGGCAGAATCCCGTGACCGTTTCCTCGGCCGTGATCGCAGCGAGGCGCGCTGACCATGGGCAACACGGGCGTCATCGACAATTTTCTCGGCGTATTTACGTCATACATCGACAGCGGTTTCGGCCTGCTCGGCGGCGAGGTGGCCTTCATCGCCACCACACTGATCGTTATTGACGTGACGCTCGCCGCGCTGTTTTGGGCATGGGGCGCGGATGACGACATCATTGCCCGGCTGGTCAAAAAGACCCTGTTTGTCGGCGTCTTCGCCTACGTCATTTCCAACTGGAACAACCTCGCGCGCATCGTCTTCGAGAGCTTCGCCGGCCTCGGCCTCATGGCGTCGGGCACCGGCTTTTCCGTCGAAGACCTGATGCGTCCCGGTCGCGTGGCCCAGACCGGCCTCGACGCCGGGCGGCCACTGCTTGACTCCATCTCCGACCTGATGGGCTGGATCGCCTTCTTCGAGAACTTCATCCAGATCGCGTGCCTGCTGTTTGCATGGGCACTGGTGGTGCTGGCCTTCTTCATCCTCGCCATCCAGCTTTTCGTCACCTTGATCGAGTTCAAGCTGACGACGCTCGCGGGCTTCGTGCTGATTCCGTTCGGCCTGTTCGGCAAGACTGCCTTCATGGCCGAGCGCGTACTGGGCAACGTGGTGTCGTCCGGCATCAAGGTGCTGGTTCTCGCGGTCATCATCGGAATCGGCTCGACACTGTTCGCGCAGTTCACGGCCGGCTTCGGCGGTCAGACCCCGACCATCGACGAGGCGATGGCGATTGTGCTCGCCGCGCTGTCGCTGCTCGGCCTCGGCATCTTCGGTCCCGGCATCGCCAACGGAATCGTCTCGGGCGGCCCGCAGCTCGGCGCGGGTGCGGCCGTTGGCACTGGCCTCGCCGCAGGCGGCATGGTGCTTGCGGGCGGGGCGGCGGCAGGCGGCGCGGCCATGCTCGGCGCCAAAGGTGGCGCTGCCGCGCTCTCGGGCGGGGCCGCGGCCGTTCGTGGAGGCGCGGCGACCGCGGGAGCGGCGACCGCTGCCTTCAGCCTCGGCTCGCTCGGCCAGACCGGGGCCGCAGGCGTCGCCTCCGGCCTCGGCGGTGTCGCCCGCGCCGCAGGCTTCGCCGCTGTCTCTCCCCTCAATAGTGCCGCCGCGCGTGCCAGTGAATCCGTCAGATCCAGCTTCACCGATGGCGCACGCGCCGGTTTCGCGGCTGGCGGCGGCACATCGTCCATGGGCACGGTCGGGGGCGCGGGCGCTGCGCCGTCCGCCACCGCTGGCAGTCCTCCGGCCTGGGCGCAGCAGACGCGGCATTCGCAGGCCATGAACCACGGCACCACCATGGCCGCCCACGCGGTGCGCTCCGGCGACAGCCACGGCTCCGGTTCCTCCGTCAATCTTTCCGAAAGTGACCGCACATGAACCTCTTCAAACGACCATCGACCCATTACGGCAAGATGCCGGAACCCGAGACGCCCTATCAGAAGGCCGCGCAAGCGTGGGACGAGCGCATCGGCTCGGCCCGCGTGCAGGCGAGGAACTGGCGGCTCATGGCCTTCGGCTCGCTGATCCTGTCGGCCGGCTTCGCCGCCGCCCTTGTCTGGCAGTCGGCGCGCGGGACCGTCGTGCCCTGGGTGGTGCAGGTCGATAATCTCGGACAGGCGCAGACCGTCGCGCCCGCGAACGCCGTTTATCGGCCGACCGACCCGCAGATCGCTTTCCATCTCGGCCACTTCATCGAGCAGGTCCGCGCGATCCCGGCCGACGCCATCATCGTTCGCCAGAACTGGCTTCGCGCCTATGAGTTCACCACTGACATGGGTGCGGCGGCGTTGAACGACTATGCCCGCGCCAACGATCCCTTCGCCAAGGTCGGCCGCCAGCAGGTCGCCGTCGAGGTCTCGAGCGTCATCCGGGCATCCCCCGACAGCTTCCGCATCGCCTGGACCGAACGGCAATATGAGAACGGCCAGCTCTCCACCACCGAGCGATGGACCGCCATCCTCACCATCGTCATCCAGACGCCGCGCACTGCCGAGCGCCTGCGCGCCAATCCGCTCGGCATCTACGTCAACGCAATCTCATGGTCGCGGGAGATGAGCCAATGACCGGCACGACTTTTCGTAAACTCGGCTTTCCGGCTTTCCGTAGACCCGCATTGGCGGCTTTGCTGCTTTCCGCGACCATGCTGGCGGGCTGCGCCACCAACCGGACTCCGCAATTCAGCTACGATGCCGACGTGCCGCCACTGCCGACCGTGCAGGCGGCCGTCACCGACAACACCCCCCGGCCGTTGCATGTGCCGCCGGCCTGGACCGTGGCGCGGGGCGGCAATGCCGCCACCACGCCGGCCGGCCGCGTCGAGAACGCCAACGCCGCCGCCCGGGTCGAGCCCCGGCGCGAGGGTTATTACAACGCCATCCAGATCTATCCGTGGTCGGAAGGCGCGCTCTATCAGGTCTATGCAGCCGTCGGGCAGATCACCACCATTGCGCTGGAGCCAGGCGAGAGCCTGACCGGCGCGGGGCCAATCGCAGCCGGCGACACCGCCCGCTGGATCATCGGAGACACCGAGAGCGGCAGCGGTGCGAACCGCCGTGTCCATATCCTCGTGAAGCCGACACGCCCGGACATTTCCACGAACCTTGTCGTCACCACCGACCGGCGCACCTACATGGTCGAGCTGCGCGCGCGGGAATCGCTCTACATGCCCGCCGTCGGCTGGGCCTATCCCGCGCCGCCGGCCAGCCAGCGCCAGACCGTTCAGGCCGCGCCGATCATTCCGGCCGAGGCCGCGCGCAACTATCGCTACGGCCTTCAGGGGGACACTCCGCCTTGGCGACCCATCTCTGTCTTCGACGATGGCCGCCGAGTCTATGTCGTATTCCCGGCCGGGATCGTGCAGGGCGAGATGCCGCCGATCTTCGTGCTTGGCTCCAATGGCGAACCGCAGATCGTCAACAGCCGCATCCACCAGAACATCCTGATCGTGGACCGCCTGTTCGGTGCGGCCGAACTGCGCCTTGGCAGCGGCAACCGCCAGCAGACCGTCAGGGTCGTCCGTATCAACCCGACGCAGGCCACCGCTCCGCAGCCCACCAGCGCGACCGGAGATTCGCCGTCATGACGGACAACACCATCACCGATACCGCCGCCCCCATGCGGCTGCGCGCCGAGCCACCCCGCGTCACCCGCCTGTCCCGCAAGATGCTGGCAGGCGTCGGCGCCGTCGCGCTTCTCGGCATCGGCGGCGCGCTCATCTACGCGCTCCAGACCCGCGATGCGGGACCGGGAGGGGACGAACTCTATTCGACCGAGAACCGGCCTACGGCGGATGGCTTGTCCGGCCTGCCGCGCGACTATACCGGCCCGGTGCTCGGCCCCGCGCTGCCCGGCGATCTCGGCCGTCCGATCCTCGACGCGCGGACGCGCGGCCAGCCGGTCGCGCCGCCCGTGATGGCGACGCCTGCCGTCGATCCCGAGGAAGAGCGCCGCCGCGCCGAGGAAGAAGAAGCGCGCTTGAGCAACGTGTTCTTCCAGTCCGGCCCGCGCACGGCGCCGGCAGGGACGGCCATGCCCGGCCTTGCCGGTCTTGACCTCAACGGACAGTCTCTGACGCAAAACCGGCACACGGCTTTCCTCAATGGACCCGTGAATCGGCAGACGGTGGCGCCGGATCGTGTTACGCCGCCCGCCTCGCCCTGGATACTTCAGGCTGGGTCCGTGATCCCGGCCGCGCTCATCACCGGCATCCGTTCGGACCTGCCCGGCCAGATCACCGCGCAGGTGACGGAGAACGTCTATGATAGCCCGACCGGCAGCCTGCTCCTGATCCCGCAGGGGACGCGCATCATCGGCCAATATGATGATGGCGTGACCTTCGGCCAGCGCAGGGTGCTGCTCGTCTGGAACCGCCTGATCCTGCCGGGCGGCCGCTCCATCGTTTTGGAGCGACTGCCCGGCGCGGATGCGTCTGGCTATGCCGGCCTTGAGGATGGCGTCGATTACCATTGGTGGGACCTGATGAAAGCGGCCGGGCTATCCACGCTGCTCGCAGTCGGCACCGAACTGGCCACCAGCGACGAGGACCGGCTGATCGCGGCCATCCGCGACGGGGCGCAGGATACGGTCAATCAGGCAGGCCAACAGATCGTGCAGCGCCAGTTGCAGGTCGCGCCGACGCTGACCATCCGGCCGGGCTTCCCGGTCAGGATCATCGTCACCCGCGACCTTGTGTTCGAGCCGGCAGGAGGTTGACTTTGACCAAGCTGAAACTCGGTCCGCTGCCCTACGACAAGCCCGTGAAGGTCACGGTGGAGCTGCCCGCGCCGCTGCACCGCGATCTGGTCTCCTACGCCGAGGTGCTGGCCCGCGAAACCGGCCAGCCCGCCGTCGATCCCGTCAGGCTAATCGTGCCCATGCTAGAGCGATTCATCGCCACAGATCGGGGGTTCGCGAAGGCTCGGCGATCCACAGGCGGAGGGCAACCATAGCGGAGCCTTCAGTGTCGTTGTAGCCTACTGAGCAGCCGCTGTTCAGCTTCGTGCTGCGCCATTTCCGACGATAGGAGTGCATCGACACTCCAGTTTTCGATTTGAAGAAAGAATGCAACGAGGAGGAGATAGCGCGAATACAGTCCGGATCTGGCAGGGTCGAGATCAGGATGCTCTTCCCGCCATAGTAGGGCAAGTTTCTCGATGTCTACTTCGCCGCCGAAGGCGACATAGTCGGCCAGCCCTTCGTCAATCCACATTGGCAGCCGCCATCGTGCCAATGCGCCGATCCGCCGCGTAACCATTCCATGAGCAATCTCGTGCGCTGCGAAATAGGCTAATGTGCGCTCCCCCTCGACGCTCATGCCGCTGTTTCCTATCAGGCGATTTCGGTCGAGGTCAGCTTGTCGGAGGAAGGCGATTTCCGGCAAGAAGTGGTAATTGACGCCTCCCGCCCCGTATTTGTCGAGAAACGTTAGCCTGCCGCGCCACTCTGAGTTCGAAATGACAATGTGCCAGTTGGATTCGGCCTTGAGTAATTCCGGGGGTGCTTTGTTCAATCGGCTCTCCACGTCCTCAAGCATCGCTTGCCCCGCTGCTGGATTGAAAGGGCGATCGGAATAGAGCGATAAGCGTCCATGCCTTGTTTCGTGCGTGTGAAGTACGTGTGGGAATGCGAGCAAGCTTGTAATGGTCGCGCTCGCAAGGATGATAATGCCGAAAAAAGCAGAGGAAAATCGCAGGAGGGCACATTGAAGATTCATACTCTGGGCCTTTCTCATCGCGGCGAACGGGAGTCTACTTCGGCAACGAGATCATGACACCTTTGTTTGGCGGGACAGGTTGTGCCATCTGTTCGGCTTCCGCCATGTTGTGCGTAAGCAGGATTGCGGTGCTTTGATCGTTGGGGTCGGCCTGCCACCAACTGCCATAGGCCCCAGGCCAACCAACCGCGCCAATGCCTCCGCCACAGAGGGTGGGCGCTGCCTGTTCAGGCTCCATGACCACCGCGACGCCGAGACCGAAACCGTGGCCTGCGGCAAATATGGGCATGCCGAACATGCTGGCTTTAGCCCGTTGCGCAGGCGAGAGCCTGTTGGCGGTCATCAGCGCCAGAGTTTGGGGCTGTAGCAGCCGCACGCCGTCTACGGCACCACCTTCGACAAACAGGCGCGCAAAGGCGAGGTAATCGTCGATCGTAGACCATAGTCCCTGTCCGCCGGAGACATAACTCATGGCCGTCGGCCGTTCGGGCAAGGCGTGGCTGGCGGGTACCGTCGTCCGCTGGGCCGGACGGCCATCGGCATCGAACCCGAGCGGGGCGGCACATCGGTCGCGACTGGCGGCCGGAACGACAAAACCGGTGTCAGCCATGCCAAGCGGCGCGAATATTCTGCGGTGTAGTACGTCACCGAGTGGCATGGCTTCGATGCGCGCAATGAGGAACCCAAGGAGATCTGTAGAGTGACCATAGTGGAAATTCGCACCAGGCTGATCGATCAGCGGCAGTCCGGCTAGACGAGCGACCCATCGATCCGGTGAATGTTCGGAATCGATCGACGCGCCGAGGGCATTGGCGTAGGCGGCGGCAATGGGGCCGGTATGGAAATCGCCATAGGTGAACCCGGCGCGATGGCTGAGAAGGTCGCCGAAGGTGATCGGCCTTTGGGCCGGCTCGAAATCATCGAGCGGACCATTGGGATTGCGCAGTACGGTCATTGCCGAAAATTCAGGTGCCCAGTGGGTGATTGGTTCCTCAAGCGTGATCCGCCCCTCTTCCACGAGCATCATTGCCGCGACCGACGTTACCGGCTTGGTCAGCGACGCGATGCGAAAGAGCGTGTCGCGCATCATGGGAAGATTTGCAGCGAGATCGCGCTTGCCTTGCGCCGCGACATGGACAATTCGGCCCGCGCGCCAGACCAGCGTGGCAACGCCGGACAGATCGCCCGCTTCTATATGACCAGCCATGGCATCGGCTATCGGCTCACTCATCGCACTTTCCTTAAGAACAAAATGTTGATACATTATAAAATAGATTCGCAATAAAATAGCAAGCCACTTATAGTGTCGTCATGACGAACGAGGATGACCGAGAAAACCCGCGCCGCAGACCCAAAGGGGACAAACGGCAACGGACGCGGGCGGCGCTGCTGGCGGCGGCGCGCGAGTTGGTTCGCGAAACGGGCTTCGAGCAGATTACGATGGAGGCCGTGGCGCGCCGTGCAGGCATGACCAGCGGTGCCATCTACGGGAACTTTACGAATCGCGATGACCTGCTGATCGCTCTGTCGGATCAGTACTGGGCACCTATCGTCCCCGATTTTGTGCTGGGATCTAGCTTTGCGGATATGATGGCGGCACTGGCTGATGCGACCATCGCAGCATTGCCAGAACGGGAAAGGGCGGCGGTCGGCTATCTCAGCGGCCGCGCCTACGCGTTGGGTCAGGCCGAACTACGCCGGAAAGTGCATGCGGCGACGGCAAGGGACTATGCAGCCGGCGCGGCATGGCTGCGGGAAGTGGCGAGCGACGCCGAATTGCCGATGGAACCGGAACTTATGGTGCGGGTGCTCCACGCGATGACCGAGGGGCTCGTGCTACAGCGCCTGCTGACGCCCGAACTGGTGCCTGACGAGGTGATATTTGCCGCTTTTGCTGCATTGGCGGGGCAACCTGGTGCGCCAATCCCTGGTGCATCCAAACCTCCGCAAGACGTGACGGAAGAATCGAAAGGAACCTTAAGTTGAAAAAGAAGCGATGGAGTGTTGGCTGCTGGCTGTTTAACCAACGATCCAACTCGGTCTTTTCCAAGTGCATGAGTTAACAATTGAGAGCCAAGGCTGCGTCTTGCACTACTGGGTAGCATAGGTAAGACGAACTCCGCGGCCGGTCCGTTCGAATAGGACTTGACCAACTGTGTCCTCAAGGCGGCGCACTTGCAGGGTCAGTGCGGATTGGGTCCTTCCCACAACCGACGCGGCACGGCTGAGCGACTGTCGCTCAGCGATTGCGACGAATGTTCGTAGCAGTTCATTGCTTAGCGAGGTCATGGCCGATATGAGTTTCCCAAATAATAGAGACAATATTACTTGTTGGAAATTTTAGCTCCAATACCTCAAGGTCGCACTCGCAAACCGGGGAGCGGCATATGGAGCATAAGGTATGGGTGTTTTTCTATGGCTCGTATATCAACCCTGATGTGCTAGACGAAGTAGGCCTCCGCTTTGAGCAACGGGAAGTCTCCATCCTCACGGGCTTTGACCTAATCATTGCTCCTCACGCGAACCTCGCGCGCGACGCCGCAAAGGTCGTATGGGGCGTCCTATCGACCTTCACTCACGCTGATCTCGCCCGGCTCTACAACGTAACCGTCCGGTGAGCATTCACCGGGCGGATACAGCGCTTCCGAAGGGTCGTCACCGCAGTGCGAAGAGATCAGCAAAGACGGACTTGGCGGCCCAGTGCTTCATTATGCATGGTGTCGGGTGCCTTGGTGCCGCGCTTTTCAAGGACCCTGCGCTCGGATTTTCAGACGCGAGAGGCAGCAGCTCGCGTTTCCGGCTACCGAGTTTTATGCAGGAATCGGTACTGTGAGGGCGTCAGCCCAATCTGCCTCACAAAGCACCGCCTGAGATGATCAAGTGAACGGAAGCCAGATGCTGCCGATGCTCGCTTGACATCTTCGCCAGCTTCCAGAAGGGAGCGCGCATGGTCGAGACGCAGCGCTTCAACGAGCGCAGCGGGCGTCATGCCGACCTCGCGCGAGAACTTGCGATGAAAGGTGCGTACGCTCTGCGCGCATCGCGCCGCCAGCGCGTCCAAAGAGAGGTCATCGGTCAAGTGGGAGGCGATCCACTCGACTAGCTTGGCATACCCACCTCCCTGGGCATTGAGCAGTGTCGAAAACTGTGATTGATGCCCCGGCCGTCTTGATTGCAGGACCAGCCTCCGGGCCACCTCGGTTGCCAGCATCTGGTTGTAGTCTTCCTCGAGGAGAGCGAGAGCCATATCGATGCCGGTCGAAACGCCCGCCGATGTCCACAACGCGCCGTCGCGTACATAGAGCGCGTGTCTGTCGACGATCAGGTGCGGAAACATTTTTTCCAGCTGGTCGGCCGCCATCCAGTGAGTAGTCACCCGGCTGTTGGACAGCACCCCGGCGGCGGCAAGGATGAAGGCACCCGTGCAGACCGAACAGATCCGCCCGATGGATGGGGCGTTTTGCGAAAGCCAGCCAATTAGAGCGCCGTCGGCAATAGCCGACCGCACAGGAATTTCGTGTGCTCCGGGGACCATTAAGGTCGAATTTCGGTCTGCGGTTATGGCATCCAGACGACAAGTCGCGACTTCGATGTTGGCGCTGGAGCGGACAGGGCCACCCGTCACTGATGCCAACATAATCTGGTACTGAGCCCTTTGATCAACTTCAGCGGCCTCGGCGAACACAGCCGCTGGGCCGGTCACATCAATCAGCTGGAAGCCATCATATGCAACGAAGACTATCATGCGTACTGCCGGTGCCCTTTGGCATGAAATAGCGAAACTTTGTCATTTATGCCAAATTCCATCCTGTGCGACAATGCTGGCTGGTTTGGCAAAAAGATGCGAATAGGCCCATTGCGGCTACTCCAAGTGATAATCCTGCTGGATTCGAGGGGGATCCCTGAAATGAACTATATTGTTTCGGCGTGCTTCATCGTCGTAGGCATCATACATCTGTTGCCAGTTGCCGGCGTTTCAGGATCCAATATGATCACGCGCTTATATGGAATGCAGATCAGCGAACCGGATCTACTCATCGTTCTTCGACATCGCGCACTCTTGTTCGGATTGCTTGGAGCGTGCCTCGTTGCTGCTGCTTTCAAAACCGCATGGCAGGTGCCAGTCCTGACCATTGCTGCTGTCAGCGTCATAGGATTCTTGGGAATTGCATTGCAGACGGGAGAATATTCGAGGGAGATAGCCCGCGTAGTAGTCGCTGATTGCATTGCGCTCTTCGCTCTGGCTATCGCTGCGGTGCTGATCTGGATAGGACGGACAAGCGCCACATCCGTCTGATTGACGGTCGGCCCGACGAAAAGGTTTATCGTTGCCCTCACGCGAGCAATTTATGGCGGATGTCTCCACAGGTGTTTGGGTGTTTGACACCATTGCCCGATTAGATTGGTGGAGATTCGGCGATTGCGTTCCGATCCCTTTCGGCTGCAAGGGCATAACCGTGCCAAGAGGCGTCGTTCTCCAACTCCCTTGCGTGTCACCTTCGCGCTCAACCGTATTGCCGAGTTGAACGCCCTATCGCCCCGATCGCTCATTTTTTCCGCCGCCCTCCGTCAAAGACGCAGCACGCCCGCATCGCGAAAGGAGGTGTGAGCACAACTGTCGACCGAGCATGAATGAAACCGTTTTGCGCAATCTGAAATATGTACTGATGGCCGCTGAGCTGGGCAGCATGCGCAAGACGGCCAGAACTCTGCATGTGCGGGAATCGACCGTGAGCCGGAACGTCGGCACCATCGAGCAGCAACTCGATATCCAGATCTTCCAACGCAGCCACAACGGCGTGCGTCTGACTGAGGAGGGCCGGGACTGGATCGAAAGCGTTCGCGGTCACTATGACGGCCTCGCGGAGGCCCTAAGCAGCACCGCGCGGCGAAACAAGGAGCACGACAAGCTCCGCATCGGCCTCGGCGCCCCCTTCGGTCGCGACTTCCTGGTATGCCTCATCGACAGGTTCGAAAGGGCCTATCCGGATATCGAGATCACCATACAGGACGGAGCCTGTCGCAAGCAGGCGTCCGCCATCCGCCGCCGTCATCTCGATATCGCCTTCATGTGCGATGGCTACGAAACACGAGCCTGCCGCTTCGAGACAATCTGGGAGGAAGGTATGGCCGCCCTGCTTCCTGCCGGTCATCCCCTTGCCAGGAAAGGCGCGCTGACCTGGAGCGATCTTGCCGGCGAACGCTTGCTCGTGCCTCAGGGCGCCGACGGTCCGTTGCTCGACCCATGCCTGATGTGCGCGATCCTGAACAACGACCGCGCCCCAATCATAGAGCAATGCCGGGCCTGTCAGGCGACCGTCATCCTCAAGGTGCAGATCGGCAAGGGCTTCACGATCACCGGTGCAAGCTTCGCCAAGGGTGTCAGCATCGAGGGAACGGTCTGGCGACCGATCGTCGGCCCGGACACCACCGGTGTAGTCAAGGCCGTCTGGCTCGACTCCAACCCGAAGCGCGCCGTCCTGCGCCTTCTCGGTATGGCCCGCAACGTAGCCGCCGAGCAGGAGCGGACCTTGAAGTAAATCGATTGACACTTTGGGGGATGGCGCACCCGACAGGATTCGAACCTGTGACCTTCGGCTTCGGAGGCCGACACTCTATCCAGCTGAGCTACGGGTGCATTCGGTGTTCAGATAGTCATCGAGACCGAGCAGGGTCAATCGCGAATCCAACTTCGTAACGACGTAAACGGGGCGAGCAAAAAATGCTGCCGATTGTCGCCGTTCGTCCTCTACAGGCTCCTTCAATTTGCTTCCGTGGTGCTTCCGTGACCACGGAAGCGGTTTTTGTGCTTCCTTCGAGATTCACCAAGATATTGGTTTCTCTCGATTTTTTCACTCAGCACCCACAATCCACTTGACTTAGCCTTGCCTTCGGAGGGCAGCACTCTATCCAGCTGAGCTACGGGTGCGGAGCCGGGGCGGGCCCCGGATCGTCGGCGCCGAGAGGCACCGTGGGCTACATAGCCGATGCGCGGCATCGCGGCAACCTCCGCCGAGCGCTCGTGCCCGAGGTCACATGCGGTGGCCCGAGGTGGTGCAGTTCGCCACGCCGGTTACCGCCGGGTTCCCGGTGGGCGAGACGGTGGCACGTCGGAGCCGCCGCCGACCCATCCTGCTTCGCGCCGGTCCGCGTGGACGGCCTCGACGACGGAGGCAGCCTCGACCTTGCCGGCAAAGGGCAGCGGCGGTCATGGGCACGCCGACCCATCCTGCTTCGCGCCGGTCCGCGTGGACGGCCTCGACGACGGAGGCGGCCCCGACCTTGCCGGCAACGGGCAGCGGCGGCCATGGGCACGCAGGCGCATCCTGCTTCGCGCCGGCCGGCGTTGACGGCATCGACGACGGAGGCGGCCTCGACCTTGCCGGCAACGGGCAGCGGCGGCCACGGGCACGCAGGCGCATCCTGCTTCGCGCCGGCCGGCGTTGACGGCCTCGACGACGGAGGAAGCCTCGACCTTGCCGGCAAAGGGCGCCAGCGGCCGCGGGCACGCGGGCGCATCCCGTTTTGCGTCGGTGGATGTAGACGGCGTTGAAGGCCGAGGTCGACCGGCCGTTTGGATGAACGACGCCAGCCGGGCACGGCCAGGTCGGCGCGCCCGCGACCTTCGCCTTGCGGCGATCCAATCGGGCATGCCGGGTTCCCGGGGGGCTTGACCTTCCTGCGGCTGGAACCTTCATATCCGGGTGAGACACGGAGCTTGCGTGATGGAATTCATCGTCGACGACATGACATGCGGCGGCTGCGTCGCGAGCCTGACGAGGGCTGTCCGCCGCGTCGATCCGGGGGCGACGGTCGAGGCCGATCTGGCGACGCGGCGGCTGACGGTCGGCACCGAGCGGCCGCTCGCCGAGATCGCAGAAGCGATCGGGAAGGCCGGGTTCGAGAGCCGCGCAGCCTGAGACGGGAGAGATCGAGATGAACATCGGCACCGCCGCCCGCCAGTCGGGCCTGCCGCCCAAGACGATCCGCTACTACGAGGAGATCGGCCTCCTGAGCGCCGACCGCGCGCCGAACGGCTACCGCGACTATTCCGTCGAGGACATTCATCGCCTGCGCTTCGTGCAGCGGGCCCGCAGCCTCGGCTTCTCGGTCGAGGAATGCCGGCAGCTGCTCTCGCTCTACGGCGACCGGGACCGCGAGAGCGCGGACGTGAAGGCGATCGCCACCGAGAAGCTCGCCGAGATCGACCGCAAGATCGCGGAGCTGACGAGCCTTCGCAAGATGCTGGGACACCTCGTCGCCAATTGCCACGGCGACCAGCGCCCGGAGTGCCCGATCATCGACGGGCTGGCCGGCCGGCACGAGCACTGACGCGCCAGAAACCGGACACGAAAGGGAACCTCGCGTTCACCGGCCGATTGAGCGGAGGCGGATAGTCCGCGAACCGGAGGCGGTGATGCTCGATATCGCCCATGCCCGCGAGATGATGGTGCAGCGGCACCTCGTGCGCCGAGGCCTCCAGGACGAGCGGCTGCTTTCGGCCATGCGTGCGGTGCCGCGCGAGCGCTTCGTGCCCGCGGACCTGGCGGAACTCGCCTATGACGACGCGCCGCTGCCGATCGGCGAGGGGCAGACGATCTCGCAGCCCTATGTCGTGGCGCTGATGATCGACGCCGCCGGGGTGAGGCCCGGAGACAGGGTGATGGAGGTCGGCGCCGGCTCCGGCTACGCGGCGGCCGTGCTGAGCCGCATCGCGGCGAGGGTGGTGGGGATCGAGCGCCATCGCTCGCTGGCCGACGAGGCGGCCGCGCGCGTGGAAGCGCTCGGCTACGACAACGTCAGGATCATATGCGGCGACGGGACGATGGGGCTGCCGGAGGAGGCGCCCTTCGACGCGATCATCGTGTCGGCGGGCGGGCCGGAAGCCCCGCGATCGCTGAAGGACCAGCTGGCGGTCGGCGGCCGGCTTGTCATGCCGGTCGGCGAAAGGAGCAACCAGCGGCTCGTCCGCATCAGGCGGCTGGGCGCCGACCGCTTCGAGGAAGAGGATCTGGGCGGCGTGCGCTTCGTGCCCCTGGTCGGCGAGCACGGCTGGCGCGAGGCGGCGGCGCCGTTGCCGCTTCCCGTGATGATCGCCGCGGCCGCGGAGGAACTGCCGCCGCCGGACGACGAGGCCTTCGGCGCCGCCTTCGACCGCTTCGGCGACAGGAAGATCGTGCTGCTCGGCGAATCGAGCCACGGCACGTCGGAATTCTACCGCGCCCGGGCCGCCATCACGCGACGCCTCGTCGAGCGCCACGGCTTCACGGTCGTGGCGGTGGAGGCCGACTGGCCGGATGCGGCCGCGATCGACCGGCACGTACGGCACCTTGCCTCCCGGCCGGACGACCAGCCGTTCAGGCGCTTCCCGACCTGGATGTGGCGCAACACCGACATGGCCGATTTCGTCGGCTGGCTGCGCATGCACAACGGCCGGGTGGACGACACGACGCGCCGGGCCGGCTTCTACGGGCTCGATCTCTACAGCCTCGGCGCATCGATCGAGGCGGTGCTTGGCTATCTGGACGGGGTGGATCCGGAAGCGGCCGCCATCGCTCGTGAGCGCTACGGTTGCCTGGAACCCTGGCGGCGGGAGCCGTCCTCCTACGGCCGCGCCATGATGAGCCGAAGCTATTCGGGATGCGAGGAGGCCGTGGTGGCGCAGTGCCGCGAATTGCTCGCAAGGTCGCTCGACCTTGGCGGCGACGATGGCGACAGCTTCCTCGACGCGGCGCAGAATGCGCGGCTCGTCGCCGCGGCCGAGACCTACTACCGCACGATGTACCGGGGCGGCGAATCGTCCTGGAACCTGCGCGACCGGCACATGTTCAACACGCTCGCCAACGTGCTCGACGCGCGCGGCCCGGACGCGAAGGCGGTCGTCTGGGCGCACAACTCGCATGTCGGCGACGCGCGCGCGACCGAGATGGGCACGTCGCGCGACGAGCTGAGCCTCGGCCAACTCTGCCGCGAGCGGTTCGGCGAGGCCGCAGTGCTGATCGGCTTCGGCACCCACACCGGCACGGTCGCGGCCGCGACCGACTGGGGTGGCGCGATGGAGGTGAAGCGCGTGAGGCCGTCGCGCGAGGAAAGCGTCGAGAGGCTGTTCCACGAGTCGCGAAGGCCGCGACACCTCGTCGATTTCGGGCGGCATGCCGAACTCGCCGAACGGCTCGGCGAACCGAGGCTCGAACGCTTCATCGGGGTCATCTACCGGCCGGAGACGGAGCTTCAGAGCCACTATGCGCAGGCGCAGCTCTCGCGCCAGTTCGACGCCTTCGTCTGGTTCGACGAGACGCGCGCCGTGACGCCGCTGCCGGTGCGGACGGATCGGGACGCGATGCCCGACACGTGGCCGACCGGCCTCTGACGACGCTGCGTCAGCCGCGGGCGGAACCCGCGGCGCTCCGTCTGGTTCGGGCTCGCCAGACGAGGAGTTGAAGATGCAGGAAGCGATGGACGAGCTTGCCGAGGCGGTGCGGCGCAGGAACGCGATCCTGTTCGTCGGCGCCGGGATATCGATGAGCGTCGGCCTGCCCTCATGGGACAGGCTGATCGGCCATATGGAGACGGAGCTCGGGCTCGACCGCGATTCGGCGGAACGGACGCGCGACGGCTATCTGACGCTTGCAGAGTATTACCGGCTGAAGCAGGGGAGCCTCGGGCCCCTGCGCAGCTGGATGGATCGGAACTGGAGCGTCTCGCGCGACAAGGTCGAGCGCTCGCGCCTCCACCGGCTGATCCTCGATCTCGACTTCCCGATCATCTACACGACCAATTACGACCGCAACCTCGAGGTCGCTTTCGAGGTGCATGGCCGCGACTACGTGAAGGTCGCCAATGCGCGCGACGTCAGCCGGGTCCGCGAGGGCGTCACGCAGATCGTGAAGTATCACGGCGACTTCGACGACGACGCGTCGCTGGTGCTCACCGAGACGGACTATTTCGACCGGCTGTCGTTCGATTCGCCGCTCGACGTGAAGTTCCGCTCCGACGCGCTCGGCCGCACGATCCTCTTCATCGGCTACAGCCTGTCGGACATGAACATCCGCCTGCTGCTCCACCGGCTCTGGCAGACCTGGCGGACCTCCGGCTACGAGAAGGACCGCCCGCCCTCCTTCGTGTTCATGCCGCACCGCAATCCCGTCGAGGAGGCCGTGCTTGCCCGCTGGGGCATCACCGCGCTCAATGTCGAGGCGCAGGAGCCGGAGGAGGCGCTGCGCGCCTTCCTGGAACGTCTGGTCGAGATCACGGGTCGCCGCGAGGCGACCTGACCGGCAAGGAACAACACCCTCCGCGGCCGGTTCGAGAGACGGAACCGCCACGTGAAGGTGCTCGAGCACGATATGGACCGACTGCTGAGATATTCGCTGTTCGCCGGCCTGGGGGCGGCCGTCGCGTCCACTGCCGCGATCATGATCCTCGCCAGGGCCGAGCGGAAGCCGGTGTGGCGCCCGATCAATGCGACAAGCCACTGGCTGTGGGGCGACGAGGCGGGGCTGCGCGAGGAGGCCGACTGGGCACATACCGCACCCGGCCTGCTGACCAACCACGCGGCCGCGCTCTTCTGGGGCTCGATCTTCGGCGCCTTCCTTGCGACTCGCCCGCCGCGGCAGCCGATGCAGATGCTGCGCGACGCGTCGGCCGTCGGACTTCTCGCAACGATCGTCGACTACGGCCTCGTGCCGCGGCGGCTGACACCGGGCTGGGAACTCGCGCTGTCGCGGGGATCGGTGGCCGCTTCCCTCGGCGCGATGTCGCTGGGGTTGTGGGCCGGCGGCATGGTGGCGCGCGAGGCGGAGCTTGGTCCACAGCAGCAGGCGCTTCCCCATGCGTAGGGTCGTCTACGGGGCGATGGCGGGGTTCTGCGCCACCATGGTGATGACAGCCGCGATGCGGACCCTGCACGAGCGGCTGCCGATGACGGACCGCTACCCGCTGCCGCCGCGCGAGATCACGGAGCGTGCGCTGCCGGCGATCGGCGGCGACCGGGCGCTGACCGCCATGCTCGCCCATTTCGGCTTCGGCGCCTTCGCGGGCGCCATCTACGGCCTCCTGCCGCGGCGCATGCCCGGCCTCGTCTACGGCCCGCTCGTCTGGGCGGCGAGCTATCTCGGATGGATCCCTGGGGCCGGTATCCTGGTTCCGGCGACGCGTCATCCGCCGACCCGCAACCTCCTGATGCTGGCTGTCCACCTCGTCTGGGGCGCGTCGCTCGCCAAGGGCGTCGAGGAGCTGGAGACAGCCTCCGCCAGGGCTTTTGCCCGCGGACGGATTGCAGACGCCGCGCATGATCCGCGCCGCATGATCGGAGATATGGTCGATGGCCGCTAGCAATTCGCCGTTCTGGTTCGAGGGTCACGAGCCGGGCGGTTTCGCGCCGCTCGGCGAGGACCTGCTGGTCGACGTCGCCATCGTCGGCGGGGGCATGGTCGGCCTCCATTGCGCCTGGCAGTTGAGGGAGGCGGGACTGCGGGTCGCGCTCTTCGAGGCGCGCCGCATCGGCCATCAGGCGACGGGAAAATCGACGGCGAAGGTCACGTCGCAGCACGGGCTCCGCTATTCCACCCTGAAGCGCAATTTCGGCGAGGAGCGGGCCAGGCTCTATGCCGAGCTGAACCAGAAGGCTGTGGCCGAGATCGCCTCGATCTGCGAGCATATTGAGGGGCGCGCCAGCTTCGAACGGCGCGACGCCTATGTCTACGCCGAGACTGAAAAGCGCGTCGGCGAGCTCGAGGACGAGGCCGAGACGGCGCGTGCGCTGGGGCTTCCGGCCAGCGTCGAGCGGAGCGCGACGATGCCGTTCGAGGTGGCGGCGCTGCTGCGCTTCGCCGGCCAGGGCCAGTTCGACCCGCACGCGTACCTGCACGGCATGGCGCGCCTGGTGGCCGGCAACGTCGCGATCTACGAGCAGAGCCGGGTGACCGAGGTCGAGCAGGGTCGCCCCTGTCGGCTGCAGGTGAACGGCCATTCGGTGCGCGCCGGACAGGTGGTGGTCGCCACGCAGCTGCCGGTGGTCGGCGACGGCATGTTCTACACCAAGGCGTTTCCGATCGCGCATCCGGTGGCGGCTGCACCGCTGCCCGACGGCGTTGCAGTCGATGGCATGTTTCTCGGCGTCGAGGAACCGACACATTCCTTCCGCACGGCGGTTCGCGACGGCCGCACATGGCTGGTCGCCGCCGGCGGAGAGTATCGGACGGGCGAGCCGGGAAAGCAGGCCGAGATGGTCTCCGACCTGAAGACCTTCCTCCGCGAGAGGTTCGGCATCGACGAGCCGAGCCATATGTGGACCAACGAGGACTTTCGAGCGATGGACGGTGCCGCCTTCATCGGGCCCGCGACCGGCGGCGAGCCGAACCTCCTCGTCGCGACCGGCTTTGATGCCTGGGGCATCACGCAGGGCGCGGTCGCTGGCGAGGTGCTGGCCGCGCGGCTGCTGTCGCGCGAGCATCCGGGCGCCGAACTGTTCGATTCGACACGCCTCAAGCCGCTCTCGGGCGGACCGACCTTCGTCGCGGAAAACGTCAAGGCGGGCGCGCATATGGTGGGCGACCGCCTGTTCGGCGCCAGCTCGATCGACCCTGCCGACCTGGCGGCAGGGCAGGCCGCGGTGGTGAAGGTCGAGGGCGAGGAGCTGGCGATCCGCCGCGACCCCTCCGGCACACTTCATGTATTGTCGGCGAAGTGCACGCATATGGGCTGCGTCGTGGGCTGGAACGAAGTCGACGAAACCTGGGACTGCCCCTGCCACGGCTCGCGGTTCGAGGCTGACGGCACCGTCATCTCGGGACCGGCCAGATCGCCGCTGCAGCGGAAGCACCTGGTCGGCGGGGGCGAAGGCACGGCATGAGGGTTCTGGTCACGGGGGCGACAGGCTTCATCGGCTCGGCCGTCTGCCGGCGCCTGCTGGCCGGTGGGCATTCGGTGGTCGCCACGACACGCGGCAGGCCGCCGGCCGGCGGCATGGACGTCGAGTGGATCGAGATGGACTTCGCGACGGCCTCCCGATCCGAGTGGGAGGCGCGGCTGGCCGGCATCGATGCGGTCGTGAACTGTGTCGGCGTATTCCAGGACGGACTGCGCGAGGACACCGAAGCAGCCCATGTCCGCGGTGCCACGGCGCTTTTCGAGGCCTGCGCCGCCGCGGGCGTGCGCCGCGTCATCCAGATGTCGGCGATCGGCATCGATCGGCATCAGTCGTCCGACTTCTCGGCCAGCAAGCTGCGCGGCGACGAGGCGCTGATGGCGCTGCCGCTCGACTGGACGATCCTGCGGCCCTCCGTCGTGCTTGGGCGCGGGGTCTTCGGCGGCAGCGCGCTCTTCCGCGGCCTTGCCGCGCTGCCTGTGCTTCCGGTGATCGGCGGTTCCGGGCCGCTGCAGGTCGTGACGCTGGAGGATGTCGCCGAGACGGTGGCGCGGCTTCTCCGGCCCGATGCGCCGACGCGGACGGTGCTCGAGCTCGCGGGGCCGGAGCGCCTGTCGATGACGGAGATCGTCGCGCGCTACCGAAGGTGGATGGGCTGGAAGCCCGCCCCGCAGCTGCGCGTGCCCGATCCCGTCGCGGCGATTCTCTACCGACTGGGCGACCTGGTCGGGATGCTCGGCTGGCGCTCGCCCATGCGCAGCACCGCGCGTCGCGAGATGGTCCATGGCGCGGTCGGCGATCCGGCGGACTGGATCGACGCAACGGGGGTTCGGCCCGCAAGCCTCGGCGACTGGCTCGCCGCCCACCCCGCCACCGTCCAGGAACGGTGGTTCGCCAAGCTTTACTTCCTTAAGCCGGTGCTGTTCGTCATCCTCGCGGCCTTCTGGCTGCTGACCGGCATCATCTCCCTGACCACTGGTTTTCCGATCGGAGTCGACCTGATGCACCAGGCGCGGACGGGTGTACTCGCCGCGCCCGGCGTGATCGCAGGCGCCATCGCCGACATCCTGGTCGGGCTGGCGATCGCCTTCCGGCCGACCGCCTGGTACGGGCTTTGGGCGGCCGTCGCCTTGTCCTCGTTCTACATCGTGGCGGGGACGATCCTGCTGCCCGAGCTCTGGAACGAGCCGCTCGGACCGCTGCTCAAGATCTGGCCGATCCTCGCGGCCCACTTCGTCGCCCTGGCGATCCTCGACGAACGCTGATGCTCTACTTCCTGCTCAAATACCTGCACATCATCGGCGCGGCGGTCCTCCTCGGGACGGGTGCAGGCATCGCCTTCTTCATGCTGCTGGCGCACCGCACCAACAGCCCCGTCGTCGTGGCGGGCGTGGCGCGGATCGTCGTCATCGCCGACTTCCTGTTCACCGCCTCGGCGGTGGTCGCCCAGCCAGTGACCGGCTTCGCCCTCGTCTGGTACGCCGGCTATTCTCCGTGGGAGCACTGGATCGTTCTCTCCCTCATCCTCTACGTCGTCACCGGACTCTTCTGGCTGCCAGTCGTCTGGATGCAGATGGAGATGCGCCAGCTTGCCGAAGAAGCCGTCGCGCAGGGAACTGCCCTGCCGGCACGCTATCACGACCTGTTCCGGACCTGGTTCGCCTTCGGCTTCCCGGCCTTCGCGGCGGTGCTCGCCATCTTCTGGCTGATGATCCAGCGCCCGGCCCAGATCTGGTAGGCACGACATGGGCGACGACATCCTCGACTGCCTGATCGTCGGCGGCGGCCCGGCGGGCCTCATGGGCGCGATCTACCTTGCCCGCTTCAGGCGCCGCGTCCTCGTGGTCGACGCCGGCCGGAGCCGTGCCGCCTGGATACCGCGAAGCCACAATCTGCCCGGCTTCCCCGACGGCCTGCCCGGCACCGACTTTCTCGACCGGCTGCGCACGCAGGCGCGCCGCTACGGCGTGGAGCTGGTCCGCGGGACCGTCACGGGGATCGAAGCCGGAAGGCCGTTCAGGATCGCCGCCAACGGCCACGTCCACCGCGCGCGGACGGCGATGATCGCCACCGGGATCGAGGACATCCTGCCGGACCTCGCCGGCATCGAGGAAGCCATCCGTCGCGGCACGGTGCGGCTTTGCCCCGTCTGCGATGCCTACGAGGCCATCGACCGCCGCATCCTCGTGCTCGGTAATTCGGAGGCCGCGGCCCACAAGGCCGTCTTCCTCAGCCGCTACAGCAGGCAAGTCGCGTATCTGCACCAGCCGGACGCCGAGCGGCTGAGCAGCGAGGCGGAACGGGCGCTCGACGAGCACGGCGTCGAGCGCATTGAAGGCGAAAGTGCGGAACTCACACTGGAGGAGGACGGCGTGGTCCTCCAGGCGGGGGCTGGCGGACGCCGCTTCGACATCATGTATCCTGCGCTCGGCAGCCGAATCCGGTCGGATTTCGCCGTCGGGCTGGGCGTCGAGGCCGAGCCCGACGGCTGCATCAAAACGGGCGATCACCAGGAGACGTCCTTGCGTGGCCTTTTTGCCGCCGGCGACGTGGTCGCCGCGCTCGACCAGATTTCGGTCGCTGTCGGCCATGCCGCGATCGCGGCCACCGCGATCCACAACCGGCTGAGCGACGACGAGCCCACTCGGCAGAGGGAGGAGCCGCTCACCTGACGGTTCTGCGCGAAGCTTCCTCCGCCGTTGAAAATCTTGGCGCGCTGGTGTTGATCGGGACTTTCGGGGAGGGGAGCCAATGGCAAAGCCGGTCTGCGTGGCCGATTATCGCGAATTGGCGCGCCGTCGCCTGCCGCGGGCGGTGTTCGACTATGTCGACGGCGGGGCGGGCGAGGAGCGGGGCCTCGCCGGCAATTCGGCGGCGCTGGAGCGCATCCGGCTTGCGCCGCATGCGCTGGTCGATGTCTCGGCGCGCGACCTATCGGTGCCCTTCCTCGGCGGGAGGCTTGGCTTGCCCTTCGCCATCGGCCCGACCGGCCTTGCCGGCGTCGTGCAGCCCGGTGCCGATCTCGCGCTCGCGAAGGTTGCTGCGCGGGCGGGCGTGCCCTTCGTCCTCTCGACGCCCTCGACCAGCACGATCGAGGACGTGGCGCGGGCGGGCGACGGCGAAAAATGGTTCCAGCTCTACGTGCTCGAGCGGACGCTGGCCAACGCGCTGGTGCGCCGCGCACTCGATGCTGGCTACCGGACGCTCGTGCTGACGGTCGACGTCGCCGTCGGCGGCCGGCGGCTGCGCGACATGCGCAACGGCTTCGGTGTGCCGTTCCGGATGACGCCGCGCTTCTTCGCCGACTGCGCGCTGCATCCCGCCTGGGCGCTCCGCCAGTTGCGGAACGGCCTGCCGCAATTCGCCAACCTCGCGGGTGCGGAGGCCGGAACGGCGAACGCGCAGGCGCTCCTGATGCTGCGCCGGATGGATGCCAGCTTCGGCTGGGACGATCTGCGGGCGCTCCGGGATCTGTGGCCGCACCGGCTGATGGTGAAGGGGATTTTGCGGGCCGAGGATGCGGCTCGCTGCTTCGCCCTCGGCGCCGACGGCGTCATCCTCTCCAATCACGGCGGCCGACAGCTCGAGGACGTGATGGCGCCGATCGATGTCCTGCTGGAGGTCGAAGTGCCGGAGGGCAAAGTGATCCTCGTCGACGGCGGCTTCCGGCGGGGCGCCGACGTCGCCAAGGCGCTGGCGCTCGGAGCCGATGCCGTCCTGCTCGGCCGCGCGCCGCTCTACGGGCTGGCAGCCGGCGGCGAGGCAGGCGCCGGCGAGGTGGTCGAAATTCTGCGCGCCGAGATCGACAACACGCTGGCCCTTCTCGGCTGCCCGCGTGCGGAGGACCTGTCGCCGGCCTTCATCGCCAACGGCGTCAGCCGATCGTGACCTCGACCAGCGCGAGCGACCGCTTCTCCTCGATGTGGCGGATCGCGTCGGCCAGCGCCTGCGGCAACTCCTCGGCCCGCCCGACCCTGACTGCCCAGTGCCTGCTGCCCTCCGCGACCTTCGTGAAGTCCGGGCTCGGCTGCAGCGAGGTCAGCGGCATCCTGTTCGCCCGCGCCGCATAGCCGTCCGGATAGAGCCCGAGCACCGAGTGGCGCACGGCGGCCCATTCGGTGTTGTTCAGGATGACGACGAGGATCGGAAGCTCCAGCGCCTCCGCGATCTGGTGGCAGGCGACCGGGTTGGCGAACATGTAGGACCCGTCGCCCATGGTCGCGACGACGAGCCGGCCGCGGTCGGCGAGCTGCATGCCGAGGGCGGTCGGAAACGACCAGCCGAGCCCGCCCGAATGGGGTTCCTGGTGCCAGGAATTGTGCCTCTTCAGGACGAGCGGGTCGAGCGGACAGCCGAGTTCAGAGAGGACCGTGGCGTCCTTGCCGGCAATGGCGTCCGACAGGCATTTCGAGACATGCGCCTTGGTCATCGGATGCGACGCCGCGGCGCTCCGGGCGATCTTATCCCGTATCGCCGGCACCCGCTCGGCGAGCAGCTTCCGGCGCGCCATGCGCGCGCCGACATGGCGATGGAGATAGCCGCGCATCTCCGCCTCAAGCGCCACGAGCCCGTCCGGCGTGTCGCAGCCGATCGAGAGGTCGGAGCGGAAGGTCCGCACGGGGAAACGCTCGAAGAGCGGGTCAGGTCCCAGATGGATGACCTTCGCGTCCCCTCGCGGCACGTGGATGTCGGGCGACCAGGGCGCGAGGCAGTCGAGCACCAGGATGACGTCCGCCTCCTCGATCCAGGGCAGCGGATCGGAGCCGACATGGCACGGATGGTCGGTGGCGATCGCCGTCGCCACGGCCCACCACTGGCAGACGGGGATCGACCATTCCTCCGCGAGCTTCGAGAGCGCGGCGAACCCGGCCTCCGATCCCGCCCCGCGCTGCGCGAAGATGAGCGGCGACCGCGCCTCGGCGAGCATTCGCGCGGCCTGCGCGATCGCGCTCCGGTCGGCTGCGGCCCCGACCGGCTGCATCGTCGGTTCAGCCGACAGGCCGTCCGCGGGAACGGTCTCGCACAGTGCCTCGCGCGGCAGGCTGAGATAGACCGGACCCTTCGGCGAAGAGTTGGCGATGGCGTGGGCGCGGTCGAGCAGCGGCCCGACCTGCTCGGGAAAGCGCAGCTCGTAGTCCCACTTGCAGGCCTCGCGCACGAGCGCGGTCTGGTCGCGCATTTCCTGGCCCCAGCCGATGGGAACCGTCCGCGCGCCGAAGCGGCCGGATTCCATGACCGGCGTCCGGCCGGACATCAGCAGCATCGGCACCTGGTCGGTCGCGGCATTGATGGCGCCGGTCGCCCCGTTGGAGAGCCCGACATTGGTGTGCAGGATCACCGCCTGCGCCTTGCCGGTTGCGAAGTAATAGCCGTGCGCCATGCCGAGCGCAGCGTGCTCGTGCGGGATGACGATCGCCTCCGGCAGCGGGATGTCGTTGGCGGCTGCTTCCGCGAGGCCCTCGATGATGGGTGGAAAGTCGGTGCCGGAATTGCAGAAGACGTAGTCGACGCCGAGCGCTTTGAGCCGCGTGAAGAGCGCCGCGCCCGCGGTCACGCTGGCCTTCGTCTCGTTCGTCCTTTCGAGCATCCTGTGTGGGCCTTCGGTCGGTTCGCGGTCCAGACGGATCGTCCAGTTAGTTTGATACCAAACAACTTTCCGCGCCAAACGGCAAGCTCAGCCGAGCTCTTCCGTGATCCGCCGCAGGAGGGCGATCAGCTCGGCCTTCCTCTCGCCGGCGATGGCGTCGAGGGTCCGGTCGTGCTCGGCGGCATGGGCAGCCAGCTCCGCCAGCCGCTCGCGGCCGAGATCGGTCAGCGACAGCCCGTAGCTGCGCCGGTCGCCGGCGCGCGGCTCGGACGTCACGTAGAGGTGCTTCTCGAGATCGCGCAGGATCGGCGTCAGGGTCGACTTGTCCCGCCCGGCGGCCCTGCTGACCGCGGCAGGCGTGATGCCCGGATTGTCGCCGATCAGGCTGAGCACGGCGAACCAGCCGGGCTTGAGATCGGCCCGCCCGGACTTCCGCTGGAATGCCCTGAACGAGGCATTCTGGGCCAGCCTGAGGTGATAACCGATATATCCGTCGAGCTGGCCGAGCCGCACAGGGCCGGCGTTTAGCGTCGGCGGCGTCGAGGGGATGCGGGTCGAGGATCGTTGGGTCATGGGCGAAGGTTATCCCACAAAATAGTTGGGCGCCAAACGACCATCTTGCGCCACCGCCCGTGCCGACTTACGCTCCCCGGCGGAGGAGGATGCCATCAACGGCATCGAGGTGGCCCAACGAGGCTTCCATTGTTTCGGGAGGAGAGTTCAATGCTTGGAATGCGTATACTGGCGGCGACTGCCGCGGCACTGGCGCTTGCTGCAGGCGGCGCGATGGCGCAGGACGACCCGGTCGAGCTGCGGTTCGCGCACTGGGTGCCGCCGCAGCATCCGCTCCACGTCAACGGCATGACGGAGTGGATCCAGTCGATCAACGAGGCATCCGGCGGGTCGATCACCATCACGCTCTATCCGGCGCAGCAGCTCGGCCAGGCCAACGACCACTACGACATGGCCCGCGACGGCATCGCCGACATCGCCTTCGTCAACCCGGGATACCAGCCGGGCCGCTTCCCGGTCATCGCGGCGGGCGAGCTGCCCTTCCTCGTCAACAACGCGAAGGGGGGTTCCGCGGCGCTCGACGCCTGGTACCGGGCCTATTCCGAGCAGGAGATGTCGGACGTCAAGGTCTGCCTGGTGCACTTCCACTCGCCCGGCACCTTCCATTCGCGCCAGCCGATCAGGGTCCCCGCCGACATCAGCGGGATGAACGTGCGGCCGGCCCACGCGACCATGGCGGCCTTCATCTCGAGCCTCGGCGGCCAGAACTTCCAGGTCTCGGCGCCCGAAGCACGGGATGCGCTGGAGCGGGGCATCGCGGACGCGATCAGCTTCCCGTGGAACTCGATCCTGATCTTCGGGATCGACGCCGCCGTCAGCTACCATCTCGACATGCCTCTCTATGCGACGACCTTCGCCTGGGTCATCAATCAGGCTCGCTATGACGGCCTGTCGGATAGTCAGAGGCAGGTCATCGACGAGCACTGCACCAGCGAGTGGGCGGAGCGCGTCGCGAGCGGCTGGGCGGACGACGAGGATTCGGGACGCCAGCGGCTCCTGTCGATGGAAGGGCACGAAGGTATTGTGCCGAGCGACGACGACGTGGCGCTGTGGCGCGAGGCGGCGGCTCCGCTGACCGAGCGCTGGGCGGAGGGGGTGCGCGGCGCCGGGCTCGATCCTGACGAGGTGATGAACGCGCTCCGCCAGGAACTGGAAGCACGCGATTCCGCCTACTGACGGCGGCAAGGCCTGTCCGCCGTCACGGCGGCGGACAGGCGCTCTTCGCGGGGAGGGGCAACGGCGCGGATGCGGGCCTTCGAGACCACCATCGGTCGCATCACCTTCGTGGTGGATGCGCTGGCGGCCATCTTCCTGGCCGTCATCACGCTTCTGACGTTCTCGACGGTCGTCATGCGCTACGTGCTCGGCCTGCCCTTCCCGGGCGCCTTCGACACCAGCCGGCTGCTGCTGGGCGTGGCGATCTTCTGGGGTATCGCCGCTGCGGCCTGGCGGGGCGAGCACATCAGGGTGGATCTCGTCTGGCAGCTTCTGCCGCCGACCGCGCGCAAGGTGCTGGACCTCTTCGCCGATCTCGTCTTCTGCGCCTTCATCGGCCTGATGGCGTGGATGCTGTTCTGGCAGGTCGACCGCGTCCGTCTGTCGCGCCAGACGACCTTCGAGCTGGCGCTGCCGATCTGGCCCTTCCACGCCATTGCCTGGCTCGGGATCGCGCTCTGCGTCCTCGTGCTCGCCGCCCGCATCCTGCGCGCGATCCTCAAGTTCTCGGCGCCTGCCGAAGCGGAAGGCTAGACGATGGCGACGACCGATCTCATCGCCGTCGGCGGCTTTGTCGCACTCTTCGCGCTGATGCTGCTGCGCGTGCCGATCGGCGTCGCCATGGGCGTGGTCGGCATCGGCGGCTTCGGCATGCTGAGCGCATGGAGCCCCGCCTTCAACCTCCTCGCGCTCTCGCCGATCAGGACCGTCACCGACTATTCCTTCGGGCTCATCCCGATGTTCATCCTGATGGGCGCGGTGGCGTCGGCTTCCGGCATGAGCGGCGAGCTCTATCGTGCCGCCAACACGTTCCTCGGCCACCGCAAGGGCGGGCTGGCGATGGCGACCATTGCGGCGTGCGGCGGCTTCTCCGCGATCAGCGGCTCGTCGGTCGCGACCGCGGCCACCATGGCGAAGGTCGCGCTGCCCGAGATGCGCCGCTACGGCTATCCCGACACGCTGGCGACAGGCTCGATCGCCGCCGGCGGGACGCTGGGCATCCTCATCCCGCCCTCGATCGTGCTGGCGATCTACGGCGTGCTGACCGAGCAGGACATCGGCCGCCTGTTCATCGCCGGCGTCGTGCCGGGCTTCCTTGCCATCATCATGTACATGGCGACTGTACGCCTCTATGTCGGCTGGCGCGGGATCGAGCTGCCGCTGCAGGAGCGGGCCGGCTGGCGCGAGCGGCTCCATTCGCTGCGCGGCGTGTGGGCGATCCTGCTTCTCTTCGTCTTCGTCGTCGGCGGCATCTATGGCGGCATCTTCACCCCTTCCGAGGCGGCGGGAATGGGCGCCGGCGGCGCCATCCTCATCTCGGTGCTGCGCCGGCGGCTCGGCTGGAAGCGGCTCTTCGACTGCCTGCTGGAGAGCATCCAGGTCACGGCCGGCATCTTCCTGATTCTGATCGGCGCGATCCTGTTCGGCTATTTCCTGACCATCACCCAGACGCCGCAGAAGATCGCCACCTTCCTGCTCGGGCTCGACCTCGGGCCCTACCCGACGCTGCTCCTCATCCTGCTCTTCGTCCTGCTGCTCGGCTGCATCCTCGACGCGATGGCGATGATCATCCTGATGATCCCGATCCTGTTCCCGGTCGCGGTCGCGCTCGGCTTCGACCCGATCTGGTTCGGCGTCATCATCGTCATGACGGTCGAGCTCGGCCTCATCACGCCGCCGGTGGGGATGAACGTCTTCGTCATCAACTCGCTGGCGCGCGACGTGCCGCTGCAGCGGATCTATGCCGGCATCATGCCCTTCGTCCTGACCGACGTGATCCGCCTCGGGCTTCTTCTCGCGTTTCCGGCCATCGTGTTGTGGCTGCCCAACACGATGCGCTGATCATGCTGAAGCAGCCGGACCTGCGCCATCTGTGCGATCTCGTGGTCGACCTGGGCGCGCCGATGGAGATCGGCCAGGGCAGGGCCGGCCGGCGGCGCATCATCCCGATCGTGGGCGGGACGGTGACCGGCGACCGGATCAACGGCCGTATCCTGAACCTCGGCGCCGACTGGCAGACGATCTTCGCCGACGGGTCCGCCGAGCTCGACACGCGCTATTCCTTCGAGACGGATGATGGGGCGCTCATCGACATCCGCAATTTCGGCTACCGCCACGGACCGGCCGAGGTGCTGGCGGCACTGGCGCGTGGCGAGGCGGTGGATCCCTCGCTCTACTACATGCGCACCCATCCGCGCTTCGAGACCGGCGATCAGCGCTATGCCTGGCTGAACGCGCTGATCTGCGTCGGGACCGGCGCCCGCGAGGCAGCGGCCGTACGGCTGTCGGTCTTCGAGGTGCTCTGAAGCCGCTCCCGCCCCGTGCGGCATCTTGGTCGAGGCCTTTGCCCGTTGCTCCGCCCGTCCTATCTTCGGGTCCGGAGGCTTCATGGATACGAAACCGACGCCGTTCGTGCCGCCTGCGCCCAAGCCGCGCCAGCGCCCGCCCTCGACGCTCGGCATGCTGCGGATCGTCCACAGGAACCCGCTCGAACTGTGGGGTGAGCCGTCCTACAACGAACGCTGGATCTCCATCTCGCCCGGCATCGGCGGGCCGATGGTCATCGCCAACGATCCCGGCCTCATCCGCCACGTCCTCGTCGACAATGTCAGGAACTACAAGATGGCGCGGGTGCGCCAGAAGATCCTGCGGCCGATCCTGCGCGACGGGCTGCTGACGGCCGAGGGCGACGTGTGGCGCCGCTCGCGCAAGGCGATGGCGCCCGTCTTCACGCCGCGCAGCATCGACGGCTTCGCCCCGGTCATGCTGGAGCGGACGCTGGCCTTCGCGCAACGCTACGAGAATGCCTCGGAGCCGGTCGACGTCGCCCGCGACATGACGATGCTGACCTTCGACATACTGGCCGAGACGCTGTTCTCGGACGAGATCGCCGGCGAGCCCGGCAGCTTCGCCCGCCAGGTCGACCGCCTGTTCGAGACGATGGGAAGGGTCGACCCGTTCGACATCCTCGGCGCGCCCGACTGGCTGCCGCGTATCACGCGCATTCTCGGCCGCTCCTCGCTCGCCTATTTCCGCAAGATCGTCTCGGACACGGCCGAGATGCGGCGCGAGAAGCTCCGAAAATCACCCGAAGAGGCGCCGTCCGATTTCCTGACCCTGCTCCTGCGTGCCGAAGGGCCGGAAGGCCTGACCCGGCAGGAGATCGAGGACAACATCATCACCTTCATCGGCGCCGGCCACGAGACGACGGCGCGCGCGCTCGGCTGGACGATCTATTGCCTGGCCGAGGCGCCGTGGGAGCGCGAGAGGATCGAGGAGGAGATCGCGCGGGTCCTTCCCGTCACGCCGGATCCGAAGGACTGGCTCGACGCGCTGCCGCTGACCCGCGCGGCGTTCGAGGAGGCGATGCGCCTCTACCCGCCGGCGCCCTCGATCAACCGCGAGGCGATCGGCCCGGACCGCTACCGCGACCTCGAGATCAGGAAGGGCGCGCAGGTGCTGGTCATGCCCTGGACGCTCCACCGGCACCGCAAGCTCTGGGAGCATCCCGAGGCCTTCATGCCGGAACGCTTCCATCCCGGCCGCCGCGAGTCGATCGACCGCTACCAGTATTTGCCGTTCGGCGCCGGGCCGCGCATCTGCATCGGCGCCGGTTTTGCGATGCATGAGGGCGTGATCGCGCTCGCGGTCCTGCTCTCGCGCTTCCGCTTCGAGACCTTGCCCGAGACCCGGCCATGGCCGGTGCAGAAGCTGACGACGCAGCCGCAGGGCGGGCTTCCGATGCATGTGGTGAAGCGGGCGTAATCCTCCCAGGCAGCACATTTGATTTCACAAGAAATCAGAGCTACATTATCATTCACATGAAAGGAGGATCGTCATGGCGCTGCCGGAACTGAGGCAGGAACCGGTGAGGTCGGCGGTGGTCGGCAAGGCGCTGCTGCGCGCAGCCGATCTGCTGGGCCTGACTGCGAAGGAACTGGCGCCGGTGATAGGCCTCTCGGAAGCCACGCTCTCCCGCCTGAGGCGCGCCCCGGAGCCGCGCCAGGTCGCCGGCAAGCCCTACGAGCTGGCGCTGCTGTTCATCCGCCTCTACCGGTCGCTGGACGCGATCATGGGCGGAGACGACGCGGCGTCGCGCAGCTGGATGCGCAATCCGAACGTCGCCCTGGGCGGCGTGCCGGTGGAGCGGATCAGGACCGTCGACGGGCTGACGCATGTCCTTGCCTATCTGGACGCCAGACGCGCTCCGGTCTGAGGCCGCGCCCGCGGCAGGGTCATGCTGGCGCCTCGTCGAGGCCCAGCATCGCGTCTCGACCATGAAGCTCACCGACACGCTGGAGGAGCAGTCGCTTCTCGAGGAAGAACTGGAGCGGACGAAGCCTCCGGGACCCGCCGAATGCCGGCATCTGCACTATCTGCTCGCGACGCCATTCCGTTATGGCCGCTATCCGGGCAATTCGCGCTTCCGCAGGGAAGGCTTCTCGCCCGGCGTGTTCTACGCCAGCGAGGCGGTCGAGACGGCGCTGGCGGAGACGGTCTTCTACCGCCTCCTGTTCTTCGCCGAGAGCCCCGGAACGCCATGGCCGCGCAACCCGCTGGAACTGACGGGCTTCCGCACGACCTTCGAGACCGCAAGAGCGATAGACCTGACCCGATCGCCATTCGATCGCGAGGCACCCGTCTGGACGCACAGGACGGACTATGCGGCCTGCCTGGAACTCGCCGATGCCGCGCGCGCGGCGGAGATCGGCGTCATCCGCTACCGCTCGGTGCGCGACCCCGCCGGCGGCGCAAACCTTGCGCTGCTTTCCTGTACCGTGTTCACGGAAAGCCATCCGACGGACTTCACGACGTGGCGGGTCGCCTTCTCCGATCGCGGCGCCAATGCGCTTTGCGACCGGACGGATGCGCGTATCGGCTTTCCCTGGTCGGCTTTCGGGGACGATCCCCGGATAGCGCGTGCGGCCGGCTCGGCCTGATCAGTTCCGGCCGCGGAACGCGTCCGGCACGTGGACCGGCCAGCGCCGCGGCAGGACCGCGACGAGGTCGTAGCGGACCGACAGCCGCGCGAAGTCCGGCTGGCGCGCGAGCCAGAGATCGCCGGCCGCTTCGATCCGGCGCTCCGCCGTCACCGTGACGGCGTCCATCGCCTCGATCAGCGTCGGACGCGCCTTCACCTCGACCATGATGACGAGATCGCCGCGGCGGGCGATGATGTCGACCTCGCCCAGCCTGGTGCGGTAGCGGCGCGCGCAGATGCGGTAGCCCTTGAGCATCAGCGCCAAGGCTGCCAGCCACTCGCCGCGATGGCCGCGCGACAGCGCGCCGCGCCGCCGGCTGAGGGCGGCGTCAGGCCTCATCGCCGCGAAGCTCCATGAGCCGGCGGTAGAGATCGGGCTTGCGCCCGCCGGTCATCCGGGCGGCTTCGGCCGCGGCGCGCGAGGCGCCCATCTCGGCGACGAGAGAGAGGAGCAGCCGGTCGACATCCTGCTCCGCGGGCGCCGCCTCCGGCAGCGGCGGCGCGACGCAGACGACGATCTCGCCCTTCGGCGCTCCTGCGTTCGCGTAGTGAGTCGCAAGCTCGCCGAGCGACCCGCGGACCGCCTCCTCGAAGGTCTTGGTCAGTTCGCGGCAGACGGCAGCCGGCCGGTCGCCCAGCACCTCCGCCATCGCGCCGAGCGAAGCCGCCAGCCGCCGCGGGGACTCGTAGAAGATTAGGGTGCCCGGCACGCGCGAGACCTCCTCGAGCCGGGCCAGGCGCTGGCCGGATTTCGCAGGCAGGAAGCCGGCGAAGAAGAAGGCGTCGGTCGGCAGGCCTGAGAGCGGCAGGGCGGCAAGCAGCGCCGACGGCCCGGGGATGGTGATCACCTTCACCCCGGCTTCCAGGGCCTCCTCGACCAGCCTGAAACCGGGATCGGAAAGGAGCGGCGTGCCTGCATCGGAGATGAGCGCGACGGACGCGCCCTCGGTCATGCGGGCGATGAGCTTCGGGCCAGCCTCCGCCGCATTGTGCTCGTGATAGGCGGTGGTGCGGCGCCGGATGCCGTAGCGCTCGAGGAGCACGCGGCTGACACGCGTATCCTCGCAGGCGACGACGTCGGCCGCCGCCAGCACCTGCAGCGCACGGATCGTGACGTCAGCGAGGTTCCCGATCGGCGTGGCGACCAGGTAGAGCGCGGGCTGCAGCGGCGGGGCAGGGAACTCGGCCTGGCCGATGAGGAAGGTGGGAGTGCCCTCCTGTCCCCGGGTCATTGCGAGACCCAGGGATTCAGGATGCGTATGCCAAGCCGCGCAAAGTCGTCGACGTTTCTGGTTACCAGCGTCAGGTCTCGCTGGAGAGCGGTCGCAGCCAGGAAAGCATCCATGATGGCGATCGCGTGACCCTGCTTTTGGCAGTCGGCCACCACGTCACCCCATGCGAGAGCGATGTGATCGTCTACCGGCACCACCCGGCCCGAGAACCGGACCGGAAGATCCCGCTCCAGCCACTCGCTCAGCGCTTCGCGTCTTCTGCCGTGAGGCATGAGCCGTATGCCCATGCGAATCTCCGCCAACGTGACGACGCTGATGAAGGCGCGGTCCTCATCGACCTCATGCAACCACTGCATCACGCGTGCCTCAGGGGAGGGCCGACGCACCTCCGACAGGACATTCGTGTCGATGAGGTAGCTCAAAGCTTCACGTCGCGAGGTGTTTCCCGCGACCGATCAAGTTCGATTTCGGCGCCACTGAGCGGCGAGGCCAGCAGAAACTGGGCGAGCGTACCCTTGCGTTCCGTTTTCCTCTCCCACTCTTCGACCGAGACAACGACGGCTGTCGGTGTTCCGTTGCGCGTGATGACCTGCGGTACGACTCGCGCGCGGTCAACCAGTTCGGCGAAGCGGGCCTTCGCGTCGGCGATGCTCCAAGCGGTCCGAGCTTTCGAGGTACCCATCTGCTCTACTCCGTCGGTCATGACCATCTTGACCATATATCGTGTGTTTGGAGTTCCGCAACAGATCGCTACCGCGCCAGATCCGCCACCAAGGCGTCGAGCACGATCATGCCGGCCGGAGTGGCGCGCAGGCCGTGGTTGCCGACCGGGGCGACGAGCCGCTCCTCCTGCAGCGCCGCGATGCGCCGGTGCGACAGCGTGCGCCCGGACAGCTGCTCGTAGCGGTCGAGGTCGATGCCCTCCGCCAGCCGCAAGCCCATGAGCAGGAACTCGTCCGCCTCCTCGGCCCGCGTCAGCGTCTCGCCGCCGGTGACGCCGTGGCCGCGCGCCTCGACCAGGTTGAGCCAGGTCTCGGGCATCTTCTCGGTGAAGGTGACGACGCGGCGCCCGGCCTCGACGAAGCGGCCATGGGCGCCTGGTCCGACGCCCACATATTCGCCATAGCGCCAGTAGATCAGATTGTGCCGGCTCTCGGCTCCCGGCCGTGCGTGGTTGGAGATCTCGTAGGCCGGCAGGCCGTGCGCCGCCGTCACCTCCTGCGTCAGCGCGTAGAGATCGGCAGCCGCATCGGTGTCCGGAACGGCGATCTTTCCCGCGGCGTGGAGCGCGTGGAACGGCGTGCCCTCCTCGATCGTCAGCTGGTACAGCGAGAGGTGGTCCGCCGCGTGGCCGATCGCCTGCTCGAGCTCCGACTGCCAGGCGTCGGCGGTTTGCCCGGGACGCGCGTAGATGAGGTCGAAGGAAAGGCGCGGGAACGTCTCCCTCGCGAGCCTTATGGCGTGAAGCGCCTGCTCCACGTCGTGCAGCCGGCCGAGAAAGCGCAGGTCGCGGTCGTCGAGGGCCTGGACGCCGAGCGAGACGCGGTTGACGCCGGCATCGCGATAGCCGCGGAAACGCCCGGCCTCGACCGAGGACGGGTTGGCCTCCAGCGTGATCTCGGCACCGGCGACGAGGTTCCAGCGACTGGCGACCGCCTCGAGAATGGCGCCGACGGTCTTCGGCTTCATGAGCGAAGGGGTGCCGCCGCCGAGGAAGACCGAAGCGACGTCGCGCGGCCCCGTCCGGTCCCGCATCGCCGACATCTCGTCAGCGAAGGCGGCCGCGAAGCGCTCCTCGTCCACCGGCCGGTGGCGAACATGGCTGTTGAAGTCGCAATAGGGGCATTTGGCCGCGCAGAACGGCCAGTGGACATAGACGCCGAAACCGGCTTGCGCCGCGCCGGCCATCACCCGGCCAGCATGGCGGCGGCGAAGCGGGCGAAGGCGCGCGCCCGATGCGACAGCGGCTGTTCGATGCCATGCTTCTCGCCCTGATCCATCTCCCCGAAGGTACGCGTATGGCCTTCAGGCAGGAAGACGGGATCGTAGCCGAAGCCCTTGGTGCCGCGCGGCGGCCAGACCAGATGCCCTTCCACCTCGCCGCGGAAATACTCCGCATGACCGTCCGGCCAGGCGACGCAGATCACCGACACGAAGCGGCCGCGGCGGCTCTCGGCCTCGGTGGCGCCCGCCGCCTGCAGCCGGTCCTCGGTCATCTGCATCGCCTTGCCGAAGTCGCGGCTGCCGTCCGGTTGCATGGCCCAGTCGGCGGTGTAGACGCCGGGCGCGCCGTCGAGCGCATCGACCATCAGGCCGGAATCGTCGGAAAGCGCGGGGAGCCCGGTCGCCGACGCCGCGGCGAAGGCCTTGATGTAGGCATTGTCCTCGAACGTAGTTCCGGTCTCCTCAGGCTCGGGCAGCCCGTATTCGGCGGCCGAGCGCGCTTCCAAGCCGAACGGCGCCACCATCTCGGCGATCTCGGCCAGCTTGCCGCTGTTGTGGCTCGCGACCACGAGCCTCCCGCCTTCGAGTACGCGCATCAGAGTCCCCAGATCGTCGGGTTGGCGAATTCGATCGAGTTTCCGGAAGGATCGCGGAAATAGATCGATCGGCCGCCTGCCGGCGCATCGCCGAATGGCGGCCATTCGAACTCCGCCTCGATCGCGACGCCATGCTTCGCCAGATGCTCCTTCCAGTCGTCGATCTCCTGCTCGCCTGCCGCGAAGCAGAGATGTCCGTCGCCCTTCGCGCCGTGCGGCGGCACAGGCAGTCGCGCGTCGGGCGCCGGCGGTTTGACGGTCTCATCGGCGTTGAAGAGCAGCAGCACGCCGTCTCCGCAGCGGAAGAAGACGTGGCGGTCGCCGACGCGGCTAATCCGCTCGAGACCGATCACGTCGCGGTAGAACGCTTCCGCGGCATCGAGGTCGTCGACATAGAGCGCCGATTCGAGGATCGCCTTCGCGCGCATCGCGGCCTCAGCCGATCGCCATTTTCTGCAGCTCGACGAGGCGCATGATGCCGCGGCGCGCGAGCCCGAGCAGCGCGAGGAACTGCTCCTCGCTGAAGACCTCGCCCTCGGCCGTCCCCTGGATCTCGACGATGCCGCCCTTGCCGGTCATGACGAAATTAGCGTCGGTGCCGGCGGACGAATCTTCCTCGTAGTCGAGGTCGATCACCGCCTGCCCGCCGTGAATGCCGCAGGAGATCGCGGCGACGTGGTCCTTGATGACCTTCGCGCGCGAGATCATCTGCCGCGTCTCCATCCACGCCAGGCAGTCGTGGAGGGCCACGAAGCCGCCGGTGATCGCCGCCGTGCGGGTGCCGCCATCGGCCTGGATGACGTCGCAATCCACCGTGATCTGCATCTCGCCCAGTGCCTGGAGGTCGATGACCGAACGCAGCGACCGGCCGATGAGCCGCTGGATCTCGAGCGTGCGCCCGCCCTGCTTTCCGCTCGAGGCCTCCCGACGCATCCGCTCGCCCGTGGCGCGCGGCAGCATGCCGTATTCAGCCGTCACCCAGCCGCGACCCTGGTTGCGCAGCCAGGCCGGCACACGTTCCTCAAGGCTCGCCGTGCACAGGACATGCGTGTCGCCGAACTTGACCAGGCAGGACCCCTCCGCATGGCGCGACACGCCCCGCTCGAAGGAAATCGGGCGCATCTCGTCAGGCTGGCGTCGGGACGGTCTCATGGCAGGGCTCGCGCTTGAATGGGGCGGCTTGTAGCGCAGGGGGGAGGCGATGCCAAAGGGAAAAGCGCGGGGCCTCTCCACACCGCCGGGACGGCTAGTCGCCCAGCACCATCACCCAGTAGCGGCGGCTGGAATCGGCGGGATCGACGGCATAGGCGAGGCCGAAACTCGAAAAGTCGGGGTTCAGCATGTTGGCCCGGTGGCCGGAGGAGTTCATCCACACCTCCAGCACCTCCGCCGTGCCGAAGCGGCCATGGGCGATGTTCTCGCCGGCGATTCTGATGCCGTTCGCGCGCATGCGGCTGGCGAAATCGCGGCCGAGGCCGGTGCTGTGGCTCATCCGGGCGGCCTGCGCCATGTTGCCGGCCTGCTGCAGCGCCGCCCTGTCGAGCGTCCGGTCGGGGCGGAGCTCCTGCATGCCGTTCGCGCGCCGGATCTCGGCGACATGCGTCCTGGCCTCGGCGGAGGCGGCCGCACCCTGCGGGGCAATGCTGCCCAGGCCGCCCTGGCAGGCGGCGAGGAGAATGAGTGCGAGGACTGCGGCGATGCGGACAATGGAAATGGGCATGAACCTTCCTACCGTCTCCCAGCTTGAGGTTTGGTGAAGGCAGTAGCGATCATCGTGGCGGGACGCGGGCAGGAGCCGCGGACGCAAGGGCAGCCGTCCACCGGAGATTGACGTTGTCTGCGGGTGCGACTACCTGACGGCCATGTCCATAAGACCGCTTGTCATTCTCCCCGATCCGCTGCTGCGCCAGGTCTCCACGCCCGTGGAGCGCGTCGACGACCAGCTTCGCAGGCTGGCCGACGACATGCTGGAGACCATGTACGACGCGCCGGGCATCGGGCTCGCGGCGATCCAGATCGGCGAGCCGATCCGCATGCTGGTCATCGACCTCGCCAAGGACGACCAGCCGAAGGAGCCGCACGTCTTCCTCAACCCTGAGATCCTGGCTCAAGGCGACGGCACCAATGTCCACGAGGAAGGCTGCCTGTCGATCCCCGACTACTACGCCGAGGTGGAACGGCCCGACGCGGTGACGGTGCGCTATCTGGGCCTCGACAGCGAGCAGCACGAGATGCAGGCGGAGGGGCTGATGGCGACCTGCCTCCAGCACGAGATCGACCACCTGAACGGCGTCCTCTTCATCGACCACATCTCGCGGCTGAAGCGCGACATGGTCGTCCGGCGCTTCAGGAAGCTCGCGCGCGAGAAGGCGACGGCCTGAGGCGTATTGGCCCCGCGGCTGGATCATGATATCATTGATATCGATCGCGTACGCGCCGGCTGTCGGTCTGGAGGCTTCAATGGGCGACCTGCTGATCAGGAACATACCCGAGGCTTTGAAGCGGGAACTCGCGGACGCTGCCGCAAAGGGTGGCAATAGCCTGTCCGAGGAAGCGATCGGCCTTCTACGCGAAGGCCTCGAGGTTCGCCGCGAAGCGACCGCTGGCGACAAGGCAAACGCGTGGGATGCGCTGCGGGGCATCTTCTACGACGAAGCAGATCCAGAAGCGGGCGAGGAGTTCGCACGGATCATGGACGAGATCGAGGCCGAGCGAAAACTCGATTTCGGGCGACCGTTGCCCGATCTTGAATGATCCTGCTGGACACGAACATCGTATCGGAAAGCGGGCGACACCAGCCCGACGCCGACGTTGTCTCCTGGCTTGCGCGGACCGAACCCACCTCGCTGTTTGTCTGCACGCCCGTGATCGCGGAACTCTCATATGGCGCTGAGCGGTTTCTACGGCGAACCGGCTCCGACAGGTTCGTGCGATCTCTTGATCAAGTACTTCGCGAGTTTCGCGACCGGGTGTTGGTGTATCAGACGGTTGCTGCGATATTGGCCGGAAAATTGATCGCCAGGCGGGAGGGGCTGGGCCGGCCCCTGGATACGGCGGACGCCATGATCGCCGCGATCGCCCTCGTCCATGGCGCGACGCTTGCCACGCGCAACGTACGCGATTTCGATGGTCTTGACCTCAGGCTCGTGAACCCGTTTGAAGCGGCGGCATGAGCCTCCGCATCGTCTTCATGGGAACGCCGGACTTCGCCGCCGGCACGCTGCGCGCCGTGGCCGCCGCCGGGCACGAGATCGCCGCCGTCTACTCGCAGCCACCGCGCCCGGCGGGCCGGCGTGGATTGGCGCTGACGAAGTCGCCGGTCCACACCCTTGCCGAGGAACTTGGCATCGCCGTGCGCACGCCGATCTCGCTGAAAGGCGCCGACGAACAGCGGGCCTTCGCGGCGCTCGATGCCGATGTCGCGGTGGTCGTGGCCTACGGGCTGATCCTGCCGAGGCCGGTGCTGGAGTCGGCGCGGCTCGGTGCCTACAATCTCCATGCCTCGCTCCTGCCGCGCTGGCGGGGCGCCGCACCCGTCCAGCGGGCGATCATGGCGGGAGACGCCGAGACGGGCGTCATGGTGATGCGGATGGACGAGGGGCTCGACACGGGCCCGGTGGCGCTCGCGCGGCGCGTGCCGATCGGGCCGAACCAGACCGCGGGCGAACTGCACGACGTCCTCATGACGCAAGGGGCGGCGTTGATGGTCGAGGCGCTCGGCCGCCTGGAGGCGGGCGACATCGAGCCGAGGCCGCAGGCGGCGGAGGGCGTCACCTATGCCGCCAAGATCGGAAAGGCCGAGACGCGCATCGACTGGGCGATGCCGGCGCGCGACGTGCACAACAGGATCCGCGGCCTGTCGCCGTTCCCGGGCGCATGGTGCGAGATGACGATCGGCGGGCGTGCCGAGCGCGTGAAGCTGCTGCGGTCGAAGCTGGCCGAGGGGCGCGGCCGGCCGGGCGAACTGCTCGGCGACCTGACCGTCGCCTGCGGCGAGGGTGCGGTCCGCCTCGTCGAGCTGCAGCGGGCCGGCGGACGCCCGCTCACGGCGGAAGAATTCCTGCGCGGAGCCGTCGTCGAAAGGATCGCGCCGTGATCCGCGGCCTCGTCATCCGCGCGCCGGCGGCGGGAGAATTCGGCGCCGTGGAGCGCGTGATCGAGGCATCCTTCGGCCAGCCGGACGAGGCGCGCCTCGTCGGCCGGCTGCGGGACGCGGGCGACGCCGTCCTGGAGCTGGTGGCCGTGAACGAGGGCGAGATCGTCGCCCACCTCATGTTCTCGCGGCTGAAGGTGGAAGCCGAGGCAGGCACCTTCCCCGCCGTCGCGCTGGCACCGGTCGCGGTCCTGCCGGAGCGGCAGAGGACCGGCGTGGGCACCGCGCTTATCGAAAACGCGCATCATCTTCTGGAAGGTCGGGGCGAGCGGCTGTCGGTCGTGCTGGGCGAGCCGGGCTATTACGGCCGCTTCGGCTATGACCATGCGCGCGCCGCCGGCTTCGAGAGCGACTACCAGTGCGAGGCGCTGCAGGCGCTTGCCTGGGGAGAGGCGCCGGCTACCGGACGCCTCGTCTACGCCGCCGCGTTCTCGGACCTCTGACCCGTGCCGCGCTACCGGCTCGACATCGAGTATGACGGCACGCCCTACGCCGGGTGGCAGCTCCAGGCGGGCCAGCCATCGGTGCAGGGCGCGATAGAGGCCGCGATCCTGGCCTTCTGCGGAGAGGAGGTGCGGATCAGGGGCGCAGGCCGGACCGATGCCGGCGTCCATGCTACAGGCCAGGTGGCGCATGCCGATCTGGCCAAGGCCTGGCCGGCGGACACCGTTCAGGGCGCGCTCAACGCGCATCTCGCGAGCGCGGGCGAAGCGATCGCCGTCCTGGCCGCGACGGTGGCGAATGCCGAATTCGACGCGCGCTTCTCGGCCCTCGCCCGGCATTATGTCTACCGCATCCAGAACCGCCGCGCGCCGCCCGCGCTCGACCGCAATCGCGTCTGGCACGTCGCCAGGCGCCTCGACGCCGAAGCCATGCACGAGGCCGCGCAGCGGCTCGTCGGACGCCACGACTTCACGACCTTCCGCTCGGTGCACTGCCAGTCGGCCAGCCCGGTCAAGACGCTCGACCGGCTCGACGTCCGCCGCGCGGGCGACATGATCGAGATTGCCGCCTCGGCCCGGTCGTTCCTGCACAACCAGGTGCGCTCGATGGTCGGCACGCTGAAGCGCGTCGGCGAGGGTGCCTGGTCGGCCGACGATGTCGCCGATGCGCTCGCAGCCGCCGACCGCTCGGCCTGCGGGCCGGTCGCGCCGCCTCAGGGCCTCTGCCTCGACCGCGTCGACTACTGAGCGGCGTCGACCGCCGCCGGATCGAGCGGCGCGATCGGTACGGCGGGTGCCGGAACGTCGGTCGTCTTCTCCGGCGAGCGGCAGATGTCGGCGATCACGCAGGCATGGCAGTCGGGCTTGCGCGCCTTGCAGACATAGCGCCCGTGCAGGATCAGCCAGTGATGAGCGTGCCGGAGATAATGCTCCGGGATGACCCGCAGCAGGCCCTCCTCGACCTCTTCCGGAGTGCGTCCCGGCGCCAGAAGGATGCGGTTTCCGATCCGGAAGATATGCGTGTCGACGGCCATGGTGGGTTGGCCGAAGGCGACGTTCAGGACGACGTTGGCGGTCTTGCGCCCGACGCCCGGCAGCCGCGTGAGCAGGTCGCGCTCGGCCGGCACCGCGCTGCCGTGCTCCTCGATCAGCGCGCGGCAGAGGGCGATGACGTTCTTTGCCTTGTTCCGCCAGAGGCCGATCGTGCGGATGTAGTCGGCGACGCGCTCCTCGCCGAGCGCCAGCATCTTCTCCGGCGTGTCGGCGGCCGCAAAGAGTGCCCGCGTCGCCTTGTTGACACCGGCGTCCGTCGCCTGCGCCGACAGGACCACCGCGACGAGCAGCGTGAAGGGGTTCACATGCTCCAGTTCGCCCTTGGGTTCCGGCCGCTGGACGGCGAAGCGGCGGAACATCTCCTCGACCTCAGCGGCTGCATAGGCGCTGCGCCGGCGCCGGGCGCGGCCGCCGGAAGATGCGGCCATTTTTCGCTTGGGCTTCTCCATCCGCCCTCTATACTTGCTTCGATGAGCCATGCGAATGCCGCCGACGAGCCCATCTTCAGCGCGCTCCTGACGCCGCACCGGTCGCTGGGGCGCACGGGCTTCGTCATCTTGATGGGTGCCTTCGTCCTCATCTGGCTGGCGCTCGGCTCGCTGTTCCTGTCGCTCGGCGCCTGGCCCGTTTTCAGCTTCCTGGGCCTCGACGTGCTGCTGATCTATCTCGCCTTCCGCTGGAACTACAGGGCCGCGCGGGCGCGGGAGGAGGTCGAGATCACGCGGCTGCGGCTCGACATCCGCAAGATCGCCCCCTCGGGGCGTACCGAGGAGCATCGCTTCAACCCGTTCTGGACGCGCTTCCGCGTCGCGCGCCACGAGGAGATCGGCATCACCGGCATGGCGGTCGAAGGCGAGGGGCGTATGGTCGGGATCGGCTCCTTCCTCAACCCGGACGACCGCGAGAGTTTTGCCAAGGCATTCGGCCAGGCGCTGGCGACGGCGAGGCGGGGCTAGACCGGCTGCAATAGTCGTCGATCAGGAATCGGGTGGCGGGGCGGGGAAGGGCGCGCGATAGTGCGACCATGGACGGACGAGCCGCGAGGGCGCATGCCATGAACGCACCGACTGCAATCCTGAAGCGCGACATCACGCCGGCAGGCGGCGACTACGACATCGTGCGCCACGTGATCGAGCGCATCAGCGTCGACTATCGCGACCAGCCATCGCTCGACACGCTCGCCGACGAGGTCGGGACGACGCCGACGGCGCTGCAGAAACTGTTCACCCGCTGGGCGGGTCTGTCGCCCAAGGCGTTCCTGCAGGCGATCACGCTCGACAACGCCCGCCGGCTGCTCGACGACGGCATGCCGCTGCTCGATGCCGCGCTGGAACTCGGCATGTCGGGGCCCGGGCGCCTGCACGACCTCTTCGTGACCCACGAGGCGATGTCGCCCGGCGACTACAAGAGCCGCGGCCGCGGCCTGACCATCCGCTTCGGCTGGCACCTGTCGCCGTTCGGCCTGGCCCTGATCATGGCGACCGACCGCGGGTTGGCCGGCCTCGCCTTCGCCGATCCGGGCGAAGAGCGCGCCGCTTTCGCCGACATGTCGGGACGCTGGCCGAACGCCGAGTATGTCGAGGACATGGCCGCGACGCTGCCCTACGCCACGCGCATCTTCGATCCGTCGCGCTGGCGGCCCGACGAGCCGCTCAAGGTCGTGCTCATCGGCTCCGACTTCCAGGTGCGGGTCTGGGAAGCGCTGTTGAAGATCCCGCTCGGGCGGGCGCGCAGCTATTCCGGCCTGGCGGCCGAGATCGGCCGGCCGACGGCCAGCCGCGCCGTCGGCGCGGCGATCGGAGCCAACCCGATCTCGTTCGTGGTCCCGTGCCATCGGGCGCTCGGCAAGGCGGGCGCGCTGACCGGCTACCATTGGGGGCTGACGCGCAAGCGCGCCATGCTCGGCTGGGAGGCGGGTCAACTGGTCGCGTGAATGGGGCGTCGCGCCTTCTTGCGCGCGGCGGCGGATAGGATAGCTTCCCCGGGAAACCTGCCCGGGAGCGTTGCGTGATCGTCGTCATCGGTTCAATCAATCTCGACCTGATCGCGACCGTGGACCGCCTCCCGCGGCCGGGCGAGACGGTGCCCGGTTCCACCTTCTCGACGGCCGCCGGCGGCAAGGGCGCCAACCAGGCCGTCGCGGCCGCACGGGCGGGCGCCGAGGTCCGCATGGTTGGCGCGGTGGGTAAGGACAGTTTCGCCGACGAGGCCCTGCAATGTCTGCGCGAATGCCGTGTCGACCTGACGTCGGTCCGCGAGGCCCACGCCGCGACGGGCACCGCGCTGATCCTCGTCGGGCCGGGCGGCGAGAACATGATCGCCGTGATCCCGGGCGGTAACGGAACGCTCACGCCGGGCGACGTCAACGCGGCAGAACTGTCGTCGGGCGACGTCCTCCTGCTCCAGCACGAAATCCCGATCCGCGCGGTGAGGGGCGCGCTGGAAGGCGCGCGTGCAGCCGGCGCGACCTCCATCCTGAACACGGCGCCCGTGCGCGAGGAGGCGAAGGACCTGCTCGCCATGGCCGACTACGTGGTCGCGAATGAGACCGAGTTCGACAGCTACGCCGACCTGCTCGACCTGCCGGGGGCCAACCGGGAGGAGCGCATGCAGGCTTTCGCGAGCCGCACGGGGCGCTGCATCATCGTCACGCTCGGCAAGGAGGGCGCGACCGCCGCCCGCGGCGACGAGCTCATCCACGTCTCGTCGCCCGAAATCACGCCGGTCGACACCGTCGGCGCCGGCGACACGTTCTGCGGCTATCTGGCGACCGCGATCGAGGCGGGGCTCGAGCTCGAGGAAGCCCTGGTGCGGGCGACCGTGGCCGGCGCGCTCGCCTGTCTCAAGCCCGGCGCCCAGCCGTCGATCCCCTACGCGGCCGAGGTCGACGAGGCGATGGCGGGATGAAGCCGGGCGGGTTGCTGCTCCTGGCCGGCGGGCTTTGCGGCGCAGCCGGCGTGGCGCTCGCCGCCGCAGCGGCCCATGCCGGCGGCGGCAATGTTGGCACCGCGTCCACCTTTCTGATGCTGCACGCGCCGCTCTTCGTCGCGGTCGGTCTCTTGGGCTGCAGCCGAGCGCTTGCCGCAGCGGCCGGCGTGATCCTCCTCGGCGTTCTGCTCTTCAGCGGCGACCTCCTGATGCGCCACCAAGTCGGCACACGGCTCTTTCCGATGGCCGCGCCGACTGGCGGCTTCCTGATGATCGGAGGATGGATGGCGCTCGGCGGGCTAGAGCGTCGTGCGCCTTTTGTGAATCGAGGATTCCCTTGATCGCTTGGCCGTGA
>VFQR01000325.1_pt1 | contig 77745 bp, 71 predicted proteins | sample 3512321 | NCBI WGS metagenome assembly VFQR01 (sample SAMN10412374, study PRJNA504923) | tailings metagenome | isolation source: Relicate 3 Philex TSF1 revegetated site | place: Philippines: Tuba, Benguet | collected 2017-08-29 | reverse complement strand
ACAGGGAGAGGATAAGGGTGGTTGAGGGGGGTGGGGATAGATTTTGTTGGGGGGCTGCGGTCGGGGGGAACACATGGTGCTTCTGTGCGGGGGGCTCCCCCCTTCCGGCTGTCGCCACCTTCCCCCGCAGGCGGGAGAAGGCCCGTGTGGCGGGATCGCGCCCCCAGGTGCCCCCCTCAAATCCCGCCGTACCAGTCATAGCCCTGGTCGGGCCAATAACCGCCCTGGCCGCGGCCGTAGCGGGTGAAGCTGTCGACCAGTTCGATGGTGTGGACATATTTGGGCTGCTTGTAGCCCAGTGCCCGCTCGATGCGGACCCGCACCGGGGCGCCGTTGGCGACCGGGAGAGTATCGTCGTTGAGGCCGTAGGCGGCGATGGTCTGGGGGTGGAAGGCGTCGATGAGGTCGCAGCTCTCGTAATAGGGCAAGGAGCCCGAGAGCCCGCCGCCCATCAGATCGTAGCAGTGGAACACGACGAACCGGGCCGTCGGCCGCACGCCCGCCTCGTCGAGCAGGCGGGAGAGCGGGACACCGGTCCATTTGGCGATGCAGCTCCAGCCCTCGACGCAGTCGTGCCGCGTGATCTGGGTGCGGGAGGGCATGTTGCGCAGCTCGTCCAGCGCATAGCTCCGCTCGCTCTCGACGAGGCCGGTGACCCGCAGCCGGTAATCGGCGAAGCCGGTTTCGAACAGCTGCTGGTATTGCGGGACATTGGTGCGCGGATCGGTGGTGCCGTTGGGCTTCATGCCCTGGCGGATCTCGCTTTCGGAGAACTCGCGCGCCAGCGCCTGCTGCGGCACCAGCGCCCGCTGCGCGGCATAGGTGAGCTCGTTCGCCCGCTCGAGGAAATTGCGCACCGGATGGTCGCGCTGGCCGAGGAAATCGAACTGGTTGCAGCCAGACAGCGCCAGCGACGCGCCCGTGGCGGCGCCGAGGCCGAGAAGGCGGCGGCGGTTGAGGATGAGCCGGCTCATGTCGCCTTCTCCCTGTCGGTCGGATCGGGTGGAGTACCGGGGCTGGTGCGATAGTAGCCGGTGATCATCGAGCGCAGCTCGTTGAGCGGCCCGGCGGCGACCACCATCGCCACATGCACCACGAAGAACAGCACCAGCAGCACCATGACGATGAAGTGGATGGTGCGGGCCGTCTGCCGGCCGCCGAAGATGTCGATCAGCCACGGCCAGGCCGCATTCATGCCCGGCGACATGGCGAGGCCGGTGAGGATGATGGTGGGGAACAGGATGACCAGCACCACGAAATAGCTGAGCTTTTGCAGCGGCGAGTAGCTGCGGCCGTGCCGAAACCGCAAGCGCAGATGGTCCCAGAGGTCACGCGGCAGGTCGCGCAGATCGCGCGGCTTGAGGATGATGTCGCGCCACAGATGCCGGTTGACGAGGCTCGCGAGCAGCCAGACCGCGAGGGTCGCAACGAAGATCCAGCCGACGAAGAAGTGCACCACCCGGCCCGTCGCGAGGTCGCGGAACGATGGGATGGTGCTCCAGGACGGAAAGCCGACATAGTTCGGCCGTTCCGGGGGCCCGCTCATGCCCAGCAGCCCGGTGGTGTCGAACTTGTGCCCGAACACCGTGGTGAAGCCGCGCGGCCCCTCCGGCGTGTTTTCCGCCCCGATCCGCAGGATGGCGTTGTCGTATTCGAAGCCCGATTCCTGGCCGATATAGAGCGCCGGATGCGCGTTCCAGATCTGCAACCCGCTGAGGAGCAGAAAGAACAACGCCACTGCCCAGACCCAGTGGGTGAGGCGGGTGAAGATCGACTGCCGGTAGACCAGCGGCCCCTTCTCGCCGCGCCGGGACGCGATGGGTACGGCGTCACCGGGGGACGCTGTCCCCTGCCCCGCTTCGGGGGCCACCGCTTCGCTGCTCATCAGACCCTCCCCGGGCTGCCCGCGACGTCCTGTGTTGTCCATAGCTACGACGCCGCGCGCGCGATACGGCCCGCTTCACGACAAGTTCACCGGCCCGAGGGGCGTACGACGCCACCGCGCGACTTTGTTGCCGGCTACGTGTAACCTCTGAGCGGGGTCGAACGAAATGGGGTGTGATGAGCGTCTCGGCCGACAGGGAAGCAGAGCTTCGCCGCCTGATGCTCGCCGCGCTGGCCGGCGATAAGGCGGCCTATCGCCGTCTGCTGCCGGAACTGGACGCGGATCTGAGGCGCTATTTCCGGCGGCGGCTCGACGGCGCCCTGACGGCGAGCCTAGACGATCTGGTACAGGACACCTTGCTGGCCATGCATACCCGGCTGCACACCTACGACACGCATCAACCGCTCGGCGCCTGGGTGACCGGGATCGCGCGCTACAAGTTGATCGACCTCTATCGCCGCAGCAAGGTGCGCCGCAGCGTGCCGCTGGAAGACGACGCGGCGGTGTTCGCGCGCGACGAGGCGGGCGATACGACGGCGCGGATGGACATCGACCGGCTGCTCGGCACGCTGCCGGCGCGGCCGGCGGCGCTGATCCGGCAGGTGAAACTCGAGGGCGCCTCCGTCGCCGAAGCCGCGCAACGCTCGGGGATGAGTGAATCTGCGGTCAAGGTCGCCATACATCGCGGGCTGAAGGCGCTGGCCGCGCGCTTCGGCGGGCGGGTGGCCGATGAGTGAGAAGCTGATCGATCGGCTGGTCGACGACTTGCGGCCGATCCGCCCGCACGCGATGTCGCGCCGGCTGCTGTTCGGGCTGGGGCTCGGCGCGGCCGCAGCGGCGCTGCTGGTCGTGGGGCTGATGGGGCTGCGGCCGGACTATCCGGAGGCGTTCGGGAGCATCGTGTTCTGGCTGAAGTTCGCCTACACCGCCGGCTTCGCGCTGCTGGGCTTTGCCGCGGCACGGCGCCTGGCACGGCCGGGCGGCCGGCTGGGGCCGTTGGTCTGGGCGATGGCCGGGCTGTTCGGTCTGGCGGTGCTGGCGGGTCTGCTGCAATTGCTGCGGGCCCCGCCCGAAGCGAGCCGCGCGCTGATCATCGGATCGAGCGCCCTCCTCTGCCCTATCCTGATCGTCGTCAGCGCCATGCCGATCTATGCGGCGATGGTGGTGGTGATGCGGCGGCTGGCGCCGACCGATCTCGGTCGGGCGGGCTTTGCCGCCGGCCTTCTCGCGGGCGGCGCAGGCAGCTGGATCTACGCCTTCCACTGCAGCGAGGGGGGGCTGCCCTTCCTTGCGCTCTGGTACACGGCGGGCATTCTGGCGAGCGGAGCGATCGGCGCCCTGCTCGGACGCCGATTGCTGCGCTGGGCCTGATCAGCGCTCGCCGCGCGCGGCCCAGTTGAGACCACGGCGCAGGATGGTCGCCATGTTGGGGTTCTCGAACTCGCTGGCGCGATGGCCGAGCGTCGAGTGGAACACCCGACCCGCCCCATAGAGCCGCTTCCAGACCACGGGCATGACGACGCCCTTGGTCCAGGCCGCATGCTCGCCCGAAAAGGTGGTGGTCGCCAGCACTTCGACCGATGGGTCCATGTGCATGTAGTACTGTTCCGAGGTGTAGGGGAACGATGCCGGTATGCCCTGCATGATCGGGTCCTCGGGCTTGGTCACGTCGACGGTGTAGTCGATGATGTTGCCCGGATGGGCGACCCACTGTCCGCCGACGATGAACTGATAATCCACAGCGTCACGGAACGCATCGCTCATGCCGCCATGATGGCCGGCGAGACCGACGCCGCCCTCGATGGCCTTGACCAGATTGCCGAGCGGCTCCTTGTCGATCTTGCTCATGGTGTAGATCGGCACGATCAGGCTCAGATCCTTGATGGTGGGATCGTTGAACACCGAAAGGTCGGTCTCCACCCGCACGGAAAACCCATCCTCGTGCAGCCAGCGGCGATAGATGGCCGCGCATTCCTCGGGGTCGTGGCCATTCCAGCCCCCCCAAACGATCAAAGCACTGCTCATCGGAAGTCTCCTCACCTAAAAACCGGGCGGAGAGTACTCAAAACGGCCCGCGTGGGAAGCGAAAAAACGGTTTCGCATCAGTGTGGCGTGCCACGGCGCCATTCTGCGCTGCCTGCCCTTCCGCACGCGCCCGAACTGTTGTTAACTCCTTCTCCCACTCGGGCTGCGTCGGGCGCTTGGGGCGCCGGCAGCTGTTACACCTGCGTTGCAATGCAGTGCGAGAAGGAGCCCACACACGGGTTCCAGGCGAAAGGACAGGGATATGAAGAAACTTCTCTTGGGTGCTTCGGCACTGGCTCTCATGGCTGGTTATACCGGCGCGGCGCAGGCCGAGTTCTCGCTCACCATCCTGCACTTCAACGATTTCCACTCGCGCTTCGAATCGATCACGGGCAGCGATTCGACCTGTAACGCCGAAGGCGAGGCGGCCGGCGAGTGCTTCGGCGGCATCGCGCGGCTGAAGGCCGCCATCGACGCCGAGCGCGCGGCCGCCGGTGACGGCAACCTCGTGCTGCTCTCGGCCGGCGACGAGTTCCAGGGCTCGCTGTTCTATACCCAGTACAAGTCCGAGATAGTCTCCGACTTCCTCAACGACCTCGACATCGACGTGGCGGCGACCGGCAATCACGAGTTCGACGACGGGCCGGAAGAGTTCGCCAAGTACATCGATAACGCCGAGCACACCATCATCGGGGGCAATTTCGACGTCAGCGCCGAACCGCTCCTCGCCGGCAAGATCAGCGGCGTCGTGGTGCTGAACATCGGCGGCGAACGCGTCGGCATCATCGGCGCCCTGGCCGAGGATACGCCGGAGACGGCCTCACCCGGCCCGAATGTGCGCTTCGAGAGCGCCATCGACTACATCAACGGCGCCTCCGCCGCGCTCGCCGATGGCGGCGTCGACAAGGTGATCGTGCTCAGCCATGTCGGCTTCCCGATGGACCAGCAGATCGCGGCGGAGACCACCGGCGTCGACCTGATCGTCGGCGGGCACTCGCACACCGTGCTCTCCAACACCGAAGAGAACGCGGCGGGCCCCTATCCGACCCTCGTCGCCAACCCGGACGGGATCGAGGTTCCGATCGTCACCGCAGGTGCCTATGCCAAGTATCTCGGCAAGCTCACCGTGACCTGGGACGATGGCGGCAACATCGTATCGGCGGAAGGCAACCCGATCCTGCTCGACGCCTCGGTGACCCCGGACGAGGGCTTCCTCGAGCGCCTCGCCGTCGCGGCAGAACCGCTGGAGGAGCTGAAGGCGCAGGTCGTGGGCACCGCCTCCTCCGCCATCGAGGGTTCGCGCGAGGTCTGCCGCGCCATGGAATGCGCGATGGGCAATCTGGTGTCCGACGCCATGCTCGCACGCACCGCCGAGCAGGGCGTGACGATCGCCATCCAGAACGGCGGCGGTCTGCGGGCCTCGATCGACGAAGGTGAGATCACGATGGGCGAAGTGCTCACCGTGCTGCCCTTCTCAAATACGCTCGCGACCTTCCAGCTGACGGGCGCCGACATCGTCGCCTCGCTGGAGAACGGCGTCAGCCAGGTCGAGAACGGCGCCGGCCGCTTCCCGCAGGTGGCGGGGCTGAAGTACAGCTTCGACGGCTCGCAGCCGGCCGGCTCGCGCGTCTCCGACGTGCAGGTCGAGCAGGATGGCGCATGGGTGCCGATCGATCCGGAGGCGACCTATGGCGTCGTCACCAACAACTATGTCCGCACCGGCGGCGACGGCTTCGACCTGTTCAACACCAACGGGATGAACGCCTATGATTTCGGCCCGCCGCTGGAGCAGGTCGTTGCCGACTACATCGCCGGTCTCGGCGGCACCTATACGCCCTACACCGACGGCCGCATCACCGATCTGACGCCGGCGGCCGAAGAGGCTCCGGTGGAGGAAGTGCCGGCCGAGACGCCGGCTGCTCCGGCCGAGGCACCGGCCATGGAAGCACCTGCCATGGAAGCGCCGGCGATGGAGGCTCCCGCTATGGAGGCCCCTGCCATGGAAGCCCCCGCTATGGAAGCCCCCGCCATGGAAGCTCCGGCCGCACCGGCAGCGCAGTAAGCGACCGGTATCGAAGCTCAGGAGGGCGCCTTCGGGCGCCCTTCTTCATTTCCGCTCGAAAAGGATGATCGGCGCGTCCAGATAGCGGGTCCGGGTCAGCTCGGCGAAGCCGAGCTTGCGCGCCACGCGGATCGAGGGCTGGTTGTCCGGATCGATGATGCAGGTGAGCCGCCGGCCGGGGCAATGCGTCGCCGCCCAGCCGAGCGCCGCCGTCATCGCCTCGGTGGCATAACCCCAGCCCTGGCCGCCTGAATTCAGCGCCCAGCCGGCCTCGAGCGAGCCTTCGATGGAGGGGTCGAGCGCGCGGCGCAGATCGTGGAACCCCGCCTCCCCGACGAACTGGCCGGTGCTCTTTTCCTCGATCGCGAAGAAGCCGAAGCCCAGCAGCTGCCAAATCCCCGCCTGCCGCAGGAAGCGCGACCAGGACGCCTCGCGGCTGAACGGCTTGCCGCCGATGAAGCGCACCACATCGGGATCGGCCCACATCTGCTGGTAGGCGTCGAAATCGGCGAGCCGGTGCGGCCGCAGCAGCAGCCGCTCGGTCTCGATGGTCGGGATCATGCTCAGCGCTTGGGTGCGAGCTGGCGCCAGACGAGCAAGACGATCACCGCACCGATGATGGCACCGAAAAAGCCCGCCGGCTCGCCCGACTGATAGAAGCCGATCTGCTGGCCGAGCCAGGTGGCGATCAGCGCACCGACGACGCCCAGCACGGTCGTGAGGATGAAGCCGCGGGGCTTGTTGTCGCCCGGCGTGATGAGCTTGGCGATGATGCCGACGATGAATCCGATGATGATCGCGCCGATGATGGCCATGCGGGTCTCCCTGTCTCGGGGGGATAAATGGCGAACCCGCCGCAGCGTTGCAACGCTGCTGCAGGAAGTTGTGCGGGTGGTGGTGGGGATGGCCAATCTTGCTCCGAGTGCGTGGTCACCCGCTAACGGCCCCGACCCCACAAGGGGGGAGGTGTCGTTCAGTGAGTGCGGCACCAACCTGCCCTTGCACCGCGCTCCACCTCCCCGCTTGTGGGGGAGGTCGGGAGGGGGCGGGAAGCCGCGGAGCGCGAGGTTTGCGTGCCGCGCAGCGAACCGCCACCAGAGCAGCCCGCGAGCCCCGCGATCAGCGGACGGGCATCTCGCGGCGTTCGCGTTCGGTGAGGGTGGCGAGATCGAGCACCTTCTGGAGGTTGGCCGCGTGGCGGAAGCTCGGCTCCTGCATGGTGCCGGTGCGGACGGCCTCGACGAAGCGCTGATAGTTGGTCGGCACCGTCGGCACCTCCAAATCTTCCCAGGTTCCGGTCTCGATGTTGTCACCGCGGCACACCCGCAGCTTCGAGTATTCCAGCGTATGCTGCACCTCGACGCCGCCGCGCTCGCCATAGACGCGCAGCTTCAGCTCGTTGAAGTGCCCGGTGGCCCAGCGGCTGGCATGGACGACGCCAAGCGCCCCGTTCTCGAAATCCACCGCCATGGTGAAGCTGTCATTGGCATCGAGCTCATACTCGCCGATGCGATTGTCCGGCGCCTTGTCGAAGGTCTTGAGGCGCGCGAAGACGTTGGAGATTTCGAGCCCCGAGCCATAGGAGGCGAAATCGAGGATGTGCACGCCGATATCGCCGAGCACGCCATTGGAGCCGTGCTTGCTCGACAGCCGCCACAGCCACTGGCTCTCGGTGCGCCAGTCGCCCCAGGCGCGCGACACCAGCCAGCTTTGCAGATAGCTCGCCTCGATGTGCTTGACCGCACCGATCTCTCCAGAAAGCACGATCTCGCGCGCCTTCTGGAGTTCGGCGACATTGCGATAGGTGAGGTTGACCATGTTGATCAGCCCCGAGGCCTCGGCCACCTCGACCATCTCGAAGGCCTTGATGGCGTCGGTCGCCAGCGGCTTCTCGCAGAAGACGTGCTTGCCGCCCTTCAGCGCGCGGATCGAGGTCGGATGATGGATGGCGTCGGGCGTGACGTTCGCGATGGCATCGAACTCGCCCCAGGCCAGGGCCGCATCGAGCGATGCGAAGGCGTGGGGGATGTTGTGCTGCGCGTTGAACCGCTCCAGCCGGCCGGGATCCACGTCGACACCGCCCACGACCTCGACGCCCTCTATGGCCGCGAAGTGCCGGGCGTGGTTGTTGGCCATGCCGCCAGTGCCCAGAATGATGATGCGCATTTCTTCGACTGTACCTCATGCGGGACGGGGAGAGGCCGTCCCATCGCGTTCCCGCCGCGCCAGCCGCGCGGCCCTAGATTCGGTGTTCGTGCCGGTCCCGGTCGGCGACCATGGCGAGATCCAGCACCTTCTGCAGCCGCGCCGCATGCCGGAAATCCGGCTCGTCCTGCACGCCGGTCCGCACCGCCTCGGCGAAGCGGGCATACAGCGTCGGCACCGGCTCGACCGACACCTCCCGCCACACGCCCGCCTCGACATCGGGACCGACGCAGAGCTTGAGCTGCGAGCCCCAGTGGCCGTGGCTGAGATCGATCGCGCCCTTGTCGCCATAGACGCGCAGCTTCTGGTCATTGGCATGACCGGAGGCCCAGCGCGAGGAGTGAATGGTGCCGATGGCCCCGTTCGAGAACTCGGCGCTGATGATGAAGCTGTCATTGGCGTCGAGCACATAGTCCCCGATGCGGCCGCTCGGCACCTTGTCGAAGGTCTGCAGCCGGCAGTTCAGTGCGCTGACTTCGAGCCCGGTAGCGTAGCTGGTGAAATCGAGGATGTGGATGCCGATGTCGCCCAGCGTGCCGTTGGAGCCGTGCTCGGTGCTGAGCCGCCACAGCCACTTGCCCTCGACCTGATCGGGCTGCGAGAAATCCCGCCGCGCCAGCCAGTGCTGCAGATAGCTCGCCTCGATGTGCTTGACGGCGCCGATGGTGCCCTCGGCGATGAGGCGGCGGGCCTCGTGCAGTTCGGCGACGTTGCGATAGGTGAGGTTCACCATGTTGATGACCCCGGCCGCCTCGGCGGCCGTGACCATCTCCATTGCGCGGTCATAGCTGGTCGCCAGCGGCTTCTCGCAGAACACGTGTTTGCCGGCCTTGAGCAGCGGCAGGGTCAGCGGATGGTGCAGCGCGTCGGGCGCGACCACGGTCGCGGCGTCGAACTGCCCCCATTCGATGGCAGCATCCAGCGAGGTAAAGGACTGCGCGATTCCGAATGCCGTGGTGAAGGCTTCGAGGTTTGCCGGCATCACGTCGACCGCCGCCACCACCTCCACACCCGGTATCTTGCTCCAGCCGCGCTGCATCTGCAGCCCGGCCATGTTGCCCGTTCCGATGACGATCAGCCGCATTGAATGCCTATTTCGGGTGGTTGGTCAGCTTGGCGCCGCGCTCGACGATCTTTTCGAGCGCCTCGTCGACGGGGGTGTTCGGCGCCTTCATCAGCTGCGCGTGCCGATCGGCATTGAACGCCCAGTTGACCGCATTGCGCAGCACGAGGCCCACATTCTTGTCGTGATAGGTCGGATAGGTCTCGTGCCCGGGCCGGAAGTAGAAGATGTTGCCCGCGCCGCGCCGATAGGTGAGGCCCGAGCGGAACACTTCGCCGCCCTGGAACCAGCTGACGAACACGGTCTCCAGCGGTTCCGGCACCGAGAAGGGTTCGCCATACATCTCTTCGTACTCGAGTTCGAAATACTCGCCGAGCCCCTTGGCGATCGGATGACCGGGATTGACCACCCACAGCCGCTCGCGCTCGCCGGCTTCGCGCCAGTGCAAATTCGCCGGCGTCCCCATCAACCGCTTGAAGACCTTGGAGTGGTGGCCCGAGTGCAGCACGATCAGGCCCATGCCCTGCCAGACGCGCTCGACCACGCGTTCGACGATCTCGTCGCGCACTTCCTTGTGGGCGGCATGGCCCCACCACAGCAGCACATCGGTCTCGTCGAGCCGCGCCGCAGTCAGGCCGTGGTCGAAATCCTGCAGCGTGACGGTGCTTGCCTCGATGTTCGGGTCCTCGCTCAGAAGCGCCGCGATCTGCCCGTGCATCCCGATGGGATAGTTCTCGGCGACCGCCTTGTTCTTCTGCTCATGGACGTTTTCGCCCCATACCGTGGCCCTGATCGGCATTACCGGCTCCTATGTCATGCAAAATGGGCCGGCTCCGCCGACCCAGTGTTGTCCCGATGTCTCCATTCGCCGGCCGCGCCGGCACCCTGATCCGGGGTCTAACCCCTGGCCGGCGGATGTGTTCCGGCCTGGATCGGGTCGTCAGGCCGCCTTGAGCGGGCGCCCCTCCTTATCGAAGCGGTATATCCGATTGGGGATCGGCGCCACCGAAACCTGCTGGCCGACCGCGCGCCCCATACCGCCCTCGGTGCGCACCACGATCGGCTCGCTTGAGCCGATATCGACGAACACGTAGTTGTCCGAGCCGAGATTTTCGGCATGCACCACCGTGCCGGTCCACGCACCCTCGCGCTCGGCGAGTTCCAGATGCTCGGAGCGGATGCCGATGGTCTCGGCGCCATACTTGCCGGCAAAGGCGCCGTTGAGAAAGTTCATCTTCGGCGAGCCGATGAAGCCGGCGACGAACAGCGATTGCGGATGCTCGTAGAGTTCCATGGGCGTACCCACCTGCTCGATGCGGCCGGCCCCCAGCACGCAGATACGGTCGGCGAGCGTCATCGCCTCCACCTGGTCGTGCGTCACATAGATCATGGTCGACTTCTCCATCGAGTGATGGAGCTTGGCGATCTGGATGCGGGTGGCGACGCGCAGCGCCGCGTCGAGATTGGAGAGCGGCTCGTCGAACAGGAACACCTTGGGGTCGCGCACGATGGCGCGCCCGATGGCGACGCGCTGGCGCTGGCCGCCCGAGAGCTGGCCCGGCAGGCGCTTGAGATAGGGCGTGAGCTGCAGCTGCTCGGCCGCCGCCTCGACCTTGCGCCGCATCTCGTCCTTGGGCGTGTTCTGCAACTTCAGCGCATAGGCCATGTTGTCGAACACGTTCATGTGCGGATAGAGCGCGTAGGACTGGAACACCATGGCGATGCCGCGCTTGGACGGCGCGCGGTCGTTCACCACCTCGCCGTCGATCTCCAGCGTGCCGCCGGTGATGGTCTCGAGCCCGGCGATGCAGCGCAGGAGCGTCGACTTGCCGCAACCCGAGGGGCCGACGAAGACCATGAACTCGCCCGACCGGATCTCCAGGTTGATGTTCTTGAGCACCTCGACCTGGCCATAGCGCTTGTTCACGTCGGTGAGCTTGAGGTGTGACACGATCCGCCCTTTTCTCTCTCGTTGGACCGCCCAGGAGGGCGGCCGCAGTCCCCTTGGCCCCGATTACTTGACCGAGCCCGCGAGCAAGCCGCGGACGAAGTAGCGCTGCAGCGCGAAGAACACGATCAGCGGCACGACGATGGTGATGAACGCGCCCGCCGTCAGGATTTCCCAGTTATTGCCGCGCGAGCCGAGGAGACTCACCAGCTTGCCGGTCAGCACCAGCCGATCCTGCTGGGCGCCGAGGAACACCATGGCGACAAGCAGATCGTTCCAGACCCACAGGAACTGGAAGATCGAGAACGAGGCGAGCGCGGGAAAGCTCAGCGGTAGCACCATGCCGGTGAAGATCTTGAAATGCGAGGCGCCGTCGATGCGCGCAGACTCCATGATCTCCTTGGGCAGGCCGACCATGTAGTTGCGCAGCAGATAGATGGCGAGCGGCAGGCCGAAGGCGGTATGCGCCAGCCAGATGCCGAGATAGGTCTTGCCGTCCGCGGCGCCGAACAGGCCCGCGATCTGGTTGTAGAGGCTGAGCAGCGGGATCAGCGACATCTGCAGCGGCACGACGAGCAGGCCCACCACCAGCGCCACGATCAGCCCGCGGAACGGAAACCGCATCCAGGCCAGCGCATAGGCCGCAAAGGCCGCGATGAGGATCGGGATGATCGTCGCCGGAATGGTGACGGTGAACGAGTTGATGAAGCTGCGCCACACGCCGCTGGCGTTCAGCACCTCGACATAATTGTCGAGCGTGAAGCGGGGCGCGATCTCTGCCATGTAGAAGATGCGCGGGCCGCGGGTATGCTCGAATGCGCTGGCCGCCCGCCACTCGAAGCTGCCATCGGCCGCGACGGTGATCTCGCCACCCTCGGCCATCGGCAGCGTGCCGCCGGCAGGCATTTCGGTGGGGGCGTTGTTGCGCAGCCCGAAGGCCGCCAGTTGCTTGTTGGTGTCGGTGCCGAAGACGTTGCCGCGGATGACGAATGCCCCGCCCTCCTCGACCTGGTCGGCAGCGGTGCCGATACGCGTCACCCCCAGCGACTGCGAGGTGGTGAGCGCGGTCCACCAGCCGGATACGGCCAGTTGGTCCTTGTCGCGCAACGACGAGATGAGGAGGCCCGCTGTCGGCAGCGTCCAGATGAGGACGAGGATGAGCAGCGCCACATGGGTGGCGACCCGCCCCCAGCTGATGCGTCTGAGCCAGCTCGGCCGGCCGGTGGTGGCGCGGGGCAGGCTCGACGCGTTCTCGGCAGCAACGGTCATCAGCGTGTCCCCTGCTCGGCATTGGCGCGCCGGATGTTCCAGATCATGATCGGCAGCACGGCCAGCATGATCACCACGGCGATGGCCGAGCCGCGGCCATAGTCGAAGTTCACGAACATCCACTTGAACATCAGATTGGCCAGCACCTCGGTGTCCCACTGGCCGTTGGTCATGGCGAAGATGATGTCGAACACCTTGAGCACCACGATGGTGATGGTGGTCCACACCACGACGATCGTGCCCCAGATCTGCGGGATCATGATGTCGAAGAAGATGCGGAAATCATTGGCGCCGTCGATGCGCGCCGCCTCCAGCGTCTCCTCGGGGATGCCGCGCAGCGCCGCCGACAGGATCACCATGGCGAAGCCGGTCTGGATCCAGATCAGGATCACCATCAGGAACACCGAGTTCCAGAACGGGATGGTGATCCAGGCCTGCGGCGGGAAGCCGAGCCCGGTGACGATGGCGTTGAGCAGGCCGATCTGCATGTCGGTCTCGCCGCGATAATCGTAGACGAACCGCCAGATCACCGAGGCGCCGACGAAGCTGATCGCCATGGGCATGAACACCAGCGACTTGGCGATATTGCCCCACCAGAGCCGATCCGCGAGCACCGCGATCACCAGCCCGAAGGCCGTCGACATGGAGGGCACGATGATGAGCCACAGCATGTTGTTGAGCACCGAACGCTGGAAGTTCGGATCGCCCACGGCCCACACATAATTGGCAAAGCCGATGAAGGTGCGGCCGCTCCTGTCGAACAGGCTCAGCCGGATGGTCTCGAAGACCGGGTAGACGAGATAGACCGACAGGAACAGGAGCGCGGGGAACAAGAACAGCCAGGGGCGGATGCTGCTGCGCAGATTATCGCGCCGCGTGATGACGTCGCCGGTGGCGTTCTCGCTGGAGAGGAACCGGTCGAGCAGCCAGTTCGTGCCCCAGAAATAGGCGACTGCCGCCGAGAGTGCGATGACGATGGCAAAGCCTGCGCCGGTAATCTGCTGCAGCACATCGTTCACGCGTCCACCCTCCCCCTGCGACCGGTCCGTTCTGGTGCGGATTGTGTCTGGAACCGGCACATTAGCGCCGGCTCCGTATTCGTAAAGCGAGGATCGCTTACTGGATGGCGTCCCAGCTGGCCTGGATCTCGTCGGCGACCTGCTGGGCCGACTTGCTGCCCACGAAGTCGACCATGCCGGTCCAGAAGCTGCCGGCGCCGATGGCACCCGGCATCAGGTCCGACGCGTCGAAGCGGAAGGTCGTGGCGTTGAGCAGGATCTCGCCTTCACCGCGGAGCGTATCGTTGGCGTAGGTGTCGATATTGGCGGCCCGCAGCGTCGACAGGAAGCCCGACTGTGCCATCCAGATCTCGTTCGAGATCGGGTTCAGCAGGAAGTCGATGAAGGCCTGGGCGGCCGGCGAGTCACGGGTGATGGTGGCCAGCGTGCCGGCGCCGAGCACCGGGTTGCCGAGACCGGCTTCAGCCGAGGCCGGGAAGTAGAAGAAGTCGGCGTCCGTGCCCAGCTCCGTGCCTTCCGGGAAGAAGGACGGGATGAACGAGGCCTGATGGTGCATGAAGCAGGCCGGGGGCACCGAGAACAGGCCCAGCGGGCTCTCGCGGAAATCGGTGGTGCCGACCGCGGCGGTGCCGCCGGCGACCTTGGCGTCGTCCTTGGCGAACCAGCCGAACTCCTCGATGGCCGCGACGACCTTGGGATCGTTGAACTTCAGCTCGTTCGACACCCAGGCGTCATAGTCTTCCGCCGGGTACATGCGCAGCATGATGTCCTCGACCCAGTCGGTGGCCGGCCAGCCGGTCGCACCACCCGAACCGAGACCGATGCACCACGGCGTGTTGCCGTCGGCGACCATCTGCTCGGTGAGGGCCTTGAGGTCTTCGTAGCTCTCGGGCACTTCGTAGCCGGCATCGGCGAAATTGTCCGGCGAGTACCACACCAGCGACTTCAGGTCCGACTTGTAGGGCACGGCGTAGAAGGTCTCGGCGCCATCGGGACCGGCATAGGTGCCCAGATCGACGAAGGACGCGCCGGCGGCGTGCTCGGCCTCGACACGGGCGGCCATCTCGTCGCCGAGCGGCACCAGGTAACCCTGCGACGCCATGTTGGCGAGCAGGCCGGGCTGCGGCAGGATGGTGATGTTGGCGGACGAACCGGCCGCGGCGTCGATCTGCGCCTGCTGCTCGTAGTTCTCCGAGGAGGCGTACTGAACGGTGACGCCGGTGGCATCTTCGAAATAGGCGAGCACGGTCAGGAACTGCTCCTGATCGCCGCCCTCACGCCAGGGACCCCAGATGGTCAGGGTCTGGCCGGCGAGATCGCCATGGGCATCGGCAAAGGCCTGCAGTGCGTCCCAGCTGAACGCGCCTTCGCCCTTGGGGAAAATCAGGTCCTGCGCCTGTGCGGTGACCACGCCGAGCGTGGCACCGGCGAGCAGACCGGCAACCAGGGTCTTGAGCTTCATGCATTCCTCCCAAAGGATTGACTGTCCGGGAGGACGCAAATACCGACGGCGGCGCCCCGAAAGCGCCTGACGGCATTCCCCCTCCCTCCAAACGCCCTGCCCCGGACCCGCGCGGCCCAAAGTTCCAAAGCGCTTTGGTTGCGGAACTAGCCACGCCCCACCGAAAGTGTCAAGCACGATTCGGCCGCAATCATCCGACGAAAGTCGCATTAACGGGAAATTAACTAGCATCTTCATGATGTTGAGGAGCTTCTTCTTCAACCTCCACTTGAAGGAGGCTACCGGACCTGAGGCACGCACCTCACGCCGGACGGCCGGAAACCCGCCACTTGCCTTCCCGATCCAAATCGCTTTGAATGCCGCTCCTTGTGAGGAGGACATCCTGTCTGCAATGCGCCCACCTCTCGTGGAACGGGCGATCCGGCGGAACGGCGCCGGGACGGGAGTGAGGAAAATTGGTTACAAAACTCAAGGACCTGGCGGCCGAACTCGGCCTGTCACAAACCACGGTGAGCCGCGCGCTGAACGGCTTTCCCGAGGTCAGCGAGATCACGCGCCAGCGTGTGGCGGAGGCGGCGAGCCGGCTGGGCTATCGCGCCAATGCCAATGCGCGTCGGCTGGCGACCGGCCGGGCCGGCGCGGTCGGCATCGCTCTGCCGCTGCAGCGCTCGCAGCATTTCGGCCCGCACATGTCGGAATTCCTCTCCGGCGTCGGCGAGCGGCTGGCGGAGTTCGAACTCGACATCGTCGTTGCCCCGCTCGACGAGGACGATGAAATCCCGGTGTTTCGCCGGCTGGCGCAGAGCCATCGCGTCGATGCGGTGGTGATTTCCGCACCGGTACCCAACGATCGGCGGATCGCGGAACTGACGGAGCTCGGACTCCCCTTCGTGCTGCACGGCCGCACCGACAGCCCCATTGCGCACGCCTGGCTCGACATCGACAATGAGGGGGCATTCCATCGCGCCACCACCCATCTCATCGACCTGGGGCATCGCCGCATCGGCATGATCAACGGGCCGATGGAGCAGACCTTCGCCATGCATCGCGAACGCGGCTTCCGGCGCGCGATGAGCGAACGCGGGCTCATCGCCGACGCAGCGTTGATGGGAGGCGGACGCTTCACCGACGAAAACGGCTTCCGCCACGCCCAGGCGTTTCTGGCGCAGCGCGAGCCGCCGACCGCCTTCCTCGCCGGCTCGATGATGACGGCGCTGGGGGTCTTCCGCGCCATCCGCTCGGCCGGGCTGGTGCTGGGGCGCGACGTCTCGATGATCGCCCATGACGACGTGTTTCCCTATCTCAACGCCGACAACATGGTGCCCACCATGTCGACCACCCGCTCCTCGATCCGCGCCGCCGGGGCCCGCATCGCCGAACTGCTGATGCAGATCCTTGCGGGCAAGGACCCGGCGACGGTGCACGAACTCTGGCCGGTAGAACTGGTGCTGCGCGAGAGCACCGCGCCAGTGGTGGCGAGGCTCTGAGGCGGACGGCCCCCGTTGCTGACGCGCGCCGTCCGCGAGCGAACGCCGCTGCCAGCTTTTACTTACGTCAGCCCTATGACGCAAATAAGTAGCAGATTATTAACCAACAGCTTGTAGGCGTTAACCACGTTAGGTTCTTGCAAACGGGTGCACGATGCTTAAGTTGATTGGTATAGCTGTTGCGGGCATCGCGCTCGCATCAAGTACTGCCGCCGCTGACCTCCTGGTCATCGATGAAGTGGCGCTGGACGCCGCAATGGCTCCAGCCTGGGATGGCGCTTATGTCGGCCTGCAGGTCGGCGCGGTGGCCGGCACGTTCGACGACACCTATCCCCCGAACCCGCTGGCTTCCATCGACGGTGATCTGGCAGGCGGTAGCATCGGCGTTTACGCCGGTTGGAACGCCCAGTTCGATGCCATGGTGCTGGGCGTTGACGCCGACCTGAACTACTCCACCGTGCAAGGCGTCGGCCAGAACCCGGGTGGCGACGCACTCAGCACGGATCTGATCTGGACCGGGGCCATTCGCGGCCGGGCCGGCGTTGCGGCGGACGATCTGCTGTTCTATGTGGCGGGCGGTCTCGCAGCGGCAAACGCAGCGCTGAACATCAACGATATCAACGACATCGCAGTTGCATCCGCGCGAGACATCCTCATCGGATGGACGGTCGGTGCCGGTGTCGAAATGGCCTTCACCGAGAACTGGGCCGGCCGGCTCGACTACCGCTACAGCGACTACGGGTCGCTCGATTATACTGTCGACGGAGTCGGCGACGGTTCGGTAGCCCTCAGCACCCACGCCATCACGCTTGGCGTCGCCTACAAGTTCTGATCTCCGCACAAGCAACAAAGCCCCGGAGCGGCGTTTCTCCGGGGCCATTAACCGTGCCTTTAACTGCAGAATTTGGATATAATTCTCCAGCTGACAGTATCGAAGGCCCGTGGTTATTGATCGCCGACCTCGTGGCGGAGCGTGACGCGCAGGGAGGCAATCCCTGAGACCCCCGGTTCAATTCCGGGGCGAGGTCTCCAAAATCGCTTGGCGATCGTATTGGCGGGCTGCCCCAATTTTCCACCCAGAGCTGCCGTAGGCGGCTATATGTGCCCTCCGGCGGCCGCCTCAGGCCGGAACGTAGGTGAGCAGCAGCACGTCGTCCTCGAAGCGCTCGGTGTCGACGAGGCGGAGGCGGGGTCGGGGGCCGGCGAAGAAGGGGGCACCGCCGCCGAGCACGACCGGGTGCAGATAGATGCGGTAGACATCGATCAGCCCCAGTTCGCCCAGCGACCGGGCGAGGTTGGGGCCGCCGACTTCGATCTCACCCGCAACCTCCGCCTTCAGCTGCCTGACTGCGCTTTCGAGATCGGGGCCCAGCAGCTCGGCATTGGGGCCGACGGAGTCGAGTGTGCGCGACGCCACCCATTTGCGGTTCTGCCGCCAGGCGGCGGCAAAGGCCTGCTCGTCCGGGCCCCAGCCCTCCTGCTCCTCGTCCCAGTAGCGCATGATCTCATAGAGGTTGCGGCCATAGAGGCTGCCAGCGAGGTCCGCGGTCTGCGCGATGAAGTGACGGAACAGGCTCTGGCTCGGCGCGAACGCCATGTGGTCGACATAGCCGTCCAGCGACTGGTTCATGCCGTAAACAAGCTGCGCCATGCCGGAGCCCTCCCCTGGCACAGACTGGCATAAACATCGGCCCAGCGACAGCCATCAACACCCGGACCCGCATTAGGACGTAGCGACGCTAGACCGCCCGCAGCAGCCGCAGGTGATTGTCGAAGTTCAGCTCGAACGTGGTGAGGGGCGCCGGTGCGCCGGCAAAGCCCATCAGCGCCCCCTCCCCGCTCGAGGCCAATAGGCCGGCACCCGCCGGCGCGACGCCGCAGACATTGGCGAGGCCGCGGGACGCAAAGATCTGGCCCGTGTCCGGATCGATGGCAAGGATGGTGTTGCCCTCGGGCGAGGAGACGCCGATCAGCTGGCCATCGGCCGAGGCGGCGACGGAGCCGACATAGTTGCGCAACGCGCCGAGGCTCGCCTCGGGCAGCTCGACGAGGCGGATCTCGCCGTCGCGAGTCGCGTAGCCGACCAGCTGCGGCCGGGTGGCGGAGGTTCCGCGAAACTGGCAGCCGAACCACACGCGGCCGCGATGATCGAGCGCCATGTGGCGGATCGAGAGCTGGTGCAGCCCGGCCTCGAGCCGCAACTGCCCGATCAGCGCACCCGAACGGCGCTCGATGAACGCGATGGAGGGGTCCATGCTCGCAAGGTTCAGCTCGGCCCGGCCATAATCGGGATGGGTCTCGATGCCCCCATTGGCGACGACGAAGGTCTCACCGTCTCGCAACAGCAGCATCTCGTGCGGGCCGGTGCCGAAGGTGTCGAACTCGCCGATGCGTGTGAAGCCGCCCGACACATCGTAGACGCCGATGACACCGCGGGCATTGTCGAAATCGTTCTCGGTGGCATAGAGCAGCCGCCCGTCGGGCGAGAAGGCGCCGTGGCCGAAGAAGTGCCGCCCGGCGCTGCTCGCGAGCGTGCGAGGCGCGGTGGTGCCGGTCGGATCGAATACCAGCGCAAAGGTGCCCGGCTGCCGGGCAAAGACCACGCCCTGCCCCGTCGTCGGCGAAAAGACGATGTCGTGCCCGCGCTCCGGCAGGTCGACGCTCGCGATGAGTTGGCCGGCTTCGGTGACGAGCGCGGCCGCATAGCCGCCCGCCCGTTTCTGGATCGCCGAAGCGAACACCTGCTCGGACCGCTCCAGCGCCGCGGCCCGCGCCGGCAGCAGCGCGGCCGCGAAACCGGCTCCGGCGGCTTTCAGGAAGGCCCGCCGCTGCCACATGCTCAGTCCCCGTCCAGCGAGGAGAAGCCGACCGACAGCGACAGCGCCGCCGGCAACTGTTCGCCCAGCAGGACGCCCAGCGACTGGGTGACGAGGACGAGATAGCCGAGCGCCGCGCGCTGGCGCTCGTCGGCAATGGCGGCCTCCGGCGGGTCCGGCACCAGCGCCCCCGCCCGCACCGCATTGCGGAACTCGAAGGCGATGCTGTCGCCGGCCCAGCGCCCTGCGTCGCCGCCGAGGCCTGCAAGTTCGGACAGAGCGAGCAGCCGCGCGAGGCTGTCGAGATTGGCGAGAGCGGCGGGCACCGTCAGCCCGGAACGCCAGTAGAGCGCCGAACGCGGTTTCGGCGCGGCGCCGTCGCGCCCGAGAAAGGGCAGCAGGCGCTGGTCGCGCACGGTTTCGACGCCATGCGCCATGAGGCCGACGAGCTTTTCCAGCACTTCGCGGCGGGTGCGGAAATCGGGATCGGCCGGGTCGGGTGCGACGAGACGCGCCGCGATCCCGTCGGGCGCGGCCCAGGCGGCGACGAGTTCATTGGAAGTGGCGGCGATGCGCCTCGCAATGGCAGCGCCGAACCGGCAGCGATAATCCCCGTCCGCGCTCGCGAGTGCCTCCGCCCCGGTGCCGAACAGCACAAATTCCAGCGCCCCGAACCCCTGCACCGCGACGCTCTTGCCGGCAAGCGTTGCCGGATCCGTCGCCGCCGGATCCTCATCGACGAGGATCGCCTGCACCTGCCGCAACGCCACGCCCTTGCGGTCGGGCCAGAACAGCAGGCGCTCGGCCCGGTTCTCCTCGAGCAGCGGCCCGAGCCGGAACAGCTCTGCCCCGGCATGCGCGAGAACGGTCGCCCCGAACCGGCTGCGCGCGGCATCGAGTGCCGGTACGCTGGGGGTAGCGCAGAGCCGGTCTATCTCCCCGACCAGCGCCTCCGCCTCATGGTCGAGCGCGGCGAAGGCGGGCCGGATCACCAGCTCCACGGCCCGCCCGATGGCGGCCTCGGCCGGGGTCTCGGCCAGCGCCGGCAGGCTCAGGATACAAAACAGGGCAACCAGCAGCAGGCGCATCAGAGCGACTCGAGGAAGGCGATGAGGTCGGCGCGTTGATCGGCGCTCATCGCGGCGAAATTGTCGCGCGCCGCCTCCGCCTCGCCGCCATGCCAGAGGATGGCTTCGGTGAGATTGCGCGCCCGTCCATCGTGGAGGAAGAAGGTGTGCCGTGAAACCGTCTCGGTGAGCCCGATGCCCCAGAGCGGTGCGGTGCGCCACTCATAGCCGTCGGCACGGCCTTCCGGCCGGTGGTCGGCCAGCCCCTCGCCCATGTCGTGCAGCAGCATGTCGGTATAGGGCCAGATCAGCTGGAATTGATGCGCCGGCTGCCCGCCGGCCCGCGAGGTGACGAATTTCGGCGAGTGGCAGGCAATGCAACCGGCGCCGTAGAAGGCCGCCTTGCCGCGCAGCACCTCGGGCGACCCGACGTCGCGCCGCTGCGGCACGCCGAGATTTTGCGAGTAGAAGGTGACGAGGTCCAGCACCGGATCGGGCGCCTCGGACGGCCCGAGCCGGGCCTGCTCGCCGGTGGGAGCCGCGAGGCAATCGGGTTGCGCCGCCGTGCAGTCGCCATTCGGGCGCATGACGAGTGGTGTCGAGATGCCGATATCGCCGGCAAAGGCATCGGCGCTCTGGGCGCGCACCGTCGCAGCGCCGGCCTTCCAGCCGAAGCGACCGAGCGCGAGCTCGCCGGTCTCCGGATCGGTGACCCAGTTAGGGCGACCCGAGATACCGTCCCCATCCGTATCGTCGGGGTCGGCGCGGGCGAGAATATCTTCGGCCGAAATCTGCTCGAGGAGCCCCAGCCCGATCATCTGCGGCGCCACGCGCGGGCTGAGCATCACGTCCGGCGCCAGCGGGCCATAGGCGAGCCCGGTGATGCCGTAATGCGGCCGCCGGAGCGAGACCACCGTGCCGTCCCCCAGCGTCACCGGCTCCTCGACATAGGTGATGGTCATCCGCCCCTCGGCGCTGAGGCCCGGCACGGCGAAGTTCTGCAACTGCGTGCCATAGGTCGGCTCGGGCACGACGTTGAAGCGCCCCTCCGCCAGTCCCTGCCGCTCCGCTTCCGTGCGTGGCGGCACGGACAGCCTGAGGAACATCGACACCGCGTCCTCGGTGTCGTTGAGCGGCGGCCGGCCGCGACCATCCTTCAGGTGGCAGTTCTGGCAGCCGCGCGCGTTGAACAGCGGCCCGAGCCCGTCCGATGCTTCCGTGGAGGACGGCGAGGAGACCCAGAGCTTCCTGAAAAGCGCATTTCCGAGCTTGAACTGCTCTTCCTCGGCGAAGGAGACATTGGCCGACGAGAACGAGAAGATGTCCTGGTTGACGCGCTTCTTGACCGTCGCCGCGCCGCCGGGCGACTGCTCGAAGTTCTCGGGCCGGTCGAAATCATCGGTCGGAGCGGTGACCCGCAGCACCCGCTCCCGGTCGGCCGGGGTGAGGTCGGAGCGGGTTCCGCCATCGCTGGCGACGGCGAAACCCGCGAGAAGTGTTATGGCCGAGACAGCGATCCAGCGCATGTGCATGTCAGACACTCGAAGCATGCCCGGCCACCCGGGCATATGAGGGGGCGGCGCGGATTCTGAAAAGCCCGCGCCACCTGAATCCTGTGCAAAGCCTTATTGGAACACGGCTTCCGGGTTCGTCAGGCTGTCGGATTGTTCGATGCTGACACTGTCGCCGAGCTCGAGCAGCGCCACGGCGCGCTCGACGCCACGGGTCTGCGCGATCAGCGCGTCGATCGCCGCCTGCACCACCGCATTGCCTTCCGTATTGCCCTCGCCGATCATCTGGTCATAGGCCTCCACGGTCTCGGCGCGGCTGCGCATCGCTTCCATCTTCGCGACGGTCTCGTCGAGCAGCACCTTAATCTCGCTGTCGAGCCCGGCATCGCGCGCGGCAATCAGCTCGGAGATGGACGGCCCCTCGACCACCGACCCGTCCTCGCGCTCATAGCGGCCGAGATAGACATTGCGGATGCCGACGGCGTCGTAGAGATGCGAGTTGTGCGTGTTGTCGGAGAAGCAGTCATGCTCCTCCTCCGGATCGTGGAGCAAGAGGCCGAGCTTCATGCGCTCCCCCGCCAGCTCGCCGAACCCCAGCGAACCCATGCCGGTGAGGATGGTCGCCAACCCCGTCTCGGCCAGCGCCACGCGCGCCTCGCCACCCGGCTGCCAGTTGGCCACCATCTCCTCGAGATCGGCGACGAGCAGGTCGGTCGCTGCGTCGAGATATTGCGCCCGCCGCGCCGCATTGGCCTCGGTGGAATAGTCGGTGTAGGGGCGGTTGCCGGCGCCGGGGCCGGTGCCGTTCAAATCCTGCCCCCAGAGCAGGAATTCGATGGCGTGGTAGCCGGTCGCGACATTGGCCTCGATCCCGCCGGCTTCCTGCAGCGTGTCGGCGAGGAATTCCGGCGTGATCGCCGACGCATCGACCTCCGCGCCATCGATCAGCAGCACCGGATTGGCGATGACATTGGCCACATAGAGCCCGTTCTCGTCGCTCTCGCTGCCATAGCCCGGATCGACATAGTCGATCAGCCCCTCGTCGAGCGGCCAGGCGTTCACCCGACCCTCCCAGGCGTCGACGATGGCATTGCCGAACCGGAAGGCCTCGGTCTGCTGGTACGAGGGCCGCGCGGCGATCCAGGCCGCCCGCGCCGCTGCGAGTGTCGCCTCGCTCGGTGTGGCGATCAGCGCATCCGTCGCCGCATCCAGCGCCTGCGCCGTCATCAGCGCGTCCTCGTAACCGGCCAGCGCGATGTCGGCATAGGTGTCGAGGATCGCCTCGACCTCCGGCTCGGCGCCCATCACCCCGGCGGGCAGCACCAGGCCCGCCATCATCGCGGCCGTCACGGCCAGTCTGCCCATCGCTCGCATCGCAATCTCCATGCCCGGCACCCGGTGCCGGCTTCGCAGCGGCGTAGCAAAGCTGACTCTGAGCATCAACAAATATCAGCACAGTCTGGAACGGCTCCAAACTGTGCAGCAGCAGCATCTCGACTCCCGGCAAGAGAACGGGCACTGTCACAATTGTCACAATTGGCCCGAGGGGGAAGGCCACAGTGCCTCGCGACTATGCCCGCCACACCCGGCCGCACGGCCCCGAAGTCCCGGTCACCGGGGCGCTCGCGGCTGTCATCGCGCTGTCATGTGGGGGCCATAGGTGAGACGCGGCTTTGGGGCTCCTCCTGAGTCAGGACAAGCCAGAATTCCAGGGAGACGCAGAATGTTCAGCAAGAATGCTCTGGTCGCCACTGTGTCGGTCGCAGCGCTGGTCGCTTCCACCTTCACCGTGTCGGCACAGACCGATATCGATGCCCTCTATGAAGCCGCCAAGGCCGAGGGCATGCTCACCACCATCGCTCTGCCCCACAGCTGGTGCGGCTATGGCGACGTGATCGCCGGCTTCAAGGCGAAGTATCCGGGCATCACCGTCAACGAACTGAACCCCGATGCCGGCTCCGCCGACGAGCTCGAGGCGGTTCGCGCCAACAAGGACAACAAGGGCCCGCAGGCGCCGGACGTCCTCGACATCGGCCTCGCCTTCGGCCCGCAGGCCAAGGATGAAGGCCTGCTGCAGCCCTACAAGGTCTCCACCTGGGACGAGATCCCCGACGAGGCCAAGGATGCCGACGGCTACTGGTACGGCGACTATTACGGCGTGCTGTCCTTCCTCGTGAACACCGACCTGGTCTCGACCGTGCCGACTAGCTGGGCGGACCTGCAGAACGACGAATATGCCAATGCAGTCGCGCTGGCCGGCGATCCGCGCGCCTCGAACCAGGCCATCCAGGGCGTCTACGGCGCCGGTCTCGCCAATGGCGGCACCGATGCCGAGTCGGCCGCCAATGCGGGCCTCGCCTTCTTCAAGGACCTGAACGACAAGGGCAACTTCGTGCCCGTGATCGGCAAGGCCGCCTCGGTTGCGCAGGGCACGACCCCGATCGTCGTCGCCTGGGACTACAATGCGCTGTCCTGGCGCGACGGTTTCGAGGGCAACCCGGCGGCTGAAGTCGTCGTGCCGTCCGACAGCGTCGTTGCCGGCGTGTATGTGCAGGCCATCAGCGCCTACGCCCCGCATCCGAACGCCGCGAAGCTGTGGATGGAGTACCTCTACTCCGACGAAGGTCAGCTCGGCTGGCTGGCCGGCTATTGCCACCCGATCCGCTTCAACGCACTCGCCGAGCAGGGCAAGATCCCGCAGGATCTGCTCGACGCCCTGCCGCCCGCCGAGAACTACGCCAAGGCCGTGTTCCCCTCGATCGAGGAACAGAATGCCTTCAAGGCGGTGGTCACCGGCCAGTGGGACGCAGTCGTGGGCGCCAACGTTGCCGACTGACGGCTTCACCAAGGCTTCGATGGCCGACCCGGTGCAAACCGGGCCGGCCATCCCCTTTTGGCGGCGCCTGCGCTCCGGCCTGCCCGGTGGAATGCTGACGGCGCTGCTGGGCGTTGCACCCTTCGTGGCCTTCGCCATCCTGTTCCTGATCATGCCGACGCTCGGCCTCATCGTGCAGGCCTTCATTGGCCCCGATGGCGGCTTCACGCTGCAGAACCTCTTCGATCTCAGCCAGCCGCAGATCGTCAGTTCCTTCTCGATTTCCCTGCGCATCTCCGCCGCCTCGGCTGCCATCGGCGCCTTTGTCGGCCTGTTCATTGCGCTCGCCATCATCCGCGGCCGGCTGCCGGACTGGATCCGCTCGACGGTGATGACCTTTTCCGGCGTCGCCTCGAACTTCGCCGGCATCCCGCTGGCTTTCGCGTTCCTCTCGACGCTGGGCCGGCTCGGCCTCGTGACCGTGATCCTCAAGACGGTGTTCGACATCGATATCTACCGCTCGGGCTTCAATCTCCTGAGCTTCTGGGGCCTCACCATCACCTATCTCTACTTCCAGATCCCGTTGATGGTGCTCATCATTGCGCCGGCGATCGACGGGCTGAAGAAGGAGTGGAGCGAAGCGGCCGCCACGCTGGGCGCAACGCCCTGGCAGTTCTGGCGCTATATCGGCCTGCCGGTGCTGTGGCCGAACCTGCTCGGCACGCTCTCGCTGCTGTTCGCCAACGCCTTCGGGGCCATCGCCACCGCCTATGCGCTCACCGGTTCGTCGCTGAATATCGTGCCGATCCTGCTCTATGCGCAGATCCGCGGCGACGTGTTGCAGAATCCCGGGCTCGGCGCGGCGCTGGCGCTCGGCATGATCGTCATCACCGCGCTCGCCAACGTCATCTACCTCGTCATCCGCGCCCGTGCCGAGAGGTGGCTGAAATGATGCGCGGCAAGCCATGGGCCTGGATCGTCTTCGGGCTGGGGGCGATCTACTTCCTCGTGCCCCTGATCGCGACGGTCGACTTCTCGCTGCGCATCCGGCGCGGCACCTACTCGCTCGATGCCTATCTGAACGTGCTGGCCGATCCGCGCTTCCAGCAGACCTTCTCGTACTCGCTCTTCATCGGGCTGATGACGATCCTCGTCGGCATCTTCATCGTCCTGCCGGCCGCCTATTATGTGCGCCTGCGCCTGCCGCAGCTGCGGCCGCTGGTCGAGTTCGTGACGCTGCTGCCGCTGATCATCCCGGCGATCATTCTCGTGTTCGGCTATATCCGGCTCTATGGCTCGAGCTCGTGGCTGCCGCTGCTCGGCTGGCAGTTGGGCGGCCAGTATATCGGCGGCCCGATCCTCTTGACCTTCGCCTATGTGGCGCTCGGCCTGCCCTACATGTACCGCGCCATCGATACGGGCCTGCGCACCATCGACGTGCAGACGCTGACCGAGGCGGCGACGATCCTCGGGGCCAACCAGCTGACGATCATGGCGCAGGTGATCCTGCCCAACATCGTCGTTGCCGTACTCTCTGGCGCCTTCCTGACGCTCGCCATCGTCATCGGCGAGTTCACCATCGCGAGCCTGCTGAACCAGCAGGTGTTCGGCGTCTACATGCAGAATGTCGGCGCCAACCGCGCCTTCGAGCCCGCCGCGCTCGCGGTGATCTCCTTCGTCATCACCTGGGGCGCCATGGGGATGATCCAGCTGCTGGCGCGCTTCGCGCCCAAAACCGCCCGCAAGGACTGACCATGGCCGAGGAATTTCTGCGTATCGACAGGCTGGTGAAGGCCTTCGGCGGCAACCAGGTGGTCAAGAGCGTCGACCTGAGCTTCAACCGCGGCGAGTTCGTCACCCTGCTCGGCCCCTCGGGGTGCGGCAAGACCACGATCCTGAGGATGATCGCCGGTTTCGAGCGGCCGGACAGCGGCTCGATCACCGTCGACGGGCGCGACATCACGCATCTCAACCCCAACCAGCGCCAGATCGGCATGGTGTTCCAGGCCTATGCGCTGTTCCCGAACATGAACGTCGCCGACAATATCGGCTTCGGCCTCAAGGTGGCGGGAAAGCCCAGAGCGGAGCGCGAGGCGCGCGTCGAGCAGATGCTGCAGCTGATCGGGCTCGCGGGCTACGGCAAGCGCTTCCCCTTTGAGCTGTCCGGCGGCCAGCAGCAGCGCGTGGCGCTGGCCCGCGCCCTCGCGCCGAGCCCCCGCATGCTGTTGCTCGACGAACCGCTCTCGGCGCTGGACGCCAAGATCCGCGTCTCGCTGCGCGAGCAGATCCGCGAGATCCAGCGCGATCTCGGCATCACCACCGTGTTCGTCACCCACGACCAGGAGGAGGCGCTGTCGATCTCCGACCGCATCGTGGTGATGAGTGCCGGCCGGGTGGAGCAGTTCGGCCAGCCTTTCGAAATCTACAACCGCCCGGCGACGAAGTTCGTCGCGAGTTTCGTGGGCACGCTCAACACCCTCACCGCCCGGGTCGCCGATGCAGGCACCCGCATGGTCGCGATCGGTGACAGCCGCTTCTCCGTCCCTGCCCTGCCCGACAGCGCGAAAACCGGCGACAGCATCGCCCTCACCATGCGGCCCGAGGCGGTGGTATTGGGCGGCGAGGGCCGTGACGTGCAGCTCGACGGCCGGGTGGCCGAGGTCGCCTTTCTCGGCTCGGTAATCCGCCTCAAGGTGGACCTCGGCTCCGAGACCGTCAGCCTCGACACCTTCAACGACCAGCGCACCCCGCCCCCGGCCTATGGCGCGCCGGTGCGGGTCGGCATCAACAGCAGCGACGTGCTCGTCCTCGGCGGCTGAGCTTCGCAGCGCGGACAAGGGGTGGCGGCGGCCATGGGTCCCGCGCTATACCCGGCAAAAGGAATAAGACCCAATGAGCAAATCCCCATTCGTTTCCACGGACTGGCTGGCGGCGCACCTCGAAGACCCCAATGTGGTGGTGGTCGACGGCAGCTGGTACCTGCCGCAGATGCAGCGTGATCCGGCGGCCGAGTTTCTAGACGGCCACATCCCCGGCGCGGTGTTCTTCGACATCGACCGCTATGCGGATCACTCCACCGGCCTGCCGCATATGCTGCTGCCGCCGGAGGAGTTCGGCGCCTTGGCAGCGGCGCTGGGCATCGGCGACGGCATGCGCATCGTCGTCTATGACGAGGCCGGGCTGGCCTCGGCGCCGCGCGTCCGCTGGACCTTCATGGCCATGGGCGCCAATGACGTGGTGCTGCTCGATGGCGGCGGCCCGAAATGGCGCAGCGAGGGGCGCCCGCTGCAATCGGGCGAGACCCGGCGCGCGCCCGCCACCTTCACGGTGCGCTTCGATCCCGCGCGCGTGGCGGTGCTGACCGAGATGTTCGAGTTTCTGGAAAACGCCTCGCGGCAGATCGTCGATGCCCGGCCGCGTGGCCGCTTCCTCGGCGAAGACCCCGAGCCGCGGCCCGGACTCCGCTCGGGGCACATGCCGGGCGCCCGCAGCGCGCCGGCCAACACGCTGGTGGACGGCGGGCGACTGAAGCCGGCCGAGATATTGCAGGCACAGTTCATGGAGGCCGGCATCGACCTCGCGCGCCCCATCGTCACCACCTGCGGCTCCGGCGTCACGGCCGCGACGCTGAAGCTCGCGCTGGAGGAAGCCGGCGCGACCGATGTCATCCTCTATGACGGCTCCTGGGCCGAATGGGGCAGCCGCGACGACACCCCGGTGGAAAAGGGCTGACGCGGCGGCGGCGCCTCACACCTTCGTCAACTGCCAACTGCGCACCTCGAACGGCCTGAGATCGGGGCCTTCCCCCCGCTCCATGGGCTCTTCGAGAATGCTGAGACTGCCCGAAACGGACCATCCCTCCGGCGGGCGGACCACGAAATCGCCGCGACGCCCCGCCGGCTCGTAGACGCGGAACACCAGCCCGTCGCCCTCCTCGGCCACCTTGAAGCCGGACAGCGCCGCCGGAATGCCGGCGACGGTCAGCGGCGTCACGGTCACCGCGGCGACACCACTGGCCGTCACGGCCAGCATCGGCTGGTTGAGGTCTTCGGCCTCCTCCCGTACCCCACCCTCGTGCCAGTCGCCGGCATGCGGGTAGAGCGCATAGGTGAAGCGCTGACCGCCCTCGTCGGCGAGCGGATCGGGATAGACCGGCGAGCGCACGAGGCTCAGCCCCAGCACATTGCCCTTGGCGCTATGGCCATACTTGGCGTCGTTGAGCAGCGCCACGCCGAAGCCCGGCTCGCTCATGTCGACGAAGCGGTGGGCAGGCACCTCGAACTGCGCCTGCTCCCACGAGGTGTTGTCGTGCGTGGCGCGCCGCACCACGCCATTGGCATGCTCGAACGTCGCGTGGCTGGTCCGCACGGCCACCGGCGTCAGGGTGCGCAGCAGGCAGTGCCGGTCGTGCCAGTCGATCTCTGTGACGATGTCGAGCCGCGTGCCATTGGCTTCGAGCACATAGGTCTGGGTGACCGTCGAGGCGCGGAAGCGGCGCACCACGCGCACTGACACCCGCGTCGGGCCGGTCTCGGTGACCTTGATGCTCTCGGGCCGGTCGAGTGCAATGCCGCTCGCGGCGTAATCGTCCTCGATGTCCCAGGCGTCCCAGTTGCGCGGCTTGTCGGCGGGATAGACCCAGAGCTGGTTGCCCGGCCCCGCCAGCGCCTCGCGGCCGGTGGCCTTGTGCACGAGGCTCACCACCGTGCCGTCGATACCGATGGTCGCGCGCAGATGCGCGTTCTCGAGATGGCCCTCGCTCACCGAGAGCCCCTCGGGCGGCTGCATCAGCGCGCGAGTGAAGACCCGCACCCCGAGCGCCGGCACGGTCTCGGCCAGCGAGAAGCGCGTGCCGTCCGTCGTCATCGCCCGCACCGGGCGCGGGCTGAGCGAGGGGTTGACCACCACCACGGCATCAGCGACGTCGCCATCGGGCAGTTTTGCCACGATGGCGGCGAGCGCCATCTGCTGCCGCGCCAATGCCCGTCCGCAGGCATCGTTCAGCTCCCGCGCCGCATCGACATAGACCTCGGCGATGGACGAGCCCGGCAGGATGTCGTGGAACTCGTTCTTAAGCACGTTGCGCCAGATATGCTCGAGGCTCTCGGGCAGTTCCGCCCCCATGAGGGCGGCCAGCGAGCTCAGCGTCTCGGCCGTGATCAGCGCCCGTTCGGCCTGCCGGTGCGCCCGCTTGACCCCGCTCTGGGTGGTCAGCGTCGCCCGATGCAGTTCGAGGTAGATGTCGCCCTGCCACACCGGCAGCTTCTGCGCCGCAGCCGTCTCATGGGCGGAGGCGAAGAAATCCTCGACCCGGCTCCAGCGCGCAGTCGGCAGCGCGGGGAAATCGCGCAGCTGCATCTCACGCTCGATATATTCCGGCGTCACCCCGCCGCCGCCATCGCCATAGCCGACCGCGAGCAGCGAGGTGGGATGCACCGTCTTCTGCTTGAAGTTGCGCCAGGTCTTCAGCGTGCATTCGGGGGTGACCGCGCCGTTATAGCCTTCGCGCGGGTTGTTGAAGGTGTGCGTCAGCACCCGGCTGCCGTCGATCCCCTCCCACCAGAACAGGTCGGCGGGGATGGTGTTGGTCTCGTTCCAGTTCACCTTGATGGTGAAGAAGCTGTCCATGCCGCCCTGGCACAGCAATTGCGGCAGCCCTCCGGAAAAACCGAAGCAGTCCGGCAGCCAGCACACCCGGTGCCGCACGCCGAAGGTCCGCTCGAAATAGCGCTGGCCGTAGAGGATCTGGCGCGTCAGGCTCTCGCCCGTGGGCATGTTGGTGTCGGGTTCGACCCACATGCCGCCCACGGTCTCCCAGCCACCGGCCGCGACCTTGGCCTTCACCTGCTCGAACAGCGGGGGATCGTCCTCTTCGAGCTGGGCATAGTAGTGCGCGGTGGACTGGTTGAAGCGGAAGCCCGAATGGGCGAGGTACTCGTTGCTGCCCTCCATCAGCGCCACGGCGGTGGAGAAGGTGCGGCGCACCTTGCGGCGGGTCTCCGCATAGGGCCACAGCCAGGCGAGATCGATATGCGCGTGCCCGGTGAGCGCGATCTCGCCCTGCGGCGGGAAGCGCCGCTGGAGCGCCTGCAGCGCCGCGACGAGCTCGGCATCGGCCTTGACGACGCTTGCCCGCTGCTCCTCGTTGAGCGGCGCCGGGTCGTCCTTCAGCTTGGGCAGCTCCCAGATATTGCGCTGTCCCTCCTGCCGGGCGAAGCGCGCGATATAGTCCTGGCTCGACGAAGGCCAGTCGAGGGCGTGGAACGCCGCCTCGGCCGCGGCGACCAGATGCGGCACCACCTCGTGCCCGGACAGATGGTGCGCCGCCTCCAGCACCTGCCGCAGGCGCAGCCGCAGAGTATGCACCGGCACGTCGAGCCGGATCAGCCGCGCATCCTCCAGCACCGGCGCCCGCACCGGCTGGCCGAACGGCCGCCGCGCAACGGCCTCGGCGACGATCTCGAAGCTGTGCGCCCGCACCGGCAATTCGCGGTGATAGGGATCGTTGCCCAGGGTCACCGTCTGGTCGGCATAGGCGAGCGACACCAGCGCCTCGCCGCCGAGATTGAGCAGCAGCCGCGTCTCCTCGAGCGGCCAGTCGGCGGGAACGCTGGCGCGGCCGACGAAGCTGTGCACGCCCTCGCGCGACGGCCAGCCCGCGCCGAGCGCGATCGGTGCACCGTCGCACTGCCAGTCGCCCAGCACCACCTGCGCCCGCTCGCGCCAATAGGTCAGCTCGTCGATGCGCACATCGATGCGCCGGATCCGCTGTTCGAGACTGAGTGCCATGCTACCCCCGCTGCGCACCGTCGCCGGGCGAACGCGGGAAGGCTCAAGCCCTCCGGCAAGACGTCACGACCGACCACCAGATTACCCCTCGCCCCTCCGCACGGCTGCGAGGGAGGCGACGGGCCGCGCGGACAAAATCACAGTCGGCAGCCCCTGCCAAGCGGGTCCGCGCGTCGGTCCACTGCGGCAGAAACGACGATGCCGGAACACCTTGCGGCATTCCGGCACCGGCCAGACCTGGCTGTTACAGATCAGCCCTTGTTCTTGTTGTAGAGGTCGAAGAACACCGCGGCGAGCAGCACGATGCCCTTGATCATCTGCTGCAGATCGATGTTGACGCCCATGATCGACATGCCGTTGTTCATCACACCCATGATGAACGCGCCGATCACGGCACCGGCCACCTGCCCCACACCGCCCAGTGCCGAGGCGCCGCCGATGAACACGGCCGCGATCACGTCGAGCTCGAGGCCCTGCCCCGCCTTTGGCGTCGCCGAGTTGAGACGTGCGGCGTAGATCATGCCCGCCAGAGCTGCGAGCGCGCCCATGATGGCGAAGATGTAGAAGGTGAGCCGTTCGGTCTTGATGCCGGAAAGCGACGCAGCCTTGAGGTTGCCGCCCATGGCGTAGATGCGGCGGCCGAAGGTCATCCGCTTGGTGAGGAACACGAAGCCGGCGATCAGCAGCCCCATCACCACCAACACGTTGGGCAGGCCGCGATAGGAGGCGAGCATATAGATGAAGAACAGCACCAGCCCGCTGATGACGAGGTTGCGGATCACGAACAGCGCGAAGGGCTCGGTCTCGTAGCCGCGGGCGCTGCGTCGGGCACGGCTGCGCATGGAGAGCATCACCATGGCCAGCACGGTGATCACGCCGATCAGCATCGTCGTGCCGTGCAGCACCAGCGGCTGCACGCCCTCGCTGGCGGCGACCAGGGTGATGGGGCCGACGATATCGGGAATGAAACCGGCCGACAGCATCTGGAATTCGGCCGGGAACGGGCCCACCGACTTGCCGGCGAGGATGGCGAGGGACAGCCCCTTGAAGATCAGCATGCCGGCCAACGTCACGATGAAGGCCGGGATGCGGTGATAGGCTATGAGATAGCCTTGTGCCGCGCCGATTGCCGCCCCCACGATGAGACAGATAGAGCCGGCGACGATCGGGTTGGCGAGGAACGCCAGCTCCGGCGGAAAGCGCCAGCCGACCATCAGCATCGCCGCGAGCGCGCCGATGAAACCGGAGACCGAGCCCACCGACAGATCGATATGACCGGCCACGATCACCAGCAGCATGCCCAGCGCCATCACGATGATGTAGCTGTTCTGCAGGATGATGTTGGTGAGGTTCAGCGGCTTGAACAGCACGCCGTTCGTCGTCCACTGGAACAGCAGCATGATCAGCACGAGCACCAGCAGCAGACCGTAGTCACGGATGTTGCTCTGCAGGGCGCCCCAGATGGAGAGCGGAGCGGCCTTGCCGGCCTCGGTTGGGGTTGCAGCGACCTGGGGCGCGGTATCGGTGGTCATGAGGCCTTCCCTTCGGCGCGGACGATCGCCCGCATGATCTTCTCCTGGCTCGCATCGCTGGTCGCCATCTCGCCCACGATCCGGCCTTCGTTCATCACGTAGACGCGGTCGGTGATGCCGAGCAGTTCCGGCATTTCGGAAGAGATGACGAGGATAGCCTTACCCTGCGCCGCCAGCTGGTTGATGATGGTGTAGATTTCATACTTGGCGCCGACGTCGATGCCGCGCGTCGGCTCGTCGAGGATCAGCACCTCGGGATTGGCGAAGAGCCATTTCGACAGCACGACCTTCTGCTGGTTGCCGCCGGAGAGATTGCCCGTCACCTGATAGACGCTGGACGAGCGGATATTGGTCTTGCGCCGGTAGTCGTTGGCCGCGTCGAGTTCGGCCAGATCGTCGATCACGCCCCAGCGCGACACCCCGACCAGATTGGCGAGCGTCGTGTTGTGCTTGATGTGGTCGATGAGGTTGAGCCCGTAGGTCTTGCGATCCTCGGTAGCATAGGCGATGCCCTGCGCCACCGCCTTCTGCACCGTGGAGGTGTCGACCTGCTTGCCGTGCAGATACACCTCGCCCGAGATGCGCTTGCCATAGGAGCGGCCGAACAGGCTCATCGCGAACTCGGTGCGGCCCGAGCCCATCAGCCCGGCAATGCCGACCACCTCGCCCTTGCGGATCGAGATGTCGATGTTCTTGATCACCTGCCGCTCGCGGTGCTGCGGGTGGTAGACGACCCAGTTCTTCACCTCGAACACCGTGTCGCCGATCGATGGCGTGCGCGGCGGGTAGCGATCCTCCAGCGACCGGCCCACCATCGCGGTGATGATCCGGTTCTCGCTGATGTCCGCCTTATCCAGCGTCTCGATGGTGTGGCCGTCGCGAATGACCGTGATGCGGTCGGCGACCTTGGAGACCTCGTTTAGCTTGTGCGAGATGAGGATCGAGGCGATGCCCTGGCTCTTGAAGCCGATCAGCAGGTTGAGCAGCGCGTCGCTGTCCTTTTCGGAGAGGCTCGCCGTCGGCTCGTCCAGAATGAGGAGCTTCACCTGCTTGGAGAGCGCCTTGGCGATCTCCACCAATTGCTGCTTGCCGACTCCGATATTGGTGACCAGCGTGTCGGGGTCCTCGTTCAGGCCGACCTTCTGCAACAGGGCGCGGGCCCCCTCGCGGGTTTCGTCCCAGTCGATGACGCCACCGGTCGCCTGCTCGTTGCCGAGATAGATGTTCTCGGCAATCGACAGCAGCGGCACCAGCGCCAGCTCCTGGTGGATGATCACGATACCAACGCGCTCGCTGTCGTGAATGCCCTTGAAGCGGCACTCATGACCCTGAAAGACGATCTGCCCCTCATAGGAACCGTGCGGATAGACGCCCGACAGCACCTTCATCAAGGTGGACTTGCCGGCGCCGTTCTCGCCGACGATGGCGTGAATCTCGGCCTCGCGTACATCGAGATTGACGTTCTCGAGCGCCTTCACGCCCGGGAAGGTCTTGGTGATGTTGCGCATCTCCAGGATCGTGTCGGTCATCGTCGGGCCTTGGATTGTCGAACCAGCCGCAATGCTTGCAGCTGGCCCGTCATTATTTACTCTGGGGAAGCGGCAGGCGGAAGGACCTCGCGCGGACGCGAGGCCCCTCCGCCGGACGACTTACTGCAGCTCTTCGGCCTTGATGTAGCCGGAGTCGACCACGAGGGCCTGGTAGTTGGTCACGTCGACGTCGTACGGGGTCAACAGGATGGACGGCACGACCTTGACGCCATTGTCGTAGGTCGTGGTGTCGAGGCCTTCCGGCGTGCCGCCGCTCAGCACGGTGTCGACCAGGTCAGCGGTGACGCGGGCCAGTTCGCGGGTGTCCTTGTACACGGTCGAGTACTGCTCGCCGGCGATGATCGCCTTGACCGACGGGGTCTCGGCGTCCTGGCCGGTCACGATCGGCCAGCTCAGATCGCCCGAGCCGTAGCCGACGCCGCGCAGCGACGAGATGATGCCGCGGCTCAGACCGTCATAGGGGGCCAGCACGCCATGCACGCGGCTGCCGTCCGAGTAGTTCGCGCTCAGCACGTTGTCCATGCGGGCCTGCGCCACGGCGCCGTCCCAGCGGAGCGTACCGACGGTGTCCATGCCCTGCTGGCCCGACTTGATGACGATGTCACCGGAGTCGATCATCGGCTGCAGCACGCTCATCGCGCCATCGTAGAAGAAGAACGCGTTGTTGTCGTCGGGCGAACCGCCGAACAGCTCGACATTCCAGGGCTTGGCGTCGGCGAAGCGCTCTTCCAGGCCCTTCACCAGCGAGTTGGCCTGCAGCACGCCGACCTGGAAGTTGTCGAAGGTGGTGTAGTAGTCGACATTGGCGCTTTCGCGGATCAGGCGGTCATAGGCGACGACCTTCACGCCCGAGTCCGCAGCCTGCTGCAGGATGGCGGAGAGCGTGGTGCCGTCGATCGACGCGATCACCAGGGCTTCGACGCCCTTGGTCACCATGTTCTCGATCTGCGCGAGCTGGTTCGGGATGTCGTCCTCGGCATACTGCAGGTCGACGCTGTAGCCCTTGGCCTCGAGGGCCGCCTTCAGCTCGTTGCCGTCGGAGATCCAGCGCAGGGACGACTGGGTCGGCATCGCGATGCCGATGGTCCCCTTGTCCTGCGCGAACACCGAACCGCTGAGCGCCACGGCGCCTACGGCCACAAAGGACATGATCAGATTCAAGGCTTTCACTGGTTTCCTCCCGGGTAAACCTTGGTTGCAGCCGCGCCCGGCATTGGCCGGCGCACGGGGAGGTATCGGGCACGGGAGCGCCCTCCGGCCCTTGTGGCCCGGATGGTCCTGTTGCACGCCTCGTCGGCTGCCCCACCTCCCGCACGGCCCCTGACGGGCCGGCCGCGCGTCCTCCAACGCGCGGCCGGAACCTAGAGTAATCAGATAATGCTGTAAAGCGGCTGCCGGCCGGCTGTGTACGACGAACGTTGGACTTGCATTCCCGCACCCCCGCCCTTGCGGGCCTGACGGCAACTAGGCTAGCTTCCGCGCCAACGAACAGGGGGTGTACGAACGCGGAGGTTTCGCACACCATTTTTCAAACCTGTCAGATAAGTGAGGAAGACATGGCCGAGGAGGAAGGCGTGTCGGTGCGGGAGGATACGCCCGCCACCGCTGCAGCCAGCGTCGCCGACGCCCTTGCCGACATGGTGCTGGGACGCATGGCCCCTGGCACCAGCATCCCCAGCGAGGCAGAGCTTGCCGTCCGGTTCGCCGTCAGCCGGCTGACGGTGCGCGAGGCCGTCAAGATGCTGGCCGGGCGCGGGCTGCTGCAGGTTGGGCGCGGCCGCCGCGCCGTGGTGAGCGAGCCCGACAGCTCCGGCTTCTCGGATTTCCTCATGTCGGCCATCCGCAACGACCCCAAGGGCCTGTTCGACCTCATCGAGCTGAGGCAGATGCTCGAGGTGCAGGCGGCCAGCCTTGCCGCCAAACGCGCCAGCCGGGCCGGGCTGCTCGCCATCGAGACGGCCATGCAGTCGATGCGCGACGCGCTGGCCCGCCTCGCTACCGGCGCCACCGAGGCCGATATCGAGGTCGAGTTCACCCGCGCCGACGTGCAGTTCCACGAAGCGGTGGCGACGGCGAGCGGCAATCGCATCGTCGCCCATGTCTATGAGGCGATGTCGCAGCCGCTGCGCGAGAGCTTCCGCTTGAGTCGCCAGGCCCAGCTGGTCCGCGGCGCGGGCAGCGAGGAGACGGTCGCCGCGCACGAGGCCATTCTCGAAGCGATCCGCGCCGGCAATGCCCGGGCGGCCGGCGAGGCCATGCGCAAGCACCTGCAGAGCACCGAGATCGACGTGCGCTCGCACCTGTCGGGAGCCGGTGCGGCGGAACAGGGCTGACGCCCACGGCTTGATGCGGCGGGCATCCGCCTATATCTCCCCGTGCGTGGTGCCCTGCACCGTCCGCCGCCGGAGCCGTCAATGAGCAGTCGCGCCCATACCCTTGCCGCCATGGAGCGCCGCGTGCGCCGCCTGGGACGCCCGTTCGGCGTGAGCCTGCTGGTGGCCCAGAAGCGCAACCCCAAGATCGAGGCGCATGGCGGCTACATGTTGCGCGATGACGACAGCTTCGAAATCGTGTTCGGCAACGAGGGCTACGAATTCTCCGCGACTCTCGACGAGGTCGAGGCCTTCCTCACCGAGTCGCGCGATGCCATGCATGCCGAACGCAAGAAGAAGAAGAAGTAGTAGTAGGACGGCTTATTGACGGACAGCGCGGCAGATAACCCTGCCGGAAGGCTAGCCGCTGCCCTCCATTGTCGCTATCGTCCTCTCCGGGAAAGCCTTTGTGCCTGAGTGAGAGAGACCGGCCGCATGTCAATTAAAGCTGCCATCTATCACCTGACGCACTACAAATACGATCGTCCGGTCATCCTCCAGCCGCAGATCATCCGGCTGCAGCCTGCGCCGCAGAGCAAGACCAAGGTGTTGAGCCACTCGCTTCGGGTGAGCCCCTCCAACCATTTCGTCAACCTGCAGCAGGACCCCTACGGCAATTATCTCAGCCGCCACGTCTTCCCCGATCCGGTCACGGAACTGAAGATCGAGGTCGACCTCGTCGCCGACATGACGGTCTACAATCCGTTCGATTTCTTCGTCGAGGAGATCGCCGAGACATGGCCCTTCGAGTATCCGGCCGACCTCGTCGAGGATCTGTCGATCTACCGGCGCCCCCAGCCCGCCGGGCCGCTGCTCGAACGTTTCCTCGCCGGCGTCGACCGCTCGCCGCAGAACACGGTGAACTTCATCACCGCGCTCAATGCACGAGTGCAGCAGGAGATCGGCTACATCGTCCGGCTGGAAGCCGGCGTGCTGGAGCCGGACGAAACGCTGGCCCGCGCCCAGGGCTCATGCCGCGATTCCAGCTGGCTGCTGGTCCAGGCCTTGCGCCATCTCGGCTTCGCCGCCCGCTTCGTTTCCGGCTATCTGATCCAGTTGAAACCGGATCTGGTGGCGCTGGACGGACCGGCTGGCACCGACCACGACTTCACCGATCTCCATGCCTGGTGCGAAGTCTACCTGCCGGGCGCCGGCTGGGTCGGCCTCGATCCGACTTCGGGCCTCCTCACCGGCGAGAGCCACATCCCGCTGGCCGCGACGCCGCATTACCGCAACGCCGCGCCGATCTCGGGCTTCACCAGCTTCGCCGAGGTCGAGTTCGCCTTCGACATGCGGGTCACGCGCGTCGCCGAGCATCCGCGCATCACCAAGCCCTTTTCCGAGGAAAGCTGGCAGCGGCTCGACGCGCTCGGCAAGAAAGTCGACGCGCAACTTGCGGCCGGCGACGTGCGGCTGACCATGGGCGGCGAGCCGACCTTCGTCTCGATCGACGATTTCGAGAGCGGCGAGTGGAATGCCGACGCCGTCGGCCCGACCAAGCGCCAGCGCGCCGATGCGCTGATCCGTCGGCTGCGGGAGCGGTTCGCCCCCGGCGGCCTGCTGCATTACGGCCAGGGCAAGTGGTACCCCGGCGAAACCCTGCCGCGCTGGACCTTCTCGCTCTACTGGCGGCGCGACGGCCAGCCGGTCTGGCGCGATGAAAAGCTCGTCGCCCGCGAAGGCCAGAAGACTACCGCCACCCCGGAAGATGCAGAGCGGCTGCTCTCGGCAATAGCGGGCAGTCTCGGCATCGAGGACGACACGGTCGCGCCGGCCTATGAGGACCCGGGCGAATGGCTGCTGAAGGAAGCCCAGTTGCCGCCCAATGTCGACCCCGCCAACAACGAGCTCGAGGACGCCGAAGCGCGCTCGCGCATGGCCAGCGTGTTCGAGCGCGGGCTCACGAGGCCCAGCGGCTACGTGCTGCCGGTGCAGCGCTGGAACGCCCAGGCCACCGGTCGCCGCTGGGTCACCGAGAAATGGCGCACCCGCCGCGGCAAGCTCTTCCTCGTGCCGGGCGACTCGCCGGTGGGCTACCGCCTGCCGCTCTCCTCGCTGAAGCACCTGTCGGCGACCAATTATCCGCACATCGTGCCGCGCGATCCGCTGGTGGCCGTGCCGGACCTGCCGCCGGTCGACCAGATGCTTCCGGCCCGGCAGTCGCCGGCCCAGCCCTCCACCTTCACCGCCGATCCCACCCCGAGCCAGCAGATCAACGAGCAGGTGCTCGACGAGATCGACGGCGCAGTACGGACGGCCATCTCGGTGGAACTGCGCCAGGGCCGGCTTTGCGTCTTCCTGCCGCCGGTTGCGGCGGTGGAGGATTATCTCGAGCTGATCGCGGCCTCCGAGGAGGCGGCCCGCACCATCGGCCAGCCTATCCATGTCGAGGGCTACGCCCCGCCCTACGATCCGCGCCTCAACGTCATCCGCGTCGCCCCCGATCCCGGCGTGATCGAGGTCAACATCCACCCGGCCGCGAGCTGGGAGGAGTGCGTCGCCACCACTACCGCCGTCTACGAAGAAGCGCGGCAGGCGCGGCTCGGCGCCGACAAGTTCATGATCGACGGCCGGCACACCGGCACCGGCGGCGGCAACCACGTCGTGGTCGGCGGGGCAACGCCATCGGACTCCCCCTTCCTCCGCCGGCCCGACCTCCTGAAGAGCCTCGTGCTGCACTGGCAGCACCACCCCTCCCTCTCCTATCTCTTCTCCGGGCTCTTCATCGGGCCGACCAGCCAGGCGCCCCGCATCGACGAGGCGCGGCACGACAGCCTCTACGAACTCGAGATCGCCCTGAAGCAGGTGCCGGCGCCCGGCGAAGGCCCCGCCCCGCTGCCCTGGCTCGTCGACCGGTTGTTCCGCAACCTGCTCGTCGACGTCACCGGCAACACCCACCGCACCGAGATCTGCATCGACAAGCTCTACTCCCCGGACGGGCCGACCGGCCGGCTGGGGCTCGTGGAGTTTCGCGGCTTCGAGATGCCGCCCGATGCGCGCATGAACCTCGCCCAGCAATTGCTGATCCGCGCCCTCGTCGCGCGCTTCTGGCAGCGCCCGCTGCAGGGCAGCTTCGTGCGCTGGGGCACCACCTTGCATGACCGTTTCATGCTGCCGCACTTCGTCTGGCAGGACTTTCTGGACGTGCTGGGCGACCTGGGGCAGCACGGCTTCCCGCTCGAGCCCGAATGGTTCGCCGCGCAGCACGAGTTCCGCTTCCCGTTCTGCGGCGAGGTCGAGTACGAGGGCATGAAGCTGACGCTCAACCAGGCGCTGGAGCCCTGGCACGTCCTCGGCGAAGAGGGCGCGATCGGCGGCACAGTGCGCTTCGTCGATTCCTCGGTGGAGCGGTTGCAGGTCAAGCTCGGAGGGCTGAACCCCGATCGCTACACCGTCACCTGCAATGGCCGGCAGGTGCCGCTGACGCCAGCAGGGCAGCAGGGCGTCGCCGTCGCGGGCGTGCGCTTCAAGGCATGGCAGCCGGCCTCCGGCATCCATCCCGTGCTCCCGGTCAACGCGCCGCTGACCTTCGACATCTATGATCGCTGGTCCGAGCGGGCCATCGGGGGCTGCACCTACCACACCGCCCATCCGGGGGGCCGCAACTACGAGACCTTCCCGGTCAACGGCAACGAGGCGGAAGCCCGGCGGCTCGCCCGCTTTGTGCCGCGCGGCCACCAGCCCGGCTATTACGTGCCGCCCACCGAGACGCGTTCGGCGGAATACCCGCTGACCCTCGACCTCAGAACCTGGGGCTGAGCCCCTCGCGGCGGCGCGGCTCCGGCCACGCCGCCACAACGGTGGGGGAATTTTGACCAAACGGTCGAGAAACCCCTTGCGATTTCACCTGCCTGAGATAGCGCTATCTCCCTATGGAAAAGCGGAATCAGCGTCGCCCGGCGACCAAGCGCGGGTCACCCGGGCTCATCGCCCGCTATCAGCTGATTCCCGGCGTTCCCGATGAGATGATCGACGTTGACGGTTCGGTTCGTCCGGGCTGGTCGACCCTCATCGGCGCCCTCGACGAACTCGGCCCCGATGAAGTGGCGAGCCGCTTCGAGCGCGCCGACCAGTATTTGCGCGACGCCGGCGTCTATTATCGCCAATACGATACCGCCGAGGGAAAGGAGCGCTCCTGGCCCCTCGCCCATCTGCCCCTGATCCTCGACGAAACCGAGTGGCAGACCATCACGCGCGGGCTCACGCAGCGCGCCGAGCTGCTCGAACGCATCGTCGCGGACATCTACGGCAACAACGAGCTGGTCCGCCGCGGCCTGCTGCCGCCGGAGCTGGTGGCGCGCAATCACGAATTCCTGCGCCCGATGGCCGGCATCCGGCCGGCGAGCGGCTACTTCCTGCATTTTTGCGCCTTCGAACTCGGACGCGGCCCCGATGGCGGCTGGTGGGTGCTGGGTGACCGCACCCAGGCACCCTCCGGGGCCGGCTTTGCGCTCGAGAATCGCGTCGCCACCACGCGCGCCCTCTCCGACATCTATGGTCGCATGCATGTGCACCGGCTCGCCGGCTTCTTCCGCGATTTCCGCGATGCGCTGAACGGCATTGCCCGCAAGGATGATGGCCGGGTCGGCATCCTGACGCCCGGCCAGCACAACGAGACCTATTTCGAGCACGCCTATATCGCCCGCTATCTCGGCTTCATGCTGCTCGAAGGCGAGGATCTCGTGGTCGAGAACGGCCAGGTCAAGGTCCGCACCGTCGCCGGGCTGAAGCCGGTCAGCGTGCTCTGGCGCCGCATGGATGCCAGTTTCGCCGACCCGCTTGAGCTCCGCTACGACAGCCGCATCGGCACGCCCGGCCTCACCGAGGCGCTGCGCCAGGGCTCGATCTCCATGGTCAACGCGCTCGGCTCCGGCATTCTCGAAACCCGGGCGTTGGCCGCCTTCATGCCCAATATCAGCCGCGCCCTGCTCGGCGACGAACTGCAACTGCCCTCCATCGCCACCTGGTGGTGCGGCCAGTCGGCCGAGCGCGACCATGTGCGCGACAATCTCGACGCCATGCTGATCGGGCCCGCCTTTGCGACCGGCCTCGCCGTCGACGATCCGGATTCGGCGCGGCTGGGCTCGACCCTTACGCCGGAGGAGCGCGCCCTGCTGCTGCAGCGGCTCGACACCCAGGGGCTCGACTATGTCGGCCAGGAACCGGTGCGGCTGTCCACGGCACCGGTCTATGTCGACGGCCGGCTGGAGCCGCGCCCGATCACGCTGCGCGTCTATGCCGCCCGCACCGCCGACGGCTGGACCATCATGCCCGGCGGCTTTGCGCGGGTCGGTCTCACCTCCGACCCCGCCGCCATCGCCATGCAGCGCGGCGGCCAAGCGGCCGATGTCTGGGTGCTGAGCGAGCGGCCCGTCGAGCAGGTCTCGCTGCTGCCGCAGGCCGGCCAGAAGCTGGTGCGCGTCTCCGCCGGCAGCCTGCCGAGCCGGGCGGCGGACAATCTGATCTGGCTCGGCCGCTACGCCGAGCGCTGCGAAGCGACGGTGCGTATCCTGCGCGCGTACAATGCGCGGGTCGCCGAAGTCTCCAACTCCGAGCAGGCCATCCTCAAGGACACCCGGGCCTTCCTCGACATCCTCGGCATCGACGCCGGCCAGGCGCTGCCGGACGGCCTGCTCGGCGCTATCGACAGCGCGGTCAACAGCGCCAGCCAGATCCGCGACCGCTTTTCCCCCGATGGCTGGCTCGCACTCACCGATCTGCGCAAGACCGCACGGGCCTTCGCCACTCGTCTGAAGCCCGGCGACGACGCCACGCGCGCCATGACCGTGCTGCTGCGCAAGCTCGCCGGCTTTTCCGGCCTCGTGCACGAGAACATGTACCGCTTCGCCGGCTGGCGCTTTCTCGAGATCGGCCGCCGCCTCGAACGCGCGATCCAGATTGCCGGCGCCGTCGCCTGGTTCACGCGAGACGAGGCGCCGGAGGGGGCGCTCGACATGCTGCTCGAGATCGGCGACAGCGTCATGACCCACCGGCGGCGCTACTCCGTGGCGGCCGGCGCCGATTCCTATATCGACCTGCTGGTGCTCGATCCGCTCAATCCGCGCTCCGTCCGCTTCCAGATCGCCGAGTTGCGCACCCAGATCGAGCAATTGCCCGGCGGCATCGAGGATGGCCATCTGTCGCTCGCGGCCAAGGCGGCGCTGTCGCTGCACACCGATTTGCGCGTCACGGAACCCGAGGATGTCTCGACCGAGGCGCTGGACCGGCTGCGCGACGAGATCGCCAATCTCGCCGTGCTCATCGCCGACGCCTATTTCGTTTAGGAGACCCGGCCGTGCTTTACGATGTCCGGCTGGAACTGCATTACGACTACGAAGCCTCGGTGCACGGCGATCGCCACCTCGTGCGGGTGACTCCCGCCTCGATCCCCGGCGTGCAGCGGGTGATTGCGGCGGTGCTGTCCTTCGATCCGCGCCCCGAGCAGGAATCGACCTTCGTCGACTTCTTCGGCAACACCGTCACCACCATTGCCTATTCGGGCTATCACGAGCATCTCGACGTCCGCCTCAATGCGCGCGTGCAGGTGGAGGAACTGCAGCACCCCGCCGACCTGTCGCCCACCCTTGCCGTGCTGCAGCAGGAGATCGCCGGCATGTGGTCGCTCGATGCCGGCTCGCCGCACCATTTCCTCGCCGCCTCGCCCCGGGTGCCACTCGATCCTGCGATCACCGCCTATGCCCGACGTTCGGCAGAGCGCACCCTCTCTGTGCAGGCCGCGGCCATGGACCTCTGCCTCTCGATCCATCGCGAATTCGCCTACGACAAGGACGCGACCAAGGTGGATACCAGTGCCGCGGAAGCCTTCGCCATGCGGCGCGGCGTGTGCCAGGACTTCGCCCACATCATGATCGCGGGGTTGCGCGGCATCGGGGTGCCCGCCGGCTACGTCTCCGGTTTCCTGCGCACCATCCCGCCCAAGGGCAAGCCGCGGCTCGAAGGTGCTGACGCCATGCACGCCTGGGTGCGCGTCTGGTGCGGCCAGCATGCCGGCTGGCTGGAGTTCGACCCGACCAACGCCATGGTCGCCGGCGCCGACCACATCACCATCGGCCATGGCCGGGATTATGCCGACATCTCGCCCATCGTCGGCGTGCTGCGGACCTCCGGCACCCACCACGCCAAGCAGTCGGTGGACGTCGTTCGCGTCGAATAAGGCGATTTTCCGGAAACTTCGCGGCCGCCGGGAACCAACTTCGGCAGCCGCCGTTGTGTGGGCCAGATGCGACAGTGACAGACTGTCGCAGAGGCCGCCTCGGCGGTGCGAAGACAAGGAAATGAGCGATGAGCCTCATCGAGATCGCCAATCTGGAGCATGCAAGCCGGTCCACGACTGTCTGGGCCCCGGAAGGCTACGATGGCCGCACGCACTATGCCGACGTGCTGCGCGCCGTAGTCCCCGCCCTCGGAATACTTGCTGTCGCCGCAACTCTTCTGCTTGCCATCCTCTAGGAGCGTCGAATGACCCTCGGCACTATCATCATCATTCTGCTGATCCTGCTTCTGATCGGCGCCATACCGGCCTGGCCCTACTCCCGCTCCTGGGGAGCTTACCCCTCCGGTATCCTCGGCGTCGTGCTCGTGATCGTCATCATCCTTGTGTTGATGAGGGTCTTCTGAGCCAGAGCGAGCCAAGGTCGCCCCCCTTTTGCTCGCTTTTGCACCCCGGTTCGCGCCCCGAACCGGGGTGCTTCTTTTTCAGCGGCAGGCTTGCCGCGGCAACAATGCAGCGGAACTTCAACTTGGGTCTTCGCGTTGTGTTGCCGATCTACACAGGAGTTGATTGATGTCCACCACGACCGACATGGCTCCGGGCCGCAGCACCCCTACGCGCGCCCAGGCCGGAGCGCGCGGCAGCGGCAGCGCCGCCACCACCACCAAGACCCGCGAAGATGAACTCGCCGAGCAGATCGAACAGCTGCAGGCCGACATCAAGTCGATCGGCAAGAGCCTGGCCGCACTCGCCGAGGAGAAGGTCAGCGAGGTGCAGTCCACGGCCAAGCGTGAGGTCAAGAGCCTCGCCCGCACCGGTCAGCACGCCCTCGAAGAAGTTCAGGACGAATTCAGCGATCTCGAACGGCAGATGAAGCACACCATTCGCCGCAAGCCGCTGACCTCGGTCGCCGGCGCGCTGGCGCTGGGCTTCCTGTTGGCCGTCGTCACGCGCTGATCCCATGCGTCTGTTGCTGCCGCTCGCCTCGCTGCTCGGCCTCGAACTGGATGAACTCACCGACCGCCTCAAGCGGAACGCCATCGCCTATGGCGCGATCGCAGCCCTGCTGTTCGGCGCGGTGATCTTTCTCCTCGTCGCCGTATCGAACTGGCTGACGCTGCTCTGGGGACCGGTTGTCGGCCCCCTCGCACTCGGCCTGTTCTTCCTCGTGGCTGCGCTGCTCGTCTACGCCGGCATCGCCATCGCGCAGCGGGCCGAGAAGCGGCAGGCTGCGGCGCGCCGCCACAGCGCAGAGCGAACCGCGCTCGTCACCACCGCGGCCGCGAGCGCCCTGCCCCTGCTGTTGCGGAGTGGCAGCCTGCGCAAGTTCGGCCTCCCCCTCGGCGGCGTTCTCGCTGCCGCCTTCCTCCTCACCCGCGGCGGCCGGTCACCCGACGATTGACCGGTCGCCCTCGGCGGGCGGCATCAGCACCTTGAGCGCGCCGGGATGGACGCGGAGTTCGACCTCCGCGTCCAGCGGGATCAGTTCGCCGTCGATCACCGCATGCGCATCGTGCTTGCGCCGCGGAAAACGCAGCACCACCCGGCCGGCCTGCTCTTCCGACACCAGCTCATGGTCCTTCCACCGGCCACCCATCAGCCGCAGCAGCAACTGCACCAGTTCGCCGGGCGGCATGGGCCGAACGAGATACACCCCCAACGTGCCGCCATCGAGCCGCTCCGCATAAGGCAGATGCCCCTCCCCCAGCAGATTGTTGGAGATCGAGACCGCCGTCGCCGGCCGGTGCAGCACCGCATCCGCTGTCAACACGTCGACATCGAAGGCCAGCGGGCGCCGCACCGCCTCGCCCACGGCGCGAAAGCTCGCAAGAATCTTGCCCCAGCGTCCGCCATAGGGCAGCCCGTTGCGCAGCCGGATCAGCCGCGGATGCAGCCCCACGGCGAACTGATGCACGAAGGGCCGTCCATTGGCGGTCGCGATATCGACGCTGCCGATTTCGGCCGCTGCAAGCGCGCCCATGGCGGCGAGCGGATCGAGCGGCATCCCCAGCGAGCGGGCAAAGAGGTTCATCGTCCCGGCCGGCACGACCCCCAGGGGCTTGTCGTGTCGAAAGCACACCGCTGCGGCGGTCGAGATGGTGCCGTCGCCGCCGCCCGCGACCACACCGTCCGCGGCGGGGTCGGCAGCAGCCTGCTCCAGCGCCGCGCGCACCTCGCTACCGGGGATCAGCCGCACCTCGATCGCATGCCCCGCTGCCGCGAACAGCTCCGAGGTCTGGTCGACGAAGCGCGCCAGCTCCATGGTGCGAAAGGTGCCGCCGTCTCTGTTCAGTACGGCGATCAGGTTCATGCCGGTCTCCAGCCACGCGCTACCCCACCCCGCGGCGCCGTGCAACGCGGCGAGGATCATGGCAGTTCCCTCAGCCGTCGGTCACCTGCAATTGCGGCATGGTCACGAACACGCTGGTGCCGCCGCCTTCGCGCGGCAGATATTCCGGCGTTCCGCCATATTGCCGGGCGAGCTGCTTGATGATCACGGCCCCGAGGCCGCTGCCGGCCGCTTCGATCGCCTTGCCATCCATGCCGACCCCGTCATCGTCCACCCAGAGATTGGGCACGGCGTTCTCGTCATATTTGAAGCGCACCCAGATCTGCCCGGAACTGCGCTCCGGGAAGGCGTGCTTCATGGCATTGGTGACCAGTTCGCTCACCACGATCCCGAGCGTCGTCGCATCGCGGGCGGGAATGACCATCGCATCGACATCGCGATGCACCTCGATCGGCCGCGACAGCGGGAACGAGCCGGAGAGGTCGTCGATGACGGAATCGAGGAATTCGGCGACATTGGCCGTCTCGAGATCCGCGCCTAGCCGCAGCCGGCGATGCGCCGACGCGATGGCGTGCACTCGGCCCTGCGCGGCCTCGAGCGCGTTGCGCACCTCTTCCGAGCTGCTGCGCGTCAGCTGCAGCCCAAGCAGCGACGAGACGGTCGCCAGCGAATTGCCGATCCGGTGGTTGGTATCCTGCAGCAGCGCTTCGAGCCGCGCGCGCTCGCGCTCGGCGCGGGCCCGCGCCTCCTCCACCTCGACGGTGCGCGCCTTCACATGCTCTTCCAGCTGCTCGTTCTCGGTGATCAGCAGGCTGTGCTGCTCGGCCAGCGCCGCCGCCTGCCGCTGCGCCCGCGTGAACAGCGCATAGGCGAGCACAGTCGCCGCTGCGATAGCGGCAATGATCGCCGCGACGAGCCCGAACCGATAGCCCTGCATCTGCGCATTGCGCTCGAGCAGCCGCGCATCCTCCTCGGCGGTGAAGGTGCGGATGGCGGTGCGGATGCTCCGCATCAGCTCTTCGCCGGCATCGGACCGGGTCAGTTCCAGCGCGTCGGCGAGACGGTTGCCGGCAACATATGAGATCGTCTGCGCCATCTCGTTGCGTTTGGCTTCGAGACTCGGACCCAGCGACTCGACCCTGAGCCGCTGCGATTCCTTGTCCTGCACCAGCGAGAGGAGGCGGGCATAAGTGTCGTCCATGCTGGCGACGGCGCGCGTATAGGGTTCGAGATAGCTCGCATCGCGCGTTAGCAGATAGCCGCGCTGACCGGTCTCCGCGTCGACGATCGACAGCAGCAGTTCGCGCGCCTGCTGGCGCACTTCGTGGGTCTGAGTGATGTCGGCGAGCTGATTGTCGACGGTGCGGACGAGAAACAGTGCCGCGGCTGCCGCGGCCAGCATCAGGCACAGCGACGCCACCACCGCGATTCGTCGCCTGGAGCCGACCCTCGGGGTCGGCAGGATGCCAGCCTCGCTCAGTTGAGCCATGTATGCCGCCGCCTCAAAGTAGGGGAGCCCGTCCGCTGCTCCGCCCTAGAATGACCCTTTAGTCGTTCCCCCGCCGACTCACTGCTCCCCTGCCCCTTCGATATTCGGCCCAGGTGGCGACAATGCGGCCCCGGCCGGGACCTCTAGATCAGCGGGCGCCTTTGTTCCTCGAGCCCGTCCCAGCCCGCCGCTTCGAGCAGCCCGTCTTCATCCAGCACCTCGCAGGCCCGGTCGTGCCAGCGGATCAGGTTGCGATCCATCAGCTTGCGCAGCGTCTTGTTGGTATGGACGATCGATAGCCCCAGCGTGTCGGCGACATGCTGCTGCGTGATCGGGATCAGCAGCCGCTTGTGCTCGGCGAGGCCAACCCGCGCCGCGCGCTGATAAATGAAGGCGATCAGATAGGCCGCGCGCTCGAAGGCGCTGCGCCGTCCCACGCTCAGCAGGTTCTCGTCGAGCATGCGCTCCTCGCGCGAAGCGAGCCAGGTGATGTCGAAGGCCAGCCCCGGATGCTTCTGGAACATGCCCGGCAGGCGATCGCGCTGGAACACGCACAACACCACCGGCGACAGCGACTCAACCGAATGCTGCATCTCGCCGATCACCGAGCCCTGCAGCCCCACGAGATCACCGGGCAGGAGATAGTTGAGGATCTGGCGCCGGCCATCTTCCAGCGTCTTGTAGCGAAACGCCCAGCCCGAGAGCAGCGTGAACAGTTGCGCCGAATGCGCCCCCTCCGACAGGATCATCGAGCCGGCCTCGGCCACCAGTTCGCCGCGCTTGAAGCTGGACACGAAGCGAAGCTCTTCCTCCTCGAACGGCCGGAAATACCGGTTCGCCCGCAACGGACACACCTCGCACGGAATGCGTCGACCCGCATTTGCCACGATATCAGAACCCAATGGACGCCCCATCGCAGCATTGCGCCGATCGGGCGCCCGCAAAAGCCCTCTTGCGCGACCGGACCCTTACATGAGTTAACTTAGTTAAATGACCCCCGCGCTCCGAACGCAGAGGGTCCGGGGGTCTTAGCGTCAGGATACCCGCATGCCCCAAGCCATTCGCATCCTCCTCGTGGAGGAGGAATTTCTCGTTTCCCTCGATATGCAGGACATTCTGCGGGAGGCGGGGATGACCGAAATAGACACCTGCCGCACCATGGCCGAGGCTGCGGCAATGCACGATCGCCTGCATGACTACGACCTCGCCATCATCGAGGCGCAGTTCGGCGCACCACTCGCCGTCGATCTCGCCGACAAGCTGCTGTCCGCCGGCGTCGCCGTGGTCGTAACCTCGGCCGACGGCAATCTGGGGGCGCAGTTTCCCGGCGCGAGCATGCTGGAGAAGCCCTTCGATGCGGCAGCTCTGCTTGCAGCCTGCCGCATCGCCAGGGAGGGCGTCAGCTGATGTGCGGCGAAGTGGTGACCTGGGCGGAGACGGCATCGGGTCCATAGTCCGACTCTCCGGCTACTTGCAGCAATTCCTGCAGCTTCGTACGCGCGCGGCTCACCCGGCTCTTCATCGTGCCGACGGCGCAGTGGCAGATCTCGGCGGCTTCCTCGTAGGAAAAGCCCGAGGCACCGATCAGGATGATGGCTTCGCGCTGGTCGTCGGGCAGCCGGTCCAGGGCCTTCTTGAAGTCGCCGAGGTCCATCATGCCATACTGTGCCGGGTGCACCGACATGCGCTCGGTAAAGGCGCCGTCGCTGTCCTGCACCTCGCGGCCGCGCTTGCGCATCTGGCTGTAGAACTCGTTGCGGAGGATGGTGAAGAGCCAGGCCTTCATGTTTGTGCCCATCTCGAAGCTGGACTGCTTCGCCCAGGCTTTCATGACGGTGTCCTGCACCAGATCGTCCGCCTTGTCGTGCCGGCCGGACAGCGACACCGCAAAGGCGCGCAGGCTCGGAAGGGTCGCCAGCAACTCGCGCTTGAAGCTCGGAGTTTCTGCGGTCATGGCCTCAGGCGTCCTTCTGGGTGGTGGAACGCTTTTCCGCCTCGTCCAGCTTTTCGAGCAGCTCGAGCAGGCGCGACGGAATCCCCTCCTCCTGCACGGCGCCGTACAGGGCTCGGAGCTTGTTGCCGATGTCCGAGTTGGAGCCCAACCCGTCATCGCCGCGCTTGATGCCGCTCATTTGATTCATCTGATTTTTGTCTCGCATGTATCCTTCGCCCCACAGCAGGAACCGACGCCCCGTCCGGCCGCTGTCACAAAATGCGCCGGCAGCAAAAAAGTTCCGGGGCGCGGGGAACCTTAATTTCAGCGCCCCGTTCTCCTCCATGGTAAGCTCTAAAAGCGTCAGGGGAGTCGTTAGCTCATGTCTTTGTCCACGCGAATCGCGCCGCATCTACCCTATCTGCGGCGCTTTTCCCGCGCCGTTACCGGGTCGCAGACCTCGGGCGACGCCTATGTCGCCGCAGCGCTCGAAGCGCTGATCGCCGACCTCAGCATCTTCCCCGAGGCCTCGAACGACCGCATTGCGCTCTATCGGCTGTTCTCGGCCATGTTCACCACCTCGGCCGTCAAGGTGCCGGAGCCCGCATCCACCGTGCCGTGGGAATCGCGTGCTGCTGCCAACCTCGCCAACCTCGCGCCCCGCGCCCGTCAGGCCTTCCTCCTTGTTGCCGTCGAAGGTTTCTCGCATGAGGAAGCAGCCGAGGTGCTCGGCGTCGACAGCGAGGAGTTCACCGACCTGCTCGGCGAGGCTTCCGGCGAAATCTCGCGCCAGGTCGCGACCGACATCCTCATCATCGAGGACGAGCCGCTGATCGCCATGGACATCGAGCAGATGGTGGAAGGACTGGGCCACAACGTCGTCGGCATCGCCCGCACCCACAAGGAAGCCGTGGCCCTCTACCACAAGACCCAGCCGCGCATGATCCTCGCCGACATCCAGCTCGCCGATGGCTCTTCCGGCATCGATGCAGTCAACGACATCCTCCACACTCACCCCATTCCGGTGATCTTCATCACGGCTTTCCCGGAGCGCCTGCTGACCGGCGAGCGCCCCGAGCCGACCTTCCTCGTCACCAAGCCGTTCAATCCCGATATGGTGAAGGCGTTGATCAGCCAGGCGCTGTTCTTCGACGAAGGCTCGCGCGCCGCCGCCTGAGCCGCGACGCGCCGGATCTGCTGCAACGGCCGGGTGTCCCCCGGCCGTTTTGCATTGTGGAACCAGATAGGCAGGTTCTCCGTTGTCAAGCCATAACAAGCGCCACGGAGATCAAAATGCTGCAATACGCTCTTCTCTTCCTCGTGATTGCCATTGTTGCAGGTATCCTCGGTTTCGGCGGTATTGCGGGCGCAGCGTCCGGTATCGCGCAGATTCTGTTCTTCCTGTTCCTGGCTTTCCTCGTCATTTCTCTGGTCATCGGTCTCTTCCGCCGCGCCAGCTGACGTAAAAAGTCTTCGGCCCCAGCGGCCATGACTAAAGGAAACGGCTCCGCAACTGCGGGGCCGTTTCTGTTTTTTGCGCCACAATGCGGCTGCCCGCGATGTCCCGTCCCGCCGCCGAACGCAAAAACCCGCGTCTGCAGCCCCGACTCATGCAAAACATGGCGAGGGGTGGGCAGGCCCCGCCCGACGGCGTGAGAGGGAAAACAGCGCATGGCGTTCGAACAGAAGATTGTCCGATTGCGCGGCGACACCCCCGGCCAGACCACCGATCTCGTCTACTACGTCGTGGGTCCGCATGACGCGCCGGAAAAGGTCCATCTGCAGGCTGCCCTCCATGCCGACGAACATCCCGGCACCATGGTGCTGCACCATCTGCTGCCCATGCTGCGTCAGGCCGACGAGAGCGGGCTGCTGCGCGCCCGCTTTACGGTGATGCCGCTGGTCAACCCGCTCGGCATGGCCAATCTCAGCCTCACCCGCCACAATGGGCGCTACGACCCCAATAGCGGCATCAACTACAATCGCCGCTGGCCGGACCTGTTCAGCGCCATCCGCACCCAGATTTCGGGGCGGCTGAGCGAGGACGAGATCTTCAACGTCACGCTGATCCGCAAGGCCGTCGCGAGCTGGATCGATGCGCAGCATCCCCGCACGGCCGCCGAGCAGTTGCGACTGCTGATCCTGCGCGAAGCGCATGACGCCGAGTTCATCCTCGACCTCCACTGCGACGACGACGCCCTGCCTTATTTCTACACTTCGCCCGAACTCATGCCGGAACTTGAGGACCTGGCTGACTGGATGGGCGCGGCCGCTGCGCTCACGGCCGCCGATTCCGGCGGCGGCTCCTTCGACGAGGTGCTGCCCCAGCTCTATCGCAAGGTTGCGCTCTCCAATCCCGGTAAGCCCGTGCCCATGGCGAGCGCCACCGCGACGCTCGAATATCGCGGCATGGCCGACGTCACCGACGCCTATGGCGGCGACGATGCACGGCGCCTCTGGGGCTTCCTGTGCGGCCGCAATCTCATCGATGCCGATGCCGGCCCGCCGCCGGGCCGGGCAGTGAGCGGCACGCCGTTCGAGGCGACCGAAGTGCTGCGCGTCGAGAGCCCCGGCCTCGTCGCCTACCGGGTGGAACTGGGCGAAGAGGTCAGGGCTGGCCAACCGGTCGCCGATCTCATCGCCCTCGACGGCCCCGAGGCCTTCATGACCCGCATGCCCATCGTCGCCGGCACCGACGGCTTCGTCCTGTCACGCGCCGCCGGCAAATATGCCCGGCGCGGCACCGCCATCATGAAGATCGTCGGCACCCGGCCGCTCCCCGGCCGCCGCGGCGCCTATCTGCTCGAAGATTGAGCGGCGTGCCCGCGTCGGACCGCCGCTGCCGCCACGGCTTCCTGGAGCATTGCACCACTGCGCCCGGCTTGCCCGGCCCTCGTGGTTCGACAGGCTCATCATGAGGCCTTGATTCCCAGCAGCACCCTCCTACCCATCAGCCGCCCCACTACCAAGCAGCAGCCCTCATCCCGAGCCTGTCGAAGGACGAGGGCGTGGCACGATGTGAGCCATCTCAACCGCGCAACCAGCTACAGCGAGAAATCCAGCTCCGGACCCACGGGCACGATGCCGGTCGGGTTGATCTGGGTGTGGCTCGAGTAATAGTGCCGCTTGATGTGGTCGAAATGCACGGTCTCGGCGAAGCCCGGCGTGTTGTAGAGCCGGCGCGTGTAGCGCCACAGCCGGTCATAGTCGACGATGCGGCGGATGTTGCACTTGAAGTGCCCGTGATAGACCGAATCGAACCGCACCAGTGTGGTGAACAGCCGGATATCCGCCTCGGTCAGTTGGTTGCCGACGACATAGTCCACCCCTTCCAGCCGCGCCTCCAGCCAGTCGAGGCTGTCGAACAGCGGTCCCACCGCCTCCTCATAGGCCGATTGCGACTTGGCGAAGCCCGCCCGGTACACCCCGTTGTTCACCGTGTCGTAGATGCGGGCGTTGACCGCGTCGATTTCCGCCCGCAGCGGCTCCGGATAATAGTCGCCCGGCGTCGCCCCCACGCCGTCGAAGGCGGAGTTGAGCATCCGGATGATTTCCGAGGACTCGTTGTTGACGATGGTGCCGCGCTCCTTGTCCCACAGGACCGGCACGGTCACCCGCTTGTCGAAGCCCGGCACCGCGCGCTGGTAGAGGTCGCGCAGGATGCGGTCGCCATGCAGCTTGTCACCGGTCGCGCCATCGGCCACCTCGAAGGTCCAGCTTTCGGGACCCATGAACCAGTGCACCACCGACACGTCGATCATGTCCTGCAACCCCTTGAGGTTGCGCATGATCACGGTGCGGTTCGCCCAGGGACAGGCATGGCTGATATAGAGGTGGTAGCGCCCCGGCGTCGCAACGAAGCCGCCCTCGCCGCTCGGGCCGGCCGCGCCGTCCGGCGTCACCCAGTTGCGAAACCGGCTCGCTTGCCGCTGGAAGCGGCCGGCCTCGTCGGTAACGTCCAGCTTGAGGCCCTGCCGCGTATTGCTCTCGTTCATCTGCCTGTCCTGAGTGGTTCCTGATCAACCCCTCGCATGTAGGTGGGTTCCCCCGCCATGCCAGTGTTGCCGGCTCCCTCGGACAGACTGTCAACGCAGACCGAACGTTGCGTGGCTGAGCGCCGACATCACCCCGCGCAGTTCCGCCAGCCCCTTGAGCCGCCCGATGGTCGGATAGCCCGGCTGCGCCCGCCGCCCCAGATCGTCGAGAATGTCCTGCCCGTGATCCGGCCGCATCGGAATGTCCGCATCGGCCCGACCCTCGGCGCGCCGCCGCGCTTCCTCGGTGAGAATTGCGGCGATCAGCGCCACCATGTCCGTGTCGCCGCCGAGGTGTTCGGCCTCGTAGAACGAGCCGGCAATGGCGGTGCTGTCGCGCTTGACGTTGCGCAGATGCAGGAAATGCACCTTGGGCCCGAACGCTGCCATCATTGCCGGCAGGTCGTTGTCCGGCCGCGCCCCCAGCGACCCCGAGCAGAGCGTCATGCCATTGGCCGGGCTGTCGACCGCGTCCAGCACCTTCCGGTAGTCTTCCGCGGTGGACATGATCCGCGGCAGGCCGAGCAGCGCGAACGGCGGATCGTCCGGGTGGCAGCAGAGCCGCACCCCCTCCTCTTCGGCGACCGGCACCACCTCGCTCAGGAAATCGATGAAATGCTGCCGCAGCCGGTCGGGCGAGATCGCGCCATACTCCGCCAGATGCGCTCGCACGTCGTCAAGCGTCATGCTCTCGGTCGAGCCCGGCAGCCCCATGGTGACGTTCCGCGCCAACTGCCGCCGGCCCTCCTCGTCGAGCATCGCAAAGCGCCGCGCTGCCTCGGCCACCACGTCCTCCGAGAAGTCCTCCGCCGCGCCCGGCCGTTCGAGGATGTAGATGTCGAAGGCCGCGAAATCGTTGATGTCGAAGCGCATGCAGGTGCCGCCATGCGCCAGCGCGTAGCGCAGATCCGTGCGCGTCCAGTCGAGCACCGGCATGAAGTTGTAGCACACCACTTCCAGCCCGGCCGCCGCGACGTTTCTCAGGCTCTGCTTGTAGTTGGCGATGTGCGCGCGCCAGTCGCCCTTCTGCTTCTTGATGTCCTCCGACACCGGCAGGCTCTCGATCACCGACCACTCGATGCCGGAGGCGGTGCCGTCCTTGCGCTGGCGCACCTGTTGCTGCCGGCGGGCAATTTCCTCTGCCGTCCACACCACCCCGTTCGGGACATGGTGCAGCGCGGTGACCACGCCCTCCGCGCCAGCCTGAACGATATCGTCTATGCTGGCCAGATCGGCCGGACCAAACCAGCGCCAGGTCTGCTGCATCGCGCTCCTCCCGAGCGTTCCGGAACCACGCCTTCGGTGCTAGTATGGTAGTGTGGAGCAAGTCAACATGAGCCTCAGCCTCGCGCCCGAAACCGCCGGCACCATGAGCATGCGCGTCCAACAGGCGCTGCGCGACGCCATCGTGCAGCTGGCCTTCGAGCCGGGGCATCTTTTGTCGGAGGCCGAGATCGCCCGTGAACTCGGCGTGTCGCGCCAGCCCGTGCGCGAGGCCTTCATCAAGCTCGGCGAGGCCGGCCTGCTCGAAATCCGGCCGCAGCGCGGCAGCTTCGTCAAGCTGATCTCGGTGCGCGACGTCGAAAACGCCCGCTTCGTGCGCGAGGCGATCGAGACCGCCGTCGTCCGCCGCGCCGCCGCCAGCAGCAACCCGGCAGCCATCGCCCGGCTCCGCGCCAACCTAGCCGAACACGCTGCGGAGCATGCCGCGGCGCCCGCCCGCTTCCTCGCCCTCGACGAGGCCTTCCACCAGCTCATCGCCGATATGGCCGGCGCCGCCTATGCCTGGCACGTGGTGGAAAGCCTCAAGGCGCAGATGGATCGGGTGCGCTATCTCGCCATGCCAGGCGAAACGCCCACTGCGGTGCTCGTCGCCCAGCACACCGTCATCGTCGATGCGCTGGAGCGGGGCGACGCCGACGCCGCCGCCGGCGCCATGCAGGCGCATCTGGGCGAGATTCTTACCTCCCTGCCCCGCCTCGCCGCCGCCCGCCCCGAGCTTTTTTCTGCCTGAGGACGACGGCCGCGCGTCACCCCATCGCCGCGGCGAGCAGCCCCCGATAGTCTTCGGCGCTTGGTGCCCGCGGATTGGTGGCATGGCTGTGGTCGGCCAGCGCCCGTTCCACCACCCAGTCGAAATGCGCCTCCTTTACCCCGAGCACGGCGAGCCCCGCCGGTAGCCCGAGCCGCCCATTGAGCGCCTCGAGTTCCGCCGCCAGATCGGCCTCGGGCGCCAGCCCCATCGCGACCGCGAGCCGGCGCGCCTTGTCGCCCATCGCCGGCGCGTTGAACCGCACCACCGCCGGCATCAGCAGCGCGTTGAGCGTGCCGTGATGCAGCGACACGTCCTTCAGACCGCCCAGCGCATGGCTCAGCGCATGCACGGCGCCCAGCCCCTTCTGGAACGACAGGCCGCCCATCAGCGCACCCATCAGCATCTCGGTGCGCGCGCCGAGGTCCTTGCCATGGGCGCAGGCCCGCTCGATGTTGCGCCAGATGCGGCCCGCGCCATCGAGCGCGATTGCCTCGGCCACCGGATTGTCGCGCGGGGAGCAGAACGTCTCGATGCAATGGCTCAGCGCATCGAGCCCCGTGGCCGCAGTGAGGCCTGGCGGCAGGCCCAGCGTCAGTTCGGGATCGGAAATGCAGCGCTTGGGAATGAGGTGCGGGCTGATGAAACCGAGCTTCCGCCCGTCATCGAGCGTCAGCAGCGCCGCGCGGCCGACCTCGGCGCCGGTGCCGGCCGTGGTGGGAATGGCAATCACCGGTGCGACCTTGGCGCCGATGCGCTCGAGCCCGCCATAGATCACCGCATATTGCTCGAGCGGGCCGTCATGCGTCGCAAGCAGCGCCACACCCTTGGCGAGATCGATGGGCGAGCCGCCGCCCAGCGCCACGATGCCGTCGCAGCCTTCGGCGCGATACTGCGCCAGCGCCGCCAGCACCGCCGACTCGGTGGGATTGGGCGGCGTGTCGAGAAACACCGGCGTCCCCGCCGACAGATGCTGCAGCGCCCGCGCCGTCAGCCCCGCGGCCTCCACGCCGCGATCGGCGACCAGCAGCGGCCGCTTCATGCCGAGCTCGCCCGTGGCATCGGCAAGGCGCGCAATTTCGCCCGGTCCGAAGTCGATTGCGGTCAGATAGGCAATTCTACTCATTGGCGTTTTTCCTCCCCAAAACTGGCCGCGACCATAGTGCGCTTTGCCCGCGACTGTAACCTCTTCCGATGGCGATGGCGCAATCAGCGCCGCATCTCTTCGTCGTAGACGAAGCGCGGCATGCCGAGCTTGAACAGGATGGCGACGAGCCGCAGGCCGAAGCCGATCACCAGCGTCGCGATCACCACCAGATCATGCGGCAGCCCGGTCTGCAGCCCGAGGAAGTACAGCAGCCCCGCAATGATCGCGACCGTCGCGTAGAGTTCGGACGAAAACACCAGCGGCACGTCGTTGCACAGCACGTCGCGGAGGATACCGCCCACGATCCCGGTCATCAGCCCCGCGACGATGACGATGATCGGCGGCTGCCCCATCTCCAGCGCCACATTGCACCCGATGATGGTGAACACCACGAGCCCGAGCCCGTCGAGCAGCAGGAAGGCGAGCCGCAGCGCCGCCATGAAGGGCGCCAGCGCGATGGTGACGAACGCCGCGCCGCAGCAGATCAGCAGCAGATACGGGTTCTCGACCCAGGTCAGCGGATAATGCCCCAGCACCACATCGCGCAGCGAACCGCCGCCCAGCGCCGTGACGCAGGCGAGCACGCACACCCCGAACCAGTCCATGCGCCGCCGGCCGGCCGCCAGTGCCGCCGTCATCGCCTCGGCGGTGATGGCGATGTAGAAGATGATTTCGAGCAGCATCTCGCGCCCCCAGCTGGACCCGGCAGCATCTAGAGCAGAGGCCGGAACATCCGTCGACGGCGACGATCGGCAACGCACAGCGTTGAAAGCGGGTTGGCGCCACGCAGCGTCGCTGCCACCTTCGCCCCCTGTCCGGAGATCAGCTCATGCGCAAGCCGCAATCGGTAAAAGCCCTCGAAGAGCTCGGCCGCGTCCGGCTCAGCCCCAATTTCTTCCTGCGCGATTTCCTCCATTCCGAGATCGCGAGCTTTCACGGCATTCCCAACATCCCGGACGATCCCGACCTCGCGATCGCGGCGGGGCAGGCCCTGTGCGAGCAGGTGCTCGAGCCGCTGGTGGCCCGCTTCAGCCGCGTCTCGATCCGCTCCGCCTATCGCTCCTCGGAGGTCAACGGCTTCGGCAATGCCCAAGGCCTCAACTGTGCCAGCAATGCCGCCAACTACGCCGGCCATATCTGGGATCGGCGCGACGCGGAGGGCAACATGGGCGCCACGGCCTGCATCGTCGTCCACGCTTTCATCCCCTATTATGAGGCGACCGGCGACTGGGAGGCGCTGGCCTGGTGGGTGCACGACCACCTGCCCTATCACGACCTCGAGTTCTTCCCGCGCTTTGCCGCCTTCAACGTCAACTGGCGCGAGCACAATGTCGGCCGCATCTCATCCTATATCCCGCCGCGGCGCGGCCTTCTGACCCGGCGCGGCCTGCCGAATTTCTCGGGGAATCACGCCGCGGCTTACGCCGGCTGGCTGCGCACTTTGTCGCCCACCCCGGATGCGCCTGCCGCGTGACAACGCCGCCCCGGCACGCTAACCAGTTGGCAAGAGGGGGATCTGAATGACCACGCATCGCTTCACGCCTGACGTCTGGTACAATGTGCTGGGCACCGCCGCACCCGCACTCACCATTGCATCCGGCGACACCGTCATCACCGAGACGCTCGACGCGCACGGCTTCGACAAGGACGGCGTCCGCCGCCAGCAGCCGCCCAACCCCATGAACGGGCCGATCTTCATCGAGGGCGCCGCGCCCGGGGACGCGCTGAAGGTCGAAATCCTGCGCATGACGCCGAACCGCGCCACCGGCTGGACGCGCTCCGCGCTGGCCGAGAACGTCGTCGACCCCGCCGCCGTCGCCCGGCTGCCCCCGCGCGACATCGTCACCTGGGCCATCGACCGGCAGGGCGGCACCGTGCAGTTGAAGGACCCCGTGCCCGGCCTCGAGCACCTCGTATTGCCGCTCGCCCCGATGATCGGCTGTTTCGGCGTGGCGCCCGCGCTGGGCCAGGCCTTTTCCACCGCCACCAGCGCCGAGAATGGCGGCAATATGGACTATCGCGGCTTCGGCCCCGGCGCGACCGTGTCCTTCCCCGTAGCCGTCGACGGCGCGCTGTTCTTCCTCGGCGATTGCCATGCCGTCCAGGGCGACGGCGAGATCGTCGGCACCGGCGTCGAAACCAGCTACGAGGTGGAGGTACGCCTCACCGTCGAAAAGCAGCGCCGGATAGCCTGGCCGCGCGGCGAGAACGCCACCAGCATCTTCACCGTCGGCAATGCCCGCCCGCTCGACCAGGCGCTGCAGCACGCCACCACCGAAATGCTGGCCTGGCTCACCGGCGAATACGGGCTCAGCCCCGTCGCCGCCAGCCACCTAATGGGCCAGGTGGTGCGCTACGAGGTCGGCAATGTCTACGACCCCGCCTACACCATGGTCTGCAGCATCGAAAAGCAATGGCTCCCGCCCCGCTGAGCGGGAACTCGACCGATCGGGCCTCACGCTAGTATTGGGATCCCTATCGAGCCACGCCCTCGTCCTTCGACAAGCTCAGGATGAGGGCTGCTGATGGGTACGAGGCCCTCATGGTGAGCTTGTCGAACCACGAGGGCCGGGCAAGCCGGACGCGAGTGTGCACCCCGGTGGTGAACGCCCCCGCCAAAACAAAACCCGGCACCCAAAAGGTGCCGGGCTGATACTTCCGTGCTGCAGCGGGGCCGGAGCCCCCGGCGTCAGCCGCCGAGCTTGCCGCCCAGCTCGTCCTCGATATGGATGCGGATGATCTCGTCGAAGCTGCTTTCGGCCTTGAAGCCGAGCGATTCCGCGCGGCGGGTCTCGAAATTCTTCGGCCAGCCATCCACCATCGAGATGATGCGGGCGTCCGGCACTTCCTTGATCAGCCCGACCGCCTTGTCGCCGGCCACGCGGCGCAGCGCCTCGATCTCCTCGCCGACGGTGGCGGAGAGGCCGGGCGCCGAGACCGTCCGCCGCCAGCCGAGCTTGCTGCTGTCCATCTCCGCCGCATGCAGCATGAAGCCGACCGCGGCGCGCGGGCTCGCGAACCAGTGCCGCACGTCACGGCTGACCGGCAGTACTGCTTCCTGCCCCACCAGCGGCTCGCGCAGGATGTTGGAGAAGAAGCCCGAGGCCGCCGCATTGGGCTTGCCCGGACGGATCACGATGGTCGGCAAACGGATGCCGACGCCGTCGACGAAGCCCCGCCGCGAATAGTCGTTGAGCAGCAGCTCGCCGATCGCCTTCTGCGTGCCGTAGCTGGTGAGCGGGGTCGAGAAGAACTCGTCGCCGATCGCATCCGGGAACGGCGCGCCGAACACCGCGATGGACGAGGTGAACACCAGCCGCGGCTTGTAGGGCTCCTTGAGCCCTTCCTGCCGGATCGCCTCCAGGAGATGGCGGGTGCCATCCATGTTGATGCGATAGCCCTTGTCGAAATCGGCCTCCGCCTCGCCGGAGACGATTGCGGCGAGATGGAAGATCAGATCCGGCCGACGAGCGACCAGCGATGTGGCGTCGGCGGCGAGCGAAAGGTCCGCCGTACGGGTCTTGACCTCGCCGCTGAAGGGCACGGCCTGGGGCAGCACCACATCGGCGAGCGTCAGCGCAGTGATTTCGCGCCCGCCGACCCGCCCCGCCTTCACCAGCGCCGCCGTGAGCTTGCGGCCGACCATGCCGGCCGCACCAATGATCAGAATATGCAATGACACCTCCCTTGGGCGGCGCGACATTAGTCATTGCAGCGCGAGGCGCAACCCCGCGATTGGGACTATTGGGCCGTGTAGCCGCCATCCACCAGATGGTACGACCCGGTGATGAACCCGGCTTCGTCCGAGAGCAGGAACGCCGTCAGGTTCGCGACCTCTTCGGGCTTGCCCAGCCGGCCCTGCGCATGCAATCCGGCGATGTAGCCGAGCGTCGCCTCGTCGAGGTTCTTCGACAGCAGCGGGGTGTCGATGAAGCCCGGCCCGATGGCGTTGATCCGGACGCCCTGCTTGCCATATTCCAGCGCCGCCGCCTTGGTCAGCCCCACCACGCCGTGCTTGGCCGCGACATAGGCCGACGAATTGGCGAACCCGACGCTGCCGAGGATCGACGCCATGTTGACGATGGCACCGCCGCCCGCCGCGAGGATCGCCGGGATCTGGTAGCGCATGCCGAGGAACACGCCATTGAGATTCACCCCGATGACCTTGTGCCACCCATCGATCGGGTACTCGCCCGTCGGCGCCGCGGGCCCGCCGATGCCGGCATTGTTCACCGCGAGGTGCAGCCCGCCATAGGTCTTGACGGCGAAGTCGACCATCGCCTCGTTCTGGGCCGCGTCGGAGATGTCGACGGCAAACCCGGCCGCCGTGCCGCCTGCCGCCTTGATCGCGTCCGCCGTCGCATTGGCGGCATCGCCGTTGAGATCGGCCACCACCACCTTGGCGCCGCCAGCGGCCAGTACTTTGGCCACGGCCTCCCCGATACCAGAGGCGCCACCGGTGACGATTGCCACCTTGGAATTGAAGTCAAAGCTCATGATGAGTCTCCATCCGATGATTACGTAAACATAGGTATCGGATGGGCGAATTTCACCCCGTGTTTGTCCGCTGACGCGAAACAGGCTGGACCGCCGGGGTGAACGGCAAGCGCCTCAGCACACGGTCTCGAACCGCTCCACGCAGGTCGCCAGCACCTCGCCCGACGGCCGCTTCCACCAGTTGTCGCGCGAGAAGATCTCCACCTCCTGCGGCCCGAAAAAGCCCGCCGCCTCGATCATGGCGCGGATGCTCTTGAGGTCGATCACCCCGTCCCCCATCATGCCGCGGTCGAGCAGCATGTCCCGCGTCGGCACCAGCCAGTCGCAGATGTGGTGCGCGAGGATGCGACCCTCCCGCCCCGCCCGCGCGACGGCCGCCGCCAGGTCCGGGTCCCACCACACGTGATAGACGTCGATCGCGACGCCCACCCCCTCGCCGAGCTGCGCCGCGATATCGAGCGCCTGCCCGATGGTGTTCACGCAGGCCCGATCGGCCGCATACATCGGGTGCAGCGGCTCGATGGCGAGCGGCATGTTCGCGGCACGCGCATGCGGCAGCATTGCCGCGATGCCGTCGGAAACCATCTGCCGGGCGCCGACGATGTCCTTGCTCGATCCCGGCAGGCCGCCCACCACCAGGACGAGGCAATCGGCATTGAGCGCCGCCGCCTCGTCGATGGCTTTGAGATTGTCGTCGATCGCCGCCTGCCTTCCCGCGGCGCTGTCGGCCGGGAACATGCCGCCGCGGCAGAGCCCGGTCACCCGCAGCCCGTTGGCCCTCACGATCCGCGCCGCCTCGGCCAGCCCCACCGACGCGATCTGGTCCCGCCAGGGCGCGATCGCCGTCACGCCCGCTGCGAGGCACGCATCCACCATCTCGCCGAAGCTCGCGCCATTGCGCAGCGTCGCCAGGTTGATCGAGAGCTGTCCCTCGGCCATCAGCGTCCTCCCTCCGTCATCGGCGTCATGGCCGACCAGTCCGGCGCTACCGCCGCGCCAAGCCCGATGCTCGCGCCCACCGAGCGCAGCGAAATCTCGCCGCCCGAAATCGCCAGCCGCGCCCGTCCGTTGTCCTTGTCATACAGGTCGCCATGCGCGGCGACGAAGCCGTGCAGCTCGCCCATGGGCGCCCCGGCCATGCCGTCCACATAATGATGCCCGTTGCGCTCGACATGCTGCGCCCCGATCAGCCCCGCCAGCGCCAGGTCCTGTTGCAGCCCGATCCCCGCCTGCGTGGTGAGGTCCTCGGCCGACATGAAGGCGTCGATCCCGTTGCTCCGCGCCTGCTCCACCCGCGCCGCATTCAGCAGCGCCCGATAGAAGCCCTTGCACGATTTCGACGAGATACCGCGATAGCCGAGCCGCAGCGCGGTGGGGAAGGCGGCCATGTCGGCATCCGACTCATCGATCTCGAGCCCTATCCGCTGCGCCACCGCGCTCATGTCGGTCGAAAGCGCCACCGCGCGCGCCATGGGCTGCTCGAGGAAGGCGACCCGCGCCCTCAGCGTCGCAAGCCCCGGCTCCGCCGCCATGCGGTCGAGCAGTTCCAGCACCGCCTCCGGCCCCGCATATTGCTCGTTGCCGTCGAGTGTGGCGCGATAGTCGGGCACCATCCGGTCCAGCACCGCCGCAATCTCGCCGAGCCGGCGCACATCCGCCGCCGGATCGCCACCGAGCTTCAACTTGAACCAGCGATGGCCGTAGCGTTCTATAACCGCCGCGAGCGTGTCCGGCAGCCCGTCCGCCAGCGCCCCCGGCCCATCCAGCGCATCGCCGAGGCCGACCGTGTGCCGGGCCGCGATGGTCTGAGGCATCGGCCGCGCCGCGAGGAAGCTCCCGAGATCGAAGCCGGCGAGATCCGGTGCCGTCCGCGCATCGATGCCGAAGAGGTTGCCCCGCACCGCGGCGGCCACCGGCACGCCCAGGAGCCGGCACACCGCATCGATCACCGCCCGGTCGATCAGCGCCAGCCCGAACGACGCGATCAGCCCGTTCAATCCCGCCGCTGCCGCCCGGGCATGATGCGCCGGCTCGGTGGTGGCGTGCCGCCCGAACGCGGTATCCGGCCCGGCCGCCTCGGACGCTTCGGCCGCAAGGCGCAGCGCCTGGCGCAACTGCTCGACATTGTCAGCCGGCGTCAACTCCGGCGACTTGTCGAACCATTTCGGCATCATCATTTCGGCCGCCCAGCCGGTGGCACTGCGCCCGGCCGCGTCCACGACGCGCAGCCGCACGAAGGCCTGCGCCGTCTCTTCTACCCGCGCCACCCCGAAGCGGAACGGCATGCGGAAACGCACCGGCCGCTCGAACAGCGCGACCTCATCGACCCGGATGATCGGCGCCATCAGGCGATGCCATGCACGGCCAGCACGCGCTTCATCCGCTCGGCGGCGCGCGGCGGATCGACCAGCACCCGCGCCTTGTCGGCCAGCCGGAACAGCTCCGCCAGATGCTGCAGCGAGCGCGTCGACTGTTGCCCGCCGATCATCGCGAAATGCTCCTGCAGCCCGTTGAGATAGGCGAGGAACACCACGCCCGTCTTATAGAACCGCGTCGGCGCCTTGAAGATGTGCCGGCTCAGCGGCACCGTAGGCTCCAGCAGCTCGAAGAACTCGTTGTCGCTGCCGCGCCCCAGCGCCGCCAGCGCCGCCGAGGCCGCCGGCGCGATGGCGTCGAAGATGCCGAGCAGCGCGTCCGAATAGCCCGCCTCGTCGCCGGCGATCAGCTCAGCATAGTTGAAATCGTCGCCGGTATACATCCGCACCCCGGCGGGCAGCCGGCGGCGCATGGCGATTTCCTTGTCCTTCGACAGCAGCGAGATCTTGATGCCGTCCACCTTGTCGGCATGTGCCGCGATCACGTCGAGGCACACATCCATCGCCGCGTCGTGGTCGGCATGGCCCCAGTAGCCCTCGAGCGCCGGGTCGAACATCTCGCCCAGCCAGTGCAGCACCACCGGCGCCTTCACCTGCGACAGGATGCGGCCATAGACGCGCGCATAATCGTCCGGCGAGCGCGCCGCGGCGGCCAGCGCCCGCGAGGCCATCAGGATGATGCGCCCACCCTCGCCTTCGACGAAGCCGACCTGCTCCTCATAAGCGGCGATGATCGCATCGATCGTCACATCCGGCCCCGGCGCCAGGTGATCGGTCCCCGCGCCATGCGCCACCAGTGCGTCGCTGCGCGTCCGCGCCTCCGCCTGCGAGCGCCGGATGAGTTCCTGCGCCTCGGGCCAGCCGAGCCCCATGCCGCGCTGTGCCGTATCCATCGCCTCGGCGACGCCGAGCCCCAGATCCCACATGCGATGCCGGAACTTGAGCGTCGTCTCCCAGTCGATGGCGGGCGTGAGCCACGGGTCGTTGTCCGCCAGCGGATCGGCCACCACATGCGCCGCCGAAAACGCGATGCGCGGAAAGTCGCTCGCCGCGTGCTTGACGAACGGGATCGGCTCGCCACTCAGCCGATAGGCCGTGACCGTGCGGTCAGTGTTGGGCAGGTTGATTTCAGTCATCGCAGTCCCATTCGCTCTCAGTCGCGCTTCCCTCCCCCCATTCGCTCTCAGTCGGGCCTCCCTCCCCCTTGAGGGGAGGGAACGAGGGAGGGGGTCGTTCAGTCAGCACTCTCTCACCCGCAGGACCCCCACCCCCGGCCCCTCCCCTCAAGGGGGAGGGGAGGCAGACTGCAGGGCCCAGTGCCATCTGGCGCCCCCACCGCCGGCCGGCACCTCCCCCTTGAATGGGTAGGGCAACCGCATATGGCACCGGGGCCAGCTGTGATCGCCTTCTCCCCTTGAGGGAGAAGGTGCCCGAAGGGCGGATGAGGGGTCGATCAGCTAGCGCACTGAACCGTCCGTCGCTCCGCTCCGACCGGCACAATCCCATACCCGATGGACCTCTTTGTATGGGGGAGGCCTGAAACTGGTCCGCAAGCCCCTGCCTCACCTCAAATCCCCAGCGCCGGCACATCCAGCCAGCGCCGTTCCTTCCAGCTCTGCAGCCCGAGCATGGCGAGTTGCACCCCCTTGGCGCCGGCTTCGAGCCCGTAGGGCCACGGCGCGTCCTCGGCCACATGCCTGAGGAACATCTCCCACTGCGCCTTGAAGCCGTTGTCGGCGGGAAAATTCTCCGGCACTTCCTCCCAGTTGGCGAAGAAGTCGATGGTCTGCGGCTGGTCCGGGTTCCACACCGGCTTCGGGGTGTTGACGCGGTGCTGGGTGAAGCATTTGTGCAGCCCCGCCACCGCCGAGCCATGCGTGCCGTCCACCTGGAAGGTCACCAGATCGTCGCGGCGCACCCGCACGTCCCAGCTCGAATTGATCTGCGCCACCACCCCGCCGGCCAGCTGGAACGTCGCATAGGCCGCATCGTCCGCATCGGCGGCATAGCTGTTGCCGCGCTCGTCGACACGGGTCGGAATGTGCGTCGCGCCGAGGCAGCTCACCGCCTCCACTTCGCCGAACAGATTGTCGAGCACGTAGCGCCAGTGGCACAGCATGTCGAGGATGATGCCGCCGCCATCGGCAGTGCGGTAGTTCCAGCTCGGACGCTGCGCGGGCTGGCCCCAGTCGCCCTCGAACACCCAGTAGCCGAACTCGCCGCGCACAGACAGGATGCGGCCGAAAAAGCCGGAATCACGGAGCAGCTTGAGCTTCAGCAGGCCGGGGAGGAACAGCTTGTCCTGCACCACGCCGTGCTTGATGCCCGCAGCCTTGGCCTTCTTGGCCAGCGCCACGGCACTCTCGAGATCGTCGGAGACCGGCTTTTCGCAATAGACATGCTTGCCCGCATCGATGGCGCGGCCCAGCAGTTCGGCACGCATCTGCGTGGTGCCGGCATCGAAGAACACGCTGTCTTCCGGGTTGGCCAGCACCGCGTCGAGATCGGTGCTCCAGCGCGCGATGTGGTGCTTTTCGGCGAGACGCTGCATCTTCTCGCGGTCGCGCCCGACGATGATCGGATCGACCACCAGCCGGTCGCCATTGGACAGCACCACGCCGCCCTGGTCGCGGATCGCGAGGATCGAGCGCACCAGGTGCTGGTTGTACCCCATGCGTCCCGTGACGCCGTGCATGATGATGCCCAGCCGCCGTTCGGCCATGACCTGTCCTCCCTCGCCGACCTCTTAGTAACTGATCGGTTACATACTCTGACAAGGCTCTCGCCGCCCGTCAAGTCGCCACTTGCCCGCTCCGCCAAAGGTCGGATGCAGCGGCGGTGAACAGCCGCGAAAGCGGCGCCCTGCCCTACAGTCCGAGCAGCAGCTTGGCGCCCAGCACGGCGAGGAAAATCATGATCATCCGGTCGAAGGCCGCGGCGCTGAGCCGGGCGGCCAGCCACTGCCCCACCGGCATGGCGGCGAGAATCGGCACCAGCGCCAGCATCCCCTCCAGCAGCCATTGCGGCTGCATCACCCCGGCGAGCACCAGCGCCACCAGTTGCAGGATGCCGAAGCCGAGAAACAGCACCGAGACGGCGTAGAGGTGCGCCTTGCGGTCGAGCCGCATGGCGTGGATGAAGGTCACCGCCACCGGCGACGCGATCCCGGTCGCCCCCTGCAGGATGCCCCCGGCGATTCCCACCGGCAGCGCCAGCCGCCGCCCGGTCGAGGCAGCGACGGCGAAGCTGGGGCGCGCGAGCCGCAGCGCCAGATAGGCGAACAGCATCACCCCGAGCCCGATCATCAACTGCCGCTCGGGCAGGCTGACCAGCAGCCACGTCCCCGCCGCGACGCCGGCGACGGCGCCCACCAGCAGCACCGGCAGAAAGCCCATGCTCTCGTCACGACTGGTCGAGCGGAACTGCCAGGCCTGCAGGCTGTTCGTCAGCAGCACCGGAATGATCAGCAGCGAGATGGCGTGCTGCAGCCCGAAGGCAGCCGTCAGCGCCGGCAGCGCGACCAGCGGCAGGCCCATGCCGGTCGCGCCCTTGGCCAGTCCCCCGGCCGCCAGCGCCGCCGCCATCACCAGATATGCCGAGTAGTCCACTGCGTATCCCCTGCCCCCGCCTCCTAGCCAATCGTCCGCCGCCCGTCACGGCAAATCTCTCGGCCCCGGCGCTGCCGCGACGGCCCAGGCAGCCCTCACGCGCATGCACCGGCCGGTTACAAACTTGACATCGCCCGGCTGCTGGCGTCCCATCGCGGCCCTAGCCTGATCGCGGCACACATCCGGAGGGGAGGAGGCCAGATGCACGGCACCACATGCCCGCCTGCCGGACCCGTTCGGCTTGCCGCCAGAACCCCGTCTCCGTGTCCTGCAGCACAGGCTGCCGGCACGGCCGGAAACGCCTCTCATGCATGACCTTCCGATGGATATCCAGTCAGCCGAAACCCCAGTCGCGCCGCGGCGCCCGCGCGATTCCGCACGGACCAAGGCGACCATCCTCAAAGCCGCCCGCGACGAGTTCTGCGAGCAGGGCTTCAACGGCGCCCGCGTCGACGCCATCGCCGAGCGCGCCCAGGCCAACAAGCGGCTGCTCTACCACTACTACGGCAACAAGGAAGCGCTGTATCAGGCCGTGCTGCTCGATGCCTATCGCGAGATTCGCGAAGGCGAACGCAAGCTCTCCCTGCGCCAGCACCATCCGGCCGAAGCCATCGACCGCATGGTGCGCTTCACCTTCCGGCACTTCCTCGCCAATCCGTGGTTTCCGCGTCTCCTCGCGGTAGAAAACCTGCAGAACGCTCGGTTTCTGAAGCAGATCACCGACCTGCCGGCGCTGCATTCGCCGCTGGTGACCGAGTTGCGAGACGTGCTCGAGCGCGGCCACGCCCTGGGGGTGTTCCGGCCCGATGTCGATCCCATGCAGCTCTACATCTCCATCGCCGGCCTCGGCTATTTCTACGTCTCGAACATGAAGACGCTGTCGGTGATTTTCGAACGCGATCTCAGTGACTTCGCCCTGATTCAGGAACGTGAGGCCATCGTGGTGCAGATGGTGCTGGACTATCTGCGCACCAAGCCCATGCCTGCAGCGTGATCGCACTTTCAACGGAGCGACTTGACAGGACGCCGTGACCTGAACCACAACTTGTAACCAGATAGTTATTTAGCGCCACAAAGAGCGCTCACATACATCCGGGTGCCACGTCACCCCTCGAGGTCAAAGGGAGGAAGACCATGACCATCAGACTAGACCGCCGGAAATTCCTGCTCGGCAGCACGGCACTCGCAGCCGCCGCCGGCATCATGCCCGCCTTCGCGCAGAGCGGGCGCCTGCGTCAGCTCTTCTGGGGCGGCCAGGCCCGCGCCGACCGCACCACGGGCGTCAACAACCTGTTCACGGCCGAAACCGGCACCGAGATCGAGAGCAGCTTCCAGGGCTGGGGCGACTACTGGCCCAAGCTCGCCACCGAGACGGCCGGCGGCAATGCTCCCGACATCGTCCAGATGGACTATCGCTTCATCGTCGAATACGCCAAGCGCAACGCCATCGCCCCGATGGACGATTTCGTCGGTTCGGCCCTGCAGCTGGGCGATTTCGATCAGGACCAGCTCGAGGGCGGCAAGGTCGATGGTCGGCTCTACGGCATCAGCCTCGGCGCCAACTCCGTCGCGCAGCTCGTCAACCTCAATGCCTTCGCCGAAGCCGGCGTCGAGCCCCCGAACCGCGACACCACCTATGACGACATCCGCGCCATGGGCGAAGCCTTCAAGTCCGCCAATATCCGCGGCGGCATGAAGGTCATCGCCGACGGTTCCGGCTCCGAGCCGATGCTCGACAACTGGCTGCGCCAGAAAGGCCTCGCGCTCTACACCGCTGACGGCAAGCTCGGCTTCGATGCCGACGCCGCCATCGAGTGGTTCACCATGTGGAACCAGATGCGCGCCGATGGCATCTGCGTCGACGCCGAAACGCAGGCGCTCGACACCAACGGCCCGCTGGAAAGCACCATGGTCGTGCTCGGCAAGGCCGCGATGATGCCGTCCAACTCCAACCAGCTCGTCGCGTTCCAGACGCTGGTGCAGGACGATCTGACCATCACCAGCTACCCGCGCATCGCGCCGGGCGTCGGCGGCGGTCACTATCGCAAGCCCTCGATGTTCTTCTCGATCGGCGGCTCGTCCGGCAACAAGGAGCTGGCAGCGCAGTATCTGAACTTCTTCGTTACCAATCCGGAAGCCGGCAAGGTGCTCGGCGTCGAGCGCGGTATCCCCTGCTCGGCCGCCGTCCGCGATGCCGTCGCCCCGACCCTGTCGGAAAAGGACCAGGTGGCGCTGAACTTCGTGGCGAACCTCGGCGACCTGCTTGGCGCCCTGCCCCCGCCGCCGCCGGCCTCGGCTGGTGAGATCGACGTGTCGCTGCTGCGCGTGCTGAGCCAGGAAGTGGCCTTCGGTGCCCGCAGCGCTGAAGATGCCGGCCAGTTCTTCGTGACCGAAGCCGCCGCCATCCTCGCGCGCGCCTCCTGATCTCGGCTGCAAGATGACCGCGCCATCCATGACCACAGGCGCTCCTCGTCGGGATAGCGCGGTCGCATCGTCACTCTGGTCGCGGGCGTGGCAAAACCACGCCCCCGGCTACCTGTTTCTCCTGCCGTGGTTCATCGGCTTTTTCGGGCTGACCATCGGCCCGATCATCACCTCGCTCTATCTGAGCTTCACGCATTTCGACCTGTTGACGGCGCCTCGCTGGGCGGGGCTCGACAACTACATCCGCATGTTCACCAATGACCGGAACTTCGTCGCCTCCATGCGGGTGACGATGTTCTTCGTCATCTTCTCGGTGCCGTTGAAGCTCGCCTTCGCGCTCGGTGTGGCGCTGCTGCTCAATCGCGGCATGAAGGGCCTGCCGCTCTATCGCGCGCTCTTCTACCTGCCGAGCCTTCTCGGCGCGTCCGTCGCCATCGCCATCCTGTGGCGCCAGATCTTCGCCGGCAACGGCCTCGTCAACCAGTTCCTCGCCATGTTCGGCATCGTCGGCCCGAGCTGGATCTCGAACCCGAACTATTCGCTCTGGACGCTGATCATCCTCTCGATCTGGCAGTTCGGCTCGCCGATGATCATCTTCCTCGCGGGCTTGAGGCAGATCCCGCAGGACATGTACGAGGCGGCCAGCCTCGACGGCGCCGGCAAGTGGCGCCAGTTCTGGAAGATCACGCTGCCCATGCTGACCCCGGTGGTGTTCTTCAACGCCATCATCCAGACCATCGAAGCCTTCAAGAGCTTCACCCCGGCCTTCATCATCTCGGGCGGTACCGGCGCGCCGATCAACTCGACGCTGTTCTACACCCTCTATCTCTACAACGAGGCCTTCAGCTTCTTCCGCATGGGCTACGCCTCGGCGCTGGCCTGGGTGCTCCTTGCGATCGTTGCGGTCTTCACGGCCTTCTCGTTCCTCACCTCGAAGTACTGGGTGCACTATGACGACTGATGTGCAGCGCCTGACCGTGGTGACGGAGGACGATCCGGGCCGCCGCATGCGCCGGCGCATCTTCTCGGTCGTCGCCCATGTGCTCCTGATCGCCGCCTCGATCCTGATGCTCTATCCGCTGCTGTGGCTGCTGGCGGCATCCTTCCGGCCCGAGAACGAGATCTTCACCTCCGGCATCTCCGTACTGCCGTCCGCAACCTGGGACCTCGACTCCTATCCGCGCGGCTGGAACGGGCTGCAGGTAAGCTTCGGCACCTTCTTTGCCAACTCGTTCATCATCGCGGGCCTCAGCGTCGTCGGCAATGTCGTCGCCTGCTCGCTCGCCGCCTACGCCTTCGCCCGGCTGGAATTCGCCGGCCGCAAGGTGTGGTTCGCGCTCATGCTGATGACGCTGATGCTGCCTTACCAGGTCACGCTCATCCCGCAATATGTGCTGTTCCTCAACCTGGGCTGGGTGAACACCTTCCTGCCGCTGGTGGTGCCGAAATTCCTCGCCGCCGACGCCTTCTTCATCTTCCTGATGGTGCAGTTCTTCCGCGGCATCCCGCGCGAACTCGACGAGGCCGCCCGCATGGATGGCGCCGGCCCCTGGCGCATCTACTGGAAGATCATGCTGCCGCTCTCGACGCCTGTGCTGGCCACCGCCGCCATCTTCACCTTCATCTGGACCTGGGACGACTTCTTCGGCCCGCTGATCTATCTGAGCGAGCTGCGCGACTACACCGTGATGCTCGGGTTGAGGACCTTCACCGACTCCACCGGCCAGTCCGACTATGGCGGCCTGTTCGCGATGAGCGTGCTGAGCCTCGTACCGGTCTTCATCTTCTTCCTGCTCTTCCAGCGCCTCCTCATCGAAGGCATCGCGACAACGGGGATGAAGCGGTGAGCGGGGACTGTTCGGGTCGGCACCTCGTCCTTCCAAAGGCTCAGGACGAGGTGCCGACCCGCCTCGGACCACCGCACCCTCTCGCCCTCATGCTAAGCTTGTCGAAGCACGAGGGCGCTGCACCAGACGACCGAAAGACTTGAGACGATGACCATCCGCTTTGCCGCCATCGGCATCAACCACTCGCACATCTACGGCCAGGTGAACCTGCTGCTGCGTGAGGGCGCCGAGTTCGTCGCCTTCCACGCCATCGAGGACGATCTCGCCACCCCCTTCGCCGCGAAATACCCGCAGGCGAAGCGCGTCGCCGATCCGGCCGCCATCCTCGAGGACCCGACCATCCACATGGTCCTCACCTCCGCCATCCTCAACGAGCGGGCCGATATCTCGATCGCCGCCATGCGGCACGGCAAGGACGTGATGAGCGACAAGCCGGGCATGACCAGCCATGCCCAGCTCGCCGAACTGCGCCGCGTGCAACAGGAAACCGGCCGCATCTACTCGGTCTGCTATTCCGAGCATTTCGAGACCGGCTCCACCGTCAAGGCCGGCGAACTCGTTGCGGCGGGCGCCATCGGCGAGGTGATCCACACCATCGGCCTCGGCCCGCACGCCATCCGCAACAACCAGCGGCCCGACTGGTTCTTCGATCGCGAGCGCTATGGCGGCATCCTGTGCGACATCGGCAGCCACCAGTGCGAGCAGTTCCTGTTCTTTTCCGGCACGCTCGACGCCGAGGTGATCTCGGCCACCGTCGCCAACCGCGCCAATCCGGACCGCCCGGGCCTGCAGGATGTGGGCGACATGCACCTGCGCAGCCCCCGCACCACCGGCTATGTGCGGCTCGACTGGTTCACCCCGGCGGGCCTGCCCACCTGGGGTGACGGCCGCCTCACCATCCTCGGCACCGAGGGCTACATCGAGCTGCGCAAATATATCGACATCGCCGGTCGCCCCGGCACCGATCACCTCTTCCTCGTCGACGGCAAGGGCGTGAACTACATCGACTGCGCCAATGTGGACCTGCCCTACGGCCGGCAGCTCATCGCCGACGTGCTGAACCGCACCGAAACTGCAATGAGCCAGGCGCACTGCTTCAAGGCCATGGAACTGGCGCTCGATGCGCAAAAGCTCGCCGAACAGGGGACGGTGTGGGAACGATGAGCGAGATCAAGACTGTTGCGGTGATCGGCGGCGGCATCGGCCGCAGCCACATCGTCGAGGGCTACATCACCAATCCGGACCGCTACAAGGTCCTGGCGGTCTGCGACCTCAACCCCGAGCGCCTGAACGGCCTCGCCGACGAATTCGGCATCGAGCGCCGCACCACCAGCTATGACGAAATCCTCGCCATGCCGGATCTCGACATCGTCGATATCTGCACCCCGCCCATGGTGCACTACCCGCAGGTGATGGCGGGCCTCAGGGCCGGCAAGCACGTCGTGTGCGAAAAGCCGCTCGTCGGCTCGCTCGCCCAGGTCGACGAGGTCATCGCCGAAGAGCAGCGCTCCACCGGCACGCTGATGCCGATCTTCCAGTATCGCTATGGCGACGGCATCGAGCAGGCCAAGGCGATCATCGATGCCGGCATCGCCGGCAAGCCCTATGTCGGCACGGTCGAGACCCTGTGGCGGCGCGGTCCGGACTATTACGCCGTGCCCTGGCGCGGCAAATGGGCCACCGAACTGGGCGGCGTGCTGATGACGCACGCCATCCACCCGCATGACCTCTTCATGTATCTCATGGGCCCGATCCGCAGCCTGTTCGGCCGCGTCACCACCCGCGTCAACGCCATCGAAGTCGAGGACTGCATCTCCGCTTCGGTGGAAATGGAGAGCGGCGCGCTCGCCTCCTTCACCGCCACCCTCGGTTCGGTCGACGAGATCAGCCGCATCCGCATCGCCTTCGAGAACGTTACCTTCGAAAGCGATCACTCGCCCTACAATCCGGGCAATGCGCCCTGGAAGATCCTGCCGGCCAACGACACGGCGCGCGACGCCATCGCCGCCCTGCTCAAGGATTGGCAGCACGTCCCGTCCCGCTTCGAGACGCAGATGGCACGCTTCCACGACTATCTGATGGGCCGCGGCCCGCTGCCCGTCACCAGCGCCGATTCCCGCCGCGCCCTCGAAGTGGTCACCGCCTTCTACCACTCGTCCGAAACGCGCACCGAGGTCAGCTTCCCGCTCGGCCCCGAGCATCCGAAATACCACAGCTGGCTGCCGGCTGAGTTCAGGGGAGGCCAGTGATGGCAACCAGCGTCGTCCTCAACCAGGTCTTCAAGCGCTACGGCGATTTCGAGGTCATCCACGGCATCGACCTCCAGATCGATCCCGGTGAGTTCACCGTGTTCGTCGGCCCGTCCGGCTGCGGCAAGTCCACCCTCTTGCGCATGATCGCCGGGCTCGAGCCGATTTCGGGCGGCGACCTGCTGATCGACGGCGTGCGCATGAACGAGACCCCGGCGGCCAAGCGCGGCATCGCCATGGTGTTTCAGTCCTATGCGCTCTACCCGCATATGTCGGTGTACCAGAACCTCGCCTTCGGCCTCGAAACCGCGCGTGTGCCGAAGGCCGAGATCGAAAAGCGCGTGCAGCGCGCCGCCGAAATCCTCCGCATCGAGCCGCTGCTGAAGCGCAAGCCCAAGCAGCTCTCCGGCGGCCAGCGCCAGCGCGTCGCCATCGGCCGCGCCATCGTGCGCGAGCCGCGCATCTTCCTGTTCGACGAGCCGCTCTCGAACCTCGATGCCGAACTGCGCGTGCAGATGCGCGTCGAGATCGCCAAGCTCCACAAGGATCTCGGCAACACCATGATCTATGTGACGCATGATCAGGTCGAGGCCATGACCATGGCCGACAAGATCGTCGTGCTGCAGGCCGGCATCATCGAGCAGGTCGGCGCGCCGCTGGACCTCTACAACAACCCCAAGAACCGCTTCGTCGCCGGCTTCATCGGCTCGCCGAAGATGAACTTCCTCAATGCCGAGGTGGAATCGCAGAACGGCGCCGGCACCATGCTGCGCGTCGCGGGCAGCACCGCCTCATTCGGCCGCCCCATCGCCGCCGACGGCAAGCTGACCTTCGGCGTCCGCCCCGAACATATCGGCATCACCGAGGGCTCGGGCGTGGCGCTCGCCGAGGTGCGGGTCGATCTGGTCGAGCAGTTGGGCGGGCAGACCATGCTCTACACCACCACCAAGGACGGCCAGCAATTGACCATCGCCGTCGATGGCCAGCGCTCGGTGCAGCTGGGCTCCGCCCTCACCGCCTATGTCGACCCGGCCCGCTGCCACGCCTTCGCCGGTGACGGCCGCGCGCTGTAGGCTCCGCTCCTGCAGGGTGAGGCAAAGCCTCGCCCTGCGCCATCCGGGCCCGGATCAGGGCGTCGACCAGCGCGAACTCGCTTTCCAGCCCCTCATAGGCCGCACGATAGGCTGGATCTTCAGCCATGTGCCTCGCGTGCAGATCGGCGGCGCTAAGCTGTCTGGCGTCCATCACTCCCCCTGCCCCGCCAGCAGTTCCGCATTGCCGCCGCTCGCCGTCGTGTCGATGCACACATGCCGTTCGACGATCAGCCGCTCGGCATCCACCGGACGCGTGATCAGCGGCACGATGCCGCCTTCGCGCCGCGCGAGCGCCTGCCGCCACGGCCGCAGGTCGGCCTCGGTGCCGAAATGCAGCACCGCGTCCACAGCTAGCCCGGCCTCGATGGCGGCCGGCGCGAGCTTCTTGTCCATGCCGCCGATCGGTTCGCCATTGCGCCCCAGCGCCTCGGCGATCCGCTGCGCCCCCGGCGCGATCACCAGCACGCCATTGCCCTGCGCCAGCGCCAGTTCTGCCTGCCGTTCGGCGCTTTCGGTGTCGGGGCCGAGGCAGAGCACCACGCCGCGCGGCCAGGTGTAGAGCGTGTTGCTCTCCCCGGTCGGCCCGGGCAGCCGCTGTTCGGCGGGAATGATCCCTACCTTCTCCACCGCCAGCCGCACCTGATCGACCGCCGCGATCGCATAGCCGATGGACACCCCGGACAGCGGGTTCACGCCCGTCGACGGCACGAAGCGCTGATACGGGCGCCAGAACCGCGACAGGTAATGCGGCCCGCCCGCCTTGGGACCGGTCCCGCTCAGCCCCTCGCCGCCAAAGGGCTGCGAGCCGACGACCGCCCCGATCTGGTTGCGGTTGACATAGATGTTGCCGGCCCTGACCGCCGCCGCAATGTCCTCCACCCGACCATCGATCCGGGTGTGGAGCGCAAAGGTCAGCCCGTAGCCCGAGGCGTTGATCGCCGCCACGACCGCGTCGATCTCCTCGGCCTTGAACGTCGCCACGTGCAGGACTGGTCCGAAGATTTCCTCCGGCAGATCGGCAATGCCGCCGACCTTCAGCACGGTGGGGGCGACGAAGCTGCCCTGCTCGGGAGTCGGCAGCCGGTGCAGCACCGCATCCCGGGCGGCGAATGCCTCGATATAGGCCTCGAAGCGTTCCTTGGCGCGGGCGTCGATCACCGGCCCCACATCCACCGACGGGTCCCACGGGTCGCCAAGCTTCAGCTCGTCCATCGCGCCTTTCAGCATCTCCAGGGTCCGCTCGGCCGCCTCCTCCTGCACATAGAGGATGCGCAGCGCCGAGCAGCGCTGCCCCGCCGACTGGAAAGCGGACGCGAGGATGTCGCGTACCGCCTGCTCCGGCAGCGCGGTGGAGTCGACGATCATCGCATTGAGCCCGCCGGTCTCCGCGATCAGCGGCGCCGCCGGGTCGAGATGATCGGCCATGTTCTGGTCGATCGCCTTCGCCGTCTTCAGCGACCCGGTGAACACCACCCCGTCGATGCGCGGGTCGCGCGTCAGCGCCCCGCCCACCACCGCGCCCGAGCCGGGCAGCAATTGCACCACATCCTCGGGAATGCCGGCCTCGTGCATCAGTGCCACCGCCAGCCCGGCGATCAGCGGCGTCGCTTCGGCAGGCTTGGCCAGCACGGTATTGCCGGTCACCAGCGCCGCCGCGACCTGTCCGGTGAAGATGGCGAGCGGGAAGTTCCACGGCGAGATGCAGGTGACCACGCCCAGCGGCTGGCGCGGCTCCGACGCCTCGGCCTCCGCCGCATAATAGCGCAGGAAGTCGACCGCCTCGCGCACTTCGCCCACCGCATCCGCCAACGTCTTGCCGGCCTCGCGGGTGCAGAGGGCGAAGAACTCCACCGCCCGCTTCTCGTAGAGGTCCGCCACCTGCCGCAGCAGCAGCGCCCGTTCCGCCACCGGCCGCGCGGCCCAGTCGGCCGCTGCATCGCGCGCCGCGGCGATCGAGAGGTCGATCGTTTCCGGCCCGGCACCATGCGCCTCGCCCACCGGTGCCCCCGTGGCCGGGTTGGCGATCGCGAAATGCTCGCCCGCCTCGCCCTGCACCCGGTTGCCCGGCGCCGCGCTCCAGCGCCGCGCGCTGCCCCCCACCCGCTCGCGTTCGGCGAGCAGCGGTTCGATGGTCAGCGGATCGGTGATGTCCCAGCCGCGCGAATTCACCCGCTGCGGCGCAAACAGCTGCGCCGGGTGCGTCACCCGCGCCGTCGCGCTCTCCACCGCTTCCAGCGGATCGCGCACCACCTCGGCCGCCGGAATGTCACGGTCCGCGATCATGTTGACGAAGCTGCCATTGGCGCCGTTCTCGAGCAGCCGCCGCACCAGATAGGCGAGCAGGTCCGAATGCCGCCCCACCGGAGCATAGATGCGCGTCCGGGTGCCGTTCTCCTGGTGGACGATCTGGTGCAGCCGCTCCCCCATGCCGTGCAGCCGCTGGAACTCGAAGCGGTCCGCCGGCACGCCCATCTGCTGCGCGAGGTGCAGCACCGTCGCCACGCTGTGCGCATTGTGCGTCGCGAACTGCGGATAGATGCGCTCGGTCAGCCCCAGCAGCCTACGGGCATTGGCGATGTAGCTGACATCGGTCGCCGCCTTGGTGGTGAACACCGGGA
>VFQR01000324.1_pt1 | contig 77797 bp, 73 predicted proteins | sample 3512321 | NCBI WGS metagenome assembly VFQR01 (sample SAMN10412374, study PRJNA504923) | tailings metagenome | isolation source: Relicate 3 Philex TSF1 revegetated site | place: Philippines: Tuba, Benguet | collected 2017-08-29 | reverse complement strand
CTGAGCTTACCTCCGCTGACCCAAATACTCCTTTTGTCAACCTGCGGAATGTCGGCCGTAAGGGTACACACTGTTGACTGCCCGCCCTGGCTAATCTCAAGGGCCAGGGTTTGGTCGGGTACCAAACACTCTAGCCAGTCGGCCAGATCGCCGGGTTGGCGAAATAGCCGCCCATTGAGGCCGAGAATGACATCGCCCGCCACCAACCCCGCCCGCGCCGCTGGGCTACCGGGCACTACTTGGGTCACCGTCCACGCCGCTGATTCTGTGACTGGTCGCACGGTGAGGCCCAGGTAGGGTTGCTCGGTCTGGCTGCCCAAAAATCGCCGCACCAGGGCTACCGGAATGGCGTAGCCCCGACCGGCGGCAATCAGCGTGTTGATGCCGACCACTTCCCCCGCCAGGGTGGCCAGAGGCCCGCCCGAGTAGCCCGGTGCCAGGGCAATATCGGCCTGCACCCAGCGGGGAATCGGCGGCTTGGCCGCCACCATGCCCAGGGATGTCGCACCTACGCTGCCCTCAGGATTGCCCACGGCGATCGCCATTTGCCCCACCCGCAGGGCGTTTGCATCCCCCAGAGTGGCGGCCTGTAGGCCCGCTGCGTCGACCTTGAGAGCGGCCAGATCGAGCCGTGGGTTGTAACCGACTCGGTAGCCGCTCAACTGCTGACCATCCGCCAGCCGGACGCGAGATTGGCCCTGGGACACCACGTGGGCATTGGTCACAATCAGGCCCGACGCCTCCCAAATTACCCCAGAGCCCAGCTCGCCAGCGGGGCCTTGAATGAGCACGGTAGACTGTCTGAGGCGGTGGGCGATCGCCGCCAGATCGCAATTCAGCCTGTGGTTCAGCAGGGAGGCGATCATCGCGCACCGCCCTGGGGCTGCTCCCCCACGGTGACGGTGAGTTGGATGGGCTGACCGCCGCGCAGCAGGTGCAGCGACACGGGCTGCCCGATGGCGCTGGCATCCAGGTGGCCGTAGACCGCCTGGAGATTGCTGACCGGCTGACCGTTCACCGCCAGCAAAATGTCGCCAATCAGCAGGCCCGCCTGGGCCGCTGGCCCTGGACCATCGACGCTGACCACCAGCAGGCCCACCTCCCCGGTGAGCGAGTGGGTTTGCCGCAGAGCTTCGGGCAGGGCCACGGGTTGCAGCCCCACCCCCAGGTAGCCCCGGCTGAGGCTGCCGCGCTCGAGCAGGGTTTTGACAATGCGGCTGAGGTTGGCGGCGGGCAGGGTCACCACCCGGTTGCGCGGCCCGTTGAGGTTCATGCCCAAGACTTCCCCCGCCGTATTGACCAGGGCACCGCCGAGCAGGTTGGGGTAGAGGTTGAGGTCGGGGCGAATCAGGCGATCGATCGCCCGCCCCTGGGAGGTTTGCCAGGGGCCGCCCAGGTTGCCCACTACCCCCAGGCTGGCGCTAATGCCGTAGTCCCACGACTGGCCAACGGCAAGCACCACATGGCCCACCTTGAGGTCGGCCCCATCGCTGAGGCTGGGCAGGGGCAGGTCGGTGCGATCGAGCTGCACAATGGCCAGATCGAGGGCGCGATCGCGCCCCGACACCTCGGCCTCGACCACGTTGCCGTCGGGCAGGGTGAGGGTGAGGTGGCCAGAGCGACCGAGGCCGTAGTCGGCGGTGACAACTACCCCCGGCTGCCAGTGAATGCCGCTGTAGGCGCGGCGGTGGCCTTTGACGGCGACCAGGGCGGGGGCGATCGCCCCCACCGCATCGGCTAGCCCGGTGGATAGGGCGCTGAGCGCCGTTGAAGTTGCATCAGTAGAGGTCATGCCAGACTCCGAGAGAGGGTGAACGCAAGGTTGCTACACCCCCACAATGCCGAAGCCGCTGCTGAATTAACCCCGGATGAATGGGTAGTCTACCCCCAGCCAAATGGGTAGCCCATGCCTTCCCCTGCCCCGTAGGGTGGGCACCGCCCACCACTAACCCAAAGCCAAATCACTCAAGTTTGCCCCTAGGGATCGGGTTCCTCTGCTTGTCGCCAAGTTTTAGCCCAAGGCCGCAGGAACCCGACCCCTTGTGTGGATGAGGCTTACTCGATGAGCAAGATCTTGGTCAAGATCGCCATCCACTGGTTGGGTTGCTCGGTGGGGATCGGATCGCTCCAGTCGTTGGGGTCGGCGTAGCCGTAGGCGTGGAGGATCTTGATGGTGCGGTCTAGGCCTGCCAGGCTGCCGTAGAGCAGATGGCGCACTTTTTCGGGGCGGGCTTGGGGGTTGCTGCGCGAAGACGGCGGCACGTTAGATGCCCCGCTGGCATCGGGTTCAAGATATTCAAACATCGGTTCTGTTTCCTCTTTGGTTGGGGAAGAAAACAGAACGCGAAAACCTTAGCCACCCGCCGTTGAAGTGCAAATTGGGGTGGCTAAGGTACGATCCCCTTAGCCTCGCAATCTGCCCAAGAGATTTGCGGGGTCAGCTGCCTGTCGGTGCTTCCGACACCGGCAGACAGCGCCAAGATTTTCGAGTTCTGTGTGGTCACCGTTCCGTCTGAACGGCTTAATGATGGAGAATACTGGTATGGGCGTTCTCTCGTCAACCGTGGAAGAGCACCGGGGTTGATCGTTTGCTTGACCTGTGGAAATGGAGCAATAAGCACTGCTGGATAAGATCCTTCGCCAGGGTGTTAACCATCAAATCTGCCGGATAACGCCCCAAAATCCCGGACTTATCCACCAAATATTCTGTTTAATTTCTTAAAAACCAGGTATTATCCCGTAGACCTGCTGGATAATACGGAAAATGTAGGGTCTTATCTAGTAGATCTGACACTTAATAGATGGTTATGCTGCTGAGTCTTTGGTGGGGACAGTACTTCAAGATATACTGCTAGTCTCTATAGTTCTTCATGATGCGAGAGTTTCTCGAAACATACAATCAAGCCATCAACTTAGATGACGAGTCTCATAACAAATATTTTCCTCAAGGAAGAGGACGCTCGGATTTCTTATTGTTCGATAGTCAAGTTGTTTGCGAGTTTAAGGAGATTCAAAATATCCAGATCCCAAATAAGGTAGAGAAATTATCTAAGAAAGAAAACATTTCAGAGCAAAACTTGAAGCGAGATCTATACAACTCAATTGAGAATGCTCTGAGCAAAGCCAACAAGCAAATACAGGACACTAAAATAGCTCTGAATCTTCCAGATGCTCTAGGTCTAATTATTCTGGAAAATCAGATAGTTAATGATCTGTCTGTGCTATCTCTCATAGATGCAGTAAATAGGAAAATTATGGTTCCTGAGGGTTTAATATATACCGATTGTGTTCTATGCCTAGATTTTGTCAATACGTTTTCTGGGGCAGACAGCAAGTCTGTTAGACCTGCACAAACAGTTTCACGAGATACTGTATCAGCAGCAAAACTAAGCAATTTTTTAAGTCAGTTAATGAAAGAATTTTGTGAGTACTCAGAAACCCCACTCTTGGAAGATTGGGTGATCGAGAAAGGCGATCAAGACTGGTTTACTGATGTTAGTGGTAAGTACAGGTCTTACGCTGCAAAAGTGGACTATAAATCACCTGACGTGAAGGAGGACAATTGGATACAGCGACTAACCCAATTCTTAAATCGATGGTGGTGGGTTATTCCTTTACCGTTTATTTGTTACGACTGGTTTATACGCTAGCAAGCGATCGCAGCATAACAACCCCAACGCAGCGGACGGGCGAAAGCTGCTGGTGCTGAGTTCGAGGTTATCTGCCGCTGCTGGTTGGGAACGTTAGGCTGTCTAAATTCCTCTGAAAGTGACTTCTTGAAAATATCGTCTGATGCAAATTAATGCACTTTATCTATCAATTGCCTACTTCTTAATCAGTACAATTCGCAAGGTATGATAAGCAACAATAGCTTTTGAAGCTAAGTTTTTATTAAATTAAAAATAGATACTAATTTATGAAAGAAGAATTTGTCGAGAAAGTAGTTTCTGTTGATCACCTGCCAAATGATCCTATGGCAATGCCTCCTCCCTACTGGAGGAGTGGTGGTGCAATTTTTCATGTCATTGATGCTCTAGAAGCCTTGTGTGAGCTACTTCAAGACTTGGTTCGAGTGCATGAAGAAACTGAAGAACAGCTTGCAAATTTTTATGATCAATTTCCTGAAGATGACGAAAGTGAAGAAGGACTTGAAGCGTTTGGCGAAATTTGTTCAGACCTTTGGGATCTAGAACATAAGATCAAGATGAAAGCAGAGGTTGCTATTTTAATGAGCGCCATTGAGGTGGAAGCTTCAATAAATAAGTTTTGCGTATATAACCTTCACAAGGACATAGCAGAAACCATCGAGAAACTTTCACCTGGCGAAAAATTAGTTGTAGCATCAGCATCTGTAGGACAACCTAATGCGAAAGCCAATAGTGCTTATGAAGCAATTCGGAAGCTTTATTTATGGCGAAATGCATTTGCTCACGGTCATTGCACAGATCGTCCTACTAATAAAACTCTTCGGCATAATCACCTGATATCACCTGAAACGTATCCCGGTGTTCCCGATACGCTTATCAGGATGAAAAATTTAGTGAGAGGATATCTCAAAGTTCAAGAATACTTACGCTCAATTAGCTTAAACTCCTATACATCAAGCTTTTCTGACGAAGGCAGACAAATTCAAGATTTCCTTCGTGAAATTGACATTTATCACTTTGAGGGCAGTACTGATATTTACAGCATTGAGATTAAAAATATAGACTAACAATTCTGGTGCAGCGAATTCACTGGAGTCATTTGGGTAAAATGCAATTCCGGCAACCGCTGACCAGAATCATTAGATATTTTCGCAGAGCGGTGAGCAGCTAAAATGAGGTTTTTGGCTTTGCTATGACAACTATCGGAACCGTCGAAAGCCTATGGTGCTACCCAGTTAAAAGTATGCGCGGCGTGGAAATGTCCGAAATCTTTATGGGATTTTCTGGTATCTACGGCGATCGCTGCTATGCCTTCAAAAGTTCCACCGCCCGCAAAGGCTTTCCCTACTTAAACGCAAACGTGCAGCAGCAAATGTTGCAGTACCAGCCGCAATATCGCCACCCCGAACGAGCCTCACAACCGCCGAACTTAGTCGAGGCATCAAGCATAGCCCCTGGGGTAACACCGGCTAGCAGCGATCCAGAAGACATGGTTTTAGACATTGTCACTCCCACAGGCAAAACTATCTCTGTCGATGACCCAGAACTGATACAACTACTGCGTGAAGGGCTCGATGACAAGACCCAGCTGAAACTTGTGCATTCAGACCGAGCCTTAACCGACTGTCGCCCGATTTCGTTAATCAGCCTATCCACGATTCGACAAATTGAATCAGAATGCTCAATTCCCATCGATAAGCGGCGGTTTCGAGCAAACATTTACTTCGATTTTGCCTCAGACGAAAGCGGATTTGCTGAGGATAACTTTGTCGGTCGCATTCTACGGATTGGGTCAACTGCAACAGTCATGGTGCTTGAGCGCGACCCACGTTGTCGGATGATTTCCCTCGATCCAGATACAGGCGAGCACAACCCAGACGTTTCGCGGCAAGTTGCCCAAGCCCACGACAACTTTGCCGGACTTTACTGCGCGGTTTTAGTTGAAGGAGTCTTGAAAAAAGGTGATGCGATCGAGCTAGAAGCGGGTTGATTTATTTTAATTAGGGCTAACGCCACTGGGCTACTCACGCCAAAAGCTGCGATGGAGAGCGACGATTTCTGCTTCTACCTCAGCGATTGGCCCCCACACCGCGATCGCCTTTTGACCCCGCTCAAACACATAGCGGCAGGGCACATCCAGCGTGGGATTGTCGCTGTGGTTGCCGGTCAGCAACCGCAGCTGCCGTTCTGAAACGCCATAGACCAGCCGCCCCACGTTGGCCCAGTACTGGGTGCCCGCACACATCGCGCAGGGTTCCACCGTGGTGTAGAGAGTGCAGCCCCAGAGGTAGTCGGGCGAGTAGCGATCGCTAGCTAGGCGCAACAGCGTCGATTCGGCATGGTTGACGGTGTCGATATTGCCCTGCTTCAGCAGCACCGTTGCGTTGTCGGGGGCCACCAAAATAGCCCCAAAGGGGTGGTGCCCCTCGGCCACAGCCGCCACAGCCACCTGGTTGGCGCGGCGCAGGTGGGCGATGAGCTGGGCTGAGGTGGGGTCGGCCATGGTCAATCAACCTCGATGTCGCCTGCGAGCGGTTTTAGGCATTTACCTACTGTATTCTCGTAGAGACTGGGCTATGGTCTCTAGATTTGGCAAGGATACGAGATAACCATCAAAATCAGATGAAGCTGTCTCAGCTGCGCGTCTTAGTGGCGGTGGCCGAGCAGGAGACCTTCAGCGAGGCCGCCCTCAACCTCGATATGTCTCAGTCGGCGGTGAGCCACAGCATTTCGGCCCTGGAAGACCATTTGGGGGTGGTGCTGTTTTCGCGCGGGCGGCACGGGGCGCGGCTGACCCCGGTGGGCGATCGCATTGTCGGCCACGCCCGCACCATTTTGCAGCAGGCCGACGCCATTGCCCGCGAGGCCGAACTGGCTCGGGGGCTCCAGGGCGGGCAGGTGCGGATTGCTTCGTTTCGCAGCATTGCCATTCATTTGCTGCCCGATGCGATCGCCCAGTTTAAGCAGCGTCACCCCAACATTGCCGTCAACCTCAGCGAGCACGACAACTACCTCCAGGTCGAAAAGGCCCTGCGGGAGGGGCGGGCCGACATTGGCTTTACCCTCCTGCCCGCCGCAGACGACCTCGACACCCGCGAAATTTTAGAAAACGCCTACGTGGCCCTGTTTCCCCCCAGCTTTAAGCTGGCTGGGCCAGAGCTGACCTGGGCTGAGCTGGCCCAGCACCCGCTGATCATGCCCCCCGCCGATCGCATCATGATGCGCGATGTCTACGAGCATGTGCAGTCCTACGGCTACCAGCTCAACGTAGTCTCAGAGGTCGAGACCGACACCACCATCGTCAATCTGGTGGCCCAGGGGCTGGGGGCCACCATTCTGCCCCGGCTGGCCGCCGAGCCCATTCCCCCCCAGGTGCAGGTGTTTGCGCTGCCGGTGCCCCTGGGGCGCATCATCGGGGCTGCCGTGCTGGCGGAGGCCATGCACACCCCCGCCATCTACGCCTTTCTCGACGTGCTCAAGGCCCTGGGCAGCTCCCTGACCGCCAACGCTCAGCGCACCACCGCTGCCGCTGTTCCAAACCCCTAAACGAGGCTGGCGAGTTGATTGGCTTGCCACAATTTTCAATTTTTACCGCCGTAAATATACGCGATCGGAACATGGGATGGGAGAGGCTAGAACCTCCGATGAGAATGCAGTTTTTGAGGGCCTATTCGTCAATGGGCAGCGCTCAAAAAAAAGCCCCGCCGACAATTTAGCAGGCAGGGCAGCGAGGTGTCTGGTCGAAGGGTTGAAGCCAAAAAGATGAGTTAAACCAGGGCTAAACTACAGTCCTGAACCAAACCCTTTGCTCATCTCTAGGCCAAAGTTAGCCAGGGTGTCTGGCGTCCAGGTGTCGCTGGGGGCCTTGGCTGGGGCGGTATCAACGCCAAACCCAAAGGCACTGGCCAGCCAGAGTCCGAGCTTAGCAAAATGTTGGGTCGTCCAGCGTTTAATCAGCGTCATCGTTGTATCTCCAGCAGCAGGAGTTAAAGGGCGGCTTGCTCAGCCACTTTTTGATAGTAGAAAACCTCAGTGCGGGCTACAAAAAGTAGATCGCATCTTACTATGATCAGCTTAGATAGAACGGTAATCCGAACTATTGCGAAGTAATACAACCCCTATCCAACCGATAAGATTGCACTAAACTGTAATAGTAGATACAGAACAAAAGACGTCGTTCATCCTGTCCCCGCTTCGATACCGCTAACGACCCCGACAGGACGGAAGTAGAGAACTTTTCTCGAAGGAACGCGCTCCACCATCTCTGCCCTGGGAGGCGAACCTAATTATGGACACTGCTCTTGTTGCCGGACTCGAAATCATCGCCGCTGTCACCGTGATGACCGTGGTTGTTTGCCCCATGCTGCTGTGGGTGCTGCCCAACCGCAGCAATCCCGTGGTCTAACAATACAGGGGTCGGGAGCCTGACTTTGCTAGCAAATTTTGCGAACAAAGCCCAACAGGCTCCCGACCCCTCATGGGTTGATTTGTTTTGATTTGTAAAAGAGGGGATGGATCGCACAATCCATCCCCTCTTTAGTTATTCCTTCGCCACCGGCTTTTGCAGGTAGACCGACAGAGCGTCGGCCATCACCTGGGCCATGGGGCGTCCCTCTTTGTCGGCGGTGGCTTGCAGGGTCATAAACAGGTCGTGGGAAACGCTCAGCCGGTGCCGCCCTTCCTTGGTGTGGCGGGGGGTGTATTGGTCGGCGTTGTAGGTGGCGGCAAACTGTCGCAGGGCCTCAAAGCCAACGCGATCGCAAAAATCTCCAAAGCTCTCGCCCTTTTTGCGCCCGTCGCGGAAGAACACAAACAGCGGCTCCAGGGTGGTGTCGATGTCGTTGTCGTGGAGCCGCTCCAGGTAGGGGCGGGCCAGGCGGGTCTGGTTGGGCGAGCCCCCCAGCCACACCTGGTACGACTCGGGAGCGCTGCCCACCAGGCCCAGTTCGGCCATATAGGGGCGGGCGCAGCCGTTGGGGCAGCCGGTCATACGCACCACAAAGTGCTCATTCTCTAACCCCAGCTTGGTGAGCAGGGCGCGCAGGCGACCCAGCACCGTGGGCATAACCCGCTCCGACTCGGTCACGGCCAGACCGCAGAGGGGCAGGGCCGGGCAGGCCATAGCGTAGCGCACCAGGGGGTCGATCTCGGTCTCTTTCTCGATGCCGCAGCGGGTGAGAATCGCCTGAATCGCGTCTTTGTCTTCGGGCTTGACCTCGTAGAACAGCACGCTCTGGTTGGGGGTGATCAGCATCGGCAGGTGGAACCGCTGCACGATCTCCCGCAGCGCCGTCTTGAGCTGAATACCCTCGCGGCGATCGATAATCCGCCCGTTCTCGACGGGGATGCCCACAAACAGGTTGCCGTCGCCCTGCTCGTGCCAGCCCAGGTAGTCGTAGAAGGTCCACTTAGGCAGCTTTTTGAAGGGCTTGAGGGGCTTGCCCAGGTAGGTCTCAACCTGCTGGCGGAAGCGATCGACGCCCCAGTCGTGGATCAGGTATTTCATGCGGGCGTGGCGGCGGTTGTGGCGATCGCCGTAGTCGCGCTGGGTGGCGACGATCGCCTTCATCAGGTCGTAGACGTCGGCTTTGTCGATGTAGCCGATTTCGTCGGCTGCGCGGGCGAAGGTCTCCTCTTTGTTGTGGGTGCGGCCCAGCCCGCCGCCCGCCAAAATATTAAAGCCCTTGAGCTGCCCGGTGCGATCGGTGATCACCACCAGGGTGACATCGTGGGTGTAGGCGTCGATGGAGTTGTCGCCGGGCACCGTCACCGCGCACTTAAACTTGCGGGGCATGTAGTGGGTGCCGTAGATCGGCTCTTCGCTGTTGTGCACAATGGTGCCGTTGCCGTTGCGCTGACGGGCCGCCACCACGTCGGGGTGCTCTTCGACCGAGACCGCCTTCTCGCCATCCAGCCAGATTTCGTAGTAGGCCTCGGTCTGGGGCCGCAGCAGATCGGCAATGTTGTTGGCGTACTCGCGGGCCAGCCGGTACTCGGGCCGGTTGGTGTAGGGGGCCGGGGGTGCCATGACGTTGCGGTTGAGGTCGCCACAGGCCCCCAGGGTTGAGCCCAGGCTGCGCACGATGGCGGCAATGGTGGCCTTGAGGTTTTGCTTCAGCACCCCGTGGAGCTGAATGCCCTGGCGGGTGGTGGCCCGCAGGGTGCCGTTGCCGTACTCGTCGGAGAGGCGATCGAGGGTGAGATACAGCTCGGGAGACAGGAACCCGCCGGGGTTGCGGGTGCGCAGCATCATCTGGTAGTCCTTCTCCTGGCCCTTGGCGCGGTGGTCGCGGTTGTCCTGCTGGTACGAGCCGTGGAACTTGAGAATTTGAATGGCCGGTTCAGAGAAGTGGGTGGTGTCTTGGAGCAGCTCGCTGGCCACGGGCTCGCGCAAAAAGTGGCTGTTTTCTTTAATGCCCTCTACTTTGGAGGGGGTTGGCCCTGGGGCGGCGGAGTTGGGTTTGATAGGAGTCTGAACCATAGCGGCAGGCAAATAACCGTTAAAACAAAAAATCAGGCAGCGGTACCGCACAGCGGCCAACATCCTGACGTCGAAGCAGTGGCAGCAGCCAAAATTCTCCGGTAACCCGGTCGGAATTTCGGTGAATGCCTAATTTATCCTACCATCGGATCCAAGGGATCGGGCAGTTTGCCCACGGAAATTCACAGTTGCCAACGTAGCTGCCCCTAGCGATTTTAAGGGGGAAAGGGTGCCGGCGCGATCGCCCCCCAGCAACGTTACAAACCGGCGATCGCGACAGCAGCCCAGCCGTTTATAGCCATAGTCACCTGGGTTAAGACACTCAGCAGCCTTAAAAACGTTTGAACGTTCAAACGTTTCTAGAAAGACTGTCCTAACCAGACTGGCTACAGCTATAGGATCAAACTAAATCCCTCCCAATCTCTGAGGAGCCCGCCATGCCCGATGCCATTATGTACCAAGGGGAGATGTTCGTCGTCCTCATGCCCGGCACCGCTGAAGAATTTCTCACCCCCGAGGAGCTGCTGGAGCGGCTGACGGGGCTGCTGGGCGATCGCCAGGCGGATCTGCCCCGCGACCTCCAGCGTTTTACCACCGCTGCCGAGCAGGCCCGCCACCTGCGCGACACCGCCTGCGAATTTGAACTCAGCCCCGGTGAAGCCATGCAGTGGTACGTCGTCCGGCTAGAGAAATAACTGGGTTGGGGAATTTGCGATCGCAAATTCCCCAACCCAGTTGTACAGACTGAATGGCAGCGCCAGAACAGCTACACCGCGATTCTGCCGCCGTCGTTGCGGGTGATCACCACCGTCGCCGAGCGGGGGCGGGCATTGCCGCCATCGGGCCAGTGGCTGGTAAATAGCGCCGGGTCAGTAGCCGACTCGCTATTTTCGCCGGGGTGCTGAATGTTGACGAAAATTACCCGGCCGTCGGGCGATTCAGTAATGCCGGTGATCTCACAATCGCGTGGCCCCACCAAAAACCGGCTCAGCACCGTGGGGCTCGCCCCCTGACCCATGTAGGTCTTAACCTGCTGATCGGCATCGCCGTTGATCGGCACCGCTTTGTTGGTCACCATTGTGGCGGCACCGTCGCCCACGGTTCCCGGCAGGGCCGCCAGCATCATGCAGTTGGTGACATCGGTGATGTAGCCGTCGTCGGTCTGAATCCACAGCAGGCCGGGCACCGCCTCGCTAAACCAGAGACCGTCGGGGCTGGAGAAATCGTTCGCGTCGGTGAGCCCAGACAGGTTGACATCGGCCTCGGCGGTAGCCCGCGCGCCAAACAGGTACACATCCCACTCAAAGGCGGTGGCAGCGGGGTTGCCTGCGGCCTCGCGCCAGCGAACGATGTGGCCGTTGACATTGCCTTTGCTGACGGTGTCCCCCTTAGCGTCGGCGTAGTAGCGAGGGTTGGCGGCGTTGAGGGGGGTGCCCACACCGCGCCCGCCGCTGCTCGACACATTGTTGGTCAGGGTGAGGTAGACATCCCCATTCACCGGGTTGACGCCGCCCCACTCGGGCCGATCCATCTTGGTGGCCCCGGCGGCATCGGCGGCGATGCGGGCGTTGATCAACACGTCGGCTTCATCGGCAAAGGCGTAGTCGGCGTAGCTGGCGATCTTGGGGTTATTCATGGTCAGGGGCAGCCACTCGCCCGTGCCATCTTCGTTAAATTTGGCGGCGTAGAGAGTGCCCGCATCCAGGTACTTATTCCCGGCGGCCATACCCCGGTTGGCGTCGCGGGGATCCCAACTGGCGGCGGAGACAAACTTGTACATGTATTCGTTGCGGGCGTCGTCGCCGGAGTAAAACACCAGGGGTTGACCCGCCACCGGGGCTGCTGGCCAGCAGCCTTCGTGGGCAAAGCGCCCGATCGCCGTGCGTTTTTGCGGTATGGCGCTGGGGTTAAAGGGGTCGAGTTCGACCACCCAGCCGAAGGTGTTGGCGGCGTTGCGATAGTCCTGGTTGGGGCGGGCGGCGGTTTTGCTGGTGTCCCAGCGCCGGTAGAGGTCGGGGTTGCCCGCCGCTTCGGCCCGCGACCAGTTGTAGCGGCCCGAGGTGGCACTGCCAATGCCGTAGCGCTTGAAGGAGGCCAGTTCCTTAGCCGTACGGGCGCTGTCCTCTTCGCGACGGTTGAAGTAGCCCGCCCAGTTTTCTTCGCAGGTGAGGTAGGTGCCCCAGGGGGTGTAGCCGTTGGCGCAGTTGTTGAGGGTGCCCCGGGTCTGCTCACCGCTGGGGGAAAAGGCCGTGGCCATCAGGGGGCTGCGCCGGGCGGGGCCGCTGATCTGGCAGCGGGTGGCGGCGGTCACGCGGTGGTTAAAGCGCGAATCGCGGTTGATCTCGTAGGTCGATCCCTGCTTGACAACTTCCACCACGGTGACGCCGTGGGCCGCCACTTCTTTATCGATCTCGATGGCCGGACGGGCCTCAGTGCTCTCGGGGCCATAGTTGGTGGGGCCGTTGGGGTGGACAAAGCCCAGATCTTCGCAGACTTCGTGGTTGATGCAGAGCAGGGCGCGATCGCTGCCGTTGGGGTCCCAGCCATTGCCCGCCCGGTTGAGGCCAAAGTAGTGCATGGCGTCGTGGTGATCGCCCGCCCGCACCTCAAAGTCGTTGTCGGTGCCGTCGTTTTTGTAGGGGGTGACGTTGCGCTTGATCGGGTCGCCCGTGGCCAGCAGCACGCGGGCGGTGTAGCCCTCGGGCACCGTCAGGGTATCGGCAATGCTCTTAGCCACGGGGCTAAAGCTGAGGCGCAGGTTGGCGGCGGCTTTAGCGGCTTTGCCGGTCTGCTTGGTGGCGTCGGCCCCAACGGCCAAACCGGTGCCCAGCATGGCGGCGGCGGCCAGCGATGAACTGCCCTTTAGAAAGCTCCGTCGCCCCAGGCGGGCGCGGTTTAAAACTTGCTCGAAGGAATCGTTGTTTGAGGGATTGTGATTTGTGTCCTCAAGGTTGACCATCTTTTTAAAAACGGTGCGGATATCTGGCTTTTTCGCCATGGTCAGGGCTCCCCAGTAGACTTTTTTGAGTAACGAAAGAATAGTATTTGGCCCTGGTAACGGTAGGTTTAATAGCCGTTTAGCAGTTATTTAAGGGACGGTGAAGCGAGGGTAATCCATTGGCTAGACCGACAACCCAGCAGTGGTTAAGGGAAAAGCGAAGAAAGCCTAAAGCTTGTAGCGTCAGGGGGAGCAGCCCCTGGGGGTGAAGGCTGAGTTAAGACTGGCAGCGTTGCCCATGCCGTGAGCTGGCGATCGCGCCTAAAATTGGAGCAGCCAGTTGGCACAACGTTTTGCGGAGCCCTAGCCCTATGCCCCCTTCAGCCCAGCTGCCCATTCCCGATTTTTATCGCCCCAGCCGGGTGGGTGAAGTGTGGTCGGTGCCCTACCAGCAGCGCGCCACCGAGGCCCACGCCTGGGCTAAGGCCCACAACCTTGCCCCCGCCGCCGAGGATGCCCGTCGCCTCTGCCTGCTGCTGATCGATGTGCAGAACACCTTTTGCATTCCGGGCTTTGAGCTGTTTGTGGGCGGGCGATCGGGCCAGGGCGCGGTGGATGACAACCGCCGTCTGGCCGAGTTTATCTACCGCAATCTGGGGCAGATCACCACTATTACCGCCACCCTCGACACCCATCAGGCCATGCAGGTCTTTCACCCCGCCTTTTGGGTCGATGCCGAGGGCGAGAACCCGCCGCCGATGACCCTGATTCACTACGACGATGTGGTGCAGGGCAAGTGGCGGGTCAACCCGGCGATGGCCGCCAACCTCACCACCTCCCCCGATCTGCAAGAGTACGCCCTGCACTACACCAAAACCCTGGATGACCGGGGCAAGTATCCCCTCACCATCTGGCCCTACCACTCCATGCTGGGGGGCATTGGCCACGCCCTGGTACCGGCGATCGAAGAAGCCTGCTTTTTTCACACCATCGCCCGCCAGAGCCAGAGCCGCTTTGAGCTCAAGGGCAGCAACCCGCTGACGGAAAACTACTCGGTGCTCAGCCCCGAGGTGACCGAAGATGGCCGGGGTGGGGCGATCGCCCAAAAGAACATCCCCCTCATTCAAACTCTGCTGACCTTCGATGCGGTGATTGTCGCCGGCCAGGCCAAGAGCCACTGCGTCGCCTGGACGGTGGCCGACCTGCTGAGCGATATTCAAGCCACTGACCCGGCCCTGGCCCAAAAGGTCTACCTGCTCGACGACTGTGCCTCGCCGGTAGTTGTGCCCGACGTGGTCGATTTTACTGACCAGGCCGAGGCTGCCTACCAACGCTTTGCGGAGGCTGGCATGCACCGGGTGCAGTCCACTACGGCGATCGCCGACTGGCCCTAGCCTGCGATACGGTATGCCTCAGTTCGGTGGCAATGGCGATCGCCGCAGTGGACGCTGCTTAGCAACTGTGCAGCCGCTACAGTTCAGCTAGATAGGTCAGCAGCGGCAAAATGAATGCGGCAAAAATGCCGCCCATGACGACCCACTCAACAACCTTCAATGGAGCATTTGTTCGTTTCATAGCAGCAGTTTTGCGAGAAAAATCAATTAATCAATTAATAGCTAACGCCCAAATCGCTCGCGGAATTTTTCTCGAACATATCTGATCCACAGGGAGGGCGATTCTTCTGAGCGGTACTTCGTCTGCACCATAGAAAGCAGCAAGGGTACCCCGCCAACCTTGAGACCCATGGCAATATGGCCCAACAAAGTTGTCAACAGCACCAGCCACGCCGTCAAATGCAGCTGGTACCAAATATGGTGCAGCTCGCCAGCAGGTAGCCATGCCTCTTGCATCATTCTGCCGGTCACTACGGCTAATGTAGCGGCCAGAAGCATAGCGGTATTTAAAAGTCGCTGAAGATTGACCCACCAGCCGGGTTTGCCCACTTGATGGGTCAGTCGAGCCCAAAAGTTAGGAAACAGTAATCGCCGGTATCCCCAATGAAAACTATAGATGGCAAGGGCGGGAAAGGTCAGCAAAAAGAAAAGCCCGAACGTGCCGTGAATGCCTTGGATGTCTGGCAGCGACGGTAAAGCAATAGAGCCAAACCGACCGTCATAGGTGTTGTAAACCAGAAAGCCGGTAATCAATGCACCCATGGCCAGCAGGCCAGCAATGCCATGCAAAATTCTTAAAATAAGAGGCTGATAGGGAATTAATTTAGACATTATTTGCCGCATAAGATAGTTCACTTGCCAGAAAATAGCATAGGCTATGGCATATCTCCATGGCAAACAGCAAAAAATGAATAGAAGATGAGCAGAGCTGCCGCAAAAATGATTAAATTATGAAATGAAAGTCTATTTTCTATGATTCCAATCAGTATTTTTAATTGTGATCAAATCCTCTGTTCGTGATATGGTTTTACTCATGAAGGGGAGTAGCTTTGGGTTTCACAGCCCACCTGTCTGAATCAACATGCTGGCGATGAGCCTGGTTCAGATAGTGATTTTGCCCTGCGCTAATTCACAAGCGAGACCTTCACTGAGTCCACAGCTGATGTGGGCTTGGTGGAGTCTGTTTAAAGTTTCCATCATGCCCACCCAGTTCTACACCACTGGAGAGGCCCATGCACCCATTAACCGGCTTTACCGCTGGCCTGCTGCTGATTACCCTATCTGAACTAGGGGATAAAACCTTTTTTATCGGCATGATTTTGGCGACCCGGCACCCCCGCCGCTGGGTGTTTTTAGGGGTCACCGCCGCGCTGTTTGTGATGACGGTTTTGTCGGTAGCCATTGGCCAAATGGTCACGGTGCTGCCCCAATACTATGTGCAGGCCTTGACCGTAGCGCTCTTTCTGGGGTTTGGGCTGAAGCTGCTGTACAGCGCCAGCCGCATGACCGGGGGCGGCAGCCTGGCCGAAGAGCAGGCCGAGGCCCTGGAGGCCGTCGAAGAGTGCGAGGCTGGAGTGAGCAAATGGTCGGTCAGAACGGTGCTGATTGAGTCCTTTAGCCTGACGTTTGTAGCTGAGTGGGGCGATCGCACCCAGTTTGCCACCATTGCCCTGGCGGCGGCCAACCACCCGGTGGGGGTGGTGCTGGGGGCGACCCTGGGGCACGCGGTATGTGCGGCGATCGCCGTTGCCTGCGGCAAACTGATCGCCGGGCGCATTTCAGAGCGCTGGCTCACCGTTGTTGGCGGCCTGCTGTTTATCGTCTTTGGTCTAATTGCCGCTGTAGACATGGGTTAGGGCGAGTTGACCGCCCGACCAAATTGTCTTCCCGTAGGCTAGCGAACGCCTGTGCCGTAGGCAATTACTTCAAGAGCAACCACGCCCTGGCCGCTGTTGCCGCTTAGCTCAGCGGTTTGAATGCGAATGTTAACCACCTGGTCTGCACCCCAGGCCAGGGCAGCTTCTTCCATCCGCAGCAGGGCCTCTCGACGCCCCCGCTCCAGCAGGCTTTCATAGACCGTAATCCGCCCGCCAAAAACGTTTAATATGCCCGCAATAAAGGTCTTAAAGAAATCCGATGACACCACTACGCTGCCGGTGAACAGCTGCGCCTGCTGTGCTTTGGGCAGAGAAACCCTGGCCCCAGCCGTACTGAGCACCAGCCCTTGAGTGCTCTGCTCTCGCTGCTGTAGATGGCGAAAATGCTGCTTTTCGGCGCGGGTGCCAAAAAAGTAGCCAACCCCCAGCAATACCGCAAAGATAATTAACCCATCCATAGCTAATCCACCCGCACGGCGGTGCCGTAGGCAAACAGTTCTGCCGCACCCTGGGTCAGCGACGAGGTGGCAAAACGCACGTTGACAATGGCGTTTGCGCCCAGCCGCTGGGCGTCTTGCACCATGCGGTTGGTGGCCTCTTGGCGAGCCTCTTGCAGCAGCTCGGTGTAACCCTTGAGCTCGCCGCCCACAATATTTTTGAGCCCGGCGGCAATGTCGCGACCAATGTGCTTGGCCCGCACCGAACTGCCCTGCACCAACCCCAGGTGTTGCGTAATGGTCTTGCCGGGGACAGTTTCGATATTGGTGAGAATGATGCTAGATGCAGAAGATCGAGGTTGAACGGTCATCTTGCGGCCTGTGGCTCAATAAAACAACCACAACCCTAGCCCTTGGGAGCATCAGCGTCGATGGTTTCTAACGGTTTGCCCACCATTGCTTGCAAACCGTTACACATAGAATTACAAAGCGGTTTATCCCCTAGCTCTCTGCGTCATCCGGCAAAGCCAAAATTTCATCTTCGATCAGCTCTGGCAGATCCTCAGTATGCACGTGGAGATGACAGATGGATCCAGTTAGCTCTGCCAGAATATCGCCCTTCTGATCGTCTGTCAGGTTAGCTAGCTTAAGCTGGCTCAACAAGAAGACGACCTTTTCACATTCTTCCCCTAGCTCTGTCAGCAAAATAGAAAGCGTTGAGTTAACCGGTATAGGCTGCTGAATGCTAAAAATCATTTCCCTCGCCTCAATCGTTTTTCTGCCCTAGCTAAGCTCTTTTTTAAACCCGCAATTTCTTTCTTCCAGTAGCTAATTAACCCTTCGTCTGGAATTTCCCTACAATGAAAATAAAAAGGGATGCCCATACTGGACATCCCTTTCAATGTATCAACTAAGCGAACCTTGGCCTTTTACACAATCGAGGCCATGCTGACGTCGTTGGTGGCGAGCAGCTGTTGCAGCTCTTCAGAATCCACCGTTTCTTTGTCCACTAGCATGGTGGCTAGCTGATCGAGCACGTGGCGGTTTTGGGTGAGCACCTGCTTGGCGCGGGTGTATGCCTGGTCAACCAGACCGCGCACTTCGGAATCGATGGTGGCGGCGGTTTCTTCAGAGAAATCGCGCTCGGCGGCGATGTCGCGACCCAGGAACATGTTGCCCTGCTGGCGACCGAGGGCCACGGGGCCGAGCTTGTCGCTCATGCCAAAGCGGGTCACCATCTGGCGAGCCACGCGGGCCACCTGCTGGAGGTCGTTGGAAGCCCCGGTGGTGACTTCCTCTTCGCCAAAGATAATTTCTTCGGCGATGCGGCCACCCAGGGCCACGGCCATCTGGTTTTGCAGGTAGGAGCGAGAGTAGAGGCCCGACTCCAGGCGATCTTCGCTGGGGGTAAACCAGGTCAGACCCCCGGCCCGACCGCGAGGGATGATGCTGATTTTCTGAACGGGGTCGTAGTCGGGCATCAAGGCACCGACCAGGGCGTGACCGGCTTCGTGGTAGGCGACCAGCTCTTTGCGCTTTTCGCTCATGACGCGGTCTTTTTTCTCGGGGCCAGCCAGGACGCGATCGATCGCATCGTTGACCTCATCCATGGAAATCTCGGTGAGGTTGCGGCGGGCGGCGAGAATGGCGGCCTCGTTCAGCAGGTTCGACAGGTCGGCCCCGGTGAACCCAGGGGTGCGGCGGGCAATCTTTTGTAGATCGACATCCTTAGAGAAGGTCTTGCCGCGGGCGTGGACGTTGAGGATCTCCAAACGACCGGCGTAGTCGGGGCGATCGACCACCACCTGACGGTCAAAGCGACCGGGGCGCAGCAGGGCGGCATCAAGTACGTCGGGGCGGTTGGTGGCAGCGATGATGATGATGCCGGTATTGCCCTCGAAGCCATCCATTTCGGTGAGCAGCTGGTTGAGGGTTTGCTCGCGCTCGTCGTTGCCGCCGCCGAGGCCTGCGCCCCGCTGGCGGCCCACGGCGTCGATCTCGTCGATAAAGACGATACAGGGAGCGTTGGTCTTGGCCTGCTCAAACAGGTCGCGGACGCGGGAGGCCCCCACACCGACGAACATTTCCACAAATTCAGAACCGGAGATGGAGAAGAAGGGCACGCCCGCCTCGCCCGCCACGGCCTTGGCCAGCAGGGTTTTACCAGTACCGGGAGGGCCAACCAGCAGCACACCCTTGGGAATCTTGGCCCCGACGGCGGTGAAGCGGTCGGCGTTTTTGAGGAAGTCAACCACTTCGGTCAGCTCGAGCTTAGCCTGCTCGATGCCGGCCACATCGCCAAAGGTGACCTGGGTTTGGGGCTCCATCTGCACGCGAGCTTTGGACTTGCCAAAGTTCATCGCCTGGCTGCCGGGGCCGCTCTGGGCGCGGCGCAGCACGAAGAAGAGCACCCCCAGCAGCAAAATGGGGATCAGCAGGGTACTGAAGGCCCGCACCCAAACGCTGTCGTCGCTCTGGGGCATGACGACAATATCGACATTGTTGGTTTCTAGGGTGCTGATTAGATCCTGGTCGTTGGGCAGATTGACGATGATCTGACCGTTGCCCTCAGGGTCTGTAAAGCGGGCGCGGGTGCGATCGGCGCTGATGCTGACGCGCTCGATCTGGTTGTTTTGCACCGCGTCTAAAAATTGGCTGTAGCGCCAGGTCTGGGTTTCAGGGCCAGAACCGTCAAAAATTGCGGTCGCCAGGGCAATCACTACCACGACCAGCAGGGCGTATAAACCTGCGTTTCTCCACCGTTTGTTCACCGGGCTAATGCCTCCACTAACGTCTTGGGATGAACCGTTGCTTAAAGCTGTGTTTAAGGAACTGCTCTTGAGGACTAGATTTTAAACGAGCTGTAATGCTGAGAAGGTTATTAACTTATGTTAACGTCATCTGTCGGAATGGGCTAATCGAATCTTGCAGTAGGACTATTTTTCCCAAAAGACAGCCCGCAAAGCCGCTAGGGCGGGGTGCTGAGGGTTAATCTCCAGTCTACTGCGATCGCCTAATACTGTGTGTATCGGCACCACCTGTACCGCTGAGTTACTGTAGGCCAGGGCCTCAAACCGCTGGATTACCCCTGGCGGCCAGGGCGACTGGTTTACCCGCTCTCCTCGCTGCGCTAAGGTCGCAAGGATATGCTGTCGCCCAATCCCTGGCAGCAGGCCCGCCCCCAGGCCTGGGGTGTGCCACTGGCCGTTGGCCCAGCCCCAGAGGTTGCCGGTGCTGGTCTCCAGCCATTGGCCCTGGGCATCCACCAAAATAGCTTCCCTAGCACCGTGGGTTTGGGCGGCTTGCAGGGCCAGCCAGGCCCCCAGGTAGTTGCCGGTTTTGTAGCCGGGTAGGGGGCGTCCGTAGGTTTTTCCGCTGGCAACCCAGGCGACAATTCCCTCAGTCTGCATCTGATCTAAGTCTGGGGGGAGATTGCGCCCCGTCACCAGGGGACGACCGTCAGGGAGAATAGTAACTCGTAGAACCGGATACTCATTTAATAGTGCCTCAGCCCCCTGGCGGACTGTGCCCCAGTCGGGTTGGGGCCAGCCAAAGTCGGTCAGCGCATGCACCAGCCGCTGGCGGTGAGCCGCCCACGCGGTGAGGGGATGGTCGAGACTGCCTCGGTAAACGCGCAGGGTGGTGAACACCGTCGCCCCGTAGAGAAAGGCGGGGTCGGTGATGGCGAGGGCGAGGTCGGTGCCCTCGCAGAGCTGCCCGTCGAACCAATAAGTCATTGCACCAATAAACGTGCCTAGCCCAGCAAAGACAAGAGCATTGAGTTCATTGTTCACAACAATTTAGAGAAGTCAGCCAATGAACTCAATCAGCACCTAATAGGAGTGAAGCAGAACCCATTTTATAGTCCCTGCTGAATGTATTGCAGAATGCCGCGGGCGATCGCCTGGGCCATGGTCTCTCGCCAGGCGGGGTCGGCCAGGCGGGGGGCATCCTGGGCACCGGTAACGAAGCCAACTTCGAGCAGGGCGGCGGGCATGGTGGTCTGCCGCAGCACCACAAAGCGGGCCTGCTTGACGCCGCGATCGCGCATCCCCGTGGCCGCCAGCATACTGGCCTGGAGCGTCGCCGCCAGCCTGCGCCCGGTCTCTGAAGAGTAGTAGGACTCAATGCCGTTGACATCGGGGCGGCTCATGCTGATGGCGTTGGCGTGAATGCTGACAAACAGATTGGCCTGGGCGCGGTTGGCAATGTCGGCACGGGCCTGCAAATCGACGGCCACGTCTTCCCGCCGGGTCATCACCACGACAATGCCCTGACTTTCTAGCAGCTCAGCCACCCGCAGCGAAATCGGAAAAATCACCTGCTTCTCTTGCAGACCGCCAATGCCCACGGCACCGGGGTCGCGGCCGCCGTGGCCGGGGTCGATGGCGACCACCACTCGCCCGCTGGGGGCGGCGGGCAGGGGGAGCGGTTCGGCTGAGCGGGTGGGCGGCGGCGTGGGGTTGGGCGGCGGAGTCGTTTGAGCCTGGGGTGGGGCAGCCTGGGGTGGAGCAGCCTGAGGCGGCGGTGTGGCGGGGGCTACCGCCAGGGAGGCCGGTTCGTCGGCAATGCTGCTGATGGGCACGCCGCTGGGCGGGAGGACAATGACGCCGCTGTTGTTGCGCAGGGCACGCCAGTCGGGGCTGGTGGGGCCGAGCCTGAGGGTAATGCGGGTAGAGGGGGGATTGGTGGGCTGTTGGGCCACATCCCAGGCGATGATGCTGTAGCGGTAGTTGGGCAGGTCATCGGGGCGAAGGTTGCCCGCTACGGCGGTATTGGGCAGGTCAATGACGGCGAAGCGGTTGTCGGCATCGTCGGTCGTAATCTGCACTGTGGGGGTGGGGGCGGTGCCGGTGAGACGAATCAAAAAACCGTCGCCGGTCGTGACCACGCCGCTGAGAATTGAGCCGGCCCCGGTGCCGGTGTTGCCCTGCACCCGATTGCCGGTGGCGGTGGGGGCTGGCAGCGCTCCACCGGGAGGGGCAACCCCCTGGCTGAGGGGGGGTAGCTGCACCGCCCACTGGTTGGGTCGCACCCCCTGCACCCGCACATCCTGGGGGTTGAGGCTGTAGCCGGGAGCCAGCTCAATGACTAGGCGGGCGGTTTGGCGATCGAACTGCCCGGCCCGCACTTCGCGCACGGCACCGCCGACCGCCTGACTGGTGTTGGCGTTTCCCAGCTGGGTGTTGGGCAGGTCAACCACGATGCGGGTGGGGTTAACCAACAGCTGCGCCTGGGGCTGTACCTGGCTGTCGGTGGTAAACACCAGCTGGTTCGTTTGGGGGTCAAACCACCACTGCTGGAGGGTTGCGGCCCTGGCGGGGGCCGCTATAACCAGGGCACTCAGGGTGGCTACCGCTCCTGAGGTAAGCCCCAAGGTGAGCCATCGTGACTCCATAAGCACTGACCAGAACACGACCGAGACACGACCGACAGTATAACGATGGGGGACAAAGTGGCATCCGTAGGGCCAAGATTCTGGGCAAATATTTGGGATGGACGGAGGTTCATCCGAACGTTTGGACGTTCAAACGTTTTTGGCTGTAGGTTCTGGGCGACGGCACCGGAGATATAGTATTAAAGTACCAAGCGGGTCGTTTATGCTTGACCTGATGAAGCTGGCCCGGCAGATGCAGGGCATTAGTCAGCACCTCAGCCAGGAGGCCGCCGCCGCCCAGGAGCGAGTAATGGTGGCCCGCCAGCTGCTGGCGATCGCCGCCACCCGCCAGACGGATCTGGTCGCCCGGGCCGAGGTCTGGGGCGATCGCGCCCCCTTTACCGCCGCCCAGCCCACCGAAGCCCTCACCCTACGCAGCCCGGTGGCCGCCGCCCCCGAGGCCCACACCGTGATCGCCACCGACGGGTCGCAAATTTCCCCCAGCCACCACGAGATTGCCTACTGCTATCTGATCAACGTGGGCCGGGTCGTGCTCCACTACGGCCAGAGCCGATTCCCGCTGCTCGATAGCCTGCCCGAGGTGGTGTATCGGGCCGAAGACCTCTACCTGTCGCGCCAGTGGGGCATTAGTACCGAAGAATGGATGGGCCACCGCCGCACCGTGGCCGAAGCCGTAGTGCTGGCCGAACTGGGAGAAGCCGTCCACGACAGTCTGAGGGCAGGAAACTATCAGGTAGACCGAGTGCCGGTGCTGGCCCTGGTGGATGGCTCGCTGATCTACTGGTTTTTGGAGGCTTTGCCAGGGGAGGCGCGCGATCGCATCCTGCCCCCCATCCTCGACGCCTGGGAGCGGCTGCGACAGCAAAACATTCCGCTGGTGGGCTACCTCAGCGCCAGCCGCAGCGGCGAAGCGATGAATTTTTTGCGGTTCGCGGCCTGCCCGTTTCTGCAGCCCGACTGCCAAACCCACTGCGCCAGCGACGGGGGCAGCCCAGCCGACCGCGCCCCCTGCGGGCGTTTCCTGCCGCTGCGAGATGCCACCTTTTGGGCAACGGAGCTTCTACCCGGAGAGCGCAGCCCCTTCTGGCGCAGCACCGCCAGCATTTTGGAACTCTACGGTGACCATCGGGTGTATTTCTGCTATCTCAACGTCGGCCCCGAGGTGGCGCGAGTGGAGGTGCCCCAGTGGGTGATGGACAATGAGTTGCTGTGTAAAAGCGCCCTAGAAATGGTGCTCACCCAGGTGCAGAAGGGCTACGGCTATCCGGTGACGCTGGCGGAGGCCCACAATCAGGCGGTGGTCAAGGGGGGCGATCGCACCCGCTTTTTTGCCCTGCTCGAGCAAGAAATGATTCGCGCCGGGCTCAAGAACGTCGGCACCTCCTACAAAGAAGCCCGCAAGCGCGGCAGTATTGCTTAGGCTTAACCTGTGTAAGTTTTGCCGCGATTTAAGGTATCGGAGTGGCGTGCAATTGCAGTCCCAAGGCTTTGATGACCTTAATAACTGTGCCAAACTCTGGGTTGCCTTCGATTGAAAGCGCCTTGTATAAACTCTCACGGCCAAGGCCAGTTTCACGGGCAACATGGGTCATACCCTTAGAGCGAGCAATGTCGCCCAAAACCGCCACAATAAGTGCTGGATCACCCTCTTCTAGAGCAGCTTCAAGATAGGCCGCCATATCTTCGGGAGTTTCTAGATGGTCTGCAGCATCCCAAGGAAACGTTTGGATATGATTCATAAGAAATTTCCTACAAATTTTGGGCTAGTAGACTGCCAAGCTAAAGATGACGGGTCGGTGGGGTATACGGTTCAAGGTTTTAGGTTCAAGGCGAGCCGTAGACCGTATACCTTGCACCCTGCACCCAGAACAGCTGGCCCCTGTCAAAATCAGCTTGGTTAAGCTAGTACCCTAAGGCATAAGTCAGCCAACCATTCCTGACACCTGACACCCGATACCTGACAACCTCAGCAACGGTGGCCATATTTCTGCCGGGCAGTACTAGCTCAATAGCTGTCTTGATATCTCGATCTTGCGTACGCTTATCGCCTCCGGTTAGCAAGACGATCAACGTATCGTTTTTATGAACAAAGTACACTCGGTAACCAGGCCCGTGATCGATCCGCAGCTCTGACACTCCCTTGCCCACAGGTTTTACATCACCGGGATTACCCATTGATAAACGGCGAATGCGAAGGACGGATACGCGCTTTAGCCTGCCGGTCTCTAAGGCCGCTGAACCAGCGATCATAAATGTAGGTTTGGCGAATTTCGACCATGACTCGAGTGTATCTCACAGGATACAGAAACCATGGCTCATCAATTTTTGGTTTGTAGATTTGAGTGAAAACAGGTGGGCAAGCGACTTATGTTAAGCAGTATTTCGGAATAGGATGCTGTCAGGGTGTAGTCGATGGTGGATTTACAGACTGGGGCCAGTCTGAGCCTGCATTTGCCATCGTCCGCGACCGATAAAGCCTATGTCGATGCGTACCCTTGCCATGCCCCTCCAGCCCCCCAACCCTCTTCCCCAGGGCGATCCAGATGGCGATCCCGCCGCCTTTGAACTGGTGGATATGGCCACTGCCTCTGACCGCCCACCGGCAGGTGCAACGTCCCCTGAGCCGCCGTCCCGCGCTACCCACTGGGCCTGCACTCAGGTGCTCACGGGCCACAGCAGCTGGGTGCGATCGGTGGCGGTGAGCGCCGACGGCAACTTCATCGTCAGCGGCAGCGGCGACAAAACCGTGCGGGTGTGGAACTTGGCCACGGGGCACACCATGCGGGTGATCGAGGGCCATCGGGCCTGGGTGCGGGCCGTGGCCGTCAGCCCCGATCGCACCTGCTTTGCCAGCGTCAGCAACGACAACACCGTTCAGCTTTGGGATTTCACCACCGGGGCTGCCCTGGGCCAGCTGGAAGGGCACACCAGCTGGGTGCGGGCATTGGCCTTTAGCCCCAACGGCAAGTACCTGTTTAGCGGTGGCCAAGACCACAAAATTTGTATTTGGCGCTTGAGCGACCAAACCCTGCTGCATCACTTCAACGGCCATACCCACTGGGTGCGCTCCATCGCCGTGAGCCACGATGGCACCACCCTGATCAGCGGCAGCCAGGATCAAACCATTCGGCTGTACCGCATCAAGGGCAAGGGCCGCAATCACGTGCTGACGGGCCATACCGGCGAGGTGCTGGCGGTGAAGGCGAGCCCCAACAACTGGCTGCTGGCCAGCGCCAGCGCCGACTGCACCGTGCGCTTTTGGAAGCTGAACAGTGGCCGCCAGACTACCTGCTTTAAAGCCCATGCGGCCCCGGTCAACGGCCTGGCCTTTAGCCCCGACGGCAGACTGCTGGCCACCGCCAGTAACGACAGCACCATTCGCCTGTGGGACATGGAGCAGGGTCGCCTGGTGTCGATTTTGCAGGGCCATGAGGGCTGGGTCTGGGGGGTAGATTTTGCCCCCGATGGGACAACCCTGGTCAGCGCTGGCTGGGACGGCACGGTGAGGGTTTGGCAGGAGGCGTGAGTTCTTAGTTTTGAGTTTTGAGTTCTCAGTTTTGAGTTGAGTCATCAATTCAAAACTTAAAACTTAAAACTCAAAACTCTTTAAAGCGCGGACGTATTCGCGGCGCATGGATGCGATCGCATCGATCGAAATTCCCTTGGGGCACACCGCCTGGCACTCGCCGTGGTTGGAGCAGTCGCCAAAGCCCTCGGCGGCCATCTGGTTGCCCATGGCCAGTACCCGCTGGTGCCGTTCGGGGTGTCCCTGGGGCAGCAGGGCCAGGTGGGCCACCTTGGCGGCGGTGAAGAGGGAGGCCGAGGCGTTGGGGCAGGCCGCCACGCAGGCCCCGCAGCCTATGCAGGCGGCGTAGTCAAAGGCGGCATCGGCATTGGCCTTGGGCACGGGGAGGGCATTGGCCTCGGGGGCTGAGCCGGTTTTGACCGAGATGTAGCCGCCCGCCATAACGATGCGATCGAGGGCCGATCGCTCCACCACCAGATCTTTAATGACCGGAAAGCCCTTCGCCCGCCAGGGCTCGATGGTGATTTCTGCGCCATCTTCAAAATGGCGCAGGTAGAGCTGGCAGGTGGCAGTCTGGGGCAGGCCGCCGTGGGCCTTGCCGTTGATCATCACGCCGCAGGAGCCGCAGATGCCCTCGCGGCAGTCGTGGTCAAACTCCACCGGCACCTCCCCCGCGTGGATCAGCTGCTCGTTGAGCACGTCCAGCAGCTCTAAAAACGACATATCGGGGTGGGCATTGGCCACGGTGTAAGGGCGGAACTGGCCGGGGGTATCGGCGCTGGGCTGCCGCCAGACCTGGAGGTGAAGTTGCATGGAGAATGAATCGCAGGGGATGGGTGCAGGCAATGGGGCTGCTGTATACCAGTGTAATAGCCATTCCACCCCTGGGATCTGGCCTACCCTTCTGTCCCGAGTCGCCTTGGACGGTGGTATAAATCAAGGCAGTCTACCAAACGGCTATGGGCAAGAACAAATCTGGCAATAAGTCTGGAGCGGGCGAGGCTCGGGGTGCCTCCCAGGGGGGCGATCGCCACGCCTACCGGGAGTTCGGCCCCGCCGCTGACCCCCTGGCGCGGGCGGTGCCCGATCGCCCCGCCAGCCAGCAGACGGTGCGGGTACAGGTGAGTCGCAAGGGGCGCGGCGGCAAAACCGTCACTATTATCAACGGCTTTCAGCACAGCCCCGACCGGCTCGCGGCCCTGGCCAAGCAGCTCAAGGCCCAGTGCGGCACGGGCGGCACCGCCAAAGACGATGCCATCGAAATTCAGGGCGACCACGCCGACAAGCTAGTCGAACTTCTGGTGGCCAAGGGCTACCAGGCTAAACGGAGCGGAGGTTAAAGGGTATGAAGGGGATGGGTAGAGGGTGGATGGGTCGGGGGTGGCGGCGATCGCTGCTAAGTTTTGGCGCGGCGCTGATTTTGGTGGTAGGCGGCTCAGGGCCACTGCCCCTGCTGCCCAGGGCGGCGGCGATGGTGCCGGTTGAGGTGGCCCAGGCCACTGGCCCTAAGCAGGGCCTAGGCGAGCAGGCCGATCCCAGGCCCAATCTCCCACGGCCCTCGATTCCTGTCGTCATTCCCACGGACATTCAAACCCACTGGGCCAAGGCATGCATCACGGAGCTGGTCGAACAGCGCCTGATCGCCCCCGACGCCAGGGGGCTGTTTTACCCCGACGACCCCATTCTCTGGGGTGACTACGTCACCCTGCTCAACCTGATCGCGCCCGTGGGGCCAGCCCAGGGGTGGGCCAACCCCCTAGAGCGGGCGCTGGGGGTGCAGAGTGCGCCCACGGTGGCGGCCCACTACCCCGACGCCTACTTTCAGCGCGATCGCCCCCTGGTGCGAGCTGAGGGCATTATGGCCCTGGCCACCAAGCTGGGCGGCAGCCACCAAATTGCCGCCAACACCCTGATCAACGCCAGCCTTGAGGACGGCCGCCAGGTGCCCCCCTACGCCCGCGAAGGAGTGGCCGCCGCCCTCACCCAGGGCGTGGTGGTGAACTATCCCCAGGCCAACCGCATGCACCCCACCCAGCGGCTCACGCGGGGCGAGGCGGCGGCGCTGCTGTGCCGCGCCGCGCCAAACCAGGCTCTACGCCAGACGATTGACCCCGCCTGGGTGACCCAGGCCCAGACTACCGCCGTGCCTGTGCCCACCCGCGAACTGCGCGGCGTGTGGCTGACCAACATCGATAGCCAGGTGCTGTTTTCTACCGAAGCGTTACAGGGGGCGATCAATCGCCTGGCCGACCTCAACTTCAACACGATTTACCCGGTGGTGTGGAACTACGGCCACACCCTCTACCCCAGCGCCACCGCCCGGCGTGAGCTGGGGGTGAGTCAGCATTTGATGGGCGATCTGCGTGCCCCTGGCCCCGCCAGCGAGAGCGATCGCGACATGCTGCGGGAGGCCATCGACTTTGGCCACGCCCGGGGCATGGCGGTGGTGCCCTGGTTTGAGTTTGGCTTTATGGCCCCCGCCAACTACGAACTCTACCGCCGCCACCCCGACTGGTTTACCCAAAAGCGGGCCGAGCCAGCGCCCCTCTCCCCTGGCAGCCGCCGGTCAGGGGATGGGCCGAAGCTGGCTATGGGGTTAGACCAGTCCAAGGGGTCTGCCCAGGTAACCACTGCGCTAGACTCCCCCAAGGCCGGTGAACTGGCCCGCGAAAAGCACCGCACCGATCAGTGGATTGCCCAGGTGGACGAGTTTCTGCCCGACGATGCCCCCATGGCCGACCCCGGCATTTGGATGGAGGGCAACGTGATTCCGCGCCGCTGGATGAACCCCTTTCACCCCCAGGTGCAGAAGTTTCAGCTGGAGCTAATCAACGATCTGGTCTCCAACTACGAGGTGGATGGCTTTCAGTTTGACGACCACCTGGGCCTGCCGGTGGACTTTGGCTACGACCCCTTCACCATCAACCTCTACCGGGCCGAGCACGGCGGTCGAGCCCCCTCCAACAACCCCCAGGACGCCGAGTGGATGGCCTGGCGGGCCAACAAGATCTCTGATTTTCTCGGCGAGGTCTACAAGCTGGTGAAGGCGCGGCGGCCCAACGCGGTGGTGTCGATTTCGCCCAACCCCTACCCCTTTGCCTACGTCAACTACCTGCAAGACTGGCCCGAGTGGGTCAACCGGGGGATTGTCGATGAGCTGGTGATTCAGGTCTATCGCAGCGACCAAAACCGCTTCATGTGGGAGATGAACAAGCCCTCGGTGCAGGCGGCGCGGCGCAAGATTCCGGTGAGCATCGGCATTCTCAGCGGTCTGCGCGCCGCCCCGGTGAGAATGGACTTTATTGCCGACCAGATGGCGGCGGTGCGCGATCGCGCCGGGGCGGGCATGTCGTTCTTCTTCTACGAATCGCTGTGGATCTCGCCGCCGCCCGAGACCGCCGACCAGCGGGTGAGCCAGCTTCGGCAGGCGTTTGCTAGCCCGGCTACGCGTCCCGGTCGGTAGAAGATGGGGAGGTGTGGGGAAGTTGGGGAGTGGGGGAGTTAGGGAGTGGGGGTGAGCGTTCGGCGGGGGCGTCACGCGCTGTACAGCACCACGTTTTCCTGCTCGTTGGGGTCGTTGCGGGCCACGAGGGCCTGGGCTGGTTCGGTAGCGCTGAGGTTGGTGGGCTGGTGGGGCACCCCCGGCGGAATGTAGAGAAAGTCGCCCGCCTCGTTGACGATGGTTTTCTTCAGTCCCTCCCCGTAGGCCGTTTTAACCCGCCCCTTGAGGATGTAGATGGCCGTTTCGTAGTCTCGGTGAAAATGGGGCTCCGCCGAGGCTCCTGGCGGAATGATCACCAGATTCATCGAAATCCCCTGGGAGCCCGCCGTGGCTCCAGAAATGCCCACGAAGTAGGGCAGCTTTTGCAGCGTCGCGGTGTCGTGCTGGGGCCGCACGGTAATGATTTCGGCATCGGCGGGAGTGGAAGCGGCTGAATCGGCCATGGCGGTTTCCTCAAAAGTGCGGATCAGCAGGGGGCCAACTGGGATTTGAGTCATTCTTTCAGCTTACCGCTTAGGGCGGGGTGACTGAGGCAGCCGTTGCCGCTCAGTAAATGCCTTGTAGGATGACAGTATGCTCTCCCGATGAAGGCCCGATCGATGCCCCCCGAATATAGCCACCCCGACCAATTGCCAGACCAGCCCCCCAAGGGCATGAGCACCGAGAAATATGCCCGGCTTAAAGCCGAGGCCAAGGCCCCCTACAAAGGGCTGCGCAAGTTTATCTACGGGGCCGTGGGGGCCTCGGGGGCGATCGGAGCGTTTATCTTTTTTACCCAACTGCTGGCCGGACGCGATGTGGGCAATGCGCTGCCCAACTTGGGGGTGCAGCTGGGGGTGATTGCGATCGTGGTGCTGCTGTTTCGGCTGGAGAAGAAAGATTGAGCACATTGCAAGGGTGACACGCCCGCACGTTTCCGCGTTCCTACGTTACACGTTTCCACGTTCCCATGGCCCTTATTACCGTGCGCCCCGAGGGGCTGTACTGCGAAAAAGGCGACTTCTACATCGACCCCTGGCGGCCGGTGGCGACGGCGCTGGTTACCCATGCCCACAGCGACCACGCGCGATCGGGCTCGACTAACTACATCGCCACCGCCCAGTCGGAGGGGATTTTGCGCCGCCGACTGGGGCAAGACATTCAGCTGCGAGGGGTGACCTACGGCGAGAAGCTCAAGCTGGGGGAAACCTGGGTGTCGTTTCACTCGGCGGGGCATGTGCTGGGCTCGGCCCAGATTCGCGTGGAGCATCGGGATCAGGTGTGGGTGGTGTCGGGCGACTACAAGCGCTGCGCCGACCCCTCCTGCGCTCCCTTTGAGGTGGTGCCCTGCGATACCTTCATCACCGAGGCCACCTTTGGCCTGCCTATCTACCGGTGGGAAAGCGGCGCGACGACCACTCGCCAGATCTACGACTGGTGGCAGGGCGATGGCGATCGCCCGTCAATTCTCTTTTGCTACGCCTTCGGTAAGGCTCAGCGGGTGCTGAGTGAGCTGGTCGCGCTGACGGATCAGCCGGTGTACGTTCACGGTGCAATTCACGCGCTGACAGAAATCTACCGCCAGCAGGGGGTGGCAATGGTGCCGACGATCTGCACCTCAGAGATGCCCAAGGGGCACAAATACACGGGGGATCTGGTGCTGGCCCCGCCCTCGGGCCACCGCTCTAGCTGGATGAAGCGGTTCAAGCACCCCCAGACCGCCTTCGCTTCGGGATGGATGGCGGTGCGGGGGGCGCGGCGACGGCGGGGCTACGAGCGGGGCTTTGTGCTCTCTGACCACGCCGACTGGCCGGGGTTGATTCAAACGGTGAAGGATACGGGGGCAAAGCGGGTGTACGTTACCCACGGCCAGTCGGACGTGGTGTCGCGCTATCTGCAAGAATCGTTACACCTAGAGGCTATGCCCCTAGACACATTGTTTGAGGGAGAAGGGGATATTTAATGGAATCGACCTCCTGGCTAGACGGAGTGATGGGCGGGCTGGCGCTGCTAATTTTGCTGGGAGGTCTGTGGATGCTCTTGAGCGGCGTGGGGGATATGGATCGCTGAGCCCGCCGCTGAACTAGAGCGCAGGGCGGCGGCATAGGTGGCTAGTTTGCTGCTGCCGTAGACTACGGTAATGGCGAACAACCCCCCGGCGACCCAGCCCTGGGCTCGCTGGGCAATCCACAGCAGGGCCAGGCCGAGGGCGATCGCATCCAACGCCAGCACATCGAGGCGCGATCGCCAGCCCGCCGCCTGAATCGGCCTTGGGCTGGCGGGCTCAAGGCGAATGGTAGCCGCCAGATTAAACCCCAGCAGACTGACTAAAATCAACCCCATCCCCCAGCCCAGATGGCCCAGGGCCGCGATCGAGAAGCCTGCGACCTGACCGGCGATCGCCAGCCCTACCACCCGAGCAAAGTGGCCCAGCCGAGGATCGCGGCTGCGCTGCCCCACCATCTCCCCCTGGCGTAGATCTACCCTGGCCATGTGGGCCTGCTCTAGACTCATCAGCATCAGGGCCAGGGCCAGCAGTCGGTAGGGCCAGGGGTGGGGCTGCACCGCCTGGTACAGCAGCCCCGCCGTGGCGGGCATAAACAGGGCTGCCGCCCAGGTCGGAGAAAAGGTCATAGGGGTGCACCGCTGGCTCAACCAAACGGCTTAAGCATACCGCCAGTTCGAGCATTTATGCCTAGCCTTTGTGCCTATTCCCCAACAGGCTCAGCCCTGGGAGAGGGATTTGGCAGAATTTGAGAAATCAAGGGGTTCAATGACGCTGGGTTGACTCCCCTGAACTCCTCTAAGCCGGCAGCAGACCATTGAGTAGCGCCGTGGCGAGAAACGTGGCCCCAACCCCGCAGATCACCAGGCCAGCCCGCTGCACAACGAGAGCCGTAGACCGCTGGGTGAGCTGTCGCCCGACCCAAAAGGCGGCGATCGCAATCCCCATCTGCACCGCTGTAAACCCGACCAGATAGGCCACCAGCGGCATGGGCTCAGAGCCAAAAATTGCCTCGCCGTAGGCAAACCCGTGGAACAGACCGGCTAGCACCGCCAAGCCCGTGAGCACAATGCTTTGAGGACGGTGGCGTAGCGCCAGCAGCACCCCAAACCCGAGCACCGATCCGGCAACTACCAACTCCACTGCCGGTAGCGCGATCTCCGCCAGGTGCAGCCCGGTGCCAACCATGGCCGCCAGCACAAAGGCTACGGGAATCGCAATTCCCCAGGTGCTCACCGCGGCCAGCAGGCCCACGGCTACCACAAAGGCCAGGTGGTCGAGGCCAATGACCGGGTGGGCCAGCCCCGACAAAAAGCCCTCGGCAAAGGTGGCGGGCACCTGCCCCCCGAGGGGGTGGTGGGCCAGGCTGGGCAGGGGCAGCAGCAGCAGCGCGGCGATCGCCCCGACCACGCCCCGACCCAGCAACTTCTGTGAAAAACTGGCCCCGATAGATCTCAACCCAGCAACGCGATAATTCATCCGTACCTCGCAGACGAAGAAAGAACAGTGGAAATTGGATGGGCGATCGGCGGGCGTTCTGGCTCGGTCAATTTTGGATGGGCGATGTTGGATTTTGGAGCAGTTGTCTGCATTCCAAAATCGTCAATCTAAAACCCAAAATCGCCTCACAGCTGCGGGACAGCGGCAGCCTTACACTGCACTTTCCCCGTTGCCTCCAGTGGCTGATCCCCACCGGAACCGACAGCGCCCAAGCATCATAGCACCGGCCCAATCCGCCTTCCCCCCCAGGTTCACCAATAGTCACCCCCCTCCCCATTTCTTTCACTCCCCCACCTCCCCCACCTCCCTCACCTTCCCCACCTCCCCCATCTCCCCTACCCCTCTACCCCCCTACTCCCCACCCCCCATACGCTACCATCAGGCAAGCTGCCACCCTCGTCCCCATGGTTTCCTCGTCTCGTCTGGCCCGACAAAAAGAAATTGTTGAAGTCGTGCTTGGCAACGGCTGGGACTACATGCGGCGGCTACTGGTAGGGGGCAAAGCCGACGAACCCGAAATTCCGCCCCCGGCGGTGCTGCGCAACATTTTGACCGACCTGGGGCCGGTGTACGTCAAGCTGGGGCAGCTGTTGAGCACTCGTCCCGACCTCATGCCCCCGGCCTATATCGAAGAACTCAGCAGCCTGCAAAGCACTGTGCCCCCCGTAGATCCCCAGGTAATTGAGGCCCACATTCGCCAGCATCTGGGGCAGCCGCCGGAGGAGCTGTTTGAGCGGCTGGACTATCGGGCGATCGCCGCCGGTTCCATTGCCCAAACCCACAAAGCCGTGCTCAAAGACGGTCGCCAAGTCGCCCTCAAGGTGCAGCGCCCCGGCATCGAGCGCCAGGTTGAGCGCGACATGACCCTGATTCGCGACATTGCCAAGCTGGTGTCGGCCACCCAGTTTGGTCAGCGCTATAACGTGGTCGATTTGGCCGACGAATTTGCCGATGCCCTCAACGCCGAACTCGACTTCACCACCGAGGCTGCCTACACCGACCAGCTCAGGCGCAACCTGGCTAAAAGTAGCTGGTACGACTCCAGCCAGCTCGTGGTGCCTCAGATCTATTGGGATTTGACCAATTCCAAAATTATGACTATGGAGTGGCTGGAGGGTACTCCGCTGCTCAAGGCCAACCTGCTCAAGGAAGACATTCACAGCAGCACCATTGGCCTGCGGGCTATGGCCACCACGCTGCTGTTTCGCGCGTTTTTTAAGCAGTATTTTGTCGATGGCTTCTTCCACGCTGACCCTCACCCCGGCAATATTTTTTACCTTGAAGATGGCCGGGTGGCCCTGCTCGACTGCGGCATGATGGGCCATATGGATCCGCGCACCCGCAACACCATGACTGAAATGGTGCTGGCGATCGTCAACTGCGACGCCCAGCGCTGCACCCAGCTCACCCTCCAGCTGGCGGAGCCCCTCAAACCCGTCAACCTGGCTCGCCTAGAGAGCGACTACACCCGCCTGTTAGGGCGCTACTACGGCCTCAGCCTGGAGCAGATCAACACCGCCGAAATTTTTGGCGAAATTTTGGCGGCGGGCATTCGCAACAACCTGCGCTGGCCCGCCAACGTGGGGCTGTTTACCAAATCCCTGGCCAACCTGGAGGGGGCCGCCCGGCAGTTTAACCCCGGCGTCAATTTAATTGAGGAAGTGCGCCCGCTGATGGCCGACCTGTTTCGTCAGCAGCTGGTGGGGGATGACCCCCTCCAGGCGCTGCTGCGCACGGGGCTGGAGTTTCGCAATCTATCGTTGAGTTCGCCGCGCCAGGTGGGCTTTCTGCTCGATCGCCTCAGTTCAGAGCAGCTCAAGTTTAGCCTCAGCATTCAGGGCCTAGACGACCTGCGCCGCAGCCTGGACGCCGCCTCTAACCGGCAGTCGTTCAGTATTGTGGTGGCGGCGCTGATTGTCGGGGCGGCGATCGTGGCTACCGGGCGGCAGTCGTCCCAGGGGCAGATTCTCAGTATTGTTTTGTTTGCGGCGGCCAGCTTCTTTGGCCTGTGGCTGCTGTTCAGCATCGTGCGCCCCCCCCGGCGGCGGTAAGCACTAGCTCTTTTGGGCTTTGTACTTGTCTTTAAATAGCGCCTGCTGGGCTTTGTGATCGACGATGGGGGCCGGGTAGTCGCCGCGATCGCGCTCCCCAATCTTCCCCGTCACCAATGCCCCCGTATCCACCGACCTGAGCTCGGGCACCCACTGGCGAATGTACTCCGCCTCGGCGTCAAACTTTTGGGCCTGGCTGGCGGGGTTAAAAATCCGTAGGGGTTTAGGATCCATGCCGCTGGAGGCGCTCCACTGCCAGCCGCCGTTGTTGGCCGACAGATCGCCATCCACCAGGTGCTGCATAAAGTACTTCTCGCCCCACTGCCAGTTGACGATCAGGTCTTTAGTGAGGAAGCTGGCTACAATCATGCGGCAGCGGTTGTGCATCCAGCCGGTCTCGTTGAGCTGGCGCATAGCGGCATCGACGATGGGGTAGCCGGTGCGGCCCTCGCACCAGGCGGCGAAGTGATCTTCGTTGTCCACCCAGGGGAAGTTCTTTAACGGCTCGCGGTAGGGGCCGTCGGCTAACTCTGGAAAGAAATACATGACGTGCTGGTAAAACTCGCGCCAGGCCAGCTCCTGCTGCCAGGTTTGGATGTTGTTGCGGGTTTCGTCGCTGCGGCTGCGCCCGTAGGCGGCCTCGGCGGCGGCCCACACCGTGCGAATGCCCACCGCCCCAAACTTCAGCGCCGCGCTCAGCCGCGAGGTGCCATCCACAAAGGGAAAGTTGCGCTGCTCGTCGTAGGCGGCAATGGCGCGATTCGCGAAGCGATCCCTACGGGAATCGCCGTCGCAAAATGCCTCCAGGCGCTCCAGGGCGGCCTGCTCCCCCGGCTCAACCGGGAAGCCATTCTCCCAGGTAAATCCCAGATCCGCCGCGCTGGGTAGATCGATGCAGCCCGCTTTCTCTGCGGCCTCGGCCTGTTTGCTGCTCAAAGATTTTAACCCCTCCGGTGTGGGCAGAGGAGCGGCCTTAGAGCGCTTTACCCAGTTGCGCCAGAAGGGGGTGTAAACCGTGTAGGGATCCCCCGCTCCGGTACGCACATCCCCCGGCTCGTGGAGCAGCTGATCCCAAAAGGTGGTGCGAAACTCGACGCCCGCTTCCTTGAGCGCCTCGACCACCGCCTGGTCGCGCTGGCGCGAGTAGGGTTCTACGTCGCGGTTCCAGTAGACGGCCTCGGCCTCTAGCGCCGTAGCCAGGGCCGGAATCGCCTGGCTGGGGTCGCCCTTGAGAACGAGCAGCTGGCCGCCAGCTTTGGCATAGCTCTCCTCTAGCGCCCGCAGACAGCCCACCATATAAGCCACCCGAGCCGGGGCCACATCGCCAGCGTCGAGAATGCCGGGGTCAAGGCAGAAGACACCGACTACCTGGGGGGTGCGATCGCGCGCCGCCGCCAGCCCCACATTGTCCCCCAGGCGCAGATCGCGACGGTGCCAAAACAACACTAAACCGGCCATAGCTACAGCCCACCCATGCTCAGCAAACCGATTCAGTATAACGACATTAGCCCCATGGGTTAGGCCGCTTTATGATGGGGCTGCACCCATGCCGGGCGGCTAACCCAAAGGAGATTGACCATGCTGCAAAACAAGCAAATTATCATGCGCACCTTTAACGGCTACCTCGATTTTTTAACCGAAAGCCAGCCAGCCCTGTCTCCCGATACGGCCTGCCAGGTGGCCGCCCTGCTCACCCAGGCCGAGTTCAACCTGCAAATAGCTGAAAACAGCCGCAAAGCCTAGGCCTCTCTGGCCGACCGGGCGCTAGTCTACCATGCCCCCTGCTGCCCCCTGCCCTGGGGCCGCTAGCCCGGCTGCGCCTGCTGCCTACGGTTGGCCGGTAGAGAATCGGGGTGGGTGACTCGGGTTTAATCTAGCGCCCGAAGCGCCATCCCACCCTCAGCTTGCGCTGCCGCCCACGGGCTCGGCCCCGGCTGCCCCAATAAATATTCGTTGCAGCGGTAGCCGCCAAGGGCGCGTTACAGACTTTGTGGATCTAAACTGTTGGCTAGGCTACAGTTTGCTCAGCATGTTTGCTCATTATTTAGCAGAACCAGGCTGAGGTTAGCGCCCGTTGCGTATAGATACCCCTATCGTGGAGTTTTTGTGATGAAATTGTCCTATCGCGGTGCTCAGTACAATGCCCACCTGCCTGCGGTGCAGAGCGATGGTGTAGAAACCATCGGCACCTACCGGGGTGCCCCTGCCATCCGACGGCATTTTCCCCAGCCCAGCGGTCATCACCATGAGGTGGAAATGACCTACCGAGGTGTGCGGTATACCCAGTCGGTGTAGTGAGCTTTAGGGTTGATTCCGCTGCTAGGGCAGGCTGATCGTCAGGCTGCCTTTTTTTGTGGACAGCTGTCACACCAGCCATACGCGTTTGATCGAGCGATCGCCACTGTCCAGCGTTTAGGATCCTCAAAGATATAAGCAAACCAATCCATTACTAATGGGTTTGATTACGAATCCCGTTCAGCCAAGGGCGAAAAAGGCAAGACAGGCTTCAGGTTTTCCCGTAGTATCAAAGTTGTGTTAGGTCTGCTCAGAGCAAATCCTGGAATCGTTATCCCAAGGGTGTTCTGTAGCTTAAAGATCGATCTGCAATCTGTATTTGACGAGAGGATAGCACCATGGCAACCTACAAGGTTACACTGATCAACGAAGCGGAAGGTCTCAATCAAACTATCGATGTCGATGACGATACGTATATTCTTGACGCTGCTGAAGAGCAGGGTCTAGACCTGCCCTACTCCTGCCGGGCTGGAGCCTGCTCCACCTGCGCTGGCAAAATCACCGCTGGCACCGTTGATCAATCCGATCAATCCTTCCTGGATGACGACCAGATCGGCGCTGGGTACGTGCTGACCTGCGTTGCCTACCCCACCTCCGACTGCACCATCCTGACCCACCAAGAAGAAGAACTCTACTAGGTCTAGAGGGTTTGACACCGCGCTGCTGTGTCAAATCGGCTTTACCTCTGCCATGAGTTTTCTAGGCAAAGCGGGATGCTTCTCTGGGGAAGCATCCCGCTTTGTCGTGGATGGCTCGGGCAATGCACCAACGCTAGAGCGCTACTTTGCCGCCGCTACACACTGATCGACTAGGGCCGCTACTTTATCGACATTCTGCCAGCCGAGAATCTCGGTCACCTTCTTCTCCAAATTTTTGTAGGAGCGGAAGAACTCGGCAATTTCGTCGAGGCGGTGGGGGGCTACATCATCCAGGGACTTAACGCTGGCGTAGCGGGGGTCAGCGGCGGGCACGCAGAGAATCTTTTCGTCGCGATCGCCGCCGTCGATCATCTCCAGCATGCCAATGGGCCGCGCCGCAATCACACAGCCGGGGAAAGTGGGCTCATCCATCAGCACCATGCCGTCGAGGGGGTCGCCGTCGTCGGCCAGGGTGTTGGGCACAAACCCGTAGTCGTAGGGATATTTCACCGACGAAAACAGCACGCGATCGAGAATAAAGGCGTTTAAGTCTTTGTCAAATTCATACTTGTTTTTGCTGCCGCCCGTGATTTCCACCAGCACGTTGATCAGTCCAGGCTCGGGCTGAGCCGGAATTCGAGATAAGTCCACAACACTACTCCAATCAGTAAAAAGCTGAGTCTACAGGGCACAGAGAGGCTCAGAACCACCGCTGCGCCAGGCCGAGTATGGTCGCCAAGCTGCTGCCCATGCCCTTCCGACATAGTATTCTACGGGGCGGTGGCCCCTTTTCCCCAGGGTTTAACGACCGGCCCCAAACAAATTAGAGGCCCTGCCTAGGGCGATCGCCCCGCCAACGCACCTACTCAAGCCCTGGGCCTTCCCCTAACGCCCTGCCGCCGCTGGCACCGAAAAGGTGGGGGGGCGTTCTAGCTCCGCTGTTGCTGCTGAGAAATGCGCGACCATAAACAGCGGCAGAGTGAGGGTCAGTAGCGCAATTAATACGCCCAACACACTAGAGGAAGGACTGGGAGGCTCCCCCGCAGGGGTATCCGGTTGACTGGCAGAATCCATACAGTGAAATAACAGAAATCGACAAGGGATTAAACATCCAAGGTCAAGGCCAAAGCCTGGAAAGCTCAGAGAATCCCACATATCCAACCATCGTAGGCAGTCTCGGCTGAGACCACCACCAGCATGTACTCGCTCTGGACGAGAGTATCGACGATCTTGAGGTGGAAAACGGTTCCATCGAAACTATATGCCAGGTTATAGCAATCAATTCATGACATTACTCACCCCAAAGGCTTAACCTTTGGCTAAACCAGACTACAGATCTAAGCCAGCTCTGAATTTAGCATTCCCCACGGCTTTCAGATATTACGGATATTACGCTGGGTGAGGGGGTGTAGGGGGTGAAGGGGTGAGGGGGTGAAGGGTGAGGGGGGGGGGGCGAACTTAAAACTTAAAATTCAGCACTCAACCCTTAACTTCCCCATCTCCTCTACCGCCCCCGCTCTTCCAGCAGCTGGCGAATTGCTCGCAGCTCTTGCAGCATCTGTCGCATCAGGCCGTGGGTGATCGTCTCTTCCGGGGTCTGCACCTGAATGGTGGGGTGGAGGCCCAGCACTTCTTCGGCGAAGCGGCGCACTTCCTGGGGGCGAAACTCCAGGGGAGCGTCTTTGTCGCGGCGCACTTCGGGGTTGAGCTTAGTTTGGTCGTAGGGGGGATTGAGGATGTCGGGGTCGGTATTGGCGTAGCGGTACACTGAGGCCCGCGAGCGGTTGAGGTACTTCTGCACGGCGTCCACCGACAGTAGCGGCACCGGGTCTTCGGCGGCCCCCGTCCAACCGGAGGCTGGAGACGGAGCCGCTCCGGCGGCGGGGTTGGAGGCGAAGGGCGAATCGGGGGTCATAGGGCCAGACGTAGCAAATCTGTGGCTACTGTACCAGGTTCATCCTGGTCTGGGGCGGCCTGTTACGGAGCATGCCAAAGGGTGATCTACCGTGGGGAAGGTGTGCTAAAACCTTGGCAGTGTTACTCGGGAATTAGGTGTGAAGGGCGATCGCAAACGGCCCCAGGGGCGAATTCGGCGAATTCAATGGCGGCATCTCTCAGGGTTGGCCGCCGCCATGTTTGGCGTTGGGGCGATCGCCGGGCTCACCGCATCGCGCTGGTCGCCAACCCCGTCGCCGGGGGCCGGGGGCGATATCACTCCGGCCCTGCGCCTGCGCAACGTACCCCAGCCCCTGGTCTTCAATGGTCGGCCCCAGGTAGATCCGCTGCCCGCCTTCGACGAAGTCTGGGAATGTCAGGTGGCAGTCATCGGTGGTTCCCTGGGCGGGGTCGCTGCCGCCGCCCACGCCATGGCCAGCGGTGCCACCACCTGCATGATCGAGGTCGCCCCCTGGCTGGGGGGGCAGATCAGCTCCCAGGGGGTCTCTGCCCTCGACGAATCGTTGCGCATGCGTCAGGCCAACAATCTTGCCCCCAGCTGGCAGCGGTTTCGGCAGCTGATCAAGCAGCAGATAGCTACCCTGCCCGCCTGGAGCCCTGGCGGTACTGAACGGGCGGTGGCCGACATCAACAGCTGCTGGGTGGGCAGCCTGTGCTTTCCACCCCAGGCCGGAGCCCAGGCCGCCGAGCAGTTTTTAACCGACACCAACCCCAGCGCCCCCGCCAGCCGCTGGGCCACCATGACCGCCTTCAAAGGGGCCGAGTTTGATGCCACCGGTCGCCGCATTACGGCGGTGTACGGGGTGCGGCGCATTCCAAAGGATCCCAGCTACATACCCCAGGGGCGACTTTCGACGGAGCTAGCCGAATGGTATAGCTGGTCGCCCACCGCCGCCTTCGACCGCGTGCCCGTTAAGCTACAGCCACCCCCCGGCGAGCGTATGGTCGTGATCGATGCCACCGATACCGGTGAACTGGTGGCCTGGGCTAAGGTACCCTACCGCCTGGGCTCGGAGTCGAAGGCTACCACGGGCGAGCCCAACGCCGCCGCCTTCGACAACCCCGACTGTACCCAGGCTTTTACCTACCCCTTTGCCGTCGGTATCCACGATGACGGGGGAGATAGCCTGGCCGCCCTATCCCGGCTTCAGCCCACCTATGGCCTCCACGAGCACCAGTCGGTCTTTGACCTGGAGGGATTTCCGTTTTTCGCGGGCAAGAGCGTGTTTCACTACCGGCGGATTGTCAGCCAAACCCGCAGCAATCCCTACACTGACGCTCCTGCCCCCGGCGACATTTCGATGATCAACTGGAACCGGGGCAACGACTGGAACTGGATGGATCCGCCCCTGATTCTTAAAGCCGCCGAGCTAGAGGCCTCTGGGCAGCACCAGAACTGGATGGGGGGGCTCTCGCAGTCGGCTCTTAAGTTTGGCGAAGAGCACGCCCTGATGTTTGCCCGCTGGCTGCTGGAAACCCAAGCGGGGCCGAACTATCCTCTGGCCTACCTCTACGGTGCCGACAGCCCCATGGGTACTCTGTCGGGGCTGAGCATGGTGCCCTACTTTCGGGAGGGTCGCCGCATAGCGGGTCGCGCCGCCTACGGCCAGGACGAATTTATGATTCGTGAAAACGACCTGCGCTACGATTTTCCGGGACAGCGAAACTTTGGCCCCACTGCGGTGGGCCTGACCCACTACGCCATCGATATCCACGGCTGTCGCTACCGCAACTGGCATCCTTCGGGCGATGCGGTCAGTGCCCCAGCCCAGGAGCCGCGGGTCAAGCCCGTGCAAATTCCGTTAGAGAGCCTAATTCCCCAGGGGGTAGACAATCTGCTGATTGGCGGTAAGGCAATGGCCGCCACCCACATTGCCAATGCTTCGACTCGCATTCACTACGGGGAGTGGCAGGCAGGGGCCGCCGCCGGAGTGACCGCCGGTTGGCTAGTGTCGCCAAATACACCGATCAATGATCCGCCGGAGGTGATCCCCAGCGGTTACCTAGGGGCGCTACAGGAGGTGATGCGGGTTCAGGGGCTCCGAACCAGCTGGTAAGGACAGGCCAGTGGGAAGCAGGACATGGGCGTAGCTCAACTCAGTCCTCCAGTACTGCTCGGGCCGCCGCCTAGCAGCGATTGGGTTCGGCGGTCGGCGGTGGGTTAAACAAGACAAACACCTGACGGCAGCAGCGCCGCAGGCGTTCGCGGCAGGTGGGATCGGGGACGACTTCGCCAGAAAAAGCCCAGTTGTCGATGGTAGACAGGCTCCACCGCTTGCCGCGATGGTCGAACCCAGCCAGGTCGAGGCCAATCACCCGGCGTTCTCCTGTCTGGGAGGGGTGTTGACCCGCGACGGCCTCCGGATCGCTGTACAGGCGAATCTGCACCAGCAGACTGCGGCACTGAAACAGGCGGCTCACCCCTGGAAAGTGAAACCCCACGTCGATGGAGTCGGGGTCAACCAGATCGCGGGTATCGGGATCGTTGGCCCAGGGCTTGAGATCGGCCCGTAAATCGGGAAATTCAGCCTTGAAAAGGCCCACCACGGCGGCGATTTTGCTAGCAAACTCTATACTGTTGGCCTGTTCTGCTGCGTTCACGCGACCTGCAACGGTAATGGGGGAGCTTTAAGCATAAACTAGCACTCCCCCTGCAACAGTTAGCTGGATAACGGCTAACTCAACTTCTGGCGCGGGTTGGTGACCGTGGGGCCTGTGCCCTCGACTACTGGTCTGGGGCTACGACCCCACGGCATACGTCAAGCATGCGGTGGTCGTTCTCGCTGGGGGCCCCAAGGGCGTGAAAGCCGTCGAGACCAAAGGGAACTAGCTCGCCAGCAGCGTCGCTAGTGGCTACCACAGGCCCTTCGGCCAGGGCAATGCTGTAGGGGTAGGTGTCTTGGTCGTAGCTGTTGGTGATGGTCATGGCCAACTCAGTGCCCTGCACGCGGCCCTGAAAACAGTCGAAGGAGGAGCTGGGATAGTACAGCGCACCGTAGACGCGATCGCCGCTGCGCTCCAGTACCACGTAGCCCTGGCCAATCTGGTCGGGCTCAGGCACCTGACCGAAAAGGTAGCGACCCGCAGCGGGGGCGGCGGTCTGGGCAACCGCCAAAGACTCGGGTGTAAGCTGTTCGACCACCGTTTGGGCCTGGGCGGCGGTGCCCAGGGCAGCGAGGGCGGCGGTGCCCATTAGCACGTAGGATAGAGGTCGGCGATCGCGTTTCCGACCCTGGCTTGAAAATCGATTTACCAGGGAAGAAAATAGCGTGGATTGAAATAATTTATTACCCATTACTATTGCCCCCTATCATTTAGTTTTTTGAATGGCTATCGGTCGCTAAGAAGACTCGCTTCTGGCTTTAGCTCAATGCCCCAACGTGCCGCACTGTGCACCTTTCGACCCCTTCCGGGCCTGTGGCCTAGGTTCAATGTAGTAGACCCTGGCAACCAACTTCACACCCCAACAGCGAACCGTAACAACTCTTGTCAGTGGTGGTTTTTTGTTTACCGTGGGTCTGTTGTACCGCAGCATTTGCGCTCGGCTGTAAGGCGATCGCGCTAGGCATAACTCAACTGACCACTGAGCCTATTTTTATGCCAATGCCCCCATTCTTCATCTGTCGGTGGGCCAGCTTCGCAACTGGTTGTGCTTGACAAAACTCTCCCCTCCGGAATCGTCCTGAGGGCTCAGGTTGGTCGTAGAGACCTGAGAGTCAGGGTAAAATCGTAATAGAAACTGGTTTTCAGACTCTAGGAGACAGTAATGGAGGGTTCCTCCACTTCCTTTGATGACGTTCGGGTACCCCTCAAACTGCTGTTGTTTATCGACAAACGACCCAGCCTGGCCCGGCAGATGCGCCAGATCAAGCAGTATCTGAAAACCCTGGAAACTCACTTCGAGTTCAACCTAGACGTGGTTGACATCGGTGAACAACCCTACCTGGCGGAGCACTACAAGCTGGTGGCCAGCCCGGCGCTGATTAAAATTTCCCCCGCGCCTCAGCAGATGCTGGCGGGCAGCGACATCATCCACCAGCTGGAGCGCTGGTGGCCCAAGTGGCAGCAGGAGCACCTCGACACTCTCAATCTGGCAGAGGTCGGCGAAGCCGATCAGTTCGCCGATTCTGTGACTCGGCACAACAACCCCCTGGCCACCTCCGCCGAGGTGATGAAGCTCTCCGACGAAATTTTTCGGCTCAACCAGACCCGTGAGGAGCTGGAGGCCCAGCTGCGTTTCAAAGACCGCATCATTGCCATGATGGCCCATGACCTGCGCAATCCCCTGACAGCGGCCTCTATAGCGGTCGAGACCCTAGAGCTGGGCTATGCCCCCAATCAAACCCGCAACATTACCCTCAGCCCAGAGCTGACGGGTCAGCTGCTCAAGCATGCCAAAACTCAGATTCGGGCTATCAACCGCATGATCACCGACATTCTCAAGGCGGCTCGAGGGGCTTCCATGGAACTGCCCATCGTGCCCCAGGAGATGAATTTAGCGTCCCTCTGTTTGGAGGTGGTTGAGGCTTTTCAAAACCGGATTCAGGAAAAGCAGCAGGTTTTAACCACCGAGATTCCCCAGGATCTGCCCACGGTCTACGCCGATGGCAGCCAGGTCAAGCGGGTGATGGCCAACCTGCTGGACAATGCGATTAAATACACCCCTCGGGGAGGGCAGGTTTCAATCGTTGCCCTGCACCGCACCACTCAAAAAGTTCAAGTCACTGTAATTGATACTGGCCCGGGCATCCCCACTGAAAACCAGGACAAAATTTTTGAGGAGAGCTACCGCCTACAGCGGGATGTCACCCAGGAGGGGTACGGGTTGGGACTGGCCCTCTGCCAGCGCATCGTTCGAGCCCACTACGGTCAGATCTGGGTGGATTCGGCTCCCGGAGACGGCAGCTCGTTTTGCTTTACCCTACCGGTTTACCGCGCCTGAGCCTCGCTGTTCGTTGCCCTGGTTTGGGGCGGCCCAAACCTCTGGGCCTATGGCAAGATAGGGGCCATGGCAAAGCGATTGTTGCACTACTTGAGCCCCTCCCGGTGGGGGCAGAGCCTGGCCTTCTACGGCAGCGGGCGACTCTGGCGCGATGTGGCATCCCAGGCGGTGCGATCGCGCTGGGCAGAGGTCACTGCGGCGATCGCCTTCCTCTGGCTTCTGGGCCTCCTGGGCGCGAGTTTTGTGTTGCTTCAGGGGGCACAAACCGCCATCATTCCCCCCAGCGCCCTGGCGTTGGCCCAGGGGTTCCCGGCCCTGCTGGGGGTGGTCGATCCTACCCCCCAGGCCGGTACCCTGGGCCGCTGGGGAGCGGGATTCCTTGGCCTGGGAGCCTGGTTCTGCCTGGTGGCGGGCAGCCGCCAGCTGCACCAGCTGCTGGCGGCGACCTTTGGCCAGGGCGCGGTCGGCGGCCCTGCGGCAGACACCTGGCGCTGCCGCCTAATCCCCTGGGGGATGACGCTGCTGGGGTTGGGGTTGGCCGGACTGGTATTTAGCCTGCTTGGCAGCGGTACAGAGGGGGCGATCGCCCCCGGTCGCTGGAGCACGGTGCTGCGGCTGGGGCGCTGGGCCCTAGCCATTGGTGTTGTAGCCGTGGGCCTGGCGCTGGTGTACCGGCTGGTTCCGCCCCGCTGGTCACCGAGTCTGGCGCTTTGGCCTGGGGTGAGGGTAGCGGTGGCCTTAGGGCTGTTAATTTTGGGGCTGCGGCACTGGGGCCTAAGCTGGCTGGCCCGCCAGGGCATAGCCTACGACCTTTTGCTGGTTCTCGGGATCAATCTAGTCACCCTGTACGGGCTCATTCTGCTGGTGCCAGTGGGAGCCCAGGTCAATCTCAGCACCCGCCGCCACCGGAGCACGGTGCAGCATCCCTGGGGACGCCCTGTTCCCACGCCACCGCCGCCCTCCTTTGACTCGTTCAAAATTAAGCGTCGAGAATAGATTCACCGCCTCGCTAGCCCCGGCTCCTAGGGCGTGTCATCAATCAATTGTGGCCAAAAGCCCTGCATATCAAGCCTTGCCACGCCCGACCCAACAGACAGGCTAGGAGTTACAACCCTTGACTTTTGCGGATTCAGCAGCTAACTGATGACAGCCCCTAGCGAATGCGCTGCAAACTGCTGGCAATGCCCAACCCAAAACACACCAAAATCATTAGCCAGATCGCCAGACCCGGCAGAAAGGCCAGCAGCGACAGGCCCCGTAGAACCCACAGGATGGCGGTTAGGCCCAGGGCCGTTAAAAAGAGCTTAGTCAAAGGTTGTAACGGATAGCGACGACGACCCATGGCAGTAATGTCTCCGTTTGTAAAGCTTTCACTGGGCTAAGGGGGAATACTGAGCGGCATTGGTGAAAGCACCGTAATGATACTACAGCCGGCCCTCCACCCCAGGGCACTCTGACATTTAATGGGAAAACCAGACGCACAGCAGTAGCATAGGCCAAGTGCTCTAGCTCCAACTCAGCTAGCCACAGCAGCAGATGGTACTGAGTTGACGACGGTTTGAGGGAACCAATCTTTGACTACTCACTTCAGTACATTGGCGACTACTGCCTCTGATCTCAAAGCAGGTCGCGTCGTTAGGAGAAATGAACGATGGTTGTAAGCGAAGCTCAGGGTATTGCCAAAACCAGGCCGAAAACCGAATTTCTTGCCCAGTTTTCTCCCGGCGACCAGGTAGCCCTGCTCCGGGGAGATGTTTTACTCAAGTCTGAGACTGGCAACGCTAGCGGCGCTGTTACGGCCCACATGTACGTGCCCCTAGCGCGACCTCAAATCTGGCCCCAGGTGACCAACTACAGCTGCTGGACTCAGTTTTTTCCCAACATTGTGCATAGCGAAGTACTAGAGACCGTAAAAACCGCCAGCCAGCGCTACCGCCGCCTCTACCAGGTAGGGCGCAAGGGGTTTATGGTGCTGAGCGCCCAGGTAGAAATCTACCTCAAGGTGGTTGAAACAGCCTGCGAAGCCATTCAATTTCGCCTAGAGCGGGGCACCTTCTCTCACTTTGCGGCAGATCTGCACCTGCAAGACTTTAACCAGGGCACGCTGTTGACCTACTCAGTCCAGGCGGCACCCACGATTCCGGTGCCGTCGTTTTTAATTGAGCAGGCTATTAAAACCGATCTACCCGGCAATATGAGGCAGATGAGACAAGTACTGTGCGCCCGCTATGGCGTAGCCTGAGGGCGACTGGGCAGAGTTGAGAGGCACTGACTGCGAGACTCGTCGTTCTCTAGCAGAGCCGCTGGCGAAGTCTCGCTAGATTGATAGGGGCAGCACTGTCTCAAAACTCGGCGTCTGCCCTAAAGTTCTATAGGGTTAGGCGGTTAGCTGTAGCGCTCCACAAAGGCCCTTCCTGCCGACATCGCCGCGCTGCTGGTGGTGTAAAAGGTACCGTCGCTGAGCACATCTAGATCAGGGTTGACGATCCAGCACTGGTAGCCCCGGTCTTTGTTGTGGCTGACGCCAATAATCCAGCCGGTCATGGCCGAAATTTGCACGACCGCATCCGCGTCCATCGCAGTACCCTCCCGTGGGCCTACGACCCTGCTTAAACTGAGGTCGAGAGCCAGAGCTGTGCGGTGCTATGGTAAGCCAGATCGGGCCGTAGGTCAGCAAAACCCCCGACTTTCTTCTCAATTTCCCTGGGCTATGCTGTACTCCTGTGCTCTTACCTAGCTGCCATGAGCAATCAAACCCTGCCCCTCGACGATCGCCTGTACCAATACCTGATCGATCACTCGGTGCATGAGCCCGAGGTGCTGACGGCTCTGCGCCACGAAACCGCCCAGCACCCCATGGCCCAAATGCAGATTGCCCCTGAGCAGGGGCAGTTTATGGCGCTGCTGGTGCAGCTGTTAGGAGTCACTAAGGCCCTAGAGGTGGGCGTGTTTACTGGCTACAGCGCGCTGCGGGTAGCGCTGGCAATGCCCCCCGAGGGCAAACTGGTGGCCTGCGATGTGAGTGAGGAGTACACGGCGATCGCCCGCCGCTACTGGGAAAAAGCTGGGGTCGCCCACAAAATTGACCTACGCATTGCCCCCGCCATCGATACCTTGAGTCAGCTAATTGAAGCTGGCGAAACCAACAGCTTCGACTTTGCCTTTATCGACGCCGACAAAAGCAGCTACCCCACCTACTACGAGCAGGCGCTGCAACTAGTTAGACCGGGGGGCTTGATTGCGATCGACAATGTTCTGTGGTCGGGCCAGGTGGCTGACCCAGCAGTGCAAGACAGCCGCACTACTACCCTACGTACCCTCAACCACACCATTCACAGTGACGATCGAGTTGTTGCTAGCCTTGTACCCATAGCAGATGGCCTCACCCTAGCTCTAAAAAAGCGTTAGCTAGTTGGCGGGGGTGGGGGTGGGGTCGTAGGTTTAGGAATCCCCTTCCCACCAGGATCCACTGCCCCAAGCCCAAAAGCACCTCCATCAAACCACTCCGATTTCAGCAGTGACCACCAGTCCGCCGTCAACCCACCCAAAACATAATCGTAGGGCAACCAGCCATAGCCACTATCTCCCCATACTGTTCCCCAAGAATTGCGGATTAAAATAGCCCCTTTACTGGCAGGTTTTCCATCGATACGCTCAATAACCTTGTAATCGTTATAGCCAACGGCTACGGCAGCATGGCCACCGACGACTTGATCCCGAGCGCTAGGGTAAGCCACATAGCCCCGCCGAATGTTTTTCTCTTTGTAAAAGGAGCTATAAATGGTGAAACCAAACATACAGGGAAGGCCTGCGGCTAGAACAGCTTTGATCTGAAATAGCAGCAGTTCTCGATAATCCATCTGTCCATCGTAGGGAGCTAGATTGGCGGCATCTAGGCGAAAGTACTTTAGCGACTGAAAGCTTTGCGCGTAAGCATAGCAAAAAGCAGAGGGTTCTTCGTTATAATCGTCGGCTTGCCAAGGCCAAGCCTCCTCTGGAGGAACACCGAAGAGTACGAGGGCTTTCATCGTTTGACGGACTGATGCGCCTAAGTCATCGCCCCGATTCATTAAATTGCGAGCTACTTTATATAAAAAACGAGGTGAAAGGTTGATGTACCTGCCGTAGCGTCTTTGGGCAAAGTATTCTAACAGAGCGATACCTGCAAATGCAGTGCAAGCATTTAGACCACCCTGGTCTTTAATAGGAGGGAACCAATAACTCAGGTCAACATTGCCAGGCAAGAAGAAGTATGAGGTGCCTCGACCTGCTTTATTTTTGGGTATTCTCTCTAGCAACCTTCCATTAATTGGCAACTGCAAGCTTACTGGTTCTAAGAAAAGAGCTTTAGCGACTTCACCTTGAGAGCTTTGAATAGTAGATTGAAAAGATAAGGTTGTAGTCTTTCTCTCTTTTTCAAGAAAATCATTGTCAATTTCAAATAGCTCTCTTTTCGCTGTTAGCAGAGACTCTAGATTGGCTTTCTTGTCAGGTGGATAGGTAAAACCAGGTTTTTTGTGTTCAAGAGAGATACCATACCGGCAGTCTAAAATATTCTCAAGGAAACCAAAAAAGGAAAAAGATATTTCATCCGTACTGCGTTTCTCATGGGCCTCATTGCGCCTTCGATCAATTTTCAACAGAGCCTCCCATAACAACTCAGTAACGCTCTCTCTTAGCTCACCAAGTTGTTCAATTTGATCGGCCACATGGGCGGGAGAATAGCTTGACAGAAGAGTTTTATAGGTGGTCAACTTAGATCGATTCTCAATTTGGCTAAGCTGAAAACAACTGTCTAAGCGAGCAAATCCGGTTTCAACGGCTTGTTTAAGATTGTCAAAGTTAGCCAGGGGAGATAGCAGCTGCAAGAAGGCAGAAACCAACGGCTCAATAATAGAGAACCATTTCTCAAATTGCTCAATAAAAGTGTGATGAGATTCCGCAATGAAGCTTTCTTTGAATATTTTTCCGTTGTCAGCCAATATTTTTTGTATTTTCTCTTCGATTAAAGCTGAAAGAGAAATGTTCGTATTGACCTCAATATCTATCCTTTCTTTACTAGGCTTACTCGAGTCAGCAAATGAATACAAGGCATCAAAGGATTTACTTATCTGAACAAGTCCGTCTTTGACTGATTTTAATAATCCCAAAAACTGGCTAGGCACGCCTTGCCTAAATTTTTTAATACTCTCGTGTCTTGCTTTAATCAGTTCCCTTTGGGCAAAGGTTTGTAATTCTAGCTGAATAGCATCCATTGCGTTAGTCTGGATACTACTCAACTGAATGGGCGTGCATGATTGCTGATAGGCTTGAACTGCTTCATGCATAGCAGATTTAAATTTTCCGTAAATCCATAGGTCAGTTAAATGATTAAAGGCCTCTTCTAAAATTTCACTTGGAATCAATGTAGACGGGCACAGTAGATCAACTTCTACTTCGGGCTCCTGCTTTTTAGAAAGAAGATATCTCAACTTCGTATAGGTCTTTAGGCCAACAATACCGTCGGCGTGCAATCCTGTTTCCTGCTGAAAAGCGATAACAATTCCTTCAAGTTCGGAGTCGAATTCCGCCTTCTGCAACCACTGTATAAACGCTATGTTTTTATCTGGATCTGTCATCTCATTTTGAGCAAGAAAAACATTTCCCCCGTTGAGCTTTTTCTGTAAATCCGGTTTTGATATCAAATAAATTAAATAGAATGCCTGTTTGAGTTGAGAGAGCTGCTTAGCTGAAGACGGCACTCCCTTTCTGAGACTTTTATACACTTTGACCGAGGGAAAGAATGTCTCGCCAAGGAGCTTTTGACGAATTTTTTTAAGCGCTGATGGTTCAAACAGCTTGACTGTCTCTGGCTTGTCTGTCCCTGGCTTCAACTTTTCTAGCCTGACTTCCTCAAGCAAATTGATGACATCATCAGCAACTTCTTCTGTATAACCAGTACTTTCCTGAGTAAGGATGCGTATTTCATGGTTTAGCGCTGTGGTAAGACTGGGATCGGAGATGTCTGGCAAGTCTGGAATCCAGCCAAAGCCTTTGTTTTGCCAAAAAGTTGAATCAAGGTTGTCCATTTTGGTTTCTCCATAACTTGAATTGGCAGCTATAGCGATCTGACGTGAAGCATGGGAATTTGTAGGGCAGTCCCGCCTGCGCGGGCAAGATGCCCGTCCTATCTTTATAAATCACCTTGGATTGCTATAGATGTCACCGCAACGATCACGCTGGTCAGGTTCTGAGACTTCGAGGTAATCAATTGCCCATTCACAAGCTTTCTCTAAAAGCCCGTTTATTGTGTGAAAATCTTCGCTTTGATTCCACAAAATAACTTTTCCGTCGCTACCGCCAGAGACTAAGGTGGAGTTTTTAAGGCTCAGCCCGTAAACTCCCCCTGCATGGCCGTTTATAGTCATGATAAGGCTGCCATCTAGAGCCCATATATTAATTCTTTGATCGTTACTGGCGCTGTAAATATATTGTCCGTCGGAGCTAAATTGCACGCTGTTGACAGCATCTGTGTGCTCCGTCAAAGTGCGAAGGTATTGTCCTTGGGTAGTCCACAATTTGATGGTGCTATCGTCACTAGCGGTCGCAATTAAATCATTATTTGGGCTAAAAGCGACTCCCCACACAGGAGCCGTATGCTCTTTTAGCAAGGATAGCTGTGTTTTAGATTGCATATCCCAAACTGTGGTCGTATTGTTTGTATGAGTTGCCGCTAGTAAGTTGCCGTTTGGGTTAAAGCTAAGTTTGTTAACGGAACCCTGTAGGTCTGAAAACTCGCTCACGGGATCACCATTACTATCCCAAAGCTTAATTGAGTTGTCGTAACCACCCGACGCAATTAACCCCTGGGAGCTGATCGCGACTCCTAACGCTCCAGTGGGATGGGCATTGGGAATCACCTTTAGGCTTTGATCCGGCCCTTGCCAAAGCCGGACGTTACCGTCTAGATCTGCGCTGATGATGCGATCGCCGCTAGGGCTAAAGACAACACTGGTGGCAAAGCTACCGGGGTTGGGCAGCACGGTCAGGGTTGGCTCATTAGGCCCGCTTAATGTCCACAGTCGCACCGCTCCACTGTGCATGGCTGCCGCTACTCGCTGGCCATCAGGATGCAGACTGACATCAATAACGGGGTTATCTATATCAGTGTCAACGGTTAGAACCGTTGAGTAGGGTTGGAGAATGCGCCAGAGTTTGGCTGTACCATCTAAGCTGGCAGAAACTAAGGACAATCCATCGGGGCTAAAGCTAACATCCATAGCGGCTTGTTCATGGATGTCTAGCTGTGCAATTAAGCTGCCAGACACGTTCCAAACGTCAATGGTGCCACTACTTCTAGCGGCGGCAATGTACTGACCTTTGGAGTCAAACTCTATTTTGTAAATTGCGGTACTGTCGCTGGACAATAACCGGCGAACCGGCTCGCCAGTCGCCTTCCAAAGGCGGGCATTGCCTTCATTATCTCCTGACACGAGCCACTGGGGGCTAGCCGCTGGGCTAAAACTAACACTCGTAACCTCACCCTCGTGCCCTTGTAAGGGGGGGCGTTTCGGGTTGCCCAGGGTATCCCAAAGTTTAATGGTGCCATCGGCACCAGCAGTGGCTAGAGTGAGGCCATTGGGGCTGAAATCAATATCTCGGACGGACGAGTTGTGAGCTTCGATCGTCCGAATTTCTCGCCCTTGAGAATTCCAAAATTTGACCGTGCCATCCTCGCTGCCGCTGGCGAAGAAGTCCATGATCGGATTGAAGCGCACGCTGTGAACGTAGTCGTTGTGGGCCTGGATTGGTGGAGCAATTGGGGTACCGTCTGCTGCCCAGCGCTGAACTACGCCCTTGTCGTCGGCACTGGCAAGGGTTTGACCGTCAGGGCTAAAGGCGACATCTAGCACGGCCCCCTCATGACGCAGTTCTACTGATTTGAGCTGCCCATGCTTATCCCAAAGTTTGACGGTTTTGTCATAGCCAGCGGTGGCAATGGTTTCACCGTCGGGGCTGAAGGCAACCGCTTCTACCGAGTCAGTGTGATCTTCCAGGCGGTTTTGCTCGCGCACCCAGTAGACGCCCTGGGCAAGGGCGGTCATGACATCAGCCTGAAGTTCGGGTTGGCGCAGAAAGGCAGGTATACGCTGTAGGCGAGTACCTGCCTCGAGGGCGTGCAGGAGGGGTTCCAACCTATCGCGATTGACGGTAAATTCAGCGTTGGTGGTTTGGGTGAGGGCTTTGATCTGGCCCTGCTCGGCGCGAAGCCACTGGTCAAGGGCGAGAAACGCCAGGCCGCTGACGGCGGCCAGGGCAATGCCAACCCCAACAATGGTGCGGCGCAGGCGCTGCACTTCGCGGCGGTGGGCCTGGTCGGCGAGGGTTTCGCTGGCATTGATGAAAGCGGTTTCTTCAGAGCAGAAATTGCCGAAGCGATCGCACAGCTCTGTCTTCTGCGCCATCAGCCATTGCAGCTTGCTGCCCTGCCACAGCTCGGCCTCGGCCTGGGGCGAGTTTTGCTGATGCAGCTCATGCCAGCGGCTGGCGTCGTCTTTGAGCTGGTTGCGCAGGCGAATCAGGGGTTTGCTCTCTTCGATCCAGCGCTTGAGGGTATCCCAGGAGTCGATCAGGGTTTCGTGGGCCAGTTCGACCACGGCGCTGCTGTCTGGGCTGGGGCGATCGCTCACCAGCAGACTCGCGTTAATTAACTGCTCCAGTACCTTTTGCTCCGCCGGGTCGCGAAACTCGGTGAGAATGGCGCGGCGGCTGACGGCCTTGCCGACGGCGGTGGTGCCCACATCGGCGGTGGTGGTATCGACCAGCTGCAAAAAAATGTGTTTGGCCGCCTGCTGCTCAGGGGCGGATAGGCCGTTGTAGATTTCATCGACCCGCCGCTGGAGCGCCCCGCGCACGCCGCCGATCTGGCGATAGGTGCCGGTGCGGAGGATGCGGTCGCCCAGCTCCCCGCTGCTCTCCCACAGCAGCTTGAGGGTGTACTGCAACAGCGGCAGCGAGATGCGCTCGGCCTCGCCGGTTTCATTGCGGCCCTTGAGGCCCTGGATGATTTCTGCCACCAAACCGGGCTCAAAGACTACGCCGTGGCGGGCAGCGGGCTGCTCAATCGCCAGCCGCAGTTCGTCGTCGCCCAGGTCGGTGATCAGCTCTGAGCGCTGCAAAATGCCGCTGAGGCTGGGGTAGGCGCTGAGGCGATCGAGAAAGTCGGCCCGCATGGCCACGACGAGACTGACGGCGGGCAGTTCAGCCGCGACCAAGGTCACCAGGCTGTCGATAAATCGCTGGCGCAGGGCTCCGTCGGGGCAGAGGGTAAACAGTTCCTCAAACTGGTCGATGAAAATTAGCCATTCGTCGCCGCTGGGCTTGACGGTCTGGGCCGCTTTTAGCAGGCTATCGGGCTGTCCTGCCAGTAAAAATTCCGTTTCTGACTGGCGGTAGCCAGCGCTGGTGAGGCTGGCCCGAAACGACTCAAAGGGGTTGCGATCGGGGGTGCAGATCAGCTCTCGAAATTCGCCGCCCCGCTGCTGGGCCAGCTGAGAAATTAGCCCGGCGCGGATCAGCGAGGATTTGCCGCTGCCGGAGGCCCCCAGCACCAGCAAAAAGTGGTCTTGCAGACGCTCTTGCAGATGGGCAATCATGCGATCGCGGCCAAAGAACAGGTCGCGATCGCGCACCTCAAACTTGCGCAGGCCGATGTAGGGCGATCGCGGGTTCAGGGGCCGGGCCTTGACCGCATCAAAGGCCACCTGGGTAATGTGGGTAATCTGAGCGTGGGATTGATCGATGGTGGTCTGGGAAAAATCGACTCGATTGCCCTCGCCCCCGACCTGAAAGTCGCCACCAATCGCCACATCCTGAGCCTGGGACGCCGAGGCCGCATCGCGCCCTGGTTCGGCCTCAGGGGGATTCATAGGAGCACCACGGCCTTGGCGACTAGGGCCGCCACCCGCATGACCGGCTCGGCCAGGGTTTCTACCCCGGCCAGCCCCTTGCGCAGCGCCTCGACCGACTGGTCGATCAAATCTTTATCGGGTTTTTCTTTAGCAAGTTCAGCCGCCATGGTGTCAATGGGTACCTTGGCGGTCGCCTTTTCAACTGGGTTGAGGCCACCCGCTGTGAGCACCTGCTGCTGAAGCTCGGCCAGGGCCTGTAGCAGAACCTGGGTGGTGCCGGTATCGCCGTCAGGGGAGCCTGCGGCGGTATGGCCAACCCGCTGCTGCTGGCTCATATCTACCGTGACGCCGCTGCCGCCGACCTGAAAATTGCCGCCCACGGTCATGGCCCGGTTTTGCTGAATGGCGCTGGCCGCCGGGGACGTGGCTGTCAGCACCGTGCTCAGCCGAGCTTGAAGGACAGCTTTTTCTTCGGTGCTAAGACTGCCGATAATCTCAAGGACATCGTCAACCGTATATTTGGGCATGGTAATACTCTAGTTTGGCAAGGCACTGGGGTTGCTCTGCCAATGAAACCAAGCATAGCGGCAGTCTTGAAAAAGGGCATTAAGTCGCAGAAATACTTAAACATCGCCAGTTTTTGCCCCAGCTTTCCGGCCTAGACTCCCGGCTTGGAAGCTGGCAGTTTTCTACAGGCAGAGCCTACTTCTAACCTTAGATAAGGTCTATTTGCCAATACAGAACCGACTGAAGATTTCGTCGAGCATAGACTCGGTGATTTCGTCGCCGGTAATACTGCCCAGGGCGGCGATCGCACTTCTCAAATCAATCGTCCAAAAATCGAGCGGCAGCTGCTGCTCGATGGTTTGCTGCACCTGCACCAGGGCGTTTCTCGCCTGGGTAAGGGCAGCCCCCTGGCGCTGGTTGACGGTAAACTCCAGGTTGCTCGGAGTGAGATGGTCGGCGTGGATGGTCTTGAGAATCGCCTGCTCCAGGGCATCGATGCCCTGCTGCTGGGCGGCGGCGGTGTGCACTGTCGGCAAGCCCCTGGGAATGGCGCTGTCAATCGCAGCGCCATCAGCCAGCAGATCTACCTTGTTGATCACCAAGATCAGGGAACTCTCCCGCACCGACGCGTAGAGCCGCTGGTCGGCCTCAGTCCACCCGGCGGCGGCATCGATGGTGAGCAGCACCAGATCGGCTCCCTGGGCTACCTGGCGCGATCGCGCAATGCCAATTTGCTCCACCGGGTCGCTGGCCTCGCGAATGCCCGCCGTATCGAGCACCTGAATGGGAATACCACCCACCACCAGCTGCGACTCCACCACGTCGCGGGTGGTGCCGGGCAGGTCGGTGACAATGGCGCGATCGCAGCGGCTCCAGGCATTCAGCAGACTCGACTTGCCCACGTTGGGGCGACCGACAATCGCCACCTTCAGCCCCGTACGCAGCAGTTCCCCCGACTCGGCGGTGGCCAGCAGGCGCTCGACTTCGGCCAGTACGGTGGCCAGCTGCGATCGCACCGCGCCTTCGTCCAGCGGCGGCAGATCGTCTTCGAAATCAATGCGGGCCTCCACCTCGGCCAGCACATCCAGGCAGGTGGAGCGCAGCTGCCGAATGGCCCCCGTCAGCTTGCCCTGCACCCCCGCCAGGGCCGTTTTGGCCGCCAGGGTAGACTGGGCCGCCACCAGATCGGCCACCCCCTCCGCCTGGGTGAGGTCCAGCCGCCCGTTCAAAAACGCCCGCAGGGTAAACTCCCCCGGTTCCGCCAGCCTGGCCCCCTGGCTGAGGCAGAGCCCCAGCACCTGCTGCACCGCCATTAGCCCGCCGTGGCAGTGAAACTCCACCACATCCTCGCGGGTGTAGGAGCGGGGGGCCAGCATGAGCAGCAGCAGGGCTTCGTCTACGGACTGCCCGGTGCGGGGGTCGCGCACGTGGCCGTAGAGAATGCGGTGGCTCTCCCAGCGCTGCCGCCCCGGAGAGTAAAACAGGGCGCGGGCGATCGCCACGGCCTCGGCACCCGACAGCCGCACGATGCCCACGCTGCCCTGCTGGGGGGCAATGGCGGTGGCGATCGCCGCGATCGTCTCCCCCTGGGCAACGGGAGGTACTACACCCGCTGGCCCAGGAAGAGCGCCGTCTATGCCGTTTATTCTGCCCATTTGTCCTGCCCAGAGAAGGGATACGGTGAAGGGATTTTGAAGCTCCCAGACCAACGCGCTAAAGGGTTAGTTCGCTGGGTACAATAGAGAAAAAACTTAACGTGTTTCTAAGATTTTACCGCCGCGTCTCCCGCTAGAGCGACTGAGCAACTCGCCCCTAGCCATGCTTCATTGCACTGCCCCTGCCCACCAGGGGAACTCAAACTCCGGTATATCCACCGCCATGACGACGACTACCCCCGCCATCGACCCCACTCCCGAGTTGACCCCTAAACCTAAGACCACAATGGGAAAACTGAGCACACCCCAGTGGCGGCGACAGCTCCGCTACGTCTATCTGCGCTTTTTGCGGCTCCAGGGCAGTCCAGAGCACCTGGCGCGGGGCATGGCATCGGGGGTCTTTGCGGGCTGTTTTCCGCTGTTTGGCCTGCAGACTCTTATTGGCATTGGGGTGGCCACGGTGCTGCGGGGCAATCGGCTGATGGCGGCGGCCTCGACCTGGGTCAGCAACCCCTTTACCTACGTGCCTATCTTTGCCTTTAACTACCAGGTTGGTCACTGGCTGCTGGGGGGCACCGCTACTCCGGCCTTTGACAATCTCGACACCCTCAAAAACTGGATGGATATGGGCACCGAGGTCTCCGTGCGGCTGATGCTGGGCAGCGCTGTAGTTGGGCTAGTCGCCGGGTTTGCCAGCTACTTTGGTGGGCTGCCCTTAATCCGCCGGGTGCGATGGTCAAAGACTGGCCCCAGGGGCCAGCGCGCCAGCGCGCCCGACCGCAGCATAAGCTAGAGCAGCCCCGGATTAAAGCACTTTATCCAGGCCGTAGATCAGCGACTTAAGCGCCATCACCCGGCGAATGCAGAGCAGCACCCCGGGCATAAAGCTGGCGCGATCGCTGGTGTCGTGGCGCAGGGTGTAGAGCTGCCCCGGCGAGCCAAACAGAATCTCCTGGTGGGCAATCAGCCCCGGCAGCCGCACGCTGTGGATATTGATGCCCTCTGGGGTCGTCCCCCCCCGCGCCCCCGGCATAGTCTCGGTTTCTTTCACCAGAGGCGCGTTAAAGGTTTTTTGCGCCTCCGCCAGCATTTGGGCAGTCTGCACGGCGGTGCCGCTGGGGGCATCGGCCTTCTGGTTGTGGTGCAGCTCGATAATCTCCACATGGTCGAAGTACTGAGCGGCCTGCTGGGCCGCCTGCTGCATCAGCACCACCCCAATGGAAAAGTTGGGCACGATCAGGCAGCCAATGCTGGCCTTGTCGGCAAACTCCGCCAGGTCGCGAATCTGGTCGTTGGAGAGGCCGGTGGTACCGACCACCGGGCGCACACCGTAGGCGATCGCCGTTCGCACCGACTCATAGACGCTGTCGGGGTGGGTAAAGTCAACCATCACCGCCAGTCCTTCACTCTGGGCTGCCACCAGGGTGGCCTCCAGGTCGTTCATGATGGGCACTTCTAAGGGCTGAGCGCCAATCGCCTCGCCAATGTCTTGACCCAGCAGCTCAGGATTTTTGTCGATCGCCCCCACCAGGGTCATATCGTCAGCCTGGGCTACGGCCTTGATCACCTCGCGGCCCATCTTGCCGTAGGCACCGTTGACTACGACGGGAATAGTGGTTTGAGCAGTCATGGTTGAAAACCTTACTGAAACTTGCGTTCTAGGGACTTGAGGTACTCGGTGTTGACTCCCGACTCGCGGGGTAGCGCAATTTTGCCGGTGCGGGCTATTTCGCGAATGCCAAAGCGGTTGAGCACCTGCACAATTGCCACCATCTTGCCGGGGTCGCCCACCACCTCCAGGGTGAGAGAATCTTCAGACACATCGACTACCCGCGCCCGAAAGATCTGGGCAAACTCAATGATCTCAGAGCGGTTGGTGCTGTTGGCATTGACCTTGAGCAGCATCAGCTCGCGCTCGACACAGGGGGTATCGGTGACGTCGTTGACCTTGAGCACGTTGATCAGCTTGTAGAGCTGCTTCGTGAGCTGCTCAATCACCGCGTCATCGCCCGGCACCACCATGGTAATGCGAGAAATACCCGAGGTTTCAGCAGGCCCCACCGCCAGGCTCTCAATGTTAAACCCGCGCCGGGCAAACAGACCGGCAATGCGGCTCAGCACCCCGGCCTCGTCTTCGACCAGCACAGAGAGGGTGTGTTTGATGGCCTGCTGAGGGGCCACCGTCGAACCGGGGAGCGTAGAAGGGTTAACCATAGGGCCTGGGGAATGTATGGGGTCTCAGTACTAGCGCTGATTCGCGACAATTGCAAACTAACAAACCTCAATAATATCCCGAAAACCCCTGCCTTAAAAACTACCTCCCCCACTCCCCGCCTCCCCTTCCTCCCCCAAAACCCCGCCCACATCCACCAGATTGGGTATCCTTGAGGCACTGGCCTACCGTCACTGCATCTGGCATGAGCTTATCTAGACCGGTTAAGGGAATCGAGTCCCTGCGGGAGCGATTTCTCGACCTTATCAATCTGCGGCCTGGGGAAGAAGAACGCACGCTGCTCATGTTTGCGTTCTACACTGCCACCTCCATGGGGATCCTGTGGCTCGAGGTGAGCTCGGCAGCGCTGTTTTTGGATGCCTACGGAGCGGCCAGCCTGCCGTGGATCTATATCTTCAGTGCGGGGGTAGGTCTGGGGCTGAGCGTAGTCTATTCGTGGCTCCAGCGGCTGTTTCCCCTGCGCCGGGTGATCGTGATGATCGCCATGCTGATGGCTCTGCCAATTTTGGGGTTTCGCTGGGGCCTGACGGTGCCCCTGCTGGCCGCCCCTATGGTGTTTTCGATGCGGCTGTGGATTGAGGCCATCTATGGCCTCAACGACCTCAATTTGTCAGTGACGGCCAACCAGCTGTTCAATATTCGCGAGATCAAACGGGCGTACCCGATCATCAGCAGCGGCAACCTGGTGGCCGATGTGATCAGCGGCTTTTCGGTATACCTGCTGCTGAAGCTGATTGGGCTACAAAACGTGCTGCTGCTCTCCTTTGTGGTGATGGTGGTGGGGGCGGCGCTGTTGTACCACCTCAGCCGCAGCTACGAGCACGCTTTTCCCGACTCGCCCCGCCGTCAGGCGGAGGACGCTGAGTCGGTGGAGAGCTTCAGGTCGCGCCAGCGGCTTCAGGGGCCAATTCAGCAGTACGTGGTGCTGCTGTTTTCGTTCTTTGTGCTGGCGCAGATGCTGCTGTTTTCCATTGAGTTTCAGTTCTTCAATCAGCTGGAGACCAGCCTGGACGGAGACGATATTGCGGTTTTTTTAGGCTTTTTTAGCGGCCTACTGGGGCTGATTGAGCTGTTTACACAGTGGTTTACCTCCAGCCGACTGATTGAGCGGGAGGGGGTGTTTAAGGTGGCGCTGGTGCTGCCCTCGGTGATTGGGGTAATTGGGGTGATTACCCTGGTGGGCAGCTACCCGGTGCGGCTGGGGGTAACGGCGATGTTCGTCGGGCTGATCGTGCTGAAGTTTTTTGATGAGTGGCTGCGCTACACGCTGGTGGCCACCACCCGACCGATTCTGTTTCAGCCGATTCCTGACCAGGTGCGCAGTACGGTGCAGTCGTGGGTGGGGGGCATTGCTGAGCCGCTGTCGATGGGGGGTACTGGGGTGGCCATTTTGGTCACCATTGCTCTGTGCAACCGGGTTGGGCTGACCGATACTCTGGCCCAGGCGCGGCTGTTTTTGCTGGGTACAATTGTGGCGGCGCTGGTGTGGTTTGCAATTATGGTGCTGCTGCGATCGCGCTACCTCAACCTGCTGGTGCGGGGGGCCGAGCGCGGTCTGCTGACCTTTTCTGACGCCAACCTGCGGGTGCTGAAGCGGGCCTTTATTGAGCAGCTGGAAAAGCCTGGCCTAGATGCCAACAAGCGATCGTGCATTGAGCTGCTGAGCCATATCGATCCCCAAAACGTGGGCGAAATTTTGGCTCCCCGCCTGGCGGATCTGCCCCCGGCCCTCCAGCGCCAGAGTTTGGAGGCTATGCTGGAGCACCCCAACTCGGCCTACACCGAGCAGGTGCAGGCGCTGCTGGAGGTACCCCACCAGGCCCCGGAGATTTTGGCCTTGGCCCTGCGCTATGTGTGGCTGGCCCAGGAGCGCTTCGATATCAACGATCTGCGCCCCTATCTGCCGCCGGAGGTGGATGCGGTGGTGCGGGGTACGGCGGCCTCGCTGATGCTGCGGCGGGGCAACCTCCAGGAGCGGGCCGAGGCCACCGCCACCCTGCGAAAAATGCTGGTGCACGATGAAGAGCGAGAGCGGGTGATGGGCTGCCGCGCCCTGGGGGAGGCCGACTATATGGAATCCCTCAGCATCTACATTGACGACCTGCTGCAAGACTCGTCGCTGCGGGTGCGGCGGGCGATTTTAGAGGCGATCGCCGCCACCCAGTACAAAAAATACTATCCCTCGCTGCTCAAGGCGCTCCAGTACAAGTCAACCCGCGAGGCCGCCGTGGCCGCCCTCACTCGCCTGGGCAACGAGGCTCTGCCCATGCTTCAGGAGCTGGCCCTCGACAGCTACCGGCCCGAGAGTTTGCGTAACCAGGCCTGGCAGGTGATCGGCGACATTGGTACGGTAGCGGCCCTGGAGTTTTTAATTCAAAACCTGATCACCACCTGGGGCAGCACCCGCCGCCACATTCTGCGAATTTTGCTCAGCCTCTACCAGGAGTCGGGGGTGAAGCGGTCGTCTCTGATTGACGGGGTCTTAGATCGCGGCCTGGGGCGCGGCGGCATCGAAGATCTGATCAATACTGAGCTGGCCTTTGCCGGGCAGATGCTGGCGGCCAAGGTCGATCTGGCTGCTAGTCGGGTCGATGGCATTGAGGCCGATCTGCTGCGCGAGGCCCTCAACGGGCTCCAGGCCGATGCCACCGAGCGGCTGTTTATGCTGCTGCGGTTTGTGTCGCCCGCCACGGCGATTCAGGCGGCCCAGGTAAGCCTCAGCGGCTCGGCGGCCCAGTGGGCTAGAGGCATTGAAATTCTCGACAACGTGGTGGATGTGGCCAACAAACGGTCGATTTTGATCCTGCTCGATCGCCGTCTGGATGCCGACAAGCTGAAACTGCTGGCCCTGTCTACGCCGCTAATTGCCTATGGACCGCTGCCGCCGCGCGATCGCCTGCGGCAGCTGCTCGACCTGCGCAACTTTCTGTCGGACTGGGCGATCGCCTGCTGCTTTCACCTGGCCCGCGTGCAGCGATGGAACCTGACCGCCGAGCATACCCTGGCCTCGCTCCAGCACCCCACCGGCTTTGTGCGCGAGGCCGTACTGGCCTACCTGGCCGTGGCCTCACCCCGCGCCCTGCGGGAGCTGCTGCCCCTGATGCAGCAGGATGCCGACCCGCTGGTGCTGGCCCAAATCAAGCAGCTGATCACCACCTATAATTTGGAGCCGAGCCCCTCCGCTGGCTGAGTATTCTGGCCCCGTTCCCCCTAGGTAAACCCGCCCCCTATGTTAAACAGCGTCGAACGCCTCCTGTTTATTCGCAACGTCCCCATGTTCAAAGAGCTGCGGGATGACTTTTTGGTGCGGCTGGCCTCGGTGATGGATGAGGTGTTCTACGACAGCAACTACACCATCATCACCGAGGGCCAGGAGGGGCGATCGATGTACATTGTGGTGTCGGGCCGCGTCAGTGTGCACATCGGCGGTCAGGAGGTGGCCCAGCTCAAGGAAGACGAATGCTTTGGCGAAATGTCGGTGTTTGACGCCGAGCCGCGATCGGCCTCGGTCACCACCCTGGAGCCCTGCGCCTGCCTGGTACTCACCCAGCAGCAGCTCTACGACGCCATTGACGAAACCCCCGGCATTGCCGTCAACGTAATTCGCCTGCTGTCGCGCCGCATTCGCGAACTCAACCAAGACCTCAACCAGGTCAAACAGCAGCTGACGCAGCCTTCGCCGTTTCCCCAAACCCGACCCCAGTGGTATCGGCCGCTGCCGTTTCCGCCGTCAGAACCCCTGGCGCGATCGGGCAACTAGGGATGCAAGCTTTGAGGTGCAAGGTTTTAGCAAGGCTAAAACAGCGACCTTAGGACATTTTCATAGGAGGGAGTGTAAGCTCAACCCACAAAAATTTCGTCAATTCGCACGCTGCTCAATCGTGCCAAAAATGCTTGAAGCGGTCTGAAACCAGTTCAATACTCGTTATCTCACAGGCTCAACGGGCGACGGGGCAAGCGCTGGCACACTTTTGAGCTGAAAGGCAGCTTGGCCGATTGGACTTTCCCAACTTGTGATGCGCTGATAGCGTAAGGGTAGCGCCCAGCTGCTCCCAGCTTCAGGGACTCAGGTCAGAGTAGCTATACCCTTACCAAGACTCACCGATCCCAAACTCCCGCCGCTGGTAGTCTATGATCATGGGTACGTTTCCGTAATCGCTTTGCCTTAGGGCAGAGCCATTCGGTATGGTTGCCCGCCAGAACTATCGGACAAATCATTGTTTGGAATCTGCTCAAAATTACAGTCGCGTCATCCATTTAGTCTAGACTGCAGATTCCTCCAAGGCTTTGCCCGAATGCCTGTCCACTCGCTCAACTCATTGCAGAGCCATCCAATTTCCTGACGATCGCCGTCAACAACAATTACTTGATCATCAGCTGGGAAGTCCAAGTTGAGTCGATAGCGGGTCGGGATATCTTCGCCAGCAGAAACGCTCATTAGTCTTCCTTGAAAAATCGCGAAAGCCTTGTCCTCATCACGCAGCTCTGACCAGCGGCCTGGCGATTCATCTACAGAATCGGCACGTAAGCTGTGCTAGGAGGGTATGTTCTTCATCAAAAATCCCCTTGAGCCTAAAACTTTCGGCTCATCTCTCTTCAACACAATTTTTCTTAACCCTGCGACGCCTCCTAAAAGCTTGGGCAAGCTAACGGTACGATGCCGTTTCTGAGGATTTGCCCGTGGGGGTACTAATACTGCTGGTGGCCGTACTGCTAATTGCGGCGGTCTTTTTGGTCAATCTCTACAACCGGTTAGTGACCGGGCGCAACCGCTACCAAAATGCCTACGCCCAGATCGACGTGCAGCTGCGCCGCCGCTACGACCTGATTCCCAACCTGGTGGAGAGCGTGAAGGGCTATATGGCCCACGAGAAAGAAACCCTGGCGGCGGTGATCAGCGCCCGCAACAGCGCCATGAGCGCCAGCCGTCAGGCGGCCCAGGCCCCTGGAGATCCGCGAGCGATGACGCAGTTGGCCGCCGCCGAGGGCATGCTCGACAGCACCCTGGGGCGGCTGTTTGCGCTGTCGGAGGCCTACCCCGATCTCAAAGCCAATCAAAATATGGCCCAGCTGATCGAAGAACTGCGCTCCACCGAAAACCGCATCGCCTTTGCCCGGCAGGCGTTTAATGACGCCGTCACCCTCTACAACACCCAGCGAGAGATGTTCCCCGGCAACCTGATCGCGGGCAGCTTCAACTTCAACGCGGCCCAGCTGCTCGAAGAAAGCGCCCCTGAGGTCAAAGAAGTCCCCCGCGTATCTTTTAGCTAGCCATGAATTTCTTTGAGCATCAGGATCAGGCTCGCCGCAACACCACCAAGCTGCTGCTGCTGTTTGGGCTGTCGATCGCAGTGATGGTCGCGGCATTTTATGGAGTGGCGATCGCGCTTCTATCCGCCGATGCCCTGGGGCCGACTCCGCTGTGGCGACCGGGGGTGTTGTTTTGGGTGGCCAGCGGCACCCTGGCTTTTATGGTGGTGGGCAGCTCGACCAAGCTGGCCCAGCTCGGGCAGGGGGGCCACAGCCTGGCCAAAGGGCTGGGGGGGCGGGAGATCAACCCCCTCACCGATGACCCCGGCGAACAGCGGCTGATCAACGTAGTCAGCGAAATGGCTCTGGCCTCGGGCACCCCCATCCCGGCGGTGTACCTGCTGGACGACGAGCCGGGTATCAATGCCTTTGCGGCGGGCTTTACCGCTGACAAAGCCGTAATTGGGGTGACCCGTGGCTGCCTTGATCAGCTCAGCCGCGACGAGCTGCAAGGGGTGATCGGCCACGAGTTTAGCCACATTCTCAACGGCGATATGGGCCTCAACCTCAAGCTGATTGGGGTGATCCACGGTCTGCTGCTGATTTACATTGCCGGGCGCGTGGTGCTGCGCTGGAACTACTACCCCAGCGGGTCGCTGCGCCGCTCAAAGGATGACAAGGGCGGCGGGGCCATTCTGGCGGCGGCCCTGGCCATGGTGGTGATTGGCTACCTGGGGGTGCTGTGCGGGCGGCTGATTAAAAGTGCCGTATCGCGGGAGCGAGAGTTTTTGGCCGATGCCTCGGCGGTGCAGTTTACCCGCAACCCCGAGGGGCTGACCGGGGCGCTGCGCAAAATTGGCCAGCTGCCGGCGGGGTCTACCATGGTCTCCCCGATGGCTGAAACCGCCAGCCACCTGCTGTTTGGCGAGGCCAACGGCAGCCTATCGTTTCTGGGGGGCTGGTTTGCCACCCACCCGCCCCTGCATGAGCGGCTGCGGCGCTTGGGTCAGGTGCCGATGCCCCAGGGAGCCGCTCCCCTAGGAGAAACGGCATTGTCGTTTAATTCTGCAGAAGACTCTTTGGTGATGGGGCTGCACGGGGGGACAAACACCGCTGTGCGGGCAGGAACGGCGGCGATCGCATCCCCCTCGGCAGGACAGTTCATGACCGCCATTGGCACCACCGATGCGCGGCGGCTGGCTCAGGTACGATCGCTGCTCAGCGAACTACCCGCCGACCTCAAGGCCGCCCTGCACGACCCCACGGCGGCGATTGAGGTCGTGTATGCCCTGCTGGTACGAACCAAACCCGCCCTCCAAACTCAGCAGATCGAGTACCTGTCCAACACCTATGGCTCCGATTGCAGAGGGCGAGTGGGACAAATTTACAATCAGATTCGCGGCCTCAAGCATGGGCAAGATCTGCTGTTGCTAGAGGCGCTAGTGCCCGCTCTCCAGCAGCTCGACCCCGAGGCAGGCCAGCGGTTTATGCAAACGGCTCAAACCCTGAGCCAGCCGGGGGGTCGCCTGCTGCTGTCAAACTTTCCGCTCCAGCTGATTCTCCGCAAGCGGTTGTCTGGCCCATCGCTTCAGCCAACCGCAGCCATTACCGCCATGGATGACCTGTGGGGTGATGCAACGGTCGTGCTGGCCCTGCTGGCGCGGGTTGGGCACAGCAGGCCAGAGGATGCCCTCTATGCCCTCAAACTGGGTTTTTCGCAGCTGCCGGGGGCAAAGGCGCAACCCTCCCCCCGTGAGCTACCTAAGGTTAACAGCAGCGAGGTGATGACGAGCCTAGGTCGCCTAGAGCTGGCCATTCCCAAGCTGAAGCAGGCCATTGTCGATGCCTGCGCCCACACCGTATTGGCCGACAACGATGTCACCCCCGCCGAGATGAATCTACTGCGGGCGGTGGTGATTACCCTCGACTGCCCGGCCCCGCCATTTCTGAAGTAGGTTTTGAAGCAGGGATCTGGCGCAAAAAAAATCTGTTTTGAACCCGGCCAGGTCTGCTACTATTAGAAACTGCGCTATTGTGCCGTTTGATTACCGTCGGAGAATATCCATGGCTCGTCATTGTCAACTCACCGGGAAGAAGGCCAACAACGCCTTCTCCATCTCTCACTCCCACCGCCGCACCAAGCGCCTGCAAGAGGCCAACCTGCAAGAAAAGCGCGTCTGGTGGCCCCAGGGCAAGCGCTGGGTCAAGCTGCGCCTGTCCACCAAAGCCATCAAAACCCTTCAAACCAAAGGGCTTGAGGCCATGGCCAAGGAAGCTGGCCTCGATTTAAACAAGTGCTAGATCTGGCCGGTGGCCAGCTAGCGTCGGCGGCGCAGTAGCGCCAGCCCCGCCGCCCCCACTCCCAAAGCGAAGGCCGTTCCTGGTTCAGGGACGGCCTTCGCCGCAGCCTGGCGCTGCACCGTCATGAGGAATTTAAACACTACCGATTCCCCTGGGGCCAGGGTGCGGTCAAACTGAACGGCAGCGGTGGCGTCGGCATCGACCAGGGGGCCGGGGGTATTTTGCAGCCCCGTGGCCGGGACATTGTAGAGCTGGGCTAGCAGGGAGCCGTAGGGGCTAATCTGCACCGCCGTGGGGGTTTGATCGACGGAGAGAGTGGCTAAAGCACCGCTGGGATCGGTTTGGGTGAGAGTATTGTTGGCAAAAAACGCGGTGTTGTTGGTGAGCACACCGTCAAACTGGAGGTCATAGTCGATGTACTTAAACAGGCTGACATCGAGCCAGTCGGAGCCGGTGTTGGTAAGGGTGACGGTTTCTTCCCGGGCGGCGCGATAGCTGCCGGGGGCACCTCCCAACAGCACCGAGTCGAGGGCAAAGGTGAGGCTGCCGCCGAAGAAACTGGCGCTGATGCGATCGGGGCTGGGCTGGCTAAAGGTCAACGGCTGCAAGTCTTCGAGCCGCAGCTCCTGGGGGGCGGCCAGGCTGCTCAGGTTGAGAAAGTACAGGTCGGTGAACAGCGTTTCGATGCCGTCGACGAGCCACGATTGATTGTCGCTAAAGCGGAGCAAATCTGTGCGGTAGGTCGAGTTGCCCTGGGTGAGTTCTAGCAGTCCGGGGGGAAGGGGGGAGGCCCCGGCCAGGCCAGGGGCCAGGGTACTGGCTAACGACAGTGCCAAACCCAGGAGCGGGGCGGTGATAGCAGACCGGTGTGTCATCAACGGTGAGGGGAAAGCGATAGGAACCTGGGAGCTTAAGGAGGGAGCAGCAGGGAGACGGCTGGCGCGATCGCCCCTGGGGCCGGTCTATGACCGTTGCAATGGCGATTTCCCCCAGACTAGCGGGGCAACCCCGCCGCTGAGACCAATCGCCTGGGGGGATTTACGGAATCCTTAAGCAAACTTTATCCAGTTTGTCGCCCCACTGGCTGCTCCTGCAGAACCGAAGGCCCGTTTTCTGTGGCCAGGGCGCGGCGGCCCGGCGTCAAAGGCCTACCCCAGGGCAGTAATGTAGACCTAGGCAGAGGGTGTGGTGTTCCGCTCTGCCTGTGCTTAGTCTACCCGGTGGTTCCGCTATGGCCGATCGCCCCCTTTCCCCTACTGTGGATAACCGCCAGGCCGTGCAGCGGGTGCTGTTGATCACCCTGGTGTTAAACCTGGCGGTGGTGACTCTCAAAGCCACCGTGGGCTGGATGACCGGGTCGCTGAGCCTGCTGGCCGACGCCCTGCACAGCGTCACCGACAGCGCCAACAATGTGCTGGGGTTGGCCACCAACCGGCTGGCCAACCCCAGACCCGATCGCGATCACCCTTACGGGCACCAAAAGTTTGAGGCGGTGGGCGCGCTGGGCATTGCGGCCTTTTTGGGTATCGCCTGCTTTGAAATTCTCAAGAGTGCGGTGGAGCGGATAGTTTCGGGGGGCAACCCGGTTACCATGGGCCCAGCGGCCCTGTGGATTATGTTGGGGGTGCTGGGCATCAACATTTTTGTCGCCACCTACGAGCGGCGGGTGGGGCTGGCCCTCAACAGCAAGATTTTGATTGCCGACGCCTACCACACCATGAGCGATATTTGGACCACAATCGTGGTGATTGCCGGGCTGATTGGGGTGTGGCAGGGGTTGAGCTGGCTGGATGTGGCCCTGGCGTTTCCGGTGGCGCTGCTGGTGTTTAAGAGCGGCTGGACAGTGCTGCGCGAAAATCTGCCCTGGCTGGTGGACGAAATGGCGATCGCCCCCGAGGCCATTCACCGACAGGTGATGCAGGTGCCGGGGGTGCTCAACTGTCACAGCATTGCCTCGCGGGGGCTGCTGGGGCGGCAGGTGTTTATCGATATGCATCTGGTGGTCAAACCGACGGAAATTCAGGCCGCCCACACCGTGACCGAGGCGGTAGAAGATCGTCTTGAGGCGCTGTACGGCCCGGCCCGCATTACCATTCACCTAGAGCCGAGGGAGTATACAGAGGAGGAGATTAGCTACTAGACTCCGCTCAGCCACCGCTTTCACTCGGCCACGGACGGCTAGCTGCCTGGGGCCTTATACCGAATCCCCATTGAATCCACCCGCAACGTTCAAACGTTCGAGCGTTCATCGAGAAAATACCTCAACCGGACTGGCTACAGCTATCTGTCAGCCGAGGACTGGAGTCAGAGCGACCGGGGCGACCGGCGCTAATTCTCCAGCTTGAACAGGGGTCTCAGCCTGACGCCCACCGCCGTGCCGAGGAGGGCAAAGGCAATCCACAGCCAGCCGTGCAGACTGGTGGAGGCAATGCCGCTGAAGTAGGCTCCCACGTTGCAGCCAAAGGCCAGCCAGGCACCGTAGCCCATCGTCAGTCCGCCGAGGAGCGCCGCGACCACCGCCAGACGGGAGGGCGGCTGGCGCAGGGTGAGCTGACCGGCGATCGCCGCCCCCAGGGCCGCCCCCAGCACAATGCCCAGGTTCATCACTGAGGTGACATCGGCAAACACGCTGGCGCTGAGCACGCTGGCCACCGCGTCCTGTCGCCAAAATTCGCTGGTGGCGGGGTTCCAGCCCAGGGCGGCAGCGATTTTGGCCGTCCACAGGGTGAACCCCCAGGTGACCCCCCAGGGCCGCCCCGCCAGCACCAGGGTGAGGGTATTGAGCAGGGCCAAGGCGATGCCCCCGGCCACCAGCGACCAGGGGCCGTAGAGCAGCGATCGCCAGGTGGGTTTGGCCCAAAAGCTGCCCGCATCAGCCGGGCGAGAGCGCTGCCACCGCCAGAGCCCCAGGGCCAGGGCAGCCAGCACTACCAGTTGCAGCAGCACTCCCCCCCAGCCCCAGAGCCCCACCAGCGACAGGGGCTCGGTTTTGGGCAACCCCTGCCACACCCCGTCGGTCAGGGTGCCTAAAAACGACCCGGTACCAAAGGTGAGCAGGGTGAGCAGCATCATTGAGCTGCCGCCGCCGATGGTGTAGAGGGTGCCGCAGGCGCAGCCGCTGCCCAGCTGCATGCCAATGCCAAACAAAAAGGCCCCAGCGACCGCTTGCACCGCCACTGGAGCCACTGCCCCCCGACCTATACCGCCCAGCAGCAGCGGCGCAAACAGCAGCGTCGCCAGCCCCAGCATGAGCACCTGGGCCAGCACCCCGCGCCCGTCGCCCCGCACCAGCAGGTGTCGGTAGGAAGACGCAAAGCCAAAGCTGGCCTGGTACAGGGTGAGGCCAAAGAGAATGCCCACCAGGGCCAGGGCGCTCTGCCGCCAGCCAAAGCCCGACACGCCCAGCACCAGGGCCGCCACCAGGGCCAGCAGCAGGTAGAGAAGAGCGGACTGCGATCGCGGTTTTTGAACCTGAACAAACTCAGCGGCGGGGGTCATAGGGCAATCAATTCAACCGACAGCATCAAACCCATCTAAAACCCAGGCCCTAGACGGCGCGGGTGGTACGGCGCGGACGGCGGGGGGGCGGATCTTTCTTGTCGTCCTCGGCATCGTCGGTGGGGGTGGGGGCGCACACGGCAACGGGGTCGAGGGTATCGGAGCCGGTGGGCTGGCTGGCGGTCGCGGCAAAGGCTGTGCCAACCAGGCTGACGGTGGTCAGCGCGCTGGCGATCAACAACAGGCGTAGCAGCATGGGATCAATGTCTCCTAGGGAAGTATCTCATTGCTAAGGCTCCCAGAACTCGGGTCTGGGAGCAAGCTATGGGGGCCGGCGGACGGTGGACTATGCCCCTCGACCGCCGAGGACACTAGGTGAGGGGATCGCGCCCGGTGGCCACGGGCAGATCGGGCTGGGCCGAGTACTCCGTCCAAGAGCCCTCGTAGACCCGCACGTTGGGGTAGCCCAGCAGGTGCTTGAGCACGACGTACTGCAGGGTGGCTTCGCGGCCGGTGCTGCAAGTCACAACAATGTCGTCGTCGGGGGTAATGCCGCGGCGATCGAGCAGGGCCTGAATCTCGTCGAGGGGCTTGAGCTGATGAAGGTTGTCTTCGCCGATGGTGAAGGTCGGCCAGGGGATGTTGTTGGCCCCAGGAATGTGGCCGTTGCGGATGAAGACATCCTCTTCGCCCGCAAAGAGAGCGGGGGGCCGGGGATCGATAAACACCACGTCGGCATCGCCGGAGAGGTACTCGCGCACCTGGTCGAGGGTGACGCGAATGGCGTCGTTGTCGTTGAGGGTAAAGGTGCCCGCCTCGTACTGGGGAAACTCGCGGGTGATGGGCAGCCCAGCCTCGCGGTAGCCCTTGAGGCCGCCGTCGAGCACGGACACCTGGCCATGGCCCGATCGCTCCAGCAGGTAGGCCACCATGGTGGCCCCCAGCAGATTGCCGCCATCGGAATAGACCACCACCTGGCTGTCGTCGCCAATGCCCGCCTCAGAAAACAGGGCCGCCAGGCGCTGCTGCTCCCAGTACTGCACCGGCAGCCGCCCGTTGGGGCCACGGAAGGTGTTGTCGGCCAGGTGTACGGCCTCAGGAATGTGGCCCGAAATGTAGTCGAGGGGGTTGAGGCGCACATCCAAAATTCGCAGGTCAGGATCGGCGCTGTGGTCAGCGAGCCACTGGGGGCTGACAAAATCGACGGCGGTGCCGGGGCTGTTGGCCGCGGCGGGGCTGCTCAGCAGGGGCAACCCCGCCACGGCCAGAAGGGCAAGGCAAAAGGCGGCTAGCCTGGCTTGCCATCGATTGAGTAGGTTTGACATTACTTGACTCCATCAACGTAGACATGGGTTCGGGGGGAATTAAAGCCACCCCGGCGGGCCGGACAATTCGTGGCGTGGGAAGAAGAGCCGAGCCAGCGGGGCAGCCAGCGCCAAATTCACGAATATTGACCCGAAAATAGCGATCGCAGCCCAAACGGCCTCTATTTGGTCGCGTTAGGCAGCATATCACGGCTGGGGCAAAAATACATCTAAAACTCCATCGGGTTACCGGTGTATTAAAACGACGCAGCCCAAAACCCTAGAAGATTTGGGGATTGGCCAGATTTAAGTTTCGTAATCATGGGTTTGTTTTGGCTCTCTATCCATTGGTTACTTTCAGGTATCTCCCCCAGGCGATGCCGCCATCCCAGCGGTCGTCTTAAGGTAAATCGTCAGTAGTAACAATGGATAGCTGTATGGCTTCTGATACGACTCAAATCACCGAAAAATCTACCAACGACCTGTTTCAGCGCTACAACGCGCTGTCTGTGGATGACAAGCTGGCCCTGCTCTACTACGTCTACGAGGCCATGGGTGGCTCTATCACTCCAGCCGCCCCCGAAGCCGCTGACCCTGAACTGGCTGAGCCGCTGATCAAAGAACTCTACGATCTGTCTGAAGACGAGCAGCTCGAGGCTATGCGCAGCGTGGCGCGGGGCGACCAAAGCGATATCTCTGAGCGCTATGGTGCTCTGAGCGCCAACAATCAGCTGCTGGTGTGGTACGGCTGGGCCGACGCCATGGGCAAACAAATTGTGGATATGCCCAGCGACTACAATGCCTCAGGCGATCTCAGCAGCATTCTCAGCGACATCAAGGGCCTAGAGTTTCAGTCGCAAATTTCGCTGCTGCGGGAGGCCGCTACCCAGATGGGCTTTAGCAGCGTCACCACTCCCCCTCCCCTGGCCGAAACGGGCGTTACCGACAGCCTGTAGCCTGTCGCTAGCGCGATACCCAGGCAGCATCGAGTCAAAGCTGCCCGGGTATCGCCCCACCTAGCTGGCGCACGACTCGACGCCGAGACGGTCTGAGCTAGTCGAGAAACCACCCGATTCGATTGGTGGGCTCGAAGCAAATAATCAGGTGGCAGAGCCCGTAGACAGCGGCGGGAAATACCCAGCCCAGCGCGGTGCGGCCCGACCAGCAGCGCCGCTGCCACCAAACACTGAATACGATCAGGCAAAGCCAGGGAATCCAGCTGAGGATGGTCAGCAGAAAAAATTGGTTGGCGAACCAGATCCAGCCCTGATAGAGGCGATCGCTCTGGGCAAAGGGGTACTGATAGGCGTCCTGGTGCGGAAAGCTGCCCAGCAGCTGCGTGGCGCGCGCCGTCATGCCCCCCAGCCCGGCCAGCAAGAACAGCGGTAGCGCCGCCAAGGCCCAGTGCAGAGCGACCATCAACCGGTGAGTTCTGCGCGACCTGAGCACAGGTTCCATGGCCTATTCTCCTGTAGTGCTTCTCAGGGGTGCGCTCAACTGGCTTTGACTTCAGCCTCTAGCCCGGCAATGTAGCCGTCGATGGCGTGGTCGTTAAAGCGGCGGCTGAGCACCTGCCAGGTCCAGCGGGAGCCCAGCGCAATGGCTGTATCCACATGGTCGAAGCCCTGCCAGGTGCGGGGAATGCGGGTGACGATATCCCAGCCGTAGACGAAGCGATAGCTGTTGGGAATGCGACCGTTGTAGGACTCCACCATGGCGCGGTTGCCCACGCGGGGCGCGCCAAAGGTGTAGACCTCAAAGCTGAGGTCACGCTTTTTGCCCAGGTTGTACTGAATGTCGAGGGCGGCGATGGTGGCCAGGGCTCCGCCCAGGCTGTGCCCTGTGACAACGACCTGTTGACCCACAAACTTGTCCATGGCGGCCAGCAGCTGCTGGCGCACGGCGAAGTAGGCGCTCATAAACCCCTGGTGAAATTTGACTTCGGTGTTGCCGTCGGCGTAGGGGTAGATCTGCTGGCGAAACTGGACGTTGTTCATCCAGTCGATGGATTTGTCGGAGCCGCGAAAGACAATGTAGAGGCGATCGCTGGTCATCTCGTTCAAAATCGACACCTGGGTGTCGGTAAAGCCGTTGTCCTGACTTTCCACAAACACCGGTTCAACGTCGGGGTAGGCCGAAAACCGCAGACCGCTAAAGTCGCGGTAAACCTCCTGACACAGGCGGGCGCACTTGAGCGCAAGGGCGTAGTCTACCACTGGGCATTCCTCCAAAAGAGCGTGGGTTTTCCCCCAGGGAAGTGCCACGGGGTTAAACCACGGCGGTAAACCCCTAGGGGGCAGGCACCGACCACCAGGCCAGGGCGTAGGGCTGGGTGGGTTCGCTGTGGGCCCGCTGCTGATAGATAACTCTCAGTTTGTACCGTCCCGTTTCCGGAATTTGATAAAAAATGTGTTCAACGCTGTCAACCTCACTCACCGATGACCACAGGCTGTTGGCGATGTCGTCTTCGTCGGCGGGCATCAGGTACACATCGAGGTTGTTGAGGCCCTGGTCGTTGAAGCCCTCGCCCAAATCGTAGAGGCCGTTGCGGTTGGCATCCACCAGATCTACCACCCGTTCCCAGGCCAGGGTGGCCGACAAAAAACTGCCCGCTTGCAGGGCCTCGGCAAACTCGTAGTCGTGGACGGTGGCGGGCTGGGCCTCTAACTCGGCGAAGTTCCAGCCGATGGCGGGAATGGCCTGGTCGGGGCCGGTGGCTCCGGGGGCGAGCTGCTGGTAGGCGCGGTAGGCATTGAGGTGGCCAGTACCGAGGTCGCTGTGCAGGGGAATTTTGGGGTCGCGGTAGGCGTCAGATTCCAGCCAGGAGCGGTTGGCGTCGTCTACCAGGGTGCGGCTCATGCCCAGGCGCAGACCGTCGCCGTTGTCTTTAATTTTGTCGGCGGAGTTGAGCAGCACGGCCTTCATCACCATGGGGTGGCGACCCGTCAGGGGCCAGTTGGCTGCCCCGGAGCGAAACTGGCGATCGACGAACTGCTGCATGAGGGCGATGGTGCCCACCACGTGGGGGGAGGCAAAGCTGGTGCCGCTGGAGCGCCGCACCTGCCCGTCGGGGTCGATCAGCTCGATGTCGCTGCCGGGGGCCACCAGGGTAATCGAGCGGCGGGGGCCAACGTTGGTTTCGGGGGCGGTGGCGCGGCGCGACTGCACGGTGGGTTCGCTGCCCAGGTTGGAGAAGTCAATTTTGTTGAACTCGCCGTTGACCTGGCGCGAGTAGGCGATGTTGAGCCCGTTAAAGTTGTCGGTGGGAATGGGAATGCCGCCGCTCCCCTGGTTGCCCGCAATCACGTACAGGGCTCCGTGGGTGCGCGAGGACCAGTCGATGCACTGGGTGAGCAGGGCGTTGCCGTCGAGCACCGGGTTGGGGCGGGGGTCGCGGCCCAGGGGTTCGCCAAAGCTGAAGTTGATCGCCCGCACATCGCCGCCGTTCTGCAAGGCCACCGACTGGGCGGCGAGGCATTCTTCGGGCTGGGCGCTGCGATCGCTCAGTCGCCCCACCGCCCCCGAGTACAGCAGGGCCTCCGGGGCCACCCCGGTGCGCAGCTTGTCCTGGCTGATCATCACGCTGGCCACGTTGGCGGCATGGCCATCGACGTACTCGTCGGCCCTGGCCCAGCCGTCGAGCACCAGCACCCGCCGCACCACCACGGGCAGGGTTTCGGAGGCCACCTTGTCGAGGCCAAACTGGCTGGGGCGGCCAATCTCGACCTGGCCGATGGCAATTTTGTCGCCGGTCAGGCTGTAGGGGGCGTCGTGCAGCCGTCGGGCGTCGATGCCCTGGGAACCCACCGACTCGGTGAGGGCCAGCACCGGCAGGGCCAGGGGCACCAGGCTGACAATGCCCCCTAGCCCAAGCAGCTGCCTCAGCCGGAGTCCTCGGTGCTGCATCCTATTGCCCCGCTTCGCCATGGCTCTGTCCTGTCAAAATATTCCCTGGGCAAACTCTATCGCAAAGGCCCTGGCCTCGGCACCAAAACCGCTGAATCTCTCTATTTCTTCAGAATGCTCTGCTCTGTCAGGCTCCCTTGGCCCAGGCGATCGCCCTACCCCGCCCCCTCCCTGATGGCCGCCTAGGGCGGCGGGGACACTACCTCGGTCTTCACCTGGGCGCGGGTCAGCAGGCGGCTGAGGCGCAGGGCCTGGTGGCGGTAGAGGGGCAGGGGTAGAACGCCGGGCAGCCGGGCCATGAACTCGCGCGCGGTCCCCAGGCGGTAGCCCGCGACCCGAGCAATCTCGGCGGCCCCGTCAAACAGGGCGTCGGTGGTGAAGGCTTTTTCGAGGTGCAGGTACCAGGTGCGGGGGGCCAGTTCACGCTGCTCGATGCGGCGCAGGCCGCTGATGGTGGCCAGTACCACCAGGCGATCGCCCGGCTGCAAGCGCAGGTCGTCGGAGGGCATGATTTTGCCGGGCTGACTCTGGGCCTGATGCCACAGGGGCACCACGCCATAGCCGTAGGCCACCTCCGCCAGCAGCATGCCGACTAGGGTGTCGCCGGGTTCGACCTGGTACTGGGTGATCAGCACCGTCTGGTCGTAGAGGCGAAACAGCCCGATCACATGCTCCCCAAAGGCCGCCCCAGCAAAGGCTTCGGCAGACAGGGCCGAGGCACAGAGCACCTGGGCAAAGGGAAAGATCTGGGCGACGCGATCGGTAAACTGCTGGTCGTAGGTGCGAATGATGGCGCGGCAGTGGGGGTTGAGCCGGTGGGCCAACAGCCCCATCTCCAGGTTTTGAATTTCGTCTTCGCTGACGGCGACCACGCTTTTGGCGGTGGCCAGGTTGGCCTTATCTAGGGCGGCGCTGACATTGCCGGTCAGCAGCGGCACCTTGGGCAGCACGTCGCCATCCAGGCCGTGGGAGGAAATTCCGACGACGGGCTGGTTGAGTTCTTGCAGCGCCGCTAGCACCTGTCGCCCGACCCGCCCCAGCCAGATCACGACTACGTGGTCTTTTTCGGGCACTGGCGGGCGGCGTTCCATAAACTCAAACCGCAGGGTGAGCAGCTTCTCGGTCAGCAGGGCGTAGAGTACTCCCACAAAGGCGGCTCCGGCCACGGTCAGCAGCACGCCAAAGGATTGCAGCAGCCGGGGATGGTTAAACTCTTCCAGGGCCTCGTACACATCGCCATAGCCGCCAAACAGGGTAATAAAGGTGTACAAAAACGCCTGAAACAGGGGAATGTCGTCGGGGGAATTGAAATCTAGCAGCAGCGTGCCCACCAGACACAGCGCCAGCACCGTGATGCCGCAGATGATCGCCACCCGGCGCAGCTGCTGCCCCGAACTCGATCGCACCAGATGAATGAAATCCTGCTTTAGGGTGGGCCAGTGGCGCAGGCGGGCGATCGCCTGGGCGATCTGCCTGAGGGGCTGTCGCCGCGCGGGCTGGGGGGCATCGCGGTGGAGGGTCCGCAGCTGGGCATCGCTTTCAATCGTCACCACCTCGTCGCCCGCCCGCAGAACGGTTTCAGGAATCCAGGTGTAGAACAGGCTAGAGGGGCTGTCGGCCATCACCCAGGAGGTTTCATCGACGGGGGTGTGGCACAGAATGCGGCGGTGGGGGGTGTCTAGCTCGTGGAGATGGCGGCGATCGCACCACACATTGCTCGGCTCAAGCACCTGCTTCACCACCTGAAACCGATGGCCATCGAGGGTAAAGTAGCCGATTAACTCTTCCCCAAAGGCCCCCAGGGCAAAGGCTGGGGCCGCCAGCTGGGTGGGCTCAAAGGCAATAAAGTTCTGCAACTGCTGCCCCATCAGCTCGTTGAGGTTCTGCTTATCCGATCGCATCACCAGCCGCACCTTGGGGTTCAAGACCCGCGCCGTCAGCGCTGCTTCCAAATTGACCCGCTCATCTTGAGTCACCAGCAGCACCGCCCGACACTGGCGAACGCCCGCGTTTTCGAGCACCTCCGCCGAGCGGCAGTCGCCGATTTCTAGGTGGTCAATCAAATACCGCAGGTGGGGCACCTCCCACTGGTCGGGCAGGGTGTCATTAATGGCATGCACCGGCACCCCAAAACTCTTCAGATTGGCGACGCAGTTCTGGCCCAGACTGCCCAAACCACACACCAAAAACCCGTCGCTGGCGGGGGGCGGCGAAGACTTCAGCGTCGGCGGAACTGCGTCGAGCACAGAGAGAGCAGGGAATTAGAATGCCGCTATTGTAGGCGGGAGACTTGGGCAGTGGCTCCTTACTTTGGGCCTGCTGTGCCACATTGGCGATTGAAGGGCGCTGATTGGCAATCACCTGTGCCACATCGGCAATCAGAGAATGCAGATTGCTTGTCAACGCTGCGCGATTTGCTTGGCAACGCTGCGCAAACGCCAAACTGCTGGGCCGCTTTGCCCAATCATGGGGTTTAGAGGCCGGGCACCCTGGCCCATAGCTCAGTTCGGACAAAAGCTAGCGCGGCCCCGGCCTCTTTGAGCGGTAGAGCTACTCCTCTATAAGTAGGGTTTTAGTCAAAATCACCATCCACGGCATAGCTGGGGAGGCTGCACTTACGCCTCCGCCCGGCGGCACGGGGATGGGGTCGCTCCAATCGTTGGGGTCGGCGTAGCCGTAGGCATGGA
>VFQR01000323.1_pt1 | contig 78139 bp, 60 predicted proteins | sample 3512321 | NCBI WGS metagenome assembly VFQR01 (sample SAMN10412374, study PRJNA504923) | tailings metagenome | isolation source: Relicate 3 Philex TSF1 revegetated site | place: Philippines: Tuba, Benguet | collected 2017-08-29 | reverse complement strand
AAGTGAAACGGGTGCTGCGAAGCGACGGCACCCTCTGGCTCAACCTTGGCGATTCATATGTCTCAGCTTGGGCAAGCTCGCGCATCAGCAGGATCGGGCAGGGAGCGCAGCTTCACAGTCAGCGAAGAAACAGGCTTGCCAGTTACCTTAAGGAGAAGGATATGGCGGGCATCCCTTGGAGAGTCGCCTTTGCTCTGCAGGAAGACGGCTGGTACCTGCGAACCGATATCGTCTGGCACAAGCCCAACGGTCTGCCCGAGCGGGTGCAGGATAGACCGACGCGGGCCCACGAGTACCTGTTCCTGCTGAGCAAATCGCGAAAATACTATTACGACGCCGACGCGATCCGGGAGCCGTATCGATCCCTGCCCAGAAGCGGATGCCCGCCCAAGCCTCCGTCCCGCAGCCACCCCTCGGGAACGTCGCACACTCTGGATCCCAGCCGGCCGCGCCATCCCCTGGGAAGGAACAGGCGGAGTGTCTGGACCATTCCGGTGAGCCGGGGCGGCAAGGACCACCCGGCGACATTCCCCGAAAAGCTTGTCGTGCCGTGCATCCTTGCCGGCTGCCCCGAAGGAGGAGTTGTCCTGGATCCGTTTGCGGGCTCAGGAACGACGCTCAAGGCCGCAGACAGGCTGGGCAGAAGCGGGCTCGGAATCGAGCTGTGCAGGAGCTACGCCGAAGCCTTCCGTCCAAAGAGCTCGCAGAATTGACGCTCTGTTCGTCTCGCGGCAGGGTAGGAGGCGGAGGAGCCTATGAAGCTGACCGCAGCGAAGAGTATCCCTGAGCCGTATCGCAAGACGATTGAAGTCTCGCTTCTGGCCTGGGAGTCAGAGCCAAGCGAACAGGACGACTACTGGCACGGCGACGAGAGTCTGGACGTAAACATCTGGCAGGACGAGGAAGACGGCGGCTGGCATATTGCGGTGTACCCTGTCGTCGACGGCAGGACCGATGCCTGCAGGGTCCTGTTCTCATCCCAGCTTGCCTTGCAGGAGCAGTGAGCCCCCGCAACATCCGCCGAAGCGAACGCTTCGGCCTTTTTCTATGAAGAAGCCCTTCATCGAGGAAGGGCTGGCAAGAAGCCTACCGCTGCCAGTACTGGACTGGAGACAGCGGGTCGTAGGGCGAGCAGAATCCGGGGCACGTACCCTCGGCTATCTGCCGGATCAGTCGGTCTAAGGAGGGATTGTGCCGGGCATAGGTCGGGAGCTTGTCCGGGGCTCTGCGGGATACGGCAAGATCTACCTTGGCATCCCAGCAAAAGCGCCACAGCCTGGCCGCCCGGAAGGGCTCTTGGTCTAGATTGGGTCCCAGATGGTATCTGAAGCCCCCAGACATGACGACGATGCGAGGCGCGCCCCACCGCAAGGGAACGAGAGCCACCCGCTGGTGCGCCGGGCTGTGTATCCCGGCGACAAGAATCTTGCCGTCCAGAACAGCCTGCTCGGCCCGCTTCTCCAGATCGTCGAGCTCAGTCTTGGTGTGGCTGGGCAGACCGCCGGCACCAGATATCCAGGCAAGGGGCGAGTGCAGAAGACGGACGTTGCCGTAGAGCCAGAGCCTTCCCGCTTCGTAGAATCCGGGCTCGGCTTCGTACGGCAGAGACCGGCGTGGAATCGCAGAATCATGGCTAGGCGTATAAGAGTGAGACATGGGTTAGACCTCCAAGGTACAGCGAGCTGAAATCAGCTCTGCGATCACTCTGGGCGCATTGCAAGACTTCATCAACTTTTCCGCTTCTTGGGCGCAATGCCTTAGTTGCATGCACACAAATAGACCAACACCTCTTTGGGCTTATTCCAATTGATTTTTCTTAAAGAATGCAACTAAGCGGGAACGATTGCGTATAGTACTTGCATCTCTACATAGGGAACGGCAAACCTCGCCGCACATTCATATATGAAGCTTTGCGCATCCGTGCTAGTTCACGACGACAATACTTTTCTGTCACCGACCTTAAAAGCTATATCAAAGGTTCCCAGGTTCGTTTTCGTCAGTAGAAAGGACTGGAAAGGGAATTCCGGGGACTGGGAGAAAAGCGTCCAGATCGCTGAAGCAGAGGGAGCGAGTGTCGTCTTAGGGGACTGGCAAAGCGAATCGGAACATAGGCGAGGAGCCTACGCATATCTGCTTCAGCATGGCTTTACCCACAGCATCATCGCAGACTCCGATGAAATCCTTGAACAGCAATTGCTTGACCATTTGATACGGATTGCAGAGGGCGAGCTTGCTGACCGGGTTTACGTAGAGTGGGACACCTACTGGAAGTCGCCTGAGTACGTGATTCGTCCCAGGGAGCGCTTTACTCCGTGCATCCTTATCGACCTGCGCAATGCCAGCCACGCACAGACAAGGGACTTTGAAGGGGGGCGCAGCCTGTTTCTCAACGCTTCTTTCGGGATTATCCATCACCTGAGCTACGCTGGGTGTGACGAACGAATCTGGAAGAAGATTACGACGTGGGGACATCGCGACGAGGTTGTTCCCGGATGGTGGGAACGAGTCTGGAAGACTTGGGACCACGACAGACTTTTGCGCGGTCTGCACCCGACCCACCCTTCAGCCTACGGATTTGCTGAGCGCATTGCAGCGCCGGACATCTTCTTCGAGTGCGGAGTCTTGCCCCGCAGGACGGAGACAGAAACGCCAGAGGCCAAGCCTAAGAACTGGCCAAAGATTTCCGTCGTCATTCCTGCTTGCGGAGGTCAGGACGACCTTGACCAGTGCCTGCGAAGTCTTGAGGACTGCAGGGACTTGCTGGAGGAGGTTGTCGTCGTCGACAACGGATCCCGCCCAAAGCTCAAGGCTTCCAAGCTGGCAAAGGTCATGCGGAATGAAACGAATGAAGGGTTTGCGCGGGCTTGCAACAAAGGGTGGTCCGCATGCAGAGGGGATGTCGCCCTCTTTCTGAACAGCGACACTCAGGTGCCAAGAATCTCGCTTATCCGTCTTGCCGAGTCTCTGATGGCAAGCGGGTCTATCGCAGCGGCAGGGCCGTACACCAACAACTGCGGGCACTTTCAGAGAATCGAGCCGACATACACGTCAGCCGATACCCTCAGCCTGTTTGCGCGAGACTTTGCAGAGCGGACTGCTGAAGATGTCGACACTGATATGCTCGTGGGATTCTGTCTCGCCGTCAAGCGGTCGGCCCTGGATGAAGTGGGCGGCTTCGATGAGAGGTTTGGGCTTGGCACTTTTGAAGACAACGATCTTAGCTACAGGATGCGGAGGGCAGGCTACCGGCTGGTCATCGCCTCTCGAAGCTTTGTGCATCACGAAGGCTCGAAGACGATGCGGCGGCTGGAACGATCCAGCGAAGAAGAGCCAGCAAGATTTGACTTTGAGACAATCCTTCAGGAGAACCATCGCAAGTATCTGGCCAAGTGGCGCGAAGACCTCGAATGCGGCTTTGCTTCAACATTAAGCGGTCTGTCATCCGAACCAGTTCGCTTTGATCCCGCTCGAAAGCCAGAAGCCAGGCACGAAGCCATACAAGAGCTTGTCAGACAGGCAGACATCTCGCTGTGCATGATAGCCAAGAACGAAGAGCGCGTCATCCGGGACTGCCTTGAAAGCGCAAGGCCGTTCTTCAAAGAGATTCTTTTTCTCGACACGGGGTCGACCGACCGGACCCCGGAGATCGCAGCCGAGTGCGGCGCCCTGGTTAGTAAGACGGAGTGGCCAGATAGCTTTGCGAAGGCTCGCACGGAATCGATGAAGGGCGCCTCGGGCAAATGGATCATGTGGATCGATGCCGACGACACAGTTCCCTCTGCATGCGGCGAGGAGATCTTCAGGGCCGTAGCCCATGCGCCTGAAGACATTATCGGCTTCGTCGTCCCTGTCCGCTTTGTGGAAGAGCAGGGCTTTGGAACCGAAGTGGACCACGTCAAGATTTTCCGCAACTATCCAGGGTTGGAATGGGAAGGGCGGATACACGAGCAGATCCTTCCCTCTCTGCGCAGGGTTGCGGCTGAGCACGGGCAGCCTGAGGGGAAGATCGCGCGGCTGAACGCCTATGTGCTGCATTCCGGCTATGACACCTCGGATGCGGGGCAGGCCAGGAAGCGAGAGCGGGATGAGAAGCTTCTCAAGCTGGACCTTGAGGAAAGGCCGAATCACCCGTTTGTCCTGTTCAACCTTGGCATGACGGCGCACTACACGCACGACCATGAAGCGGCGATTGAGTGGTTCGAGCGGTGCATCCAGCATTCGACGGAGGCGGAGTCGCACGTTCGCAAGGCGTATGCGCTCTGGGGGGCGTCTCTGCGGCTGCTGGGCCGGGGCCAAGAGGCCAGGCGCGTGCTGCTTGAGGGGCTTGAGAAAGTCCAGGGGGATCCTGAGATACAGTTCCACCTTGCGCAGATAGCCTTTTCGGAAGGTGAGCTTGACTATTCTGCAAAGCTATATGAAGAAGTATTGAATGCGGATATATCGGGATACTTCACGAGCATCGATCCAGCGATCCTCGGGTACAAGACTAGGCACAACCTCGCGCTGGTCGATCTGTCCAGGGGCGACTATGAGGCCGCGCGAGGGCATTGGATCGCGGCTCTTGAGGGTAGCGGGCGTCCTGAGATCGCGAGCACCCTTTTCGATACTGCCATGGATCGTAAAGATGTGGAGACGGGTAAACAGATGCTTTCCTGGACGCTGCAGCGGTCTGGATTTTCGGAGGCGTGGGCGGCGATGGCGTGCCGTCTGGCCGTGTTCGCGGGGCTTGATCCGGCGGTGTATCTGCGGCAGGCGGTGGAGGACGATCCGCGCAATATGGGGGTTCGGAAGGTCCTTGCTACGGAGCTTTTGAACTCGGGAAGGCGCGAGGAGGCGGTTTTGCACCTGGATTTCCTCCAGGCCTGCGGGGTTGCGGAAGGGGCTTATTTCCTGGGGCTGCTGGCTGAGGAGGCGGGGGATTCGGGCAGGGCTCTTGCGTGGCTGGAGCGCGCGCTGGAGTTGAATCCTGGGCATGCAGACACGGCTGAGCGTGTGAAGCGTTTCCGTGAAAACTTGCGATAGTTTTTAACGATTGTATTGTAATAAATCGTTTTTTGAAAAACAAATAGTTTTAAGAACGTAGTGTTGGAGATTTTGAAAAGTGTCGTATAAAGGAATACAACGGAGGCAAACGCAGTGATTCTTTCGCCCACAGCCGCAGAGCATGTGCATTCCCCGAGGAACGCGGGGAAGCTCGAAGGAGCGACGCACATCGGAGTCTCGGGGGTTCCTGGAGACGGGCCGTATGTGAAGCTTTGGCTGATCGTTAAAGACAGAACGATTGCGGCGGCAACTTACGAATGCAACGGGTGCCCTTCGAGCATCGCGGCGGCGAGCATGGCGGCGCAGATATTGATTGGCAGGAGCGCGGAGAAGGCTCTTCTGCTTGAAGCCAAGGACCTGCTCTTGATGCTTGGAGGGTTGCCGGAGGGCAAAGAGTATTACGCAGAGATGGCGGCCGACGCTTTGAGAGACGCTTTGAAATTTGAAAGATAGAGGAAGAGACAAGATGGACCCTACTACATACTGCATACCTTTCGTATTAAACGACCCGAGGGTCGGATTAAGCGCACCTGGCTGCAAATCCTGCGGAACAGGGTGTTGCGTTTTCGGCGGGCCAATGAACCTGCAAACCCCAACCAACGATAGCCCACCGCCGACGCCGTCTTCGTGCGACAACAGGCCGTGCTACGAGTACCAATTCCCTGCGCCCGAATAAGGAGCACTGAAAACTATGCTTAACATTCCAAACCCTCCCGGTCTAGAGTCGTTTCCGAACCCGCTTTTTCAGGGATCGGGAACTCCTACCGAGCGTATGCATCCCCATTTTCCGATGCCAGACCCAGCAACCGGCGAGCTGAAGATCGATCCCGAAATCATGCTGAAGGCTAAAAAGTTTGACCTTGCCGCCAGCATGTATTACAGCACGTATTCCTCTGAGATGACGGAGTACGGGTACGCGCGCTCATGTTCGCTTCGCTCCTACATCACGAATGTCGGCGGCGTTGCAACGCTCAAACGAGGAGACTTTTCGGAGCAATACTATCAAGCAGTTGGCACCACCGGGACAATCACGACGTTCGCCTCTTCCACAAACACGGGCAATGTCACCACATTAAGCTTCGATTCTTCACCCGATGAATACACAGAACACTTTAACTCCGGGATGAAGATCGTCTACAAGGTTCACGTGACGGGAGGATCGCGATACGAAATCGATAGAGTTGTCGATCCTGACGGCGTGACGCAGACGTACACGTACGGATCGACCCCTGAGGCAGGGCTTTTGAAGACTATCGAAGTCCCCGGCGGAAGGAAAATGACGCTGACTTATACCTCGGGCACGACCGTCTCGCTTGTGAACAGCATCGAGGACTGGGGGAACCGGAGGTGGACGTTCCAGTACGACGCGGCGGGGTATCTGACAACTTACACGACGCCGCTAGGCTGCAGCACCCAGTATGTCTATTCGACGGCTGGGGCTGGCGCGGGGCTTTCGATGGTGCACACGATCCAGGACCCGCGCGGGTATGTGACGACGTACATGTTCGACAGCAACCGCAGGGTTACGACCATGGCGGCGGGCACCGGCGTTTGGACTTATACCTACAGCAATCTTCAGACGGTCGAGACCCGGCCGAGCGGGGCGAAAGTAACCTACGGCTACGCCTCGGGCACAGGCATCAACTCCACCATCAAGAGGCCCGAAGGATACACGATCACCCAGACGTACAACGAGAATAAAATTCTCACCAAGGCTGAGATTCCCAGCGGGACAGTGACGAGCATCAGCTACAACGGCCTTTGGCTTTTGGAGCTGTCAGACGATCCTCTGGGTAATAGAACCACGTTCCAATATGATCCATACGGCAATCTGACCACGCTCACCAACGCTTTGGGCAATGTGACGACGTTCGGCTATGACGGGTCGGGAAGCACGCGCAGGCGCATTCGGATGACTGATCCGCTGGGAAGGGTGACCACCTATACCTACGACACCGACGGCCAGCCCAAAACGGTCGTAGATCCGCGCGGGCTGACGACCACGATGAATTACGACACCTACGGCAACGTGGCGAGCATCCAGTATTCCGACGGAGGAGTGGTGACCTACACCTACGATTCGCTCAACCGAAGGGTGACGATGAAGGACCAGTTGGGAAGAGTCACGACCTACGCCTACGACAATGCGGACCACATCGTTGCCGTCACCAACCCCATGGGAGAGATCACGACCACGATCTACGACACCTGTCTGGTGCAAGCGGTCGTCGATCCGCTGAACAACAGAACTACCTACACCTATGGGCGATTCGACAAGATGACGACCCAGAAGGACGCGCTTGGCAATGTGACGACCTTTGGCTACGACAACATGGGCTACCGGGAGACGGTGACCGACCCGCTGGGAAGAGTCAGCACGACCGTTTACAACTCGGCGAAGCAGGTGACCGCAAGCGTGGATCCTCTCGGAAACCGCACGACGTTCACCTACGATACGTCGGGACGGCAAGAAACTGTCAAGAACGCAAGAGGCTACGTCGCGACCAATGTGTACAACGCCCGCGATATGATTGCCAGCGTAGACGCCCTCAGTAACCGCTGGACCTCGGTCTACGACAATGTCGGAAGGCAGATTGCCAGCCAGACTCCGCTCGGCTTCATTTCAACGACGGTGTTCGACGCGGCGGGGCAGGTGTCTGCACAGATTGATCCGCTTGGGAACAGGACGACGTTTACTTACGATTCTGCGGGTAACCGAACAGAGATTCTGGACGCGAACGGAAAGAGAACGACGTTCGTGTACTTCTCGAACAGCAACAGAATGCAGGCTACGCTGAACGCTCTGGGCGATCGGACGACGTATTCCTTCGACCTTGCCGGGCAACAGACCGATATTCTGGACCCCAGAGGAAACCGGATCACGTTTACCTATGACAACGCAGGGCGTCAGAAGACGGTCAAAAACGAGATCGGGAAGATCACGACGACCTCTTACGACGCGGCAGGCAGAACCGTAACTGTGATGGACGCCAACGGGAATGTGCAGACTTATTCTTACGACAGCGTCAACCGGCAAACCGGGATTCAATACGCAAACGGCGACAGAGTCACATTTGCTTACGACGCAGTCGGCAACCGGACGACGATGCAGGATTGGGGAGGAACGACGACGTATACCTTCACGAACCGTGACGAACTTTCGACGAAGACTATTCCTGGTCCTTACACAATCTCGTACACATACGACTCTGTTGGGAACAGAGACTTGCTCATCGACCCCGACGCTGGAAGGTTCACCTATACCTACGACGAACTGAATAGGACGTCGACGGTGAAGGATCCGGACAGCGTGCTGACGACGCAGCAGTACGACGCGGACGGACGCGTGACGACGCTCTCAGACGGCAGCGGAGTGACGCGGCAGCTCGCCTACGACTCAGGGTCGAGGCTCACAACTCAGATTAGCCTGAATGCTGCGAGCGCAAAAATAGCAACGCTGGTCTATGCCTACGACAGCGTCGGCAACAGAACAGTCAGGGAAGAAGATGGAGCCAGAGCGACCTTCGTCTACGACGACATCTACCGGCTGAAAAACCAGCAGCTTTCGGGAGCCTACGCGACTTTTACGATGGACGCCAACGGAAACATCCTGAGCAAAGCTCAGCAAGGAACGAACCCGATGACATTCACGTACGATGCGGCGAACCGGATCGTGACGATGCTGCAAGGCACGACGCTGACGACGTATACCTACGACGATAACGGGAACAACACCGTCGTCGATCCTGCTGGATCTGGAATCACGACAAATGTTTACGACAACGCCAACCGTCTTCTTAATATACAGGACGCAACATCCGGGAATTCGACGTATACTTACGATGGAGACGGATTGAGACGATCTGAGTTTGAGCCGGGCGGAACCTTGACGACCCTGATTTGGGACGGCAGCGACATCTTTATGGAGAAAAACTAATGGGAACCGTTCGATATACCATTCTGGATGGACAGATCGTCGCCGAAAAGCGCGGCGCAAGCCGCAAGTTCTACGCCTCCGACGCCCTCGGCTCGACGGTAGCTCTGTACGACAATACGCAGACCAAAACGGACTCCTTCACTTACTGGCCCTACGGAGAAACCCGCACGAGCACTAGTTCAACGGGCACGAGATTTAAGTACATCGGCACACTCGGTTGCAGAACGCAGTTAGACGGTGGGATTTACATGCGAGCAAGAGTGTTACAACCTCACGAGGGGAGGTGGACCACTCCTGATCCATTCTGGCCATTAGAAGTCGCATATGAGTATTCTAATGGCAGTCCAGCTACATGGACTGACGCGAGCGGACTCTGGACAAAGAAGACCGGACATTGTAAAGCCACTATCATTACTCCTGGGAAGGGAGATCGCACTGGCGTTGTCGTAGGACATAGGGGCAATATGATTCGAGGCGGCACTGCAATTAGTGCGTTTCGCCGCCCAGGAGAGAATTGTATTGCCGTTAATGGTGGATTCTTCGGGCCGAAACCTGTGCCAGGCGATGATTATGTTCTAGGCAATCCATCATGGCCTAGCGGCGATGTCATCGACTGCAAAGGTAATAAGTACGATGACTCCCAGCCCAACAAACCGATAGAGCACATGCCTGTCATCACAGGTGCCGGTAGGATTACAGGCAGGCCCCCTTCAAAGCCCGGCGGTGCAAGTAAAGGACAAGTTACTCGAACTGGCGCATGTACGGACGATAGAGGCAACCTCATTAGTATGGTGGTCATTCCAGGAGTCGACTTCGACCAGTTTGAGAAATGTATGAAACAGATCTGCCCTAAGAAATCGAAAATTGTACTTCTGGATGGAGGTGGCTCGAGCCAGATTGTAACAAATCCAAACCATAATTCAGGAAGGCCAATTCACAATTGGATAGTAATATGTTCCGACTAATCACTATACTAAGCCTTAGTTCTATTGTCTTGCCCATTGCTGATGAAAGAGTAGGTGGTGGTAGTGCGGATACTGTGCCGGAGGCCGTAGTTGCCGGCCATAGAAAGTCATTTATTCCGGTGGCCCCCATTGGTAAGAGCAATTGGGACTCGACTTTTTGTGGACTTATTCAGGGTGATAGTATTAGGATTGACTTGACTCCAGGCCGAGTTGGTGCCTATTCGTTTCCGGATGGAAAAGGCCTCTGGTCAGTCCGTGCGCAGGATGCGAAAGTATTAGGTGAAAACATTTACACTTTAGTAGATAACTCGTTGAAAGTTATCAATGCGCAAGGTAAGTTGATTGATAGTTTTAAAGTTATATCCAAAGGGATCTCTTGGATTTCGATTGATCAGAACGCCCGCTTTCTGATAGGAACAAAATCGAAATCCTTTAATGATGCAGGAAAGGAAGCATTCTTGTTTAACCTTAAAACAAAACGTCTGCTCAAATTGCCATTTAAGGTTGATGAAGGCAGTGAGTCACTTCCTGTTGTCACGTCATGGTCAGAAAGCGGCGCTATCGTTTTACAAGGTACCGGGATACTAGGATTGTATAATGGCTACATGGTTGAAGGAAACTATATAAAGAGCCTACCGACAATGATTGACGAGATCAATGTTTTCGTCTGCGATCTTCTTCCAAGAGATTCTAGCATATTGTTGCTCTATAAAGGTATGAACGGCTGTTCATCATTTATTGTAAACGCAATGTCAGGCAATACTCTATTTAGGCAACCAAGCCAGTCAGCTATAGGATTTGTTAAAAATCAACGAGCGGATGGCGTATATGTCTTTGGGTTTAGGGACAAGCAATGGAATGTTTATCGGCTCTAAATTACACTCAGAATTGTAAATGTGTGTTGTGTCATTTAGGAGCCTGAAATTGCTATTATCTCTTCTAATTACATGCTCTGACCTTTGCTTAAGAAGCCCAGGCTCTGTGACCTGTCTCCCGAAAGATAGAGTCAATTGAATCAAGACGGCGAGTCAGGTCTGCCGCAAGCGCGGGATCACGAGCAGCACGATTCTGCAATTGCTGTAGAAGACAACCCTTCTAACTGAAGGGTTTTAAAATTGCAGTCCTACCGTGCCCAATCCGGGGTAGGGGTCAGTGGATCATAGGGTGAATTCAATCCTGGCAATTCGCCCTTGGTCAGCAGTTCAATGAGCCGGTCAACTGTTGGATTGTGTCTGGCAAAAGTCGGTTTCTTGTCCGGTGCTCGTCTGAAAATTGCAAGGTCGGTTCTAACATCCTAGATGAATCTCCACAGTCTGGCTGTCCTAAACGGCTCTTGGTCCAAGTTCTCTCCCAAATGGTACCGAAACCCACCGGACATGACGACGATCCTTGGCGCACCCCACCGCAAAGGAACGATCGCCACCCGTTGATGCGCAGGATTGTGGATTCCAGTGATGATGGTTCTGCCCTCCAGGGCAAGGCGTTCGGCTTCCTTTTCGATGACTTCGAGCTCTGCCTTCGTATGGCTTAGCAGCCCGCAAGCCTGGGGAATGTAGGCCAGGTTTGTACTCAATAGCCTGGCGTTCCCGTAGAGCCAGAGCTTGCCAGCTTCGTAGTAACCGGGCTCAACGTCGTAGGGCATCGAGCGACGCGGGGAGTTTCAGTTCGAGAGAAGAACACGTATTCACCTCCGAAGTGCAAAGAGCAGGCGTTGGCCAAAGCTCTTTGCTCTACGATTGCCAAGGTCGGCAGGAAGTGCATTTGCTCAGGCTTGAGCGAATGATGGCTTTAAAAAATGGGCCCACAAGGGACCCAGGTAAGGCGGCTTTACAGCCGGGACAGATCGCGATCGAGCAGACTGCCAGCTAACGCCTCCAACCGGTATCGTTCGTCAGCCGGTTGGAGCTGAGCTGTGGCGGTAATGGCATTGATAAGGTCGAAGGCTGTAAAGGCGAGCCTGCTCATTGGCAGTTGGCGCTGGATCGTCTCCGTAACGCCCTCCGTCAGCGTCCAGGCCTTGGAGAGATTGTCGAGCGTCGACTTGGGCTCAGCAATCCGAGCGTTCCGCGATTGTTGCAACTTGTCCAGTTCATCACGGCCCGTATCCAACGCTTCCCTTGCCGACATTTGGATAATCTCGCGCAAGTTCTCCGGCTGAGCGCCGATATGCTTGCGAGCGTAGAGGTTCTGGTTCCGGACCAAACGCACCATGCCGTTGGTGCAGACCTGCCGGTAGAGAATCGCATTGATCGTCAGCGTCCGCATCCCAACTTCGCTGTTGGCGATGTGGACTCCGGCAAAGATTGGATCCTCATCTCCCGAACCGATCTTCGGACTAACCAGTCGCAAGTGAAAACTGACGTCGGTGAGCTCAAACCAGGTCACGATCAGTCCATCCTCCATCAGTGGCTCAACTGCCTCAATCAGATCGGAGTTATCAATACAGGCATACTTCTGGCTTAGCACGCCGCGCAAAGTCGTGCCGTTGGCTCGCAAGAATAGTTGTCGCTCCGATTGGCCTAGAGCGGCGTATCGGCTCATCCAGTATTCGAACTGGGCATCTTGGAGCGAGGCAGGACAGCGCTTAAAGTACCCGGACGGTATGCCAAGCTTTGCGCAGAGTTGTCCGAGCGCCCATGCGTTCGGAGTCAGTGCCAATTGACTGCCGCCGTCACGAGCCACTGACAGCGCACCGTTTGTCATCGACAATGAAGTTGGGGATACAGTGGCATCCCAAGCATTGTTGGTAGCTTTCTGTGTCCGATCGACGAGTTCTGGAAAGGTGCATGCAGATTTCATAAGTTTTTCCCTGAAGCTGTTGCGAGTAAATGTAAGCTCGAAACCTTCGAGGAACAACGTAGGTGGCATGTCCTGTCGATGCAAAATCTGCGGCGTACTTCACGCGCTCCATGATCAAACTCAGAGATGGCTGGACGTGGCTTCTCCATAATCTGTGATATGTGTTCTCGCGCTTCGCTTATCGCCGGGGAGAATCAGCTCAAAAGTCTCTTTGACATTGAGGACGCCTTCGAGGATGTTGAGGAGTACAACGCGACACCCAGGACACTTCTGCCAGTCGTGATTCTGAAAGACGGCAAGCGTAAGCTCGAATACATGTCTTGGGGCATTCACCCTCAGTGGGACCCCAAGCGGCCTTTATGCCATGTGCGATCCGAGACGGCTTTAGAAAAGCCGACTTTCAGAGACTCTGTTAGAAATCGTCGGTGTCTCGTGCCTGTGTCCGGGTTCTGCGAATGGCAGGATAAAGGCAAGCCGTTCTACTTCCGCGTCAACGACCATGAACTTTTCGTGCTTGCCGGAACGTGGACGACCAATCCAAGCGGCGAATTCGAGTTCGCCATCGTGACCGTGCCTTCGAATGAGCTGATTGCCGACTGCTACGACCGTATGCCCGTCATCGTGGAGAACCCGAACTTCGATCTTTGGCTTGGCGGGGATGCGGCTGAGGCTTTGAATGTATGTGCTCACACCTTCCCGGCTGACCGTATGAATCGGTACCGGGTCGATCCGAAGGTTGGCAACGTGCGCTACCACGAGGCGGATGCCTTAAAGCCGTATACGGAACAGGATTCGTTGCAAGACCGTCTCTTCGGCTAATCGTTAAACGTTCGCACCTTGGTGGACTTAATGAACCCTACAGGTCCGTTGCCAGATAGTCGATAGGCACCGGAAAGGACATTGGAAGCGCGGAGTTTCTTTCGTGGGTCGCCGGTAAATGCTTGCTTTTCTCCGTAAGTGATCCAACAGAGTACTAGGCCGCTTTCCTCAAGGCCGCGTACAAGAAGGTCTTCGCGAACGAGACACGCTGATGGACCAGGTTCCGTAACCGTTGGATCAAGTGCAGCAACGTCTCCCTTATCGTCAATAAACGTGGCATCTTCTCCACTCCATGACAGGCCCAAGATCGAAACAACTTTCTTGGTGCGGGCAATCGTAGCGAAAAGCCCTCGTCAACTGAGCAGTCAAAGCCAGCGGCTTCACAAACGTACCTAAACGTGGCAGGCATGACTACAGACAGACAATCATATTCCGGTCGGACCCAGCCGTCCATGTGATGGCCACCACTATGGTGTCTTGGAAGTGATACAGCCCAAGGGTACTCGCCTATGAACATCATGTAGGTTTCGTCGCCCTCTGGCATCCAGTTGTTCCAAAAACTTACGGATAGCGCCCACTCCATAAAATGTTCAGCCTTATCTGCGGGAAGGAGATAAGCTTTTGCCCATAGACTGACCTCTCTCCTTTCAACGTCCCACTTCTTTTGATCTGCAGGCGTTTCTGATTCCCAATTGAGGTATGTATCCAGGTTTATCCACCGGACAGATTCATTCTGCCTGGAGACTACTAGGGTCCGATCAATTGAGGGGATTTTAGCGGTATCGGTAACCCACTCAACTGGATCGGCTGGATCAGCCCAGCACGAAATGCAATCCGGCTCAACACTGAGCTTGCGAAAAAACCCGTTGAATGCCTTGAATACGTGGTTGTACATGAAATGGTACATCTTTTGGAGCCTTGTCACAGCGCAAGTTTCACAGGTCTCATGGATAGACATTTATCGAAATGGAAGTACTACAGGGACGAGCTGAACCGCCTTCCAGTGCGACACGAAGATTGGAGATATTAGCTTGCTTCAAGAGTGTGCTGTACTGTTTGGGAAATCTGCACGGCACACGTGAAGTCTCTACACATGGTCTGTGCTTGAATCTCAGAGTAAAATGCGGCAGAATGGGCAGTTCGAAGACCGAGGGCGTTGCCTCATAGGTCATCATTTTATCCCTCTCATGCAACGACTGGGTTACGCCAGAGTTCGAATTGTATCCAAGATGGGCAGCCAATCCTCTCTAAGAAGTTCCCCCTACTCCCCAGGCACAGCGCTCACCAGAGTCTGCGCTACTGCCTGCGCCATGGATAGTGGATTGAATGCTCCCACATTAAGAACCGTCGTATACTGGAGGTATGCACAGGAGTACTGCGGGCATAGCTTCAAAGTTTCAAGATATGGATAGCGACAGAACTCAACTCTCGGAGTGGATTCGGGCATGATAAGAATGGAGAAGACAGCATGAATTCTATACTCTTAAACATATTGCTTATTAGCCCTCTTCAAATGGACAGTAAGATCAACGATAAAGTGCAATTTGCGCAAAAACTGCAATCCATGCCTAGCCCCATGCTTCTCCAAGAATTAAAGAAGGAGGATTATTCAAAAATTAAAACCATCTGTGAAGAATTGATGGTTGCAAGCATTGATGAAATTCGAGCCGGATTAATCGAGTATTATTCAAATAGTAAGTATTACAAATCAGGCTTTGATCCTTTTTATTTCAAGCCATATGTATTCAATAGACTTTACTTTGACATCCCTATGGCAAACTTGCCCATTCGAGGATATTTTCTTCAAGAAGGAGAAGAGAAAAACTGGAAGGAGAGTTGGCCATGGGAAGCTAAAGATGGCTCTATCGTTTTGGGAAGAGTAATGCGGGTACAACCATTGCCGCATGTACAGCCTAAATATACTCCTGTCGGTGATTTCGACGATTTAGCGAAAGTATACAAGAAGAGAAAGGCAAAGTAATCACCGTTAAATATTCATTCTTAAGCGATTGCTCTTCTAAGAGATGGCATGTCGTTTACAATCTCCATAGGTATAGCGCACAGGATAGAATGGTTCTCGTCAAACGGATCACATACCTTTCGGAGCTTCCTTCTTCAGCGCTGAAGAAGGGAGTGCGCCTGTAACGTGTCATGGACAGATATAGAGTGAGCCAGAAAACTGCTCCACCGTTCGAATTGCGTCCAAGATGGGCAGGCATATACCGATTTGCAATCTGACCTCCAGCGCATCGAGCTTGCAAAGGTTCAGCCGGACAATGCTCGAGAGCTTGTCCGCATATCAGAGGGTCTGTATGAAGGCGGCCTGGGACAATTCTTGGAGATCACAGATGCACAGAACCTGTATGTGAGCGCACAGCGCAATCTGGCTCAAGCAGAACATGATGCAACCCGTGCACGCGCTCGAATGAGGACTGTCATCGGTACAGAGTGAGGCGTCACATGCGCGCAGAATTGCGCCAAAGCAATCTGCAAGCAAACCATATCCCATAACGCGTCGGTATAGTCACAAGCATGGTCTGTGTGAAGCTTAAGTTTGTTGGAATCGGCGTGCTTGCCTTTTCTGCAGCAACGCTGAATGCTCAAGTCGGTCCGGCTCTTGCTGCCCATTTCAGTGTCGCCAACCATCAAGAGACTGCCGGTGTGCTGGGCTATTATCGCAGCCCCTCAATCCAGGGAGATACGATCATCTTCACGGCTGAAGGCGATCTCTGGCGCGTCAGCGCATCGGGGGGTCTGGCGCAGCGACTGACGACTCACCCGGGCGGTGAAACCAACGCCGCGATCTCTCCGGACGGCAAGCAGGTTGCTTTCTCGGCTTCCTATGAAGGACCAACCGAAGTCTATGTCATGCCGATTGACGGCGGAGTGCCTGCGCGCCTGACCTATCAGGACGATGCGGCACAGGTTTCTGGCTGGACGAGCGACGGTCGTGTGCTCTTCTCCACCTATGCCCACTCTACACTTCCCAATTCACAGCTTTGCATCCTCGATCCAAAGACGCGAGACTGCAAACTGATCCCCCTCGCGCAGGCGAACGACGGCACCTATTCTGGAGACGGAAAGACTCTTTTCTTCACACGATTCGACTTTCAGGGCAGCTTTACGAAGCGGTATCAGGGCGGCACTGCGCAAAACATCTGGCGATGGGATGGGGTCTCTGAGGCCAAGCCGATGACTCCTGACTTCAAAGGGACCAGCCGCAATCCGATGTGGTGGAATGGACGCATCTACTTTGAGTCAGACCGCGACGGGATCATGAATATCTGGTCGATGGATGCCAACGGCAAGGATCTGAAACAGCACACCAGGCACAAAGATTACGATGTTCAGATGCCCAGTCTTGGGTCGGGAAAGATCGTGTATCAGCATGGAGCAGACCTCTGGGTTTTGGACCTGAAGTCTGGGCAGAACTCAGCGGTGTCCATTCGCCTCGCATCGGACTTCGACCAGATGCGCGAGCGATGGGTTAAAGAGCCGCTTGCATGGATGACTTCGGCCCACATTTCGCCTGACGGAAGCAAGGTTGCTCTTACGGTCCGCGGGCAAGTCTTCGTCGCTCCAGTCAAAAACGGGCGAATGATCGAAGCCACACGCAAGAAGAGCGTTCGATACCGAGAGGCTCGATTTCTGAACGATGGGAAATCGCTCGTTTCGTTCTCCGATCAAAGCGGCGAAGTGGAGCTTTGGAAGCTTAACGCTCTGGGGGACAGCGAGACCGCACCCGAACAGCTGACCAAAGACAGCACGATTCTACGGATTGAAACTTCGCCTTCGCCGGATGGAAAATGGATTGCCCATACAGACCGTGCGCACCGGCTTTTCCTCTACGATACAGCAGCCAAGACAAACAAGAAGATCGCGGATTCGGATATGGACAACTTCAGCGACCTTGCATGGTCGCCGGACGGAAAGTATCTCGCTTTTGTCCAGCAAGCAGAGAATACATTCAGCCAGATCAAGCTCTACACCATAGCCAGCGGCACAACGACCGACGCAACGACCGATCGTTTCAACAACGTCAGTCCGACATTTACACCGGATGGGAAGTATCTGTTCTTCCTCTCCGACCGCAACCAGCGGACAGTCGTTGGTTCGCCGTGGGGCACGCGCGCGCCAGAGCCCTATTTCGACAAAGATGACCAGATCTTCTTTGTCGGCTTGCAAAAGGGTCTCAGATCTCCGTTTCAGCCAGAAGATGAATTAACTCCCAAGAAAGAGGAGGGTGCCAAGCCCAACCCACAGGCGAAGCCGGAACTTCCGGCAATCGATCTTGACGGTCTGGCCAATCGGCTCCTCCGAGCCCCATACGCGGCTGGAAATTACCGAGACTTGCGCGTCTGTGGAAATCGCCTTTTCTTCATTTCCGCGCCAACGCCTGGCAATGGCGCGCCCGCGCTCATGACCGCAGAAATCAGTTCGCAGCCTGGAAAAATTTCTACAGTCGTTGCGCCTGTGGGCGGGTATGAGACAACCCCGGACGGCAAGAAGATTCTTGCCAACGCCGGCGATGGCCTGCTCGTCTTCGACGCGAACGGTGCACCGGCAAATCCCGCTGAAGCGAAGGTGTATCTGGACGGCTGGACATTCTCTTTCGATCCGAAAGAAGAGTGGCTCCAGATGTTCAGCGAAGCTTGGAGACTGCATCGCGACTACCTGTATGCACCGAACATGCAAGGTGTGGATTGGCCGGCAATGAGAGCGAAGTATCGGCCCCTCGCCGAACGTGTGACCGACCGTGCAGAATTGTCCGACGTGCTGGCTCAAATGGTGGGTGAAGTCTCACTGTTGCACACTTTCGTCGGCGGAGGCGATCAGCGTCCCGGCACGGACACAGTCGGAATCGGGTTCTTAGGTGCCTCCTGGGATCGCGATACTGCTGCGGGCGGCTGGAAGCTGACCAGAATCTACCGAACTGACCCCGATCTTCCAGCGCTGACCGGTCCGCTTCTGCGTCCTGGGATTGACCTGACAGAGGGTGATGTCATCGCTCTCATCGATGGAGTCTCTACCCTCTCCGTTCCTGATGCAGGCTCCCTGCTCCGTGCCAAGGTTGGAAAGCAGGTTCGTCTGCGAGTTTATCCAGCTGGAGATAAGAGCAAGTCGAGAGACGTGATCGTCAACCCCATTTCCAGCCAGCAAAACGGAAACTTGCGATACTCCGATTGGGAGTATTCGCGCCGCGTTGCCGTCGAAAAGACCGGCAAAGGAGCCATCGGCTATGTCCATCTCCGAGCTATGGGGAACACCGACATGGACCAGTGGGCGAGAGATTTCTATCCGGTCTTCAACCGTCAGGGCCTCATTATCGACATGCGCCACAACGGCGGCGGAAACATCGATAGCTGGATTCTGGAAAGGCTGATGCGCAAGGCGTGGATGTATTGGAACCAGCCCGTAGGCCAACCAAGCTGGAATATGCAATATGCCTTCCGCGGTCACATGGTGGTGCTCTGCGATGAAAGCACTGGTTCTGATGGAGAGGCTTTCTCCGAAGGGTTCCGAAGGCTCGGGCTTGGCAAGGTGATCGGTACAAGAACCTGGGGAGGCGAAGTCTGGCTCACTGGATCGAATACGTTGGTCGACAACGGCGTAGCCACGGCGGCTGAGTTCGGAGTGTATGGCCCTGAAGGCAAGTGGCTCATCGAAGGCCACGGCGTCGACCCAGATATCGTCGTCGATAACCTTCCGTATGCAACCTTCAAGGGTGAAGACGCTCAGCTTGCGGTAGCCATCAAGCACCTGCAAGATCTGATCGCGAAAAATCCAAACCCGGTGGTTCAACCGCCCGCCTTCCCTGACAGATCATTCCCTCCGAAGAAGGGTGGGGGAGGCGGTGGCAGGTAGGCCACAGCACAAACCATAGCTCGCCGATAACCCTGCGATCCGTTCATAGAATCGCAGGGTTTCTTTTCAGGGTTTTTCCTATGCCGACGCAGTCAAACCGCATCGATGCAGCACTTCATAGGAATCATCGCGGTTGAGTCTCGGTATATTCGAGATATGAAACAGCTTGTTGGTCGGTTGGGAGTCGGCGCGCTTCTCGCAGCAGCGCTTACTGTCGCCATCGTTTTTGCACAGGGCGGTGCCACACAGTCCGACGCTGAGCTTGAAATCTCCTCGAAAATCGGCAAGCTCAGGTCGCTCGACGATGTTGAGCGAGCCAAGGTCACGAAGGAGCTTGCACTCGCAATTCGGAACCTGCCTGCCGGAATGAGGAAGGTAAGCCTTGCATCAAGCCTGACGAATCTCTCGACCGAAGGCGACTTTGGGAAAGATACTTTGCAGGAAGTTACCACCACCTTGGTGCAAGCAGTCAAAGAGTTTCCGGTAGCGCCGATTGGCGGAAAGCCAGCTCCGCCCTATTCACAGCTCGCGGCTTTAGCGAAGTACGAGCAGATGAAGTTCACGCTGGATGACCCTCAGTACAAAACCGCCGTTGCCGAGCTGGACGCAACCGACAAAGCTCGCGCCAAAGTCGACTTCACTCTGACTGATCTTGCAGGCAAGAAGCACACGCTTTCCAGTCTGAAGGGCAAGGTGGTCCTGGTGAACTTTTGGGCGACATGGTGCCCACCATGCCGCAAAGAGATGCCCGACATGGAGATTCTCCATAAGCGATTCAAAGATCAGGGGCTCGTGATCCTTGCCATCTCCGATGAAGAGCGGCCCACGATTGAGAAGTTCATCACTGCCAACGGCTACACGTTCCCTATTCTTCTGGATGTTGAAGGCAAGGTGGGTGAGGCCTATAAGATCGATGGCATCCCGAAGAGCTTTATCTACGACCGAACAGGAAAGATTGTCGCTCAGTCCATCGACATGCGTACGCAAAAGCAATTCCTCGATCTGCTTGCCAAAGCCGGATTGAAGTAAACGCATCAATGGCGCGATAATGGGTCCCATGATCGCGCCATTTCTGACCTTGCTTGCGCTTTCCGCTCCTAAAGACGCCGACCGGGTTCTCGTTATCCAAAACAACGCCAGTCCAGCCTCGGTGAGCATCGCCTCTGACTACATGGCACGGCGCGGCGTCAAGGCTGTGCTCAAGGTCAACTGCCAGGACTCAGCTTCTGAAACGGCAAAAGAAACGATGGAGTTTGCCGATTTCCAAACCGCAATCGGCGAACCGCTCCAAGACTATCTCACAGCTCACCCCAAGATCGACTTCATCGTTCTTACCAAAGGCATCCCGATTCGCCTGATCAACGCTCCCGTCGGCATCAACGGCAACCTCTGTTCGCTGGATTCCTACCTTGCCAGTCTGGGTTACGCCAGTCGAAAAGACACAACCAAGATGACCTTGAACGATAGCGGCTTTACAGGCAAATGCTGGTTCAACCGCTACTGGAACTCCAAGGAGCGATTCTCGCATGCCAAGTTCGGCGGCTATCTGGTCACGCGCTTGGATGGCTATACCGTGGGTGATGCCAAGAGCCTGACAACGAGTGCGCTTGATTCCGAAAAGACAGCCCCGACTGGAAAGATTCTCATCGACATCGCCTCAGGCCACGGGTTGGGCGATCTCAAGAAAGTCCCCATCAGCCCTCAAGGACAGACCAAAGATGGAGTCACTAGTCTCAGCGAAATGAACTACAACGAGTGGGACGCCGACATGATGGTCGCAGCCGACCAGCTTCAAAAAGCGGGCTTACCTGTCACGCTGGACAATACGGAGCAGTTCATTGGCGGACAAGGCAATCTCATGGGCTATTGCTCGTGGGGAAGCAACGACCCAAAGTTCAATCCGCAAAACTATCTCACGCTTCGCTTTGCGCCTGGCGGCATCGCTGAAACAGCTGTTTCTACCAGTGCACGTACCTTCCTGCCCACTACAGGTGGCCAGTCGCTCATTGCTGACTTGATCAAAGCGCATGTCACCGGGGCAAAGGGATACAGCGATGAGCCACTGTTGCAGGCGGTCGCTTCCCCAACCATTCTCTTCGACCGTTACACTAAAGGCTGGACTCTGGCAGAAAGCTACTTTGCCGCCTCGCGGTTTGTAGGCTGGGAAGATATCGTGATTGGCGATCCGCTGTGCAGTCCCTATGCACGCCAACGCTAAACGAACAGCCCCATGCACAAAGCGCAGGGAGCTGTTCGTCACTTGATGCGTGTTTCTGGATCAGACTTACTTCTGCTTGCGCCGACGCAAAAGGGCCAAAGCTCCAACGCCAAGCGCCGCAAGACTGGCGGGTTCAGGTACCGGGGACGCAGTGAACTGAGTCACGAGTGCGTTCGAGTTTGAGAAGAAAGCCGTAGAGGCTGTCGCATCCAAAGCCCAGTTCGACGAATACAGCGATCCATATCCGGGAGCTGAGGCTGTTACAGCATCAAGCTTTGGTGTGACCGTCGAACCTCCCTGTGCAGAGTATCGCAACTCCACCGCGAGGTTGCCGCCAGTGTATAGGTAGTCGTTAAAGCCGATGACCTTGCCCCACGGCTTCACGGGGGAACCCGTCGCAGAGAAGTCGCCTGGATTGAATGTCAAAGCGCCAGTCCGAACCAGGGTCGGTGTACCGATAAAGTTCGATGCGAACGTGGTCGATCTTGCCGAAGGATCAACGCCAGCCCCAATGTAGATATCGAACTGGCTGAAGTTTGCCGCTGCGTCTGGCCAGCCCGCAGTAACGCTGGAGTCCAGTCTCCACTGAAGGCCGTTAAGCTTGGAGTTCACAAAGCCAGCCAGCTGGCTAGAGTGAATCTGCATCTGATAGGTTCTGGAAAGCCCGGTCGACGAAAGCGTAAATGCACCGTCGCCATCTGCAGAACCGAGCCCATTGGGCACAACACCAACGTTCGCGCTCGAAAGCGCGGCTGCCGTAAGCAAAGAGAGTGTGATAAGTGTTCTCATTGTTCCTTCCTTAAACAAGGCATGAAATCCATGCCAAAAACACACGCATTCTGACGGGCATCCTTAAGACGCAAGATATTTGCCAACGCAAATAGTCTGTTTGTCCCTGGGAGGTCAGCAGAATGGGTGCGTTGGTCCTACGGGGCTGTCCACAGCCGCCTCTCCCACATAGGCCGGAAGTACGGGCATAGAGGTCTTACCCAAGCCGCAAGAGTGGGCCAAAAGTGCGAGTGTGGGCTTTCCCTATTCCCGAAGCAGCCGCTCGACCACTGCGCAGTAGTCGTCTACAGTGTTGGGTTTGGCAATCAGCTCCCGTACGCCCGCTTCGTTCGCAAGCTGCCGCAACTCTTCGGTAATGTATCCTGACGCCAGCGCGATAGGAATCTCAGGGCGTATCTCCCGAACTGCAGCAATGACATCCAGACCCGACGCACCGAACATGTTGTAATCCGTCAATACCGCGTCAAACGCATACGGATCCATTCGAAACTCTCGCAACGCTTCAAGCTGGCTGCCGAAGCTCGATACCTTGTAGCCTTGTCGCTCCAACATGCGCTTCACCAGCAAGACCAAGGATTCGTCATCGTCGATATGCAAAATCCTCTGCCCACGCCCCTGCACTTTCTGACCTACTTCAACTTCCGATTCAGCAGGAACTGCCTGATCCGTTGCTGGGAAGAAAAGCTCGACACGCGTCCCCACGCCGACAGTGCTGTGAATCGCGATGGCCCCGCCATGGGCTTTCATAATTCCATGGGCTACCGCCAGCCCAAGCCCTGTCCCTTCCCCGACGGGCTTAGTCGTAAAGAACGGCTCGAAGACTCGCTGGAGTGTCGCTTCATCCATGCCGACGCCAGTATCGGCGATGGAGACTTTCGCATACTTTCCTGGCGCAAGATCAGGATGGGGCGGCAATGCTCCTTCTTCAATGTCTTGAGGCCCCACGCGAACGTCGATTCGGCCAGGCTGCCCTTGCAATGCATGGGCAGCGTTGGTGCAAAGGTTGAGGATCACTTGCTGAATCTGGGTTGCGTCTGCCACGATGTTCGGCGTATCCAGCTTGCATTGATAGTCGATGCTTACCGTCGTGGTCAGCGTGGACCTTAACAAACGAATCGAGTCTTCAGCAACGGGACACAGATTCATCACCTTCAGAGACTTCGGCTGACGTCGCGCAAAAGAGAGAATCTGTTGGATCAGCTCCTTCGCACGGAGGGCAGCCTTGCGAATCTCACCAATACTTTCCAAGAGCTCAGGATTGCCTCTGGCATCCTGCTGTGCGAGCTCAGCATTTCCCAAGATGGCCCCGAGAATGTTGTTGAAATCGTGAGCGATTCCCCCTGCAAGCGTTCCCAGAGCCTCCATCTTCTGAGATTCGTGCAACTGGGTTTCCAGCGATTCTCGCGCCTGCTCCGCTGCCTTTTGCTGAGTGATGTCGCTGGAAAGTACAAAAATGCCTTCTACAGTCGGCTGAATGCGCAAATCAAACCAAGCCTCATTTCCATCCGGATAGACAAAGTGATTCTCAAGATGGATTGGCTTGCGGCCGCTCATGCACTGTTCCATCTGTTTGAACACATCGGTCTGATCAATGCCTGGGTAGACCTCCATCATCGTGCGACCAATGAGTTCATCGTGTGTCTTGCGTGCATGCTGAACACCTGTCTCATTGATGAAGACATAGCGCCATTCTGGATCGATGATTTGGAAGCCCTCCATCATGCTATCCAGTGTTCCGCGCAGCCGCTCTTCACTCTTGCGCAATGCATCTTCTGCGGTCTTTCTGTCCGTTACATCGCGGTAGTTCGTTACGATGCCTTGCACAGCCGGATCATCGAGCAGATTTGTCGCGTAACCTTCAAGCCAAAGCCAGCGACCATCCTTATGCTTCCGCCGCCAAAGCACTGGGACGGGCTTCCCTGGATGTGCCATCAGTTCTTCAACGACCTTGCCGACATAAGGCAAGTCGTCGGGATGGGTGTTCTCAACGCCTGATGTGCCGATCAGTTCCTCAGGCTTGAACCCCTCCACTCGCTCGACCGCTGGGCTCAGATAAAGGATCTTGTTGCTGCTGTCGATTACCGCGATGCTGTCGGTGCTATGTTCAATCAGCGCTTGAAAGCGGCGTTCTGACTGTGCGAGTGCGTCGATGGATAGCGACGGGACGGGCGAGGCATCCGATGCCTTAGGTTGAAGCGGACTCTCATCACTCATGGGCTTGACCAAGGAGCAGCGGCTAATGCTAACGACAGCGTTCCTTCACCAAGCAAACAGCAAAGCATCCAACGCCTCCCACACAGCACCGAACGGTTGCCTGAGCAGACTCCGGTCTGTGAAAACGTTTCATACATTATGTACGGTAAATGTGTGAAGCAGATAAGCCTTCAGTGAGGCAATTCCCAAAGGCTAAAAACGGCGTAATTTGAGTGCAGAACTTACAAAAACTTATCAGAAGACGTTCCTTCCGACGCTATCTGCGTGAAATTACAATGTTGCCAATGTGTACTGAACAAATCCGAAAAGGCACATGGAGATTCGCTCATTTTGCGGATTCAAGATACTCCGTAACGAATAAGGGGCAAAGATTAATCTTCACCCCCTAACATCTGACTTGAGTCGTGCGCAACTCAACATCGTCACTCCTGGTTGCAGGTGCAACCTTGCCCAGCGAGAGTCAAGGCCGATTCGCGACCAATTGGGGAACATACTGTCCCGTCGGCGCGCCGGCAGTAGTACTTGACCATGACGTCGTCAAGAGCGATGTTGGATCCGCTCAAAGTGCCTGAATCGATATTGCAGGCAAAGATGCTGCAGCCTTCTGGGCATAAGATGGCATCCCGCCAAATATCGGGAGAAAGCTCGCCGCTAGCGGTTCCAACGCTCAGTGTGATTGCTGCGAGACTCGTGGGTGTCTTGTTGCCGTCAATATCCACTTCGTACGCCATCCTGGGAATCGAGGGATTCGTCTCTCCCTTGAGCCATTTCTTATAGCCTTCCTCATCCTGCTCCACGCACTGAACATAGTTCGCGACAAGCAGGGGATCATTGCCGAGTTCAAAGTGGATATAGGCAATGCCTTGCTCACGGAAGAGGAAGTATTCAATCTCCGTCTTTGGAGCAGACCGCTTGATTTCTGCATCAAGCGTCTCCCAGAAGTGGGCGATCATCGCAGTCAGCGGCGGAGCAGGCGCGGCAGCTACCACACTGCCAGCCCTGAAGTTGAAGAACTCTACACCGGTAATGTACTGGCAGACCTCCTGCGCCGTAGGTGTGCGGACAAGCCCTGCCCGCTCGCGCGCAGTGATCAAGTCGCGACGAGCTTCTAGCGCTTGCAAGGATCTCACAAGCGAGCCTCGAATGACGATGGGGCCAGTATTGCAGATCCCGCTGATGAGGACACTCTTGTGATCGTTCTGCACCGACTTGAACTTGAAGGTGTGATTGATCGCAGGAGCGCAGTCCGGGACATGCGGCTCGATGTAAGTCTTGTGCCAGAGATTGGTGTCTTCCACGATGTCCGCAATGTCGCCAACATCGCCAGAAAAGAACCACATGGTGTCATCTGGCTTTACCTTGAGATAGATAGGGTTTGTCATATTTATCCTCGGGGCCTTCATTTGGCCCGCGGAGGATGAACGCGATAGGTTGCTCAAAGCTAACACTTAGCAGCTTTCAACTCTGTTCCTTCAGGACTAGAGGCTACGCAAACTGAAATTCCGGACTCCCGAACATCAGCTTGCACACCGCGCCAGCCGTGGTTGCAGAATTCTGCAAAGTAAGGCCGTTTCCGAGCGCATTCTTTGCCGCATCGACCAATGTCAGCGTTGTCTTTTCAGGCAGCTTCACATCGAAGATCGAAGTGAGCTTATCAACGACACCCTTGGGTGTAGGGTCTAGCCGGAATAGCGCAAACGCTAAAGGTGCAGACGGGTTGTTCCTTCCCTGCAACTGGGGAGCGATGCCTGCATTGCCAGCGGGTCTTGCCCCCTGATTTGAGATGTTTCCAAAGAGAATATCAGCCCACTTAATGCGTTCAACCATCGTCGCTGAGGTCACCCAGTACGATCCCACGCGCCAGCCGGACACATCCGGCGGGTACATCAGTTCCATTCCCATCGACTTGGTGGAAGCATGAACCAAGAATGCAGGGCCAGCGGCGCGCACAAGCCCGATGTTGAGCCCATTCTGCTCGTTGATCTGAGGGTTGGCGATGCCGTCGCGGACCCGCTGCATCGCTGCTTCACCAATGCCCATCTGTCGCGCCGTTGCCACACAAAAGTCGATAGGGTTCTTCACGACTGTGCGGACCGCTTTCTCGCTATAGAACTCTTCGGAAAGCATGATCGCTTTAAGCAAAGCCGAAATATCTAAACTGGCGTTCTTAAAGATGGTCGCAAACTTATCGACGGTCTTGGTATCCGGCTCTGGATAGACGAACCATTCCCACAGCTTCTTGACAATGAAACGAGGTGTTTCAGGACGATCGCAAAGTAGGTCGATCACATCGTCGCCCGAGAGCTGGCCTGTTCTGCCCAGCACCGTCTTTACGCCTGCATCGTGCTTTGCATCATTGAAGCTGTACTTATCGTTGCGTCTCGGTGAACTCTTCGTCCCCAGAGCTCTGCCACCGCGCAGCGGAATGCCGTAAGACCACCCTGTGAAGGCGCGAGCAGCCTCTTGAACATCGGCCTCTGTGTAGTTTCCAATTCCCATCGTGAAAAGCTCCATCACCTCGCGCGCGAAGTTCTCATTGGGCTTCCCTTTAACGTTCTCCTGATTATCCAGCCAAAAGATCATCGCTGGATCTTTGCTCGCCGCCCTGAGCAGGTCGCGAAAATTCCCAGTCGCATGGAAACGCAGCGTGTCCACGTAATTCATCAGCGCAAAGGAGTTGTCCACCTTTTCGCCGCTGACAGCAAAGTGGTGATGCCAGAAGATCGTCATCTTCTCTTCAAGCGGGTTCTGGGTTGCCAGCACACGCAGGTACCAGATGCCTTGGGCAACGCGAATATTGACAACCCCCTGACCGTTCGCAAACGCCATCGGGTCGACATCAAACTTCCAACTGTTGCTCTTATAGCCGAGCAACTTATCGACGGCCCCCTTCAAGCCGTCCTTGCCGTAATAGTCCAGCTCAGCTTCGCTTGCCCCCAAACCAAAACGCCGAAGCAAGTGCGCTACTTTCTCGCTTTCGGTTATGAAACCCATGTCCGGGGTTGACGGAGCGAGGTTAGAGTTTGTTCAGTGAGGCGACACCCCAAGTCCCGAGCTTCGATCCCTCCATATCTGCCGATATGAAGGGTACTTCTGTGCCTTCTTTTTTGACTGCGAGTTAAAACCCTCCAGAACAGCAGTTCTGGAGGGATCGTCTACAGAGCGATCGTTAAGTCGGAGTATCGAAAGCGCCGCATAGTTTCTTCAACCACCGCTCAGCCTCCGCTGCCTTTCTAAACCGCACAACCACCGGACCATTTGGATCGCTCGCCCACTTTTCGATGCGCCCTCTTTTGCTGGAAAAGGATTTGAAATGCCAGAGAATAATCGAGTCTTTTGAGAACATCAGCCGAAAGCTCTCAACATTTCCATTACAAATCGGACGACGGTCAATCGCACGCGCCAGTGCGCGACGAACCAACCTCTGAAACGAGAACCAGCGGGGGTAGTCCAACGCGATGATCAGCTGAACCCTGGCTAACGGAATGTCAATCCACTTGCCATAAGCCGTATCCATCAGCCAGACCTCACCGTCACAGATGTCCTGAAACCGCCTTCGTTGTTCCTCGACTGGAACTTCTTGCCACCCCGGCATCCAAGTCAGGTCATCTACGTTGACCCACTCTCGCCCCACAGCTTCGGCAATCCGTCGCGCCATCGTCGTCTTCCCCGACCCCGTCACGCCATAGACCATGACACGGTCGGGCAACCGGTCTGGAGCGGGAATTTCCATGCCGATCAGGATACAAGAAAAAACCTTCCCTATTCCGATCCCTCCATATCTGCAGATATGGAGGGTATGTCGTTAGGCTAAGATAGCTTTTTGGCACCCTCCAGAACAGCAGTTCTGGAGGGAAAGTCGTTCCTGATGGCTAAACCCGCGCCGGGACCGGAATCTTGCTTCCGTTCTCGGCCAGCCAGGTTTTCAAATCCTTCAACTTCGGATTCAACTGCCTCGACACAACCGGATCGCGCGCAGGCAAGAAGTAGTCTGGGAAATCGCGATGGAACTGGAACATATTTCCAAGGTCTTCCGCTCCCGGAAAGCCAAATCCGCGATAAACATCAGGATCGGCGGCCCAGTACGTCACCGGCTCACCCATCACATCCGACAGCAAAGCCGCCATCTCGTTGCCCGTAAGCTGGTCGCCCGCAACCCCGACGTGCTTACCGATGTACTGGTTGCCCGCCTTGAAGATGCCATAGGCGCACCGCCCGATATCCTCCGACGCAATGCCCGGCAGCTTCACATTGCCCATCGGGAAGGTCAGAACCAGGTTGCCCTCGGGTCCGCGCTGTGGGCCAGAGCCAAAGTGGATGAAGTTATCCCAATAAAACGCGACCATAAAGAAAGTCGTCGGAACGCCAGCATCCTTAAAGAACTGGTCGGCCTCACCCTTAGCGTCAAAGTGCGGCACTTTGTACTTGCCGTTCAGAGTCGGCAATTGATCGCTGCTCAGCGGAACCCAGTTTCGAACGTCTTCAAGCGTTGACCAGATCACATGCTGTAGGTTCGCGGCCTTGGCGGCTTCCGCCATGTTCTTCGCCTGGGCAAGCTCAACGTCAGGGTTGAAATGCTCCCAAAAGTTGGTCACACAGAACGCCCCGTAAGCTCCCTCGAAAGCCTTCGTCAAGCTGGCAACGTCGTCAGAATTGGCTTCGACAACTTCCGCGCCAGCCGCTGCAAGCGCCTTAGCCTTTTCGGAGTTGGCGTTGCGGGTAATCGCACGAACCGCGAACTCGCTGTTCGGGTCTTCCAAAATCGCACGGACCAGACTTCCCCCCTGGGCTCCGGTCGCACCAATGATGGCTATGATCTTTTTCTCACTCATGGTTTTCCTTACTACGTCGAATCACGAGAGTATCGAGCGTCCCAACAGAAGATAATTGCATGCGCAATTAAATTGAGACTAAGGGCTTGGATGCGTACCCTCCGTAAATCCCGAATGGAAGATTACTTCCCCCGGTAAAATCTCCGCATGAAGTTCGGCGATTTCCACTATCCCATGCCCGTCAACGAGCCTGTGCTTTCCTACGCTCCCGGAAGCAAGGAGAAGGCCGCGCTGAAGGCCGCGATCAAGGAGCTCAAATCGCAGCAGCTCGATGTCCCCATGTACATCGGCGGACAGGAAGTGCGCACCGGCAAAACGCAGACCATGCACCCGCCGCATGAGATAGCGCACACCCTCGGAAAATTCCACGCAGGCAACAGCGTTACCGTTCACGAAGCGATCGATGCCGCGCTTGCCGCCAAGCACGATTGGGAGAACATGACCTGGGAGAATCGGGCCAACATCTTCCTCAAAGCCGCCGACCTCTTGGCCACCAAATACCGCCCCTACATCAACGCCGCGACGATGCTCGGGCAGAGCAAAAACGCCTTCCAGGCCGAGATCGATAGCGCTTGCGAAATCATCGACTTCCTCCGCTTCAACGTCCACTTCCTCAGCGAAATCTACGCCCAGCAGCCGATCAGTGGACCGGGCATGCACAACCGCATGGAATACCGCGCTCTGGAGGGATTCGTCCTCGCCGTCACGCCGTTCAACTTCACTGCGATCGCGGGCAACCTTCCCACCTCCGCCGCCATGTGCGGAAACGTGGTGGTGTGGAAGCCTGCCAACACCCAGATTTACAGTGCCCAGCTTTTGATGCGCATCTTTATGGAGGCCGGTCTGCCCGCGGGCGTCATCAATCTGGTCTATGTCGATGGCCCGACCATCGGCGATGTCTGCTTCAACCACCGCGACTTCGCCGGAGTCCACTTCACCGGATCGACCGGAGTCTTCAACAACATGTGGAAGACCATCGGCGAGAACATGGGCAAGTACAAGTCGTATCCGCGCATCGTCGGCGAGACGGGCGGCAAGGACTTTGTGATGGTCCACAAGAGCGCTGATGCCGACGTGGTCGCGACCGCCCTGCTTCGCGGAGCCTTCGAATATCAGGGTCAGAAGTGCTCAGCCGCTTCCCGCGCCTACATCCCTTCCAACATTGCTGAAGCGGTCAAGGTCAAGCTGGTCGAGGGCGTAAAGAGCTTCAAGGTCGGCACGGTCGAAGATTTCACGAACTTCGTGAATGCCGTCATCGACGAGCGCAGCTTCGACAAGATTGCAAGCTACATCGACAACGCCAAGCGCGACGGGCAGAACATTCTCGTCGGCGGCACGTACGACAAGTCGAAGGGATACTTCATCCAGCCGACTGTCATCGAAGCCCTCGATCCGCAATACACCACCATGTGCGAAGAGATCTTCGGCCCGGTGCTCACTCTCTACGTTTACGATGAGGACAAGTACGAAGAAACGCTGGACCTGGTGAACAGCACTTCGCCTTACGCCCTCACAGGCTCGATCATCTCGAACGATCGCTACGCTGTCGAACTCGCCGTAAACAAGCTTCGCCACGCTGCTGGCAACTTCTACATCAACGACAAGCCGACTGGCGCAGTCGTCGGCCAACAGCCATTCGGAGGCGCGCGCGCCTCTGGCACCAACGACAAGGCTGGCTCTGCGCTCAACCTTTACCGCTGGCTGAGCGCTCGCACAATAAAGGAGACGTTCACACCTCCGACCGACTACCGCTACCCATTCCTGCAAGAGTCGTAAGCTAAAGCCCCTCCCTCGTTTCGGCCCACCGAAATGGGGGAGGGTTTGGGGCGGGGGAAAGCCAGCCACTCAACAACGAATGCCCCCATCGACATCTTAATAAAGAGGGGAGAGGCAAATCTTCGTCCCAGCAAAGCCAAGATGGGAGGGTCGAAGATAGCCCATGCTTCCTCCCATCTCGGCACTTTCCGCACGGTTTTCCAATCGCGTGCAAAACCTCCTTGCATTTTCTGCTTGAATCGGTGACAATAGCCTCACTAAGCAAAGATATCCATAGAGGGCAGGGCGGCGCGCAAATCCTTAAGAAAGTCAGGGTTTGCGCGTCGCTTTGTTTTCAAAGCATGACTATGCGCTCAATGCGCAACCTTTAGTAATCGCTATACACAGGAACAATAAACGATAAAGTAATCGTTCAACACCCACGAGACCACACATCCCGAGGCGTTATGAGAACGTTCCAGACGTCAACGATCATTAAGTCTTGGATTATTTATCATTAAATGATTTACCGATTGATAAACCAGTATTGAGCGATTCTGGATTCAATAGACACGAGTGCTCTATCAGATATTTTGAACTCAATTTGACGTCAGTTTTGCAAACAAACCTTCCATTCTTGCAACCGTTGACAAATTTGAATGCGCCCGTCTTCCAAGGAATGGACCACAACACTAATACAACTTATCGATCTGTTAACTCAATCATCAAATAAGTAAACAATCTTTATTGCATTTTAAATGTTGCTGTGTTATGCTCACACAACCAATATCGACGGAGGCAGCAAGATGCTCCTCCTGAAATCACTAAATCTGTCAGTTGGAGAGAACTATGGCGCTTTCCGTCACCTATCCTGGCGTCTACATCCAGGAACTGCCCAGTGGGGTACGCACGATAACCGGCGTCCCAACCGCGATTGCGGCCTTTGTCGGCCGTGCCGCGAGGGGACCCGTCAACACCGCCGTCACCATCACGAGCTACGCTGATTTCGAGCGGATGTTCGGTGGCCTTGCCGAGTACAGCAGCATGAGCTTTGCTGTCCGGGATTACTTCCTGAACGGCGGCGCAACCGCCGTGATTGTCCGGCTTTTCCGCACTCGCGCAGGCAACGGCGTTCCACCTGCCTCAACGCCCATCGATGTCGGAGCGATGACATTTGAGGCCGCGAGCCAAGGCACCTGGGGGCGCGGACTTCGCGTCCGGATCGACACCAATGTTCCCGCCGATATGGGAGCACGGATGGGAGTCGCACAGAACACCATCTTCAACCTGCGCGTGACGGATGTGAACACAGGCCAGAGTGAGACTTTCCAGAACCTCACCAGCGTTCTCACCCACCCATCCCGAGTGGACACGGTCCTCGCACAGCGTTCGGCGCTTCTGCGATGGCGCGGCGCCTATCCGAACGCTGCCCCTGCCGTAGCTGCCGGATCAGATCCCGTCAGCGTCGCTGAAGACGCTCTTGAAGCAGCGCGAAGGGCGGTTCCTTTCAACCAGGGCAACTTCAACACGGCTGTGACCAACTTGAATACGGCGCTGGCCGCTCAAGGCGGAGATAACGGCGACACCCTGCGCGTTCAAGAGTTCTTCCCGAACAATGCTCGGACCAACAAGACGGCATTCTATTCCCTGGAGCAGGCTGACCTGTTCACCTTGCTCTGCATTCCACCCACAGACGGAACCACCCTTGATCCTCAGATTGTCGGACTGGCTGCCACCTATTGCGAAGAGCGACGCGCCTTTATGATCGTCGATCCGCCCGATGCCTGGAACACGCCTCAGGCGGTTGTCACAGGCATGGCAACTTCGCCTGATCCTGTCGGAACGCGCAGCCGCAACTCCATGATCTCGTGGCCGCGCCTTCGTATGCCAAACCCGTTCCACAACAATGATCTGGAATCGTTCGTGGCCTGCGGCGCCGTTGCGGGAGTTCTTGCAAGAACAGACAGCGAGCGCGGAGTTTGGAAAGCTGCCGCTGGCTTGGAAGCCACGCTTCGCGGCGTGCCCGACCTCATGTACAACATGACCGACGGCGAGAACGGCCTTCTGAATCCGATCGGTGTCAATGCTCTTCGTGTCAAGAACCCGGCGGGACGCATCGTTTACGGTGCGCGCACTCTCGTCGGCGATGACCGACTCGCTTCCGAATGGAAGTATGTTCCTGTCCGCAGACTGGCTCTCTACATCGAAGAAAGCCTGTATCGGGGCACCCAGTGGGCAGTGTTCGAACCGAACGACGAGCCGCTTTGGGCACAGATTCGGCTGAATCTCGGGGCGTTCATGAACAACCTTTTCCGCAAGGGCGCATTCCAGGGACAAACCCCCAGCGAGGCGTACTTTGTGAAGTGCGATGCGGAAACCACCACGCAGAACGACATCAATCTCGGCGTCGTGAATATCGTGGTCGGCTTCGCGCCGCTCAAGCCTGCGGAGTTCGTTGTGATCGGCATTCGGCAGATGGCCGGAAGGGTTCAAGGCTAAGGAGATCTTTCAATGGCACAGTTTTCTGTAAACACACATCGATTCGATCCGTACAAGAACTTCAAATTCCGAGTCTCCTGGGATGGTCGATTCGTCGCGGGCGTGAGCAAAATCACAGCCCTCAAGCGCACGACCGAGGTGATCAAGCATCGGGAAGGCGGCGACCCCAGCACCAGCCACAAAGCACCAGGTCGCACGGAGTTCGAAGCCGTCACGATGGAGCGCGGCGTCACGCACGACAAAGCTTTCGAAGAGTGGGCGCGACGTGTTTGGAATTTCGGTGCGAACCTCGGCAGCGAATCCTCTCTGAAGGACTTCCGCAAAGACATCGTCATCGAGGTCTACAACGAGGCCGGTCAGAAGGTGATGGCCTACAAGCTATTCCGCTGCTGGGTCTCCGAATATCAGGCACAAGCCGACTTGGACGCCAATGCCAACGCGGTCTTGATTCAGAGCATCAAGATCGAGCACGAAGGCTTTGAGCGAGACGAGTCTGTGGGCGAACCCACGGAAGAAAGCCTGACCTTCGCATAAGGAGCCGTCCATGGCTGAACTCCTCGACCTGTGGGATGCTGGCGAGGGCAGAGCCGCCATTGAGCGCGGCCTCCTCGTGGCCTCTCGGATCGCCCCAACCTCAGCAGAAGATGCTGTGGGGATTCGCAACGCCCGCCTGCTTGAATGGCGTGCGCAGGAATTTGGGGGGCCTCTGGAGGCGTTGGCATCTTGCCCGCAGTGCGGGGAGTTCGCAGAGTTCACCCTGCCTGATCTGCAGCCGGGAAATCCTCAGTCTGGCAGGCTGACTGTCGGGGATTGGGAGGTGGAATACCGTCCCGCAAACTCTCTCGATCTGGCTTATATCCTGCGCTTCGACAATGCCGAAGAAGCCGCTCAGGCTCTGGCCCAGAGGTGCATCCGCTCTTGCCGAAAAAGCGGTCGTGAATATCCCTTCGAGGAGATTCCAGAGGAGGTCTTGACTGCCGTCGATGAGCGCTTAGATGCGGAAGATTCCCTGGGCGCGCCCCGCCTTAAGCTGGGATGTCCAAAATGCTATCAGGAATGGGAAGCCTTCATAGACCTCCCCGCAATCGTCTGGCGACAGCTCAGCCGTAAAGCTCGGATCACCCTTGGAGAGATTCACGAGCTCGCTAAGGCCTACGGCTGGACAGAGCCAGAGATCCTGTCACTCAGTCCGGCCCGAAGACGCCGCTATCTGGAGTTCGCAAGATCATGAGCGGCTACTTCCTTTCCATGGCGAAGCTGGCGCTCGGAATCGGCTCAAGGGTGGAACCCCTCATGCCTGCATTTGGAGAGGGTGAGGGCGGATGGATCGAAACCGAACCCACACCAGCATTGAATACGACTCATCAGACAGAGGTGCCGGTATCTCCCGGCACGACCGTATTCGAAGTCTCAGTTCAGGAAACACCCACGGATCCCAATCTCCCCCACCTCCTGAAAGAGGCCACCCGGGAGGTCCATTCCACTCATCAAGAGACCCTGCATGAGCGTGTGGAACAGCACACACATTCCAAAGAATTCCATCGCAAGGAGTCCCATACGGCAGAAATCCGGGAAGTGCGTGAAAGCCTGACCCAGCTTTTGAAAGAAGCAAGAACCGAGCACTTGCGAGTTCTCCGCGAGACTTCAACCGTCCACTCCGACCGCGAGACCGAGCGAGAAACACACACTCAGCGCGAACAGATTCTGCGAACACAGATCGAATCTCGCGTTGATACCGTGGAAAAGCTCCTCACCGCATCCCCGCAGACCAAGCCTGAGCCTTCTCAAATCTCAGAGCCTGTCGCTTACGATATCCATATCGGACGCATCGAAGTTCGGATGGACGGCTGCGCTCCGACTTCCAAACCGGAGGAGAAGGAGCCCGTCCGAGGTGCACTCTCCCTGAACGAATATCTCAAGCTACGGTCGCGAGGTGACGCATGAGCAATCATCTCGCCTTCGCCACCGTCACTTTCGTCTTGCAACGCCTCCTGGATCGCGCGGTTCGGGCCGACGTCACCGGCGCCACCGCCAGCGCTGTCCGGCCTGACGGAACCGATGGAAATCTGCCCTCCACCGGTGTGAACGTTTACCTTTATCAGGCTGTGCCTACCGGCGATTTGGGAAGCTTCGACACTCCGACGAGGGACGCGGGGGGAAATCTTATCCAGCGCCCAGTCGGGGTGTTCGATCTCGTCTACCTGCTCACCTTTTACGGACAGGAAACTAACCTTGAGCCGCAGCGTGTTCAGGCTTCAGCGCTGCGCTATATCACCAGCGAGCCTCGCATTCTCAAACAAGCCATCCGAGCCCAGCTGCAGTCTCTTCCTGGCGACCACTACCTGCGCGGAACCAACCTTGCCGATCAGCCAAACATCGTCCACCTAAAGCCGCTCAAAACAAGCTTCGAAGACTTCTCGCACGTGTGGGCGACCTTCTCGCAGATCAACTACTCGCTGACTTCGCTGGTGAAGGCAGAAGTTGTGCTTTTGGATATGGAGAGCGCAGGACGCGAGAGTCTGCCTGTTCGCAACCGAGGCGTTTACGGCGTGGCCTTTGGAGCGCTGGGAATCGACTTTGTCACTCCAGACCTTGTGCCTTTCGCTGCAAACGGAACGATCCAGCTTCAAGGACGCGGTTTCTCCGGCCCAAATGTTCGTTTCCAAATCGGAGAAACCGATGCCAGCGTAGTGCCGAACACACTCACCGGCTCCAGCGTTCGCCTAAGGCTCCCGGCGGGTATTCGTGCCGGAACCACCACTGTGCGCGCAGTGGATGCGGGGGATCTTGGGGCGGGGCATGTCGCCAGTGAATCGAACTCCGTGCCGATCATGATCCTACCGGTCATCCAAAACACAGCCTACAACGCCGACAACACACCCGCCCACGACCACACCATTACCGTAACCGCAACGCCACAAGTAGGCGTTGACCAGCGTGCGACTTTGCTCCTGAATCGCATCGACCCACCACCCGCCAACACTCCTGCCGCATACAGCCTTGCCGGAAGACCGCGAACCCAGAACAACAATCCGCTGATTTTCCCCGCTCGCGACGTCGCCAGCGGCACCTATCTCGTCCGACTGCGCATCGATGGCGCTGACAGCCAGCTCACCCTCGACCCCAATGCGCCCGAACCCAAGCCATTTACTGGCCCAACGCTGGTGGTCCCATGAGCAGTCTCAACTGGCAACGAGCGAATCTGGAGCACTTGACGGCTGTCATGGAGCGAGCACGATGCCGTGTTGAAGCATTGCTCGGTTCAGAGTCTGAGCTTGGCCAAGCGACCGCAAAGGTTGAAGAAGCCCGCAAGCAGTGCCCCGCTCCGCCTGCCTTCGAGCTGCTGTCGGCTACCTTCCAGCTCAGTCCGTTTGAGCAGGAAGTAATAGGAATGCTCGCGGCTCACGAGCTGATGCCCAACTTTGCCGCTCGATGCGCGGTTGCGCTGGGTGCTGAGCAGACCACACCGCCGACGCCCGCGATAGCGTTAGCCGTCTTGCCCGAAGCTTCATGGCATCCCTTCGCTCCTGAAGCCCCTTTGCGACGGTTCCGGTTGATGGAGCTGGAAAACGGCTCAAGCTTCTCACTGAGCACATTGCGGCTGCCTGAGCGCGTTTTGCATTATCTGATGGGTGTTCAAACTGTCGATGCAGGCGGCGCCCCGGTCCATCTTTGCCGCTCGCTTGCTGAACTCACCCCCAGTCAGATCGAGTTTTCAAGCCGCATGGCTTCCCGACTTTCTCAGCGTGATGGCGGTCGTTTGCAGCCGTTATGGATCGCGGGCTCAGAAGCGAGAGAGATCGCAAGCCATACCGCGCAAAGCCTGAAGCTTCAGCTTTACGCCGTCACCGCCGAAACCGCTCTGCTTGATGGCTTTCTTGATATCTGGACCCGCGAAGCGCTGCTCTTGGGCGCAGCACTGATGATTGAATGTTCCGACCACGAGTTCGACCGTGTCAGCCGCCTTCTGGAGATGATCGAATTTCCCACGATTGTCGTCTCGCAAAATCCGCCTGCAACTGCATCGACTCCAGTCCATGTCTGCCCGACGTCAACAGCCGACGAACGCGCCGACCTATGGCGCAAACATCTGGGCGATAAGGGAGCAAAGCTCAACGGTGCCGTTGATACCGTAGCCCGACACTTCCGACTGACACCAGGGCAGATTGCCGTTGCCGCATCTGCGGTAGAGGCTGACGAAGACGCCGAAATCGCTATATGGAGAGAGGGTCGCAAAGCGGCTAGGCAAAGATTGGACGGCTTGGCCCAGCGCATCGAAACCCGCGCATCCTGGGACGACCTGATTCTGCCCAACGCCCCAAAAGAGATGCTTCAGGAGATCGCGGCCCACGTCAAACACCGTGCAACGGTCTACGACCGTTGGGGATTTGCCGAAAGAACATCGCGCGGGCTGGGACTTGCCGCCCTCTTTGCCGGCCCCAGCGGCACGGGCAAAACACTTGCCGCCGAAGTTCTCGCCAGAGAGCTTTCCCTTGACCTTTATCGAGTGGATCTCAGCAGGATCGTCAGCAAGTATATCGGTGAGACGGAAAAGAACCTGCGGCTGGTTTTCGACGCCGCCGAAGGTTCCGGCGCAATTCTCCTGTTTGACGAAGCAGATTCGCTTTTCGGCAAACGAACAGAGGTGCGAGATAGCCACGACCGCTATGCCAACCTTGAAGTCAGCTTCCTGCTTCAGCTCACCGAAAGCTATGAAGGTTTGGTCATCCTCACCAGCAACCTCAAGCAAGCTATCGACTCAGCGTTTCTGCGCCGGCTTCGATTTACTGTGACCTTCCCATTCCCCGATCTCATTCAGCGCGGCGAGATTTGGAAGCGCGCCTTCCCATCGTCTGCTCCGCTCGGCAAGATCGACTTCGACAAGCTTTCGGAATGGAATATCAGCGGCGGCAGCATCCGCAATGTCGCTCTGAATGCCGCGTTCACAGCCGCTGAGCTGGGCAAACCGCTGGACATGGAGCATCTGCTCAAAGCAGCTCGAGCCGAATTTGCCAAGCTTGAGCGCACGGGAGCAGAGTTGGAGGGGTTGCGATGAATCGTATCCGCATCGATCAGATCGTCATCGACAGCGGAATCAGCCTTGACCGTTTCCGGTTCCGGCTACGCCTTCGAGAAGCGCTGACTGCGGCATTCGAAGAGCGTCCCGAAAGACCAGCATCCGACCAAGAGTCGCTCATTGCCAGTGCCATCGCTCGCAAAGTAAAGGAGGCAAGCCGTGGCTGACCACTCCAAAGCGCAGGCCAAAGCTCCGGCTAAAACGCCGTCTCTGACCAAGGCGACAAAGCCCGCTATCCGTCTCAAATGCAACTGCGGTGGAAGCTGTGCCGCCTGCAAGGACGATAAGAAGAAGGACGTCCTGCAGCGGAAAGGCACAAGCCCCGGAAGCTCGGGAATGGCAAGCGCGCCACCCATCGTCAGCACCGTCTTGAACAGCCCGGGCCGCCCGCTAGACCCGCCAGTTCAGAGCACGATGGAATCACGCTTTGGAACCGACTTCTCCAACGTCCGGGTCCATACCGATTCGCGCGCAGCAGAATCCGCCCGCGCCGTGGGCGCGCAGGCGTACACTTACGGCTCAAACATCGTGTTCGATCACGGGCGATACAACCCGACCGCGCCCTCTGGGCAGAGGCTCCTGGCCCATGAGTTAGCGCACACCATTCAGCAGGGCGGGCTTCAGTCCAAGTCATACGATGCGCCCGAGGTAGGACTCTCCAGCGATCCCCTCGAATACGAAGCCGACCGGGCCGCCGAGCTGGTCACTGCAGGCTACGCTGCCCCGACACTCACCCAGGGCGACTTCGGCGCAATCCGTCGTACCGACGGCACAACCCCGGCTGCTCCTGCCACGACCGTGCCGCCAACATCCGCCACAACAACGCCGGTCACGGGTACAACGCCGCCGGCATCGTCGCCAGGAACACCCCAGCCGATTCCAGGCACAACGGCGCTCGCTGCCTTCCCGCCAGAGCTGGATGCAACCAAGCTCACCGCCGCAGGCGTTACCCAGATTCTCGATACCGATCCTCCCGGCGGCATCCATCGCATCTTCGTGCTCCAATACTTTGACCTGCCCGCCGCAAAGGGTCCGTTCTCAAAGTCGATCTACGACGGAATGGCCTCCTCAAATCAACTTCGCGCCACGATCGACATGCGCTCAGCAAACCCTTCCGCAGGAGCAAGCCAAGCTCGCGACCGCACCAGCACCCTGAGGCGAAGCTGGCTGCAAAAAGTCGGTTGGGCCGAGAACCGCGCAAACACCTATTGGGCCGCCGTCGGAGGCAAGACGCTTACGGGTACGTGGACCTCTAAGCTGCAGAACGACACGATCTGCGACATGGACCACGTGGTCGAGCTTCAGCTCGGCGGCGGAAACCAACCTACAAACGTTCAGCTTCTCGATCCCACCCCCAACCGCTCAAGCGGATCGAACATCTTTCTCTGGCTGGTCGACAAAGCCACACAGATTCGCGACGCATACCCAGCAGGCGCCGCGCCTGGGCAGATCACGATGATGTTCCGGCAGGTTCGTGTGCCCGAAGGCGAGACCAGCTGCGGCACCTTTACCGATCCTGCCAGCCAATGCCTTGCCATCGAATGCCGCATGTCCAGCGGGGGTGTTGCAGGCGCGGTCGCAGAAGCCGCACCCACGGGAAAAACTCAGCTAAGGATCGCAAGCGGAGCCGCAACCGCTGACGTTTGGATCAATCCCAGCGGCACGACCGACCTCAACGAACCGATCTTCCAGAACCGCGGATTCCGACAGCTCGTTCCGGGCTTCATGATGGACGCCTATGTGAAGGGCACTACCGAAGACACAGTCCGCGCAAAGATGGATACCGGACGACTTTCCGGGCGTGGCGGAACCACCAGTATCCCCATCAGCATCGACGTCACCAAGCATCCGAATCCCACCTTCAAGACGGTCGATGCTGGCAGCGATAACGGCATCCCCAAACGCGAGCTGTCTTTCAAAAACATGGTCGATCCGGTCATGCGCTTCCACTATCCGTTTTTGAGCGACGGCAATCTTCGGCTTGCTTATGGGGACGGCGGCGCCATCACAGGAACGGGCACTTTAACCCCCTCACTTCCGCTCTTTCGCAATACAACGTTTGGTCTCCAGCTGGGAGAAGGTCGGCTCAGTGCGTCGCTCGCCGCAAACGTCTCGACTTGGCGACCGTTCGGACCCGCTCGCGTGACTCGCGCTGAACTTAGTGCCATTCTCCTGCCCGAGCTTTCTGCACAGGGCAATCTCGACTTCGCCATCGGTAGCGGTACACCGCCCATCGCGGTCGCCAATATCAACGTTACGGCGAACATGCGCGGATTTGAGGCCTCGGGCACAATCAACCTCAACGTCCCCAAGATCAACAACGCACAGGGGCAGATCGTCTATCGAGACGGGGCATGGTCGGGCTCTATCCGCATCAACACGACTCAGCTTGATATTCCCGGTGTCACCAGTTGTACCGTCGTCGTCAACTTCACAAACCAAGGCATCCGACCAAGCGGCGAGATCGTTCTCGATGTCCGTGGAAATCCCATCACCCTCAGTGCTTCTATGGAGGGCAACAACTGGGTTTTTGCTGGTTCAGGTCGATTCAACTTCCCGCCGCTGAACCCCACAACGCTCTCCTTCCGATATACGCGAGGAAAGCTCACCGCAACGGGAACCACAGGATTCACTTTCCGAGGGCTGACCGGAACGATCACCGTCAACTACGACGACGGCGTGATTACCGGCGACGGCACCCTGAACATGACTCGCGGGCGCATGAGCGGCACCATCAACGCGCATCTGCTCCGCTCGGGAGTGATCACAGCCGACGGAACCATCACCTACCAGATCACCCCAAGTCTTCGTGCTCAGGTTGGCATCGCCATCGACGAGAGGCAGAACGTCCGACTTACCGGCGAGCTGAGATTTACCCAGCCTATCGAACTGTTCCGCCGATTCGGGTCCGAACGTCGGCTGTTCAGCACTAACATTGACATTCCCATCGCGGGCATTAGCCTTGGCCCCGTCTCGTTAGGCCTCGTCTTCCGCATCACTGGATCGCTTGATGTGGATTACGGCATCGGCCCAGGCCGCATCGAGAACCTGCATCTCAGCGCAGGCTTCAACCCCTTCGACGAGAACCCAAACTTTGAGCTGGAGGGTGGCGGTCGTCTGGTGATCCCCATCGGCGGAGGATTCACCGCCAGCGTTCGCGGTGCCCTCGCACTCAGCGCAGGCATCGCGAGCGTCAGCGGCGGCATCACTGCCAGCGCTCGTGTAGGCCTCAACGGCGGGTTCAGCAACGACCTCACGCTCAGCTATCGCCAGGGCAAATACACCGTGGACAACATTGCCCGCCTGACCGTTGCCCCCGAGCTCAGCTTTGGTCTGGAGGCCAACATCGAAGCTGAGGCTCTGCGCGGTGCATACACATACCACCAAGGCTATCAGCTTGCCAGCTATCGCTTCGGCTCAAACATGGAGTTTGGCGTCGAGGCCCCATTCCATTACGAATCCGATCAGCCGTTCCAGCCACCGTCACTCGATTCCATCCGGTTCATCAAGCCGGACATCGATGTGTCATCGCTCATGAACGGCATGCTCGCCCGGGTAGGTGCCGCATGAGTCTAACCAGTTCCCCTAAACTTCTCAAGGGCGGCATCGTCCTGATTGACCCTGAAACGGGAGCAACCAAGCGCTCGATTCCCCTTCAGTACAACCCCGAAACGCTCCAACGCACGCTTCAGCCCCAAGGCGCAGGAGCTGAAAGCGGCGACCGTTCCGAAGCCCTCCGCCTAAAGTCTCCGCCGGTCGAGACCATCAAGCTGGAAGCTGTTCTTGATGCGACCGACACGCTTGCCGAAGCTCCTCCTGGCAAGCCCATGGTTGAACTGAGTCTCGCCAAAGATCTTGCCGCGCTGGAGACGATGATCTATCCCTCCAGCACAGACATTGAGCGCAACGATCAGCTTGCTGCAGCGGGAACCTTGGAGATTCTGCCCATGATGGCCGCCCTCACAGTCTTTATCTGGAGCCGCGACCGCGTCACCCCTGTTCGTATCACGGAATTCGGCATCGTGGAAGAGGCTTTCGATCCTGAACTGAACCCAATCCGAGCTAGGGTTTCCCTCAGTCTGCGTGTCCTGAGCGTCAGCGATCTGCCTGCCGGGTCGAAGGCATCCAGCCTTTACATGGCCTACCACAAGCGGAAGGAGCAGCTCATCGGAGCGACCTCTTCTGCGCTTGACCCGTTCGGGGTCGGGAGTATCGGATGAGCAAGGCTTCTTTCCCACCCAACAGTCGCTACAACGGCTCAGAGATCAAGAAGCTCACGCTGCCGGACGGTCGTGAGGTGGCCTATCTGGCGCGGCGAATGGTGCCTCCGCCCGAAAAGTTTGCAACCTATGGCGAAATCCGGATCGAGCGCGGAGACCGTCCAGACCTGGTTTCCTACAAAGTTCTTGGCGATTCCGAGCTGTACTGGCGTCTTGCCGATGCCAACGCAGTTCTGCATCCTGACGAATTGACCGAAGTCATCGGACGGCGCATCCGCATCGCCATGCCCGAAGGCATCCCAAGCATGGAGGATACGGATGCCTAAAGGGCTGACGCTGACGCTCCTGATCGGGCTTGTTCCGATGCCTGCACCCAAGGTTGTGGTGGATGCGCTCGCTAGCGCACAGGTCACTGTCAGCGCCACCGATCGCTCAGGCTTCCAGCTTCAGTTCAAGTACGGCAAAGAATCGCCCATCGTCACAACGATGATCCCCACGGGCTACTTCGATCCTGGCACGCGGGTGATCCTGATCGCCACCGTCAACGGCATTCCGAACGTGCTGATGGACGGCATCATCACCCGTCAGGACATCGCTCCCAGCAATACTCCTTCGGCTTCCACCCTCACCCTTACAGGTGAGGACATCGCGCTGCAGATGAGCCGAGTGGATCTGACGGGCATCATGCCATACCCCGCCATGCCCCCATCGGTTAGGGTGCTCACAATCCTGGCGCGCTATGCCGTTTTTGGGGTGATTCCGATGGTCATTCCCAGCCCCTTCGATGAGCCGCCGCTCCCCACCAATCAGATTCCTACCCAGCAAGGCACCGACTACGACTATGTCAAGAAGCTCGCAGCGGACACGGGCTATGTGTTCTATGTGGAGCCTGGCCCACTTCCGGGCATAAACACAGCCTACTGGGGTCCAGAAATCCGCATCGGCATGATCCAGCCTGCGCTGAACATCAACATGGATCGCCACACGAATGTAGAGTCATTGACCTTCAACTACAATGGCTTGCAGCTGACGCAGCTCATCGCCCTGATTCAGCAGCGCGAAACCCGTGTGCCCATCCCTATTCCTGTTCCTGATCTGGGCATGCTTGCCGGACCTCTGGGAGCGAAGCCTGTGACAAGGCTGAAAGTTGGGTTCTTGAGGGACATAGCAAACCTCAGCCCCATGGAAGCGATGGCAAAGATTCTCGGCGAAGTGAAAGCCGCATCCGATGCCATCACAGGCACCGGCGCACTGGATGTGCTGCGGTATGGCACGGTCTTGAAGGCAAGGCAGCTAGTCGGTGTGCGCGGAGCTGGAATCGCATACGACGGCCTCTACTATGTGAAGACCGTCACCCACAACCTCAAGCCTGGAGAATTCAAGCAGCAGTTTACGCTTGCCCGCAATGGCACCTTGCCGACCGTTCCGGCGGTGCCCGCTTAAGGAGAACTATGCCCAGCGAACAACGATTCTACGGAAAGTACCGAGGACTTGTCCTCAACAACCTCGACCCCATGATGCGGGGCCGCATCCAGGCGCAGGTGCCCGACGTGACACAGCTCGTCCCCACAACCTACGCCGAACCCTGTCTGCCGATCGCGGGCATCCAACAGGGCGTCTTCACGGTTCCCTCCATCGGCTCGGGAGTATGGATTGAGTTCGAACATGGCGACCCCAACTATCCCATCTGGACCGGGGGCTGGTGGAGTACCAAGGCGGAGGTTCCTGGCATTGCCACCACTGTTCCGCCGGGAGTGCAGTGCTATATCGTTCAAACCCAGCTCCAACAGACCTTTATGATCAGCGACGTCCCCGGACCCACCGGCGGCATCCTCATCAAGAACGCCACTGGCGCAATGATCAAGATCGACGACACCGGGATCGTCATCATGAACGGCAAGGGTGCGTCGATCATGATGCAGGGCCCGACCATCACCATCAATGGAGGCGCGCTGGTCATTACCTAAGCGCGAAGGATCATGCCCGGACCCATCTACAACGTCGGTGCCACAGTGATCTGCCCCCACGGAGGACAGGTCACTCCCGTTCCCACCTCGACCCGCGTGCTCTTTTCGGGCACACCGGCCGTGCTCGTGCCGGACACATGCACAGTCGCTGGATGCGCATTCACGCTGCCTGGCCCAAAGCCCAGCCCCTGCATCCGCGTGCAATGGCTAACGGGAGCAACCCGTGTGCTGATTGAAGGACGGCCGCCTTTGATCCAAACCTCGACCGGACTGTGCCTCAGCCCTGAACAGGCGCCTCAAGGACCGCCAACGATCACAGTGACACAGATGAGGGTGATCGCCACATGATCAACGCCGCCTACCCATACCGTATCGCCGACGATGGCACCACCGCTGTCAGCACGTACGAGCGCCACGTTCGAGAGATGATTGAACAGCTCTTGTTCACCAACCCGGGCGAGCGAGTGCATCGACCAACCTTCGGATGCGGACTGCTCGGATTGCTTTTTGAACCCAACAGCGACCTTCTTGCCGCCACGACGCAAGCCTTGGTCGCGGGATCGCTACAGCAATGGCTCGGGACCGTCATCGACACACACGATGTCACGGTCGAAAGCGAAGACTCCACCATCCGGGTGACGGTCACGTACTCCATACGTCGCACCGGCGACACGATGACCGAGGTGTTTGCGAGGACCAAATGAGCGACGTCTACGTATGCGGAAAACAAAGGCGTCTCGAGGCCGTGCGCACAGCAGGCGTCCTGAACGGCATCGACTTCTTGGAAGTTCGGCATCCGGCACAGACCACGCTGGACATCACCTTTATCAAGTCGCCTGCCGGACTCACACCCCAGAACTTTCGCATCGAAGGTGGCGTTCGGATCACGAACATCACCGTCACCGGAGCACCCGTCAACGGCAATGTGGTCAGCCTAAGCATTGACCGTCCAGGAGACTTCTCCACCTATGTCCTCCGTGTCGTTGCCGGACCAGGAGACGACCTTCCGCCTGCGGGCTACGACTCTCAGCTCTGCGCCGTAGAATTCTCTTTCAAAGTAGCCTGCCCGAGCGATTTCGACTGCGCTCCGCTTGATGAATGCCCGCCTGAATCTCCTGAGATGGCGGAGATCGACTATCTTGCCAAAGACTATGCCTCGTTCCGAAGGCTGATGCTGGATCGCATGCGCGTCACCCGCCCCGAATGGACGGAGCGCAACCCCTCCGATTTTCAGGTGGCAATGGTCGAGATGCTGGCCTATGTCGCCGACCACCTCAGCTACGCGCAGGATGCAGTGGCGACCGAAGGCTACTTGGGAACAGCACGGCGTCGAACGAGCATCCGTCGGCTTGCACGCATGCTCGACTATCCGATGCATGAAGGATGCGCCGCCCGTACATTCGTCTGCTTTGAAGTTCTTGCCGCCAGCGCTGCGGATGGTCAAACCATCCCCAAAGGCACCCCGATTCTCGATAAGGCGCTAGCCTCCACGCCTGTGGTGTCACGAGCCGTCTATGACGCCAGCAGTGAGAGCATGCGCGTCTTTGAGACCCTTCACGACGCAACCATACGCTCTAGCCGAAACTCCATCCGCTTCCATACATGGAGCGATTTGGACTGCTGTCTGCCAAAGGGCAGCACCCGAGCTACTCTCCTTGTCGAAAACGGACTCACACTGACTCCCGGCGATCTGCTGGCGATTGAGGAAGTAAAGAATCCGACCGGGCTTACTGGCAATGGCGCAGATCCTCGAAACCGCCACGTTGTTCGCCTCACGAAAGTCACTCCGGGACACGACGATCATGAGAACGTGGATGTGCTGGAGGTGGAATGGTCCCGCACAGACGCGCTTCCCTTCCCGCTTTGCCTGAGCGTCACCCATGACGAAGAGACGATCACCGATGTCTCCGTCGCTTGTGGAAATGTGGCGCTCGCCGACTGCGGTCGCACCCGTGCCGTCGAAGCGCCGATCCCCGCCAGTCCTGAAGCAGGAACAAAGTACGAACCCACGCTGGCAAGCGTCGATATCACCTTCGCCACATCTTATGTCCACGAGGACATGAATGACCGCCCTGCGCTGGATGCCCTGCGCACCGATCCAAAGGGCTCCGTCGCTCAGATTCAGTTGGATTCCGTAGTCGAGGTGTCGCCCAGCAACTTCGTCAGCGTTCGGGAATGGAAGGTTCAGAGCGACCTTCTGGGATCCGGCGCGTTCGATGCCCATTTTGTGACAGAGCCAGAACATGACCGTACCGTTAGGATGCGGTTTGGCGATGGTGTTACAGGAATGGCTCCCCAGCCAGGCGATGTCCTGCAAGCCACCGTCCGTACAGGAAACGGCAAGCTTGGAAATGTCGGGCATGACGCTTTGAAAGCGATCGTCACCGGCATGGAAGGGATCCTGCGCGTGTGGAACCCGTTGCCTGGAACAGGCGGCGTCGATCCCGAAAGCTTGAACGAAGTCCGGCGGGATGCCCCCGAAGCCTTCAAGGTCCAGGAGCGAGCAGTCACCGAAGCCGACTATGAAGAGGTTGCGCTTCGGCATCCAGAAATCCAGAACGCCAAGGCTCAATTCCGCTGGACCGGCAGCTGGTACACGGTCTTCCTCGCGCTTGACCGCCTCGGTGGAGACTCAGTCATCAAAGACAGCGCCTTCGTGTCCGAGATGCTTGACCATATGAATCGGTACCGCATGATGGGCACGGATATCGAGTTGCGCGATCCGATCTATGTCCCTCTCGATATCGAGCTGGAGGTCTGTGTCGCTCCAGGAGCCTTCCGAGGCAACGTGCTAAAGGATCTCACCGATACCTTCTCCGCAACAGCTCTGCCCGACGGAAGCCTGGGATTCTTCCACCCAGACCGCTTCACCTTCGGTCAAGAGGTCTACCTAAGCCAGATTCTTGCTGCAGCTATGCTGGTGCGGGATGTGGACCACGTTCGGGCGACCAAGTTCCAGCGCTGGGGACGCGCCGCTGTCAGCGAAATCAGCGATGGCTATATCTCGATCAGTACTTTTGAGATCGCACAGTTGAAGAACGACCCGAACTTCCCAGAGCAAGGCCGCATCGTTTTCAGCCTATCAGGAGGACTCTAAGATGGAAAAGAGCACTTGCGGATGCTGTGGTCATGAAGAGGGCTTGGCCAGCCTGGGCAACCCTCCAGGCAGAACCGAGATCAGCTACCGGCTGGGTACCTTCGGCACATTCAAAACCTCCATGCTGGAGAGCATCTGGCAGTCTCCAGGCTTGCGCGGTTTCAGCCAGCGCGAGACATCCGACCCCACTGTTGCGCTCATCGACGCCTATGCAGTCGCCCTCGATGTGCTTGCTTTCTATCAGGAACGACTCATCAATGAGACCTTCCTCAGCACCGCACAGGAACGGAGATCGTTAGTTGAGCTAGCGAATCAGATTGGTTACCGCCCTATCCCCGCAACCGCCGCTGAAACCTATGTAGCGTTCACCGTAGACGATTCTGACTTTGGACCAGAAAGCGTCGATGTCCCCATCGGAAACAAGATCCAAAGCATTCCGGGGCAAAACGAGCTCCCCCAGACTTACGAAACGGTCGAAGAGATCGTTGCCTACCCCGAATACAACGAGATTCCCGTTCGCCGATTCCTGGCTGAAACGATCACGCCAGCCAGTGCCAGCGCATACTTTGCCGGCACCGACCTTGCCCTCAATATCGGCGACATCCTTCTCTTTGTCCCCGCCGGCACAGTCTCGAATTTCGGCTCTGCAAAATTTGCCTTGCGCCGGGTCACTAAGATCGACCGTGATGATGATCGCAAGATAACCCGAGTCTTCTGGGGAGCGAGCCTGAGCGAAATGGCGGGTGTGACCGGCATCGAAGCCCACGTTATGCGCAAACGGGCTTCTCTTTTTGGCTTCAATGCCATCGAAAGGACGATGGTGCCGATGGTTGAAGTCACCGTCAATAACGTCAAGAATAGTGTCCCCGTCATCGATACTGCGACCTGGGCTGACACCGATATCAACACCACTGCAGTTGACCTTGACACCACTTATCCCGAAATCAAAGCCGGATCCTGGGTGGTCATGCGGGATTCGACGGCAAAGCTGTTTTGGTGTAGCGCCGTGACCGATATGACCCTGACACGATTTTTGGTCAGCGGCAAAGCCACTCGCCTTACCGTGGACCGTGCTGCAACTGTCTTTACACCGCGCACAACCGTTGTGTTCTGCCAAAGCGAACCTCTGACCTTAGCCACCAAGCCTGATTCCAGCTACGTCATGGGGGATGAGATTGCGCTTGGCGCCACCATCGAACGCCCCGAAGTGGGTCGCCGGATCATCATTAAGGGTCAAGTCCCGCGTATCCGATTCTTCTCTGTGCGCGATGTCCTCAGCCAGATCGGCGAGACGATTGCAAGAACCGACCCGAATATACCGCTCAGGCTGCTGTCTGGCACCATCAGCAATCAGCCCGGCTCAAAGACCGTGAAGGTCGAAACCGAAGACGGGGAGGTCGGCACGATTCAGTTCCTTTCCACCACCGAGTTCACCCTTGTTGATCCATACGAGGATGATCCTGAAGTCGGTGAAATGGCGATCCTGGACGAAGACCAGTCTCAGCTCAGTGATGACCCGCTGGAGATTCGGGTTTCAACCGATCTTGAGCATCGCTACTATCGCCCGACGGCAAGGGTTTACGCCAACGTCGCACGAGCGACCCAGGGCGAAACCAAAGAGGAAACGATTGGAAGCGGGAACGGGTCGGCGTTCCAGAAGTTCGACCTCAAGAGCAAGCCCCTTACCTACCTTGCCGATGCCTCTCCTTCAGGATACGCAACCACACTCGAAGTTCGGGTGAACGATATCCTGTGGAAAGAGACGGACACCCTCTTTGGCAAAAAGCCGACAGACCGCCTCTACACCGCCCGTGAAAACAATGAAGCGACAACAACCGTGGCGTTCGGAGATGGCTACACCGGAGCACGGCTTCCAAACGGCTTAGAGAACATCCGAGCCAAATACCGGGTAGGAGGGGGTGTTTCGGGGCGAGTTCGAGCAGATCAGCTGTCCATGCTGCTCACCCGACCTCTGGGCATCACGGGAGTCATCAATCCACTTGAAGCGAGCGGCGGCTCTGACCCCGAAGATGAAGGCAGCCTGCGCGAGAATGTTCAGGGGTCAGTAAGAACCCTTCAGCGCGTCGTCAGCATCGATGACTTTGCCTACCAAGCCATGCGGCTGCCCGGCACGGCCAAGGCCCGCGCATCCTGGCTGTGGAACGGGACACGACGCATCGTCGAGCTCAGCGTGATGGGAGATGACGGGACGGATGTGGACACGACCTTTGTCAAAGGGGCCTTGGATTCTGCTCGGGATACTCATATCCCGCTCACGGTTCTGAATGCGGAAATCCGACCTTTCGGCGCGCAGATCGAAGTTCTCGTGAAGCCCGAATACGAAACCGAAAAGGTGATCGAGGCAGCCCGAGTCAAGCTGCTGGAAGACTTTGGGTTTGAAAAGCGTGCGTTTGGCGTTTCGGTCACCGTTGCCCATCTTGATGCTTCGCTGCATGCGGTCGAAGGGGTGGAAGCCGTAAAGGTCAAGACGCTGCACTTTGCCCATCAAGCGGCGACCTTGCCAGCCGACGGTGTGTTGCGAGCACAGATTGCACGCATCGAAAGCGGCAGTGTGCTGCCCGACGATCTTCTCGTGATTTCTGACACCGCCCTAACGATGGAGGAGATGGCCCGTGCGCTATGATGCCGACGCCCTGATGAAACTCCTGCCCGAGTTCTACTCGGTGGCAGACCTGAACGACTGGCTGATTGAACAGTCCAAAAACGCCGACAACAGCGAACAGATTGAACAGGGCTTGCGAGGGCCGCTTTGGCATCTGTTGGAAGTCTTGGCTGGACCAACCTCCCAGATTGACGAGCAGAACCGACAGCTTTACGACGACCAGTTCATCGAAACCTGCTCAGAATGGGTTGTCGCATATATCGGCGATCTGGTTGGAGCATCCCCTCTTCATGCCACGGGTGAAGGCTCTTCCCTGCGCGGCTGGGTAGCGAACACGCTGGCTAATCGACGCCGCAAAGGCACGGTCCCTGCTCTGCGTCAAGTCGCCAAAGACGCATCGGCATTCCCAGCTGAAGCCGTAGAGATGTTCCAAAAGGTCGGATGGACTCAGAACCAGAACCATCTCCGAAGGGGTCATCAGTGGCTGGATATTCGCGATGCCAGCAAGCTGGACTTTCTGGGCGGGCCGTTTACACCGGGAACGCATACCGTTGATATCCGATCCATCCGCATTCCGCGCGGCAAATATGGCGTTCCGAATATGGGCGTCTTTGTTTGGCGCTGGCGAGACTTTCCTCTCCAGACGGTTACGGCCAAGAGTGCAGGCATGGCGGGCGCATACACATTCAGTCCGATGGGAATCGATGCTCCCATCTTCAACACGCCTGAAACCGTTACCGACCGCTATTCGCCCAAACCGATCGACGAAACAAAGCTTCCGATGCCGATTCGACGTCGAGCTCTGCACGATGATCTGGAAGGCATGCGACGAGCCGACGTGTTGGGTGAAGACTTCGCTTCGCGATACTTTGGCTCAGAGAATGTACTGACGATCAGGGAGCGCGGTCAAGCTCCTATCCCAACCGATGAGATTTACGTCTGCAATCTGGAGGCTTGGGGGGTACCGCCCAACGCCCGATCCTACACGAAGCCCGATGGCAGCACCGAAAATCGTGCGATCCGTGTCGCCGTCGACCCTATAAATGGACGCATTCGGTTCGTACCTGGCCAAGAGCCCGCGGGCGATGTCCTGGTGGATTACAGCTACGGATTCTGGGGCGCCATCGGCGGCGGACCATACGACCGCACCGAGTCTCTGAACGAGCTTTGGCCCGATGAAGTGCGCTGGTCCAGACGTGTGCGAAAGGCTGGCGGAAACGGATTTTTGACCTCACTCGCCCAAGCGATTTTGGAGTGGAACAATGGGGGTGCAGGAAGAGACGGTGTCATCACCATCGAGGACAGCGAGACTTACGCCGAGGCCATCCCCGAAATCCAGGCTCACGAAGGCTCGCATCTTCTGATCCTCGCGGGAAAATGGCTGGGGACCGACCCTGTGGCGCCTTTTGCCTCCTGGACCGCTTCAGCCCAGGGGCCTCGACCCCATATCCTCGGCGACATCTCGATCAAGGGTACGGCAGCTGCCGCAAGCAACCGCCCCGGCATTGCCGCACTTTCTGGCTTGTTGATCGAAGGCGACGTCACAGTGACGGCAGGCAACTGCGGTGGGCTCCGGCTGGCTGACTGCACGATTGATCCCCGCTCTCGCAAGCTGGAAATCCGCTCGACTAACGCAGGCGACAACCGCAATCTTCAGTTGTATGTCGATCGCTGCATCCTCGGCAATGTACTGATCGCATCTGCCGCCGAGATCGCTCATTTTGCCGATACCGTTGTGGCTGGAAACATCGCCGGCCCGCGTGCCGAGGTGACCCTGAACAGCGTCACGGTTGCAGGAAGGACGGAGGTCGAAGTGATCAACGCTTCCGCCACCCTTTTCATCGACCGGCTCAACCCAACCAGACTCCAGAAGGGATGCGTCCGCTTCAGCTACTTCCCTTCGAACTCGCGCGCTCCCAGAGCCTACCGATGCCAGCCCGAACTGGCGATCAAGAATAGAACGACCGAGACCGAAGCATCTATTCGAGCACGCATGATGCCCAGCTTTGCATCGACGGTCTACGGTCACCCAGGCTACATGCAGCCCAGCGTCTCGTGTGCGACAGAAATCCTGACCGGAGCCGAAAACGGCGACGCGATGGGCGCAACGAACCTTGTCAGACACAGTTTGCGCGAAGCCAACCTGCGCTTCGCCATCGAAGAGTATCTCCGCGCTGGAATGGAAGCGGGGATCTTCATCAGCGACCAAGAGAGGACACCATGAAAGGCGACTTCACCCGTATCAGCTTTGACCGCGAAAAGCAGTTTTCAAGCGTCCGCATGCAGCAAGGGCGCGTACAGCTTGACGCGGACTGGAATGAAAGCGAAGACATTTGGCTCTATCGCACTCGGACGGAGGCCGAGGACACCCTGGGAGGCGCGGCTGTTCCGATTGACGCGCCCGGGTTTGGGATTACCTTCTCTGGCGGGCAGTTCCGTATCGGCGCAGGCCGCATCTATGTCGACGGGATCCTGCTGGAGAACGACACTGAGGACCTTTACACCGCACAGCCCGACTTTCCAGGGCAGACTCTGCCTGCCGGAAACAAGCTGTTCTTCTTTCTGGACGTCTATGAGCGACACATTACCGGCGTCGAAGACACCGACCTTCTCGACGTCGCGCTGAATGGATTGGACACCGCTACACGATTGCGCGTGATGGGACGCGTCTGGGCTGTCGCCTTGCCCAACAACGTCAACACATGTGCGCAGGCCTTTGCGCGTGTCCCTGGACCGAGTGCGGCTCGCCTTCGTGCCCGCGCAAAGACCCTGGATGTTACGGAAGCATGCACCGTCCGTCCAGGCTCGCAGTATCGGCGGCTGGAAAACCAGCTTTATCGAGTTGAAGTTCATACGGGTGGAACGCTCAACCAGGCAAGATTCAAGTGGTCGCGAGACAATGGCTCGATCCTTAGCTCAGCAACCATCGTCGATGGGCGCACCGTTCAGGTCGCACAGCCCGGGCGCGACCAGATGCTTTCCTTCTCGGGTGGGCAGTGGATCGAGATCACCGATACCGCTCGCGATCTTCGGCTGGAATCAGGAGAGTTCTTCAAAGTCATCCGCGTCGAAGACGACCGTCTGATCTTGGACCCGAATGGGCCTGCCGTCAATGCAGGCAACTACAGCGCGGGAGTAAAAGTCCGACGATGGGATTCGGCCGGGGCCGTAGCCTTCGGCAACCTCGATCCGGATGGCTATATGGCGCTTGAAGACGGCGTTCAGGTGATGATCTCCGGCTCCGACTTTCGAGTTGGAGACTACTGGCTGATCCCAGCTCGCACCGCTACCGGGGATGTGATCTGGCCTGAGACGGGCGGAATCCCCGACGACGAAGCCCCACACGGCATCATCCATCACTTTGCACCCCTGGCTGTCGCCCTTCAGACCGCACAGAACGCATGGCAGATCACTGACTGCCGCCGCCCATTTATCCCGCTAAACGATGTCATCGACATGCACTTCCTGGCTGGAGACGGTCAGGAGGTCATGCCCAACCCCACGACTCCGAACGCGAAACTGACGCTGCCGCAAATACCGACTGTCGGCGTAACGCGAGGACGCAGGAGAGTCCAGAACGCTCGGGTTCAGTTCACGATCCTCTCTGGCGCTGGCGTCATCAACAGCCCAAACCCAGCGTTAACCAACGCCGATGGCATCGCCACCTGCGACTGGCAGGTCGACTCCACCACGCTCGTACAAAAGCTCAAGGCCGAGCTGCTCGACGAAAATGGGACGAGTATTCATGTTCCGGTGACCTTCACGGTTCAACTCTCAAGGGCCGACCAGGTTTCGTACAACCCAACCTGCGATCGCCTTGCTGGCAAACTCACCGTTCAAGACGCCATCGATGAGCTTTGCCGCACCGAAGTTGAAGAGTGCTGCATCGTCGTCAAGCCTGGAAAGGATAAAGAGAATCTGGTCCAGGTCATCAAAAGGCTGATCGAGAACACCAAGATTGAAGGGGCTTGCCTCTGCCTCAAGCCAGGAGCACATCTTTGGCCCAAAGGGACCTTGAACATTGAAGAACGCAAGCCCAAGCTTTCTCTGAAGTTGCATGGTGTGCGCGGGGCGACTTTGATTCAGGCCAATGGCGCGATGGACATTCGAGGACTGCAGGCTCTGGATATCCGCGATCTTGCGATCCAAGCCCACGGTCAAGAGTTTGCGATCAATATTGAAAACTGCAACGAATTCAACATGGAGGGTTGCAAGATCGAGGGTACAGCGGAGGTTTCGAGCCGCACCATACCACTGATCTCTTCCACTGCGGGACAGCCTGCGGTGATCACCGTCTGCGGCTCCATCCTTCGCATTGCACAGGTCAACGATCTCACTCTGACTGACAACGTTATCCGAGGCCAGATCGTCACACCGCAGACCCCTGGCGACTTCCGCGATCCTATCGAGCGCGGAGAGTGGGCAGTGCCTAAGCTCTGGAGCGACCTTGCCGGAATTGGAGAGTCTGGTGTCCGCACCAAAGGATTCCAAGCCATGGTCAAGGAGATCTCAAAGGCAAGCCCAGAAGAGCGCAAGATGATGGCAACCGACCTGGAAAGGTTTGCCGGACGCCCTGGCATGCTGGACGGCAACACCATCAACGCGATCAAGCTTCTGACGACAACCCTGCGCCAAGACAATGTTGATGCCGCAATGCTTGCCCGATCTATTCAGAGCACAGCACCCCGAGCCGCGGCCTTGGCAGGCTTGAAGGAAGGGCTCCAGCCCGTCGTGCTGCAGCTGGATGATGTGGATGGATTCCACCGCATCGAGCGCAATGTCCTCCTGGGATGGGTCGCCTTGTACGGCGAGACTGGCACAGCTCAGCTTGGTGGTCAGATTTGGGAGATTCTGCAATCGCGCATGAAGCGCATCCAGGCCAACGAACATCGCAATTGGGGCTCGGCACGGCTTGCCTTCAGCGATAACGTGCTGGGAGGCTTCCGGCTTCCGGGCATCCTCTCGGTTCCCCAAGGGCTGACGACGCAACCCTTTATGTTTGGTACGTCGCTTCCGCCATTTCCGGTCTATCAGGACGCCAGCGTTCAAGGCAACGAGCTTGTGTTTGGAGTTCGAGAGTTTATGGCGATCAACACGATGCTCACGGGCAACATGTTCTCTGGGCAGGTGCAGTTCCAGGGCGTGATGTTTGGACGTGCGCTCACAGGCACGGGCAACATCGCCGAACAGCCAAGCAACATCGGAGGCTTCACCCAGCTGCAGCCCGCTGGCGCTGGAAACGTGCAGCTATCCGTGTAAAACCAGGCTGTCTTGATGCCATTTACCGACGGAACCAGATAGCAGGCGACAGAGGATCATGCGTTTGGGGTAAGCCAGACGCATGCTCCTGGCTTTGTTTCTTGCAGCTGCGCAGCTTCAGCGTGTGGAGTTTCCCGACGTCACGCGCATCACTGTCAAGCCCAGCCTGACAGACCACGCCATCAACACCTTTGATAGCGACAGCGCGGCCTACATCTGTCCCAAAGCCACCCCTCGCGAGCGGCTCTTGGTCTTCCTAGCTGGCACAGGCGGAACGGGCACAGGTGCGGTCTATTTTTGCAGCACAGCCGCTGAGCAGGGCTACCATGCCGTCAACGTCACCTACCCCAGCAGCATCGCCGCGACCATTGTACGCAACGAAAGCGACCGCAATGCCTTCTTCAACTTACGGCTTGAGATCATCGAAGGCGGCGACAAGTCAAAGTTCATCGAAGTCAACCGCGCCAACTCTATCGAAAACCGTCTCATCAAACTGCTGCACTACCTAGACAAAAACCGTCCAGCCGAGAAATGGGGGCAGTATCTGGATCGGAGCGGACAGCCGATCTGGGCCAAGATTGCAGTTGCCGGACATTCGCAGGGCGCAGGCCATGCTGCCGTGATCGGTACCCTGCATGAGGTTGACAGAGTCGTCATGACCGGCGGCCCCAAAGACTACGACCGCCAGGCAGGCAAGCCCGCCGCCTGGTACAGCATGCCGCCCAAAACGCCCATCAACCGTTTCTTCAACTTCAATCACATCCAAGATCGCCAAGGAGCAGACTATGACGAGCAGCTGGAAGTCTGCCGAGTGATGGGCATGGACAAGGCTGGAGCTCCCGTAAATGTGGACGCAGAAAAGCCCCCATTCAAGCACACGCGAATCCTGACGACGAACTATCCTGGAACAGCCCTGGAGTCAGGGCCGGCGCATGTCTCAGTGATGTCCGATGGTGCAACTCCTCGCACCAAAGACGGCAGCCTGCTCTTCAAGCCAGTGTGGGTGTACATGCTGACGGAACCGGTCAAGTAGTTTATGAGTGCGCAAATCACTAATTTATCGAGCATCATGAATAAGTGCTCGCCGCGCTGACCCTTGCCATTACGTTAGCAACACCACTGCGCCTTGAAGTAGCGTACATCGCGCGCTACTACCATCCGCCGACTTCAAGAAAGGTCAGCAAATACCACGTCTACCTCTCCGATCTTGACGGAACTCAAAGGCTCCAGATTTCACAAGAACCAGTTAGTCAGCGCGACAAAGTGTTTTGGAAGGATAGAGACACGCTCATTTGGGGGCCAGAAGGGGGACTCTGGACCTCTTTCAACCTGCGAACAAAGAGAAGGTTGCGCTTGACAAAATTCCCGACCGGATTGCATGACGCTTGGGTAGCCGTGTGGCCTGAGAATCATCCGTTGCGACTGGGGAAGGAAGCCCCTATCGAATGCAAAGACCAACAAGATGGAAGGGTCGCTCTCACTCGTTCAAAAACCCAAGTCTTTCTAAATCGTTACAACGAGGCAGAAGATGCCTTTCCGGTCTGGTTCATCCAGTCTTCAGGCTCTCCCGCACTCGCCTATGCGGCTGGAGTGAACTGTAGCGCCAATGGCATGGAGGAAGAATGGGGGCTCTTCGCCATTGATTGGAAGGCTGGCAAAACTCGACTGATCCGAAGAGGGATCAAAGATATCCAGGTCTATCCATCGCGCGATCTCGGCCTGGCCGCGCAGATGGATCGTAACCTCATTCCCTATGGCAAGGAGAAAGATGTTTGGGGCGGGAAACTCTATGCCTTCAACCTGAGAAAGTCCAGAATCTGGACGATTGTCAAGGGGCAAGTCAACGCCATGTGTCCACGTCTGCGCCCGTAACTGCGGGATTGTGGTGCAGGCATCCTTTCCTGCACCGTGCGGCGATCAGTCGCGCTTTCATTTCCCCCTCCTCGCTAACTCCGAAGGATTAATTAGGAGGGGGATAAAGGGGGTGGAGACGTTCCCTCCCCTCCATTTTGAGGAACGATAAATGGAGGAGAAGATTAGGGTGGGGAGGCCCGAAAGGGAAATGCGCCGGCCTTAACCGCATAACAATCTGAACCGGCGTAGCCGCAAGCTTTAGCTTGCACTGTTGGTTACATCTAAGCCACTTCATTAGCAGTGAACTCGCGTTCGTAACCATTCCATCAGAGATCGCGTCTCGAAGAATGCCATGGTAGCGACCCTTGCAGCCATTCTTGCCCTTGCCCCAAATCTATCCCACTCAGCCACCGCGAAGCCTGCCCAAAACGCACAAGCAAGACGAATCCAGTTTCTGATTTCCAAGCTGAATATCCCTGACAGGAATCGGGGCACCGATGTTTACTCAGGCGGTTCTGGGGAGGGATTCGAAGCACGACAAGAGCTCATCGTCTTTGGTGAACAGGCTGTGCCTGCCTTGATCAACGCACTCAGCGACGATAATGGCTGGCGAAAGGTCTTTGCCACCGAGGCCCTGGCAGAAATTGGCGACTCCCGAGCTATCGAGCCGATCTATCGAAAAATGGTTCAGTCAACTGACTACGCCCTCATCCCCATCGGTATTCGAGCGCTTAGGTCATTCAATCCGACCGGAAGACTGCGTCGTTGGATCACTCATGACTTGATTGAAGATTTGCAGGTTCGAACCAGGAATCCAGGAGCATATGTTGCCTGGTGTGCGGCAGACTCTCTCACGCAGATGGGCGAACCTACAGCCATGGCAAAAATTGCCGAGCTGTTGCCCTCACATGACAGTTGGGAAATGTGGGGTGGCAAGCTAGGTTGGGAGATAGTGCCGTTCCTTACTCGATATGGCTCCCAATGCATACCAGCGGTTGAACCATACTTGAATTCAAGCGATGAGGAAGTTCAGTACCGAGCCGCAAGCGTCCTTGCGATGGTCGGTGACCGCCGTGCAACTCCTTACCTTGCAAGAGCCCTACAAAGCTCTCATGCTTGGCAGACCGCGAAGGCAGCTTCCAAGCTGCATGACGACGCTCTGCTACCCCTCTTGCTCAAGATGCTACAGTCCAAAGAGACACGGGATGTTGCATTCCGCGCCCTTGCTGGTTACAAGTCAAAGGTCGTCACCAGCATCATTGTAGGCATGATCCCGAGTCTTGATGAAAGAGACGCTATTCAGGCATTACGTTGCCTCGCAACTACTGGTGAAAGGGACATAGTTCCGGATCTGCTTCGCATAGCACCCTCTTTGACAACATATGCAAGATGGGAACTCAACAGTACACTGGGTTCCATTGGAGACAGCAGTGTCCTCCCCTATCTCAGAAGTGAACAGTCGCTCACGGCGATGGCAGAAATCGACCCCCTAAGCGTGGTTCCCCTACTCAGGAGGCCTGACACGAAGCACGACGCGATTTATGCATTGAGCCGCGTCGCCTATTCGGGCCTTCGAGCAGAGTTGCTTAAAGAGCTCAATGCAACGAACAACCCCTATCGACTCTTCAACGCCTTTGCCAAAGTCGGCACTGCCGAGGACATCCCGATGCTCATGAAACATATCCATAACAAGGAATACCGAAAAGATGCGTTGAACACAATCGTCGCTATCCGCAAACGGCTTCGCGCTCCCAAATCCTCACTTCCCTAACCGCGGATCGGCCCTAACCTCCAGCGGCTTCTCATAGCTCTTCCCGTCCACCGTCAGCCGCAGAGTGTACGTTCCCGGCTTCACCCACGCCCCTCGTGGCCCCAGCGGTGTGTCCTCCCAGATCGCCGCCATGCCCGGACGACCCGCGCCTTCAGGCCGCGCAAATCGCAAATCCCAGATGAACCGATGTGCGCCTGGAGCCGCCGAAAGAATCTGCTGCGGTCGAACCCACTTCAACTCCACCACCAAATCCTTCTCGTTCACCACTTCCGGCTTATCGTCACTGCGGAAGCTGCGGACGACCTGACCCGCCGCATCCACCACTTCCAGCATCACCACGCCGTTCGGCTTGCCAGCGATGTAATAGTCGATCGGCACACCGTCGGGTGGGTTTTGTCCACCGGGCTCTTCGGGCGGCAGCGGAGTATCGGTGTTGCGATTCCACTCGACGAGGTAGCCGATGGTTGGGGTGTACAAACGGGTGACTTCCCCACCCCCTGCCCCCTCCTCGTCTGGGCTACGCCCAGACGAGGAGGGGGTTCTGACAAAGTCCCGCAACGCTGTGATCGAATCCAAAATCCAAAACGACCGCCCGTGCGTGCCGACGACGATATCGTCTTCATGCACCACAAGATCGCGGATGGAAGTCGCTGGCATGTTCGTGCGCAACGGGTTCCAATTCGCGCCGTCGTTCGCCGAGAACCACACCATCCGCTCCGACCCGCAGAACAGCAGACCCGGCTTCTTAACGTCCTCACGGATGCAGTTCATCGGGGCATTGTCCGGCAGACCGCCCACGATCTTCGTCCACGTCTTGCCGTAGTCGTGCGTCTTGTACAGGTGTGGACGAAGATCGTCGCAGCGGAATCGGTTGACCGCCATATACGCCGTACCCGCGTCAAACCGACCCGCATCGATCAGCGAAATCTTGCTCCAGGAAGTGACATCGGGCGGAGTGATATTTGCCCAGTTCTTACCGCCGTCGCGGGTGACCCAAACCAAGCCATCGTCGGTGCCGCACCAGATCACGCTGGCGTCTTTGTAGGACGGCGCGACCGTATAAATGACCCCGCGCCGTGGCATCGTCTCAAGTTCAGGCGATTTGAAAACGCCTACACTATCCGGCACATCCCACTTCTCGCGGGTGAGGTCAGGGCTGATGATGTCCCAACTCTCTCCGCCGTTCGTCGTCTTAAACAAAACGTTCGAACCCAGATACAGCGCGTTCAGATCGACGGTCGAGAAGATCATTGGCATCGTGCGCAGGTAGCGGAAGTTGCCCGGATTCTTCGGACGAACGCTCGTCACCACTCCCGTGCGCTTATCAAACTTCGACCCCTTCGAGCCATAAATGATGTTCGGGTCTTTGGGGTCAGGGGCGATGTACGCATACTCCTCCGCTCCCACCGGAGACCACTCACGAAAGGTGATCTGCCCATGCGGCCCTCGGCTGGGAATCCCCGCCGATCCGCTCTCCTGCTGCCCGCCATAAACCCAATACGGAAACTGGTTGTCGGTGATGACGTGATAGAACTGGGCGGTCGGCTGGTTGTACCAGCTGCTCCACGTCTCCCCACCGTTGACCGTAACGATCGCGCCCTGGTCGGCGGCAAACAGCATATAGTCCGGGTTGATCGGATTAATCCAGATGCTATGAAAATCGTCGCCACCCGGAGCCCCGCGAAACGCCACAAAGTTCTTCCCGCCGTCGGTGGATTTGTATGCAGAGGTATTCGCAATGAAGACGATATCCTTGTTTTGCGGGTGAACCTTCACCTCAGCAAAGTCGCTTCCCCGACCCCAAGTGCGGCGCTCGTTGCTGACCATCGTCCAGCTTTCACCAGCGTCGTCAGATCGGTAAAGCCCGCCTTTCTGAGCGTCTACCAAGGCATACATCCGCTTCGGATCGCTGGGAGCGATAGCAAAACCGATCCGCCCAAGGCCCTCGGAGATAGTTGGGAGCCCCTTCGTGAGTTGCCTCCAGGTGTTGCCTCCGTCGGTGGACTTGAAGAGTCCGCTGGTCTTGCCCTGCCACTGCCCGTTCTCCCACGGCCCCTGCCGGGCCGACCACAGCACGGCAAAGAGCGTGTTCGCATTCTTCGGGTCGAACTCCACCGCGATCGCGCCGGTGTCTATGTCGTTCCCCAAAACTTTTTTCCAGCTCTTGCCACCATCCAAGGATCGGTAGAGACCGCGCTCTTCGTTGGGGCCATAAGGATGCCCCAGCACCGCCACGAAGAGTCGATCTGGGTTCTTGGGATCCACAATGATCTGGCCGATCTGCTGACCGTCGCGCAGGCCCATGTTTTTCCAAGTCTTGCCTCCATCGGTGGACTTGTAAACTCCGTCACCCACCGAAAGGTCGGGCCGTTGCAAACCTTCCCCACTTCCCACGTAAATGATGTCGGGGTTCGACGGGGCCAGCGCCAAGCACCCGATCGAACCTGTCGGCTGATCGTCGAAGATCGGCTTCCAGGTGCGCCCCGCGTCGGTGGTCTTCCACACACCTCCGTTGTTGACACCGATAAAGAAGGTGTTTGGCTTGGCAGGAATGCCTGCCACACCAACCGTTCGTCCCCCTCTGTGTGGCCCGATGCATCGCCAGGTTAGACAATCGTAGAACTTGGAGTCGATGGATTGGGCAACCGAGCACGCGGTTATCGAGGCAAAGAGAAGAAGAGCGGTCAACCGACGCATGAGCATTGATTCGTCGAGGCTCCCACAAAATCCTTTTGGCGTATACAGCCCTTGTTCCCCTCCCCTCCATCTTGACGAAGCAGAAATGTCGCCTAACGCCTAACGCCCAACGCCCAACGCCCAACGCCCAACGCCCAACGCCCAACGCCCAACGCCCAAAGAAAAGTATCCTAATGCAGTCCATGGCGTTCGATCCAACCCAGCATGTCCACCGCCGTTATAACCCCCTTCTCGATGAGTGGGTGCTCGTCTCGCCCCACCGAACACAGCGGCCCTGGCAAGGACAGACCGAAGCCACAGACCAAGAACGTCGCCCAAAGCACGATCCCGCCTGCTACCTCTGTCCAGGCAATGAGCGGGCAGGCGGACACCAAAACCCCGCCTACACAGACACCTACGTTTTCACCAATGATTTCCAGGCAATCCTGCCCGAATCTCCCGCCTTCCACACGGACGATCCGCTGTTCCGCTCCGAATCGGTGCGCGGTACCTGTCGGGTGATCTGCTTCTCCCCCCGTCACGATCTCACCCTTGCCGAAATGTCCGAGTCCGAGATTCAATCGGTCATTCGAACCTGGATCGAGCAAAGCGCTGAGCTCGGAAAGATATACAAATGGGTGCAGATCTTTGAGAACAAGGGAGCCGTGATGGGATGCTCGAACCCCCATCCTCACGGTCAAATCTGGTGCAGCGATGCCCTGCCGAGTCTGGTCGCCCGCGAAGATAAGGCTCAAAAGTTATACTTTGTAGAAAAAAGCTCGGTTCTGTTGCAAGACTATGTTGAACAAGAGCTGGCTAAAGCTGAACGAATCGTTGAAGCGAACGAGCACTGGGCGCTCATCGTGCCTTACTGGGCAACCTGGCCGTTCGAAATGCTGCTCATTCCCCGCCGTCATGTCCTTCATATCCACGATTTGACCGAACCTGAGCGCGAAAGCCTTGCACAGATCATGAAGCTCGGCCTTGTGCGCTACGACAATCTTTTCCAAACCAGCTTCCCCTACTCGATGGGGTGGCACGGCGCGCCAAATGAAGAAGGGGATTTCAGTCACTGGCAGCTCCACGCACACTTTTATCCGCCGCTGCTGCGCTCGGCTGAGGTGAAGAAGTTCATGGTTGGCTACGAGATGCTTGCAGAGGCTCAGCGCGACCTCACCCCCGAACAAGCGGCAGAAAGATTGCGCCAAGTCTCTTCCATTCACTACGGAAGCGCTTAACCCCAGTCCGAGAATGGCGGCTTTTCACCGTTGCGCCAGCCTTCGCTTCCGATCGCCTCAGTGAAGTTCACCTGCCATTTGCCGTTTCGCTTCTGCCAGCCATCGCGCGTAATCCACAGCGCATATAGTTTTTGAGGCTTTCCGTTGGGCCCCGCCGACACAAACTCCAGTTTCTCCGTGATGACGGCGATCCACTCCACGCCCTTAGGGTTCACCGTGAGAACCTGGCTGCTGAAACGCACAAGCTTGACGCCTTCGGGCATTTCAGACACCATCTTGATAAATTCCGCGCGAGCAACTTTCTGGCTGCCAATCTGGGCGTAAAAGTCGTCGCCGAGCATCTCCTGAAATACCTTTGTGTCGACCTCTTCACGAGCTTTGCCCCACCTCTCATAGGCAGACGTAATCTCTTTTCGGGCAGTTTTGGCATCCATCTTCGATTCCTGCGACATCGAGTGAGCGACAATCACGGCTCCGAAGGCCGAACAGAGGGCGAACGATTTTATGAGTCTTGATATGTTCATGAGGACCTCCACTTGGAATTACCAGCTGGGATGCAGCGGCCTCCTCTGGCGCGGTGAGATGATGCGGATTGTCACGGAAAATGAGCGAGTGATTGAAACAATAGGCAAACTCAAAGCAAAAAGGCGTTGGGCTATGCCCAACGCCTATCGCTCGAAGACCAGAACGCCTACCCTTCCTTCTTCACAAACGGAACGCCGTCCGTCACCCACGGATCGGGCTTAGTCCCATTCAGATAGACATCGAAGAAGTGCCGCACACGATAGGTGAAGTCCAGCACGTTTGCCTTTTTCGCCGGGAAGTGGTTCTCCCCATCGTAGACCACCATGATAACTTCCTTGCCCATGCGCCGCAGAGTGTTGTAGTAGTATTGCCCCTGATGCCAGTCCACCGCGCCGTCCGACGTGCCAAACAGCATCATGAACGGACCGTTGATGGTCTTTGCATTCCACATAGCTGAGTTGCGTGTATACGCCTCAGGAATGTCGTACCAAGGCTTGTCAAAGCGCCCCTGCGAGGATTCAAAGATCTGCTGGTTGGTGATGCCGGCGTTCCAATAGAAGCTGTTGTACATGCTCACCAGCTCGGTAAGCGGCGCACCGGCAACTGCCGCCTTGAACAGCTTGGACTTGGTGTGCACAAACGTGGTCTGGTAGCCACCCCAGCTATGCCCAGTCAAGCCGAGCCGAGAGGGATCGACGCCCACCTTCTTGTTGAGCACCGTCTTTACGGCAGTCTCGATGCATTCCAAAGCCGAAAGCCCAGGATCGTTTGTGTGATAGGTGATGTCAGGGCGAAGCACAAAGTAGCCCTTCTGCGCCCACATCTGCACACTGTACGGGTTCATATCCGACGGACTTTCGTAGCCGTACATGTCCTGCGAGAGCTTCTCGTAGATGTACGTGATCATCGGATAAGTCTTGTTGGGATCATAGTCAGCCGGATAGGTGAGGATGCCATCAAGCTTCCAGCCCGACTTCGTTGTGAATTTGATCAGCTCCTGCTTTGGCCAAAGGAACTGCGCCTGCTGAGGGTTCACGCGACTTACAGGCTTAAACTGTGCAAACGTCGCATTGGTCACGTAGAGATCGGCCGACTTCTGGTCCGACTCCATTGTGAAGATCATTCGATCCGTGTTCTTCGATTTGGCGACCAGACCAAACTGCACTCCATCGTAGATCAGAACCTTGCCCGTGCCGTCGGTTTCGCGGCGGTAAATGCCCGCCTTCTTGGTGTCGTTGTCAAAAACCCGGAAGTAAATCGGGTCGGCAAGCCGAATCCCATCTTCGTGCCACCCAACGTTCATTGGGCGGAGTGTCAGTTTTTCGGCTGCCCCCTCGGTCATTCGACGCGCCTGAGACATGGACGGGTCTACAAGATATGCGTCGTATTTATCGTAGATAAATGCGACTTCACCGTCGATCCATTGGGCTGGTCCGGCGGCGGGTGTTTCATGCTGCGGACCATCGTACTCGTCGTCGTCCCATCGAGTCTTCAGCCCCTTCGTTACGCAGGTGGAAGACTTCTTGACACAATCGTAAAGCCACCACTGCTTCTGCTGATAATAGAGCGCGAAATTGCCCTTGCGAGAAGGAGAAAGTCCAAACTGTCTCCTCTCCAGCACCTTGGTCTTGCTACCGTCGTTCAAATCCCAAATGTAGAAGTCAGCGTAGCTCAGGCCACCTTCCAGCACGGCGGAGCGGTAAGGCTTGGGATCCTGAATCAGGCAGAAACGACCGTCGCCTAGCGGCGATACGTTGATGAGTGCATCGGTTTCCAAACGGGTAAAGTCGCCTGTCGCCGAGTTCCACATACAGAGATAATTCTGCTGGCGCGCCTGTTGCCCCATCACCTGCTGAAGCGGCTGAGGATCGACGTCTTTGTAGTGCCAAATGTCCACCCCAGGTTTGTCTTCGGGCTTCTTGCCGTCAGGCGCCTTTTCATCCGCCCAATCTTTAATCCCAAACCAGAACTTTGTGCCGTCGTCGTTCATACTCAGGCCGCCGAACTCGACAATCCGCATACCCTTGGGGAACCGCTCGTCCTTCGCCGGATCGTACTCGTTGCGCACAGGATTGGTCGAAGCGTTCGTAATGCGCACAACCTTGTTCCATGCACCCTCCTTCTTGGGCTGGCTGGAACCGGTCATGAACGCTAGTGTGTCGGCATCCTTAGCCCACATCGGTGAGCCGATATTATCCTTGCCCCAATAAAGATTCTTCAGTGTGCCTGTCGACGGATCATAGAGCTGAACGCCGCGCTCGCCAGAATCCGATTCAATGCTGAGCGCAATCATGCTCTCGGCGCGATTCAGCCGAAAGCCCATCACGTTCCCGATCGTCATCGTCGCGCCATCGGCAAGGTTCATGATGGTGAGGTCTGCGCTAGGAGGGTTCTTGCCCTGTCCTGCATAGCGCGAGATCAGCAGATATTTGCTGCCCTTTGTAAACTGGAAGGAGCGAGCATTCTCAATGATCTGCTCTTTGCCGTCGGCAAGACTGCGAAGGCCAAGCTTGAGACGGGGTTGCTGCCTTTGCGCAGAGAGCCTTTCTGCCTCTGCTCGTGATACGCCAATAGGATAGGCCACCCACTTGGAGTCGTCGGAGAAGGACACCCTGGTTGTGTTAGGCACTTCCCATCGCTCAGGGCCATCTGCGCTTCGGATGATCGCTCTTGGATCGCCATCGGCAACGCCGATGCCATACGCCACCCATCGCCCGTCGCCAGAGATCGACGCACCCGCAAGGCTCTCCCAGTTCTTATAGTCTTCAGGACCCTTCAGCGTTCTCTTCGCTGCGGTTTGGGCTGGGCCAGTTACGGGAACGTTGGGATTTTGAGCGACAACCAAAGCCGCAGGAACCATTGCGATGACGGCGGCAAGCGCGACGACGCGCCAAGCGTTGACAAACATGGCTCATTATTCGTGAATTGGGACTGGGTTTGCAAGCAGAAACGAAGCATAAACCACACGTCGTCAAATCTTGATTGCTGTGCTATATTGAGCTCGGGAACAGAACTATGGAGGCAGTTCAAAATTCAACAGGCGGAGATCCCAATTGCAACATTGCCAGTCACTGTCGAACGACCAATTCCAGATTCTTTGACAAAAGAATCATCGTCAAAGCTTTCACGCTGATTGAGTTGCTCGTTGTAGTGGCGATTATCGCCATCATCGCGGCGATCCTTTTTCCAATGTTTGCACAAGCCAAAGAAACGGCGAAGACAAACACTGCGGTCAGTTCTATGAAACAAGTTGGCACTAGCACAGTAATCTATCTTGGCGATTATGATGACCGGTTGCCACCGCTTGGACGATACTACAAGGCCACAGATCCTGTTCCAGATTATTCAATAGCTTTTAAAAGTGACGCTTTATATTCCACCTGGGCCTTGCTAATTTATCCATATGTGAAAAATACCGCATTGTATTATCTTCCTTATTCAAGCAGTTCGCGTGTTCCTAAGCCCGACAATCCTATCGCACGAGCAACGCGCTTTGGAGATATAGGCTTTAATTATTGCCACTTGAATATTGTTGACCGAACCCAGCCAGGCAATCTTATTGGACTTGAACTCAGTGCGATTGATAGTTACGCGAATACTGTAGCCTATGCTTCGCGAACGCCAGCGTCATATCTAACACCTAAAGCAACTCTCCGAAGCGATTATGGATTTGTGACACTCATGCAGGTTGAGCCGCCGGTTAACCCGGGAGGCCACTGTGCTGGCGGTTGGGGCAAACAAAGTATGTGGCTGAACAAAGGGATGTTCACTGAGGATGCGGATGAAGATTCGGGAGTAGCCACTGGCCTGTATGCAACGATGTTCAGCCATAAAGGGGTCATTTGTCACTTAGATTCAAGCTGTAAATCCTTTTCAGCTTCTCAGGCCGCAATCGGAGCAAACTGTGGGGCTCTCTTTACCGGAGCGACAAGCAGCCCAGAGTGCATATTAAAGGACAAGGGTACTTATAAATGGGATATCGAATAACCCTTATTGCAATATGCACCCTGATTATTGCGTCGGGTTGCGACTCCAGCAGTCAATCCGAACATAATCGCACTGCGAATGGTATGGCTAAGCTTGATGATCTTCTCAAGGTCGTATTGCCCATTAATCCGTCACGCAATAAGTTGCATGAACTTGAATCTCAGGAACTACAGGCGATCCAAGAATAACTGGACATCACCTGGATTTCAAGACATTGTAAGTCCGAATCTCCAGGTTAATATCTGCGGTGACATACTTCTCATTAGTTGTGCATTGTGCATCAGCTAAAAAATCACCCAGCGCGCAGTCAAAGGTGGCTCTCTGTTGCGTTTTTGCTTGATAGATATCCTTGAGCAAGGGATTGTCTTTAGGGTGCTCAAACTGCATATTGCAATAGAACAAGTCTGCATCAACGGTGCTGAATGGCGCTCGTGGATGCAGCGGTACAAAGGACGCTGAATACCGAATCTTGATCGATGCGGAGCTGGGTTTCAAGCCGCTTGATATCCTACGAAGACCGAGCCTTACCTCGACAATCGACTGGTCAATCTTTTCGCTGCTCAGGCTGGTTTGGAGCTGAGGATCAACCTTTTTGAACTCGGTCGGAGATACCTTGAGCGACAGCCTCCCAGGGTAGCCGACGATCTTGTGAAGCTGAGAATTCTCTCCCAGAGGTGGTGGTATGCCTTCTGGCGGCGTCAAGATAATTTCCACTCTCGCAGCATTCGATTCAGACTCAACGTGCCACTGCTTATATTCAAATGGAGCTGTATGAGCGTCAGCGTGGGTTAGCTGATCAAGCAGCGCGACAGGCAATAACTGAGCAAGCAATGCAGGATCACTGATGGTGTAATCCGCAATAACGCTTATCGAGCGGAAAGTATAGACTCCGCGAATCGCACGCTTGAGCTCCGTCTTTCGCTCCTCCTCCTTCTTTAATGTCTGCTGAACATTCAATTGCCAGTTGGCGACAAAAAGAACAAAGGCTAAAACTCCGGACCAAGTCTTTGCAGATCGCCACTTTGATGGCCTAGCAGGAGCTTCTTCAGCTTCAGGAATGGCCGCACAACGAAACTCCGGAGACTTCTCCGTAAAGTGAAGATAGAGCGTCACACTCGCTGAAATAAAAGCTATTCCAAGAATGATGTATTCCAGCATAGACACGCCTCCCGTTGGGATATCATCGCACACTCACGGTTCCTGTTACAAGACAATCACCCTTGAACGTTGAGCGTGACTCTCGAGAAGCTGGATATTCTAAGCATTAGAATGTCCAAAGATCATCCGTCGCGCCGCGACCTCCTCAAGGCTGGTGCCTTCGGATATGCCGCGATGAACCTTCCAACCTCCCTGATCGCAGAAGAGTCAAAGGCTGAAACCCCTTGGCTCAAAAAAGCACGAGAGGTGGATGATTGGTTGCATTCCATGCGAATCGAAGGTCCGGAAGGCCAGGTCAGCTATAAGCTTGCGGTCGGATCGGACAAGGCGGAAACCAACCTCTACAGCGGCAGTGCGGGAGTGCTGTACTTCCTGAAGGCGATGAACGAGTTCGCTCCGTCAGACCGGGTGAAAACGGATGCTGAGGGGACCACCTCGTACTTGCTCAAGTCGCTCGACAGTCTGAATGACGACAGCGACCTTGGACTTTATACGGGTGCTTGCGGGCTTGCCCAAATCCTCGAGGTCCCCACTTACGACCCAGATGAAAGGTACGCGGTCCTCAGCAGGATTGGCGAGCATACGCTGAAGCGTTGGTCGAATCGTTCGAGCAAGCCAGAGCCATTTGCATCGAACGACATCATTTCAGGGCTTGCTGGCATGGCCTTGCTAGCGCAAGACGAACGAAGTTGGGTCCCAATCAGTAAGGGCTATGGTCCGGGTGATCGCCCAGGCACTCTTTTCTTAAGACGGTTCTGCGAAGAGTTGATCAAACGCGCTGATCAATCCGGCAAAGGCTGGCGATGGGGACATGCTCAAGGCGTCACGCGCAATATGCCGAACTTTTCGCATGGCACAGCAGGCGTGGCTTACGCCTTCGCCGCAAAATATCAAGGATACGGAAGACCAGAAGTCGTGACTAGCCCAATCGAGAAGTACCTGATAGCGGCACTCAAGGGAGCTCAGTACCTCCACAGCATTGCCGACACCTCAAACGGCGGCTATAAAGTCTTCTATGACAACATCGTTGAGCCTCCGCTCTATTACATGGGCTACTGCCACGGCCCCATCGGCACCGCCAGATTGTTCATCAAGCTACACCAGTGCCTGCCTAAAGAAGACTGGCTGGAATGGGCTGAGCGTTGCGCCAAGTCGGTGATGGACAGCGAATGCGAGCGTCACGAGACGCCAGGCTTTTGGAATAACCACGGCATCTGCTGCGGCAACGCTGGCGTGGCGATGTTCTTTATGGACATGTATCGGCAGACAAAAAAGCAGGTCTATCTGGACTACGCCAAAGCTCACATCGCGGTGATCGACGCGAAAGCTACTGTAGATAAGCAGGGTCGCCGCTGGACTTGGGCAGAGAACAGAAAGTCGCCCAAAGTGCTTTCCACCCAAACCGGACTCATGCAGGGTGCCGCAGGCGTAGGGCTGATGTACCTGAATATGCATGCGTTGGAGAAGGGGCTGGCTTGGAAGCACCGCCTGCCCGACGATCCCTGGCTGATGACGAAAGAACCAAAACCACGCCTCTAAATGCTTACGATGTCCGCGCAGTCAGAGTAAGACGACAGTGCCTTGTCAGCGGTCAGCAAGCGCGCCCGACTGATCATCGCCTGCGCAATCAACGCACGATCGAACGGGTCTCGATGATGCATCGGCAGTGTTTCAAGCGCAATAGCGTGGGATTCTGAGAAGTCCAAAAACTCCATCTGCTGCTCCAACGTTGCAGCAATAAGGTCGCCATCAACCTCCAGCTTGTCCAGCTGCTTCTTCATCACGACTTCCCAAACGCTGACTGCGCTAATCAAAACCTTTGTGTTCGGATGCTGAATCAAAGCACGGGCAGGCTTCTTAAGCTGCCTTGAATCCGATAGGGTCCACAGCCAAACATGGGTGTCGAGAAGCAGTGTCAACTATGATCACCGTAGAAGACTTCTTCAATCTCAGGCATCGGCTCATCAAAATCGCCGCTGACCACAATCTTGCCCTTGAGTGCACCAAGCTTTCGGGGAGTTTCGGGCCGGGAGACAGCTACAAGCTTTGCAATCGGCTTTCCGCTCCTGGATATAACGACTTCTTCGCCATTCTCGACCATCACCAAGAGCGCAGAGAGTTCAGCTTTAGCTTCAGTAACGTTGCGAATAGTCATGACTAAGATAATTATAGGCCAAAAATCAGACCTGGTCTGGTCTGGTTTGAATCGACCTAATTTCCAAAGATCGCATCCGCTGCAAGCACGGCCTGGGTTTCCCCGTTGACCGAGCAGATAAGTTCGCCTTCGGGTCCAATGCCCAGCGCAACCGCTTCCTCTCCAGAGGCAAGCTTAAACCGCTTGCCAGGAGTTGCATCAAACAGCATCCAAACAGGCTCTAAGGCCTTCCAGCTTTCGGGTTCGGGGATGCCTCGCAAGCGTTGCGCAATCTTGCGTGCGATCTCTTCAGGATCAGACTTGTGCGCGCGCTCAATGAGCAGACTGGTCGCGAATCCAGAAATCTCCTCTGGCAACTGTTCCTGATTCAGATTCAGCCCAATACCAACGACCGGCACATTGCGCCCCGCCACATCCGTCACCAGTTCCGTGAGAACCCCTCCCACCTTTTTGCCTTTGATCGTGAGGTCATTGGGCCACCGGATCTGACAGTGCAAGACTCCTGCAACAGCCAACCCCACCGCCATCCCGATCAGCCAGGGCTTGGGGTGGTCGGGATAGTCGCGCAGGATCAGCGTCATCGCCAAAGAGTCGCCTGGCTTCCCTAGCCACTGCCTGCCAAAACGCCCCCTTCCTGCCGTCTGATCGGTGGTCCAGATCACGCTTGGAATCTCACCCGATCGCTTTCCTTGCAAGAACTCCGTGGCAACATTCTGGGTTGAATCGACAGTGTCCAGAGACATCCAAGGTTCCGCAAGGAGGTCGGTCATTCAAACTCCATATGCATCGGAAGCGACGGCGCAGAGTGCGTCAGAGCTCCGATGGAGATAATGTCGACGCCCGTTTGAGCCACACCCTTCACGGTATCTAAAGAGATCCCGCCGCTGGCTTCAAAGATACACTTGCCCCGATACTCTTTCACGGCTTCGCGCATCATGAACGGGTCCATGTTGTCGAGCATCACAATGTCCGCACCGGCATTGATCGCTTCTTCTACTTCCTCAAGGGTCGTACATTCAACTTCAATCCGAACGGTATGCGGCGCGTATTCCTTCACCTTCTCGACAGCCTGACGAATCCCTCCGCACGCCCGGATGTGGTTGTCCTTGATCATCACGCCGTCGAAGAGACCCATGCGGTGACTGTGCCCACCGCCGCAGCGCACAGCATATTTCTGCAGCCCTCGCAAGCCGGGAATCGTCTTGCGCGTATCGACAATGCGAACGCTTGTCCCTTCCACCTGATCCACGTATCGCCGGGTCGTGGTTGCCACCCCGCTGAGCAGCATCATAAAATTCAGGATGGTGCGCTCGGCCAGCAGTGCACGCCGAGCATAGGTGCGACCGCTCACCAGGATGTCCCCACGCACAATGCGGTCGCCATCCTCAAAGTGAAGTTCAATCTTGGTGCCCTCCGGATCGCTGCTATAGGGCGAAAGCAGATACTCCGCGATGCCGAGTCCGCAGACCGTACCCTCGCCTTGGGCTTCAATATAGTAGGAGCACATCAGCTCGGGGTCGATGCATCCCCCGGAGAGGTCGCCGCTGCCCACATCTTCCTGAATCGCGTCGTCGACGCTGTGCCACCAGTTCAGCGGCTCGGGTTGTAGCCAAATACTCACAAGTATTCTATGTTTACCTTGCACCGAGCCGAAAGCTCATCCAGCAAGGTCTCATAGGGGACCTCAAGACCGTTTCTTGACCACCCAACAGGCACTTTGACTTTGCCAGCGACAATGTATGCATGAGGCTTGATCGTCACACTTCCCTGCTTGAGAATGACGGTCACACGGTCGCCTTGCTGCTTCATATCCATCACTTCGTCAAACCGAACAGACTTGATATTGCCAGGCGTGACTACGTCGAATTTCTCAGGGTGAAGCACATACTCACTGGCCTCCGCCTGCTTTGCAAGCAGATCGGCCCATGCACTCTTGCCCATGTCGATCACCGCGCTCGCAGCTTCCTTGATATCCTTGCCAATCGTGCGGTCGCCTTCGCGCTTCATCACACTTTTGCCCTGACGCTTAGCCTGCTTGCGCAGGTCTTCTGCACCGATCGACATCCAGCGAATCGCTTCGCCCGGCTTGTAGCGAATAAGGTCCATGCAAGCTCCTTGAAATGTAACTGTTTACACGCGATGGACCCGCCATTCGTTGCGAACCTGGGCGCAAAGTTGAATTTATGAGTCCGAAAGCTAAAGAACTTCCTTAACTTCCCCGAAAAAATACCTGGAGAACAGGCTCAACGCAGAGTGAGCCTTCAGGTGGTACGTCTCTTCATGCTAAAAGCGGTCCTATTTGACGCAGACGGGGTCTTGGTCGATGCTTGCGAACTTCATTACGTCGCATTCAACCGTGCCCTTGCTGAATACGGCTTTGAAATCACCCACGATCAACACCTCCAAACCTATAACGGCCTCCCCACAAAGGTTAAGCTGAACAAGCTCACTGCCGAGAGAGGACTTCCTGAAGATCTCCACGAAGCCATTCACGAAAAGAAGCAGCAGCTCACGATGGAGCTGATCGAGGACGTTCTGCGACCCGATATCACCAAGGTCCACCTGCTGAAAGAACTGTTGCACCAAGGTCTCTTGGTCGGCGTCTGCTCAAACTCGCTTCGCCAGACCGTTGAGCGAATGCTCAGAACGGTTGGACTGTACGACTACGTGAACATTTTTGTCGGCAACGACGAGGTGAAGACGCCCAAGCCAGCGCCAGACATTTATCTCGAAGGCGCGCGCAGGCTGGGACTCAGCATACGCGATTGCGCCATCGTCGAAGATTCTCCGGTCGGACTCCTGTCCGCCCATGCGGCCAACCCCGCAAAGATCATCAAAGTTTCTGGACCGGAAGAGGTGAACCTGAGCCTCGCAACCCGGCTCATCGGTGAACAGACAGAAGAGGTTATTCAAGCGGCATGAACATCGTGATTCCTATGGCGGGCGCAGGCTCGCGCTTTGTGGTGGCGGGCTACCACACCCCCAAGCCTTTCATTCCGATCAAAGGCAAGGCGATGGTGGAGCACGTCATCGAGAACGTCTCCGTACCGGGAGCAAAGTTCTATCTTCTTTGCCGGCTGGAGCATCTGGATCACCTCAATCACACGCGTTTGATGGACCACCACAACGTCGCGTTCATTCCGGTCATTCACCAGACCGAGGGCGCAGCATGCACCGTACTCCTCGCTGAAAAGTTTATCGACACAGACGAGCCCCTCATCATCGCCAACTCTGACCAGTGGGTGAACTACGACAAGGCCGCCTGGCAGAGCCACATTGCCGAATCTGACGGCGCGATCATGACGTTTCCGGCGAACCACCCCAAGTGGAGCTATTCGCTGGAAGAGAACGGTCGGGTTGTGCGCGTTGCTGAGAAACAGGTGATCAGCGAAAAGGCAACCGTCGGTGTGTACTACTACCGCCACGGCTCCGACTTTGTTTGGGGAGCCAAGCAGATGATGAAAAAGGACATCCGCGTCAACGGAGAGTTCTATGTCTGCCCCGTTTTTAACGAGCTTGTTGAAACCAAGGTCATCAAGAACTTCGATGTTGAGGCGATGTTTGGCCTCGGAACTCCCGAAGACCTTCAGGCCAACTACGACCAGATTGCCGCCTAAGCCATGAAACTGCCTACCCTCTATCTGCATCGTGCCAACGACGAGCACTCCATCCGCCGAGCCGCTGAAAAGGGCTGGGGAATCGAAGTAGACGTCCGAAGCTACGAGCACGACCTGTATCTCGTTCACGATCCTATCCTCACGTGCCCGCCCTTCACTGCACTGGACTTGCTCAAGGACTTTCCCGGACCGATCATCTTCGACTTCAAAGAGAGCGGAATCGTCGATCTGACGGTAAAGCTAATCAAGTGGGCACATCTTGATATCAGCAAGTGCTATGCTGCCGATCTGATCGTGCCCGACATGATTCGAGCTGAACGCAATGAGCTGAAGACGCTCGCCCGACTCAGCCCATACGAGGTCATCAGCGGTCCGTTCTACGGCTACTGGCTGGACTATGTGAAAGACACCGAGCCCTTTACCCACGTCCCCAAACACACCTTCCTGGTTTCACCCGAGCTACACGGATGGACGCTCGATCAAGACTTTAAACGCACTGCCCTCAATTCGGATTTTGAAGGCATATGCACTGACATCCCGGAGCGCTGGAATGATTGCTATCGCAACGAACAACGGACACAGATTTCTGCCTGAGCTGATTCACAGCCTGGAGACCCACGGCACCGACGGCCACGATGTGCTGATCGTCGATACGGGATCGAGCGATCCTGACGCAACAGCCTATTTGGACACTCTGAAAAGCTACAGCGGACCTTTCAAGCTGACCGTGACCCAGACTCCCTACAAGGGTTACGACACAGGCGCGTACCTCTGGGCGTTCCGCAACTTCCCTTCGGACACCTATATCTTCTTGCAGGACAGCGTCCTCATCAAGCAATCGGGATGGGTCAAGGACTTTGAGTCGAGGTTGACCTACGGCGTCGGCGCAGCTCCGTGGCTGACCTTTCCTGTCCAATGGGACAACGAAGAGCAGATTCAGTACGTTACGGAGAAGTTTCAGTCCACCGACCTCGCCCCGTTCGGCGTTTTCGGGCCAATCTTCGCCACCACTCACGCCGCTCTCTCCGATCTGGAAGAGCAGGGACTCCTGAACGTTGTGCCGACCAACAAGCACCAGCAGCAGGCCATGGAGCGAGGCTGGGCGTTCGCCTTTATCAAAGGGGGCTACGGTGTACGACCGATCCACAGCGCCTTCTCTGCCGACCGTATTCGAAACGACCAGTACGCAACCCTCACCAAGCGCCTTCCGAAGCGAGCCTAACATGCGCATCAACACCCTCCCCACCACCGCAGCCGTCCTCACGCCAGAAGCAAGCAAGCCTTCCATCAGTGTGATCACCGCAGCCTCAATCGAGACACCGGTCACTTGGAAGCTCTCACTGGAAGATTGCGGTATTGAAGTGATCGAAGTCAGCGTTACATCCTGCCGTGCCGAGGCCCTGAACCAGGCTGCGCAAAAAGCGCAGGGCGACCTGCTGTTCTTTGCGCCGTTCGGCGGCTGGTGCGATCCTGCGGCGTTGCTGGCACTGAAGACTGATCTGGAATCAATCTCAACTCTTGGAGCTATCGCATGCCCGCTCGCTCTGCCTAACGGTCAAGCCATGGGCAACGGCTTTGCCATCATCGAAGACCAATTCAGCCGTATGCCGCTTTCGGCGATTCCTGCCAGCATGCCCCCCTCTGGCTTAGCCTCTGTATCTGCCATCCGACCCGACTGCGTCCTGGTGCGCAAGCAGGCTTTCTGGGGTGTAGGCGGCTGGGATACAGAAGTTAGCGAAGACTTGATCGGCTTTGCTCTTGGCGTGGCTTTGAAGAGTCAGCAGTGGCAGATCGGAATCCGACCTGACCTTGCTTTCAAAGCGTCGGCATCTTCCCCCACATGCTCAGGCATGCCCGCCGATGTCGCCGACTATCAGACCTTCGTGCACAAGTATTATGGAACGGTCATTCCCGACAACATCCGTACAGCCGATGGTGTGAGTCGCGTCCATCCTGGCCAGTTCGGGATGTGGCGTCTGGCAAATCAGGCTTCCTTCGCTGTGTCAGAAACCAACTGGGATACTTTCACCAATCGCAAGCCTACCGACGGCACATGCAGCATCGTTGTCGTGACATACAACTCGATGAAGACGATAGAGGCTTGCGTCCGAAGCATCGTGAGCAATCTTGGGCTCTTTGACGAGCTAATCATCGTGGACAACGGCTCCCGCGACGGAACGCCAGAATTCTTGCGACAGCTGCAAGGATTGGGTGCACGCGTAAAAGTCATCCTGAGCGAGAAGAACCTTGGTTTCTCGGGCGGAACAAATCTGGGCATCGAGAATTCAACGGGCGATTATGTGGTGCTCCTGAACCCGGACACTCAGGTCACTCCAGGTTGGCTCGGCAAGATGGTTGAGCACTTCGCGGACCCATCCGTCGGGGCCGTGGGACCGACATCCGACTACGTTGCCGGATTCCAGAAGTCTGTTTTCCATGCACCTGTCCAAGCCGCTGGGAACTACACATACGACAGCTACGCCGAGATGTTGGGCCAAGTCAACGCCAGAAGGTCGATCGAGACCAAGCTGCTCATTGGCTTCGCCATGATGATTCGACGCACGGCTTTGGACAAGGTCGGGCTGCTCGACGAGGAGCTGTTCCTTGGCATGGACGATCTAGACATGTCATGGAGACTCCGTCTTGCTGGATATCGTCTGCTGGTCGCAACAGACGTCTTTGTTCACCACGAAGGTCAAGTGAGCTTCAACTCCGAGCCATCCGCTATCGTTCAGAAACTGAACCAAGAAAGCGCCGACGCTTTGGGCAGGAAGCTGATCGCCCATTACGGCAAAGGCAATGTACCGGGGCAATATGAGCTCTGGGGCATGGATTGGTTCACGCCATCGTTCGATGTTTGGGCCGCATGAAACCTCCCACGAAGGCAAAGGCTGCTTCTTCGTCACTGGAACTGGGCTGCTCATCCTGCTATAATTGCCAATAGTTGCAAGCAGGGATGCGTTTGCTTAAAGGGTCGAAGACTGTGGAAGGAAACTTAGGATAGTTTTCACAGTGTTAGACCCAACAGACTTCTCGTTGCCCTGCTTCAAACAACCGAACACACGGAGCAGTGTAACTTTATGAAACGAACGTTCACATATGCGCTCAGCACCGTTATGGCAGCAGCTTTGGTTGCTCCCGCAATGGCGCAGGATGCGTTTCCGGACACTCCGGACAATC